>Ga0308170_10000783_pt1 | contig 35760 bp, 27 predicted proteins | sample PhyBR2_2_FD_202136 | JGI IMG/M metagenome (GOLD analysis project Ga0308170, IMG submission 202136) | Phyllosphere microbial communities from UC Gill Tract Community Farm, Albany, California, United States - DLSLSB.R2 | ecosystem: Host-associated > Plants > Phyllosphere > Unclassified | place...
CTCGATCATCATGTGCGGCGCGATTCCCGTGTTCCTGATGCCGACCCGGAATAACCTGGGCATCATCGGTCCGATCCCGCTGTCCGAATTCACGCCCGAATCGATCGCCCGCAAGATCGAAGCCAATCCTTTCGCGCGCGAAGCCGTCAACAAGAAGCCGCGCATCCTGACCATCACCCAGTCGACCTACGACGGCGTGGTCTACAACGTCGAGACGCTGCGCGAAATGCTCGACGGTAAAATCGACACGCTGCACTTCGACGAAGCGTGGCTGCCGCATGCGACGTTCCACGACTTCTACAAGAACATGCACGCGATCGGCCAGAACCGTCCGCGCGCGAAAGAGTCGATGATCTTCTCGACGCAGTCCACGCACAAACTGCTGGCCGGCCTGTCGCAGGCCTCGCAAGTGCTGGTGCGCGAATCGCAGTCGGTCAAGCTCGACCAGGATGCGTTCAACGAAGCGTACCTGATGCACACGTCGACCTCGCCGCAGTATTCGATCATCGCCTCGTGCGACGTCGCTGCCGCCATGATGGAAGCGCCGGGCGGCACCGCCCTGGTCGAAGAATCGATCCTGGAAGCGCTGGACTTCCGCCGCGCGATGAAGAAGGTCGATGCCGACTTCGGCGACGACTGGTGGTTCCAGGTCTGGGGCCCGGACAAGTTCTCGGAAGAAGGCATCGGCACCCAGGACGACTGGATGATCCGCGCCGAAGAATCGTGGCACGGTTTCGGCGACCTGGCTCCGGGCTTCAATATGCTCGACCCGATCAAGGCGACCATTGTCACGCCGGGTCTGAACCTGTCGGGCCAGTTCGGCGAGACCGGCATTCCGGCCTCGATCGTCACCAAATACCTGGCCGAGCACGGCGTCATCATCGAGAAGTGCGGGCTGTACTCGTTCTTCATCATGTTCACGATCGGCATCACCAAGGGCCGCTGGAACACGCTGGTCACGGCGCTGCAGCAGTTCAAGGACGACTACGACCGCAACGCCCAGATGTGGCGCGCGATGCCGCAGTTCGCCGCGGCCAATCCGCGTTACGAAATGCACGGCCTGCGCGACCTGTGCACCGAGATCCATACCTTCTACAAGTCGCACGATGTGGCACGCCTGACGACCGAAATGTACCTGTCGGACATGATCCCGGCGATGAAGCCGTCGGACGCATTCGCGCACATGGCGCACCGCAAGATCGATCGCGTGGCAATCGACGAACTCGAAGGCCGCATCACCGCGATCCTGCTGACGCCTTACCCACCAGGCATTCCGCTGTTGATCCCGGGCGAGCGCTTCAACCGCACGATCGTCGATTACCTGCGCTTTGCACGTGACTTCAACGAGCGCTTCCCGGGCTTCGAGACCGACGTGCACGGCCTGGTCAAGCGTGAAGTCGACGGCAAGCGTGGCTACTTCGTCGACTGCGTGCGCCAGGACGACTGATCCAGCAGGCTGCGCGCCCTCCGCGCGCAGATTACTGACAACGCCAGCCGACCGGCTGGCGTTGTTGCATCAAGCGTACATGCTCAGCGCGGCGCGCACTGCGGCAACGTTGCCCGCGTGGCCAGCAAGGCACGGCTGTCGTCCACCGACGGCGTGTTGTCGCTGAATTTGCAGCCGTACTGCGGATCAGCCACAATGGCCGGTGTCAGCACGTCATCGCCCTCGGGCTTGACGCCCTGCTGCTCCCATTTGACCATCGCATCAAAGGCGGATGCCTGTTCGGCGATCGTGAAGTCGCAGTGGGCGATCCCGCGGATGGCGCGCTGGACCAGCAGGTTCGACGTGCCGAGCGCATCGGCACGGCGCTTGTAGATCTGCTCCATCTTGAACGGCACGTACAGGTCGCCCAGCGTATGGATGGTCACCACCGGCACGGTGATCCGCGCGTTCGTCTTCGGCACCCAGCGCAAACCGTCGCGCCGCAGCCGGTTGGCGCCCGGTGTGGCAGGCACGCGGAAGATGCTCGCATTGTAGGCGACCTCGTCGGCGCTGATGCCCGGGTCGGCATCGAGCTGGAAGAAGATGTCGCTCGTGGTCACGACGTCATCGAGGAGGACGCCCTGCATCTTGCCGTCGCGGCCGAACGTGCCCCAGACCGTGGCCTGATACACGCTGGCATACGCATAGTCGAACAGTGGACGGGTGCCGCCGCTGAGGCTGGCAACGATCTGCTTCAACCGCAGGCCCTGCGCGGTCGGCACGGCCGGCGCAGTGGGCGTGCTGCCGCCCGGGAAGCTCGAGAACATCTTTGCCCGCACCTGCGGGCCGACGGTGGCCCAGTCGGCGGGCGGCCAGCGCGTGGCCGGCATGCCGGCTTCTACCATGGCTGCAGTCTGGTAGGCGGCGAAATAATCGTACAGTTCCGTGTCGCCCAGTACGCCGCACATCGGCACCGCACCGTGGTAGCGGATCTTGTTGATGGCCGTCTCGATGTTTTCTTCGTCCACCGCGGCCGCCGTGACATGGCCGCCCATCGAATTGCCAATGATGTAGGTTTTGGTCGGCGCTGCCAGCGTGCGGCCGTTCTTGCCGGCGATGTCGCGGAAGGCCAGCGCCAGCGCGTTCGTGTCCTCGACGCCGGCGCGCACGTCATAGTAGTTGGTGCTGTAGCTCGATGCGGCCCACGCATAGCCCTGGCTGATCAGGTGGCGACGGATCGCCGGTGGCGCCACTTCCAGCACCGGGCCCGTGCCGCCATAGCCGTGGGCGTACATGACCAGCATGCCGTTCCAGTTCTTCGGCACTTCGATCTGGTAACCCGCCTTGTTCAGCACGCCCCACCAGCGGTCGGTCGCCGGGGCATTGGCCATGGCGGCAAATGGCAAGTTGCTTTCAATGACGGCATAGGTACGCCCATCCTGCGAGCGGAGTAGCTCGGGCTGAATGGCAACCGGCGGCGTGGTTGCCGGCGGCGGCGCGCCGTCATCGTCGCCGCCACAGGCGGACAGCGCCAGGACGGCGATGAGTGACGGTACTACCCGCGCGGCGATGCGGCGGGACGTGCAGGGTGCAAGCTGCGTTTTCATCAACACGGTCTCCATGATTTTAGTTTTGCACAGCGAAACCAAAAATCACTGTGTGATTTATTGTAGATCGAAACAGTGTTCGCAGGCGTGCCGGGTCGCGCGGGGTGTTGTCAGGCAGATGGGGGGATGCAGCTTGGAGGTGCCGGAGCGGCAGTGGGGGCCTGACAGGGTGTCAGGCCGGTGGTCATCTGGGCAAGTCTGGCCGCCCTGCGGCGGTCACACTGCCCCGAATGAATGCGGAACGGTCGTGCAGTTACTCAGGTCTTCGGCAGCGTCACGCCGCTCTGGCCCTGGTACTTGCCACCGCGGTCCTTGTACGACGTTTCGCAGACTTCATCGCTTTCGAAGAACAGTACCTGCGCGCAGCCTTCGCCGGCGTAGATCTTGGCTGGCAGCGGCGTCGTGTTCGAGAACTCGAGCGTGACGTAGCCTTCCCATTCCGGCTCGAACGGCGTGACATTGACGATGATGCCGCAGCGCGCGTAGGTCGACTTGCCCAGGCAGATCGTCAGCACATTGCGCGGGATGCGGAAATATTCGATCGTGCGCGCCAGCGCGAACGAGTTCGGCGGGATGATGCAGACGTCGCTCTTGATGTCGACGAACGAGTTCGAATCGAAATTCTTCGGGTCGACGATCGTGCTGTTGATGTTGGTGAAGACCTTGAATTCATCGGCGCAGCGGATGTCGTAGCCGTAGGACGAGGTGCCGAACGAGATGATCCGGCGGCCATCCTGCTCGCGCACCTGCTGCGGCTCGAATGGCTCGATCATGCCGGTGCTTTGCGCCATGCGGCGGATCCAGTTGTCGCTCTTGATAGTCATTTTTTGGGTTTCCAGCAGGGAGAAAATCACGCGATTTTACGCGAAAAGGCGCTGGCCGTGAGGCCTGATGATGATTGATTTGCTACCCGTTCGCCTTGGCGCCACCGAGCAGACGCGTGATCATCGCGTGGACCAGCCCCGCCGTCTCGGCCGGTTTTTCAAGCGGATACAGATGGCCGCCTTCGATCATGACCAGGTGCTCGCCCACCAGTTTGCGCGTGGGCGCGAGCCCTGCCCGCCGCATCTCTTCGGACACCGTGCCGGCGATGAACCCCACCGGCACCGGAAACGGCGCGCGGATCACGCCGCCCATGTGGTGCGGCAGCGTCTGGTAAATGGCCGATTCGACGTCGCGCCGGAAACGCAGCGTGACGCCATCGGGATGCGGCGCCAGGCCATGCTCCATGTAGTCGTCGAGCGCGCCCGGCGCCCAGGCCTGGAAGATCGACTTGGCGTGAAAATGGCGGTAGGCGGCGTCACGGTCCGGCCAGTGCTCGCGGCGCTTGTACGAAAAGCGCGCCGGTGACAGACGAGCGCCCCACCCCGCCAGCTTGACCAGGCGCCAGGCCAGTGCGCGCCACCCGGCCACCACGGGCGAATCGAGCATCACGACGCAGCGCGCCAGATCGGGCCGGCGCCGCGCCGCCATCGTGCACAGTGCGCCGCCCAGCGAATGGCCAACGAGGATCGCCGGCTGGCCATACGTGTCGAGATGCGCGATCAGCTCGTCGACCAGCGTGTTCCAGCCGTCGCCGACCGGATAGCGCGGGTCGTGGCCGTGCATGTCGAGCGTGCGCACGTCGTAATGCTCGGCGAGCTCGGCCAGCAAGCGGTTGTAGGTGCCAGCCGGGTAGCTGTTCCCGTGGGCGAAGTGCAGCAGCGGTTTGGACATGGACAGGAGCGGTGGCCGGATTCAGCGGCCCATTGTAATGGCGTGGACTGCCCACTGCCGGTCTTTGGCGCGCGTTTAGATGTTTACACCTACTGTCAGCGTCGCGCTGTAGCCCTGGCTGGCCGTGCCCGTGACGCTGGCCATCTGCAGCGCGGTGCCGTCGCTGAACACGTTATCCAGCGCAAAGCTGATGCGCGCCAGGTTGCTCACGCTGCTCGTGTAACCACTGCTGGTGTAGGCCTCGTTGGCGATCGCCAGCGGGAACGTGAACTGCGACGTCTTGATGCGGTTGGCTGCGCTGGTCGCCTTGGCCAGCGTCGGGTACACCTCGAAGTGCACGTGCGGCATGCGCCCGTCGTAGCAACCGGGGAAGATGGTCGTGAACGTCACGTAGCCTTCGCTGTCGGCTTCCTGCACGCCGCGCAGGTAGTTTTCGCCCACGATGCCTGTGCTGTACATCGAGTAACCGCCTTCGCGCGTGCAGTGCCACAGGTAGACGGTGGCGCCGGCAGCGGCCGCGCAACCCTGCGCGACGTTCTCGAGCTTCAGGCGGATCGTCAGCGGCACACCGGCCGCGATGCCGCTGGCGCCGGCCACACTGGCCCGCAGATCGCTGCGCACAATGCCGGACAGGATCAGCGCATTGGCGACACCGTTGGTGTTGCGGTTGGTGCCGTCGCCCGGATAGGGGCCGCCGGTTTCTTCGGGAATCACCGAGCAGACGGCGCTGCCGCTGGTCGGGCTGGCGGCGCCCAGCGTCGTGGTCGAGCTAGAGAAACCGAAACCATCGTCGGCGCTGCTGCTGCCACTGCCGCCGCAGCCGGTCAGCGGCAAGACGGCACTGCCCGCGCCGGCAAGCAGCCAGCACAGCGACTGGCGCCGCGTGGCGGTGCGGGTCAGCATGCGGGCAAGGTCGGCGCCCAGGCCCAGATGGTGGTCAACGTCGTGGTCATGGCCGGCGTCATGGCCAGCCTCCTGATGATGGCATGCTGCTTTCATTTCCGGCTGTCTCCACGATGGCGATTGTGTCGTTCAGCATCGGCCTTGCGGCCCATGCCACGCGGCGCATCGACCTGCGCACGCTGCTCCGGCGTGAGCACTGCCTTGAGCATCGCGCGTGTCTGCAGGCGCAGCAGCTCCTGGTCGGCGATCGCCTGGCCCAGCGCCTGCGCGGCGGCGGATGCGGCAGTCCCGTCAAATTCGGGCGCACGTGCCACCGCGCGCAGCGCCTCGTCGGCCTTGCGCCCGGCAAGGTCAAGCGCGCGGCGCCGGGGCGCCTGGCCGTGCAGGATCGTGAAGATGCGTTCGTTCTGCGCATCGCTCAGATTCAGGCCGCGCAGGAATGGCGGCGTGCCGAACGGCCCCGGTTCGCCGTCGCGCTCGTGCAGTTGACCGAACGGCGGGCTGCCGTATTCAGGGCCGTCCGGTGGCGGCATCGGCTGGGCCAGGACGGCGGGCGTGGCCAGCAGGCAGACGGAGAACGCGGTCGCGGCGCGCAATCCGCTCAGTTTAGGACGTGGGGACGCTGGTCGTGTCATCGTGGACCTCTCGTGTGATGGAAGCGGCGATTGTGTGGCGGCGGCGTGTAAAGCGCGTCTAAGCCAGGTAAATCCGGGTAAAGCAGCGCAGACGCGGCGGACCTGCTGCGCTATCCTGTCGCCATGAACAACGTTTTACTCATCGACGACGACGTCGAACTGGTCGGCATGTTTGCCGAATACCTGGAACAGGAAGGCTTTCCCGTCACCTGCGTGCACAATGGTGAGGACGGCGCGCGCGCCGCGCTGGCCGGTGGCTACGCCATCGCGATCCTCGATGTGATGATGCCCGGCGCAGGCGGCATCGAGGCGCTGCGCCAGATCCGCGCAGGCAGCCGCATGCCGGTGCTGATGCTCACCGCGCGCGGTGACGACGCCGACCGCATCCTGGGCCTGGAACTGGGCGCCGACGATTACGTGGCCAAGCCCTGCACGCCGCGCGAACTGACGGCGCGCGTGCGCGCCATCCTGCGCCGCACGCAGGCCGTGCCCGAGAGCGGCCCCGGCGTCGTGCTCAGCGTCGGCAAGCTGACCATGCTGCCCGAGCAGCGGCGCGCCACCTGGGACGGCCAGCCTCTCGACCTGACCAGTACCGAATTCAACCTGCTCGAAGTCCTGGCCCGCAATGCCGGTCGCCCGGTCAGCAAGAACGATTTGTCCGAACAGGGTCTGGGCCGGCCGCTGGCGCGGTTCGATCGCAATATCGACGTCCACCTGAGCAGTCTGCGGCACAAGCTGGGGCCGTTGTCCGACGGCCGCTCGTGCCTGCAGACGATCTACCGCCAGGGCTACCAGCTGATCAAGGACTAGTGTGGGCCGGCTGTTCTGGAAGTTCTTCCTGTGTATCCTGCTGGCGCAGGTGGCGGCGACCATCGGTGTGGGCGGCGTGTTCTGGCTACGCGACCAGGCGCGTCAGCGCGCCACGCCTGTCCTCGACAGCGGCCCGCCGGCAGCGATCGCGCTGGACGCCGCCGCCGCCACGCTGCGCCACGGCGGCTTGCCTGCCCTGCGCAGCCTGCTGCCCGACATGCGGCGCCCGCAACTGTTCGTGCTCGACGCATCGCGCCACGAACTGCTGGGCCGCGCGGTGCCGGCCGAACTGATGCATGCAGTCGAACGCGAGCTGCGCGACGGCGCCCAGGGTGGCGACAGTGCCGTGTGGCGTGGCGCGCGGCGCCTGGTTGGCCCGGGTGGCGAGCAGTACATCGCATTCGTATCGCGCAATTTCGGGCGCCAGATCGGCGGTGATACCGGCCGCCAGGACGGGCTGCGCGACGGTACCGGCCCCGATACGCTGACGCCCGGCCTTGGGCCCGGCCCCGGCCCGCGGCGCCGTATCGGCCAGAGCGTCGTGATCGGCGCCACCATCCTCGCCAGCCTGCTGTTCGCGGCGCTGCTGGCCTGGTATTTCTCACGCCCGATCCGCGCCCTGCGCAGCGCCTTCGAAGCCGCTGCCGCCGGTGACCTGGCGCCACGCTTCGGCCCCGGCGCCAAGGGCGGCGACGAACTGGTCGATCTGGGCCGCGACTTCGACCGCATGAGCGCCCGTCTGCGCGCGCTGATGGATGGTCAGCGCCGCCTGCTGCACGACGTCTCGCACGAATTGCGCTCGCCGCTCGCGCGAATGCAGGCGGCGCTTGGTTTAGCGCACCAGCAGCCGGACAAGATCGGCATCACGCTCGAACGCATCGAACGCGAAAGCAATCGCATGGACCAGCTGATCGGTGAACTGCTGACGCTGTCGCGTCTGGAAGCGTCGCCCGACGTGCTGCGGCGCGAACCGGTGGATCTGGTCGAGCTGGTCGACGGCCTCGTGGCCGATGCGCGCTTCGAGGCTGACCAGTCGGGCCCCGCGGCCGGCGGCGCGGCGCTGCGGGTGGAGTTTGAGGCCGACGAGCGCGTCGGCGTCGAAGGCGATCCGGATCTGCTCTGGAGTGCGCTCGAAAACGTGGTGCGCAATGCCGCCAAACATGGCGCCCCGGGCGGCATCGTGACCGTGTCCGTCCGCGCCATCGACGGCGTGGCACGGGTCGACGTCTGCGACCGCGGACCGGGCATCGCGCCTGCCGATCTGCCGGCCATCTTCCAGCCGTTCTTCCGCGCCGGTGCGTCGCGCACTGGTATCGATGGTCACGGGCTCGGACTGGCCATCGCGCAGCGTGTCGTGCAGGCGCATGGGGGCGAGATCGTGGCCGTTAACCGCGACGGCGGCGGCTTGCAGGTGACGATCACGTTGCCATCGGCCGGGCGATAAAATCTGCAACTCAGCGCCCGTACCAGTAGCGGGCGTGCGTTTCGCGGTAGGTCGCCACGCCCAGGACAGGCCCGAACGACAGCGTGACGGCGCCGTGTTCATCGGTGCGCAGGCGTTCGATGCCCATCGCGCCGTAGCGGGCATACACCAGTTTTTGCGGGTGACGATAACGATTGCGGTAGCCCACTTGAAAGATGCCCAGCGTCGGCCCGACCGCCTGCAGGAATGCGGCAGTGGACGAGGTAGCGCTGCCGTGGTGCGGCGCGAGCAGCACGTCGGCGCGCAGCCGGCCGGCGTCAAGGCGCAGCAGCGCGGCCTCCTGCGCCGCTTCGATATCGCCGGCCAGCAGGATCGCCCTGCTGCCGGCACTGATGCGCAGTACGCAGCTGCGCGCGTTAGAGCGCAAACCCGGGCTGGCGTAGCTTGCCACGGCGGGCGCAAGCATCTCGAAGCGCACTCCGTCCCAGTTCCAGCCCTGGCCCGCAGTGCAGCGGGCCGGGTGCGGGGCGTTCTGCAACAGCTGGTGTGCTGGCGGCAGCGACGAAATCAGCTGCCCTACCTGGATTGTTGTAAGAACCGCTTCGGCGCCGCCGACGTGATCGAGGTCGCTGTGCGAGATCACCAGCGCATCGAGCCGGCCGATGCCGCGGCCGCGCAGATACGGCAGGATGACGCGCGTGGCGCCGTTCGCGCCCGGCGCGTACAGCGGGCCGGTGTCGTACAGCAGGCGGTGGTGCTGCGTTTCGACCAGTAGTGCCATGCCCTGGCCGACATCGAAGGCCGTGACGTCGAACCGGCCCGCCACCGGCGCGCTCGGCAGCTGGGTCAGCAGTGGCGTCCACGCGGCCAGGCCCACCCAGCGCTGCGGCCAGCCGCGCGGCGCCAGCATCCACGCAGTGCCGGCCAGGGCCAGCACGAGAATCCAGGGTGATGGCGCGGGCGCGGTCCACACGGCCAGCGCCGGCGCGGACAGCCACCCCAGTGGCCACGCCAGCAACACCATCGCCAGGTGCGCAACACCCAGCACCAGATCGGCCAGCGGCGACGGCAGCACGCTGCCCGCCAGCGCCAGCGGCGTGACAAACAGGCTGATGACGGGGATGGCCACCGCGTTGGCAACGGGGCTCACGAGCGAGACTTGCCCGAACAGCAGCAGCGTCAATGGCGCCAGGCCCAGCGTCACGGCCCACTGCGTGCGGGCCGCCACCATCAGGCCGGCGCGCCAGCCGCGCGTGCGCGCATCCGGCTGGCGGCTGCACGCGTACAGGATCGCTGCCACCGCGCCGAACGACAGCCAGAAGCCCGGCCACAGCATCGCCCACGGATCGCGCAATACGGCCACGCCCAGCGCGAGGCACAGCACGTGCGACATCGACGCGATCCGGCCGCACCACAGCGCCACCGCCACGACGGCCAGCATGTAGAAGGTGCGCTGGGCCGGCACGCCAAACCCTGCCAGCAGCACGTACAGCAATGCCACCAGCGCGCCCGCCAGCGCCGCCACCTTCTGGGCCGGCAAGCGCAACGGCAGAGCCGCACCGGTGAAGAACGAGCGACGCCACAACCACGACGTCGCCCAGGCAGCCAGGCCTGCCAGCATCGTGATGTGCAGGCCGGAGATCGAGACCAGATGGCTGATGCCGGTCCGGTTGAACACATCCCAGGATGCCTGGTCGATGCCGCGCTGGTCACCGATCACCAGCGCGACGATCACGCCCGCATACGGCTTGCCATCCAGGACCGCCAGGATGCGGCTGCGCAGCCAGCCCCGCGCCCGCTCCACGGCGTAGCGCGCGTCCGGGCTCCACGTGGTCAGGCGTTGGTTGTGCCGGTCGGCCGGACGCACATAGCCGGTGGCGCGGATGCCCTGCTCGAGCAGCCACGCCTCGTAGTCGAAGCCGTGTGGATTGGCGTTGCCGTGCGGGCGCTGCAGGCGCACGACGAGGCGCCAGCACTCACCGGGATGCACGCGCGACGGATCGGCGGCGATGGCGCCGTACCAGGACAGGATGATGGTCGGCGGCACGGTCGCACCCGGCGTGTCAGTCTGCGCCACGTCGAACTGGAAACGCACGCCGCCGTCGAAGCGGTGCGGCAGGCTGGCGACGACGCCGGTCACGGCGATGTCGCGGCCTTCGTCAGTAAGCGGCAAGGCGTGACGCAAGGCCAGATGGGCGAGCAGCGCGGCCCAGCAACTGCCGAGCAGCAGGCCGGCCAGAAGGCCGGCGGCCAGCCTGCGCCCGCGCCGACGCAGCAGCAGGAAGCCGCCGACGGCCGTGGCAGCGCAGGCTGCGAGCGTGACCGGCGCTGGCAGGACCGGTTGCATCTGGACCCAGGCTGCGCCGGCGGTAAAGGCAAGGATGGCGCTGCGCATGCGCTGGGGATCGGTGGTCAGCCGCCGCTCAGACGCCGGTCAGCCGTCAGTCAGCCTGCAGGGCACGGCGGCGCGCAGGCGGCGGAAAGCACTCACGGCTGATCCACGGGCCGCAGCAGTGTCCACGTGCTGCCCCGGCAGACGCGTTGCGCTGACGCGGCACCACCGGAACCCGGGGATGCCTGGAATGTCGCGCCAGGCAGCAGGCTGCCCGCGGCGAACCAGCGCGCGCCGTCCAGCGCGGCACTGTCGTCGCAGCGCCACCATCCGCTGGCCGGACAGGCGGAATTGCTGGTGGCGGTCGCGCCGATCGGGCAATCGGCGTACGCCGCGGCGAACGGCGCCTGTGCGGCCGGGGCAACAGTCAGCGCCCCCGCTGACAGCGCGCGCGGTGCGTGACGCCTGTCGGCCAGGCGCCACCGGGTGGGCGTGTTGCTCTCATAGCTCGGCTGCAAGCCCCTGATCCGCTGCCACACGGTCGCCTGCGGCAGCAGCAGTGCTTGCGGCATCGGCGTACCCGCTTCGATGAACTGCCGTCGCCCGCCCAGGACACCAACCTGCGCGTTGGCCTCGGTGCACTGCCACCACCCCGTTTGTGGACAGCGTTCACGTGCCAGCGCGATGTCGCCGGGAACACCCGTCGGCAGTTCGGCGCGCGCTGGCTGGTGGGGAGCGGTCGGGCGCAGCCGGAGACTGCCCGCGATCCCGTCCCACAGATCGAGCAGCGCCGCCTCTGACAGCGTCGACTGCACGGGCTTGCCACCGTTGTCCGGGTTGGTGCCGGCGCTCAGTTCAAGCATGAGCAGTGGCGCATGGACGTCAGCCTGGCGGCCCGTCATCTCCCACTGGAAGGAGTAGCCGGTCGTGAAATTGGGTTCCCTGACGCGCATCACCAGTTCGTCGCCATCGAGGCCATGGATGGCGCGCGCCGCTTCGCGCAGGTGCGAAAAGGCCAGCTGCATGAACAACGGGCGGCGCTCGACCGTCACCGCGTGACGCTCGAGCAGTCGCGGGGCCGGGTCCACACCTGCCATCGAGGAGAGGACGATATTGACGTCAGGATGGTCAGGCAGACCGGCGAACATCACCACGCTTTCGGTCTCCGGGTGCTCGTACGGGTCGAGCACGATCGCGTGGCCGATGCAGAAGCCCGGCTCGGTCGGAACTTCATCGTGCCCGAGAGCGCGAAACCGGCCCAGCAGGCGCACCAGCGCATCGCCGCTGTCCAGCGCCATCCCCTTTGCGCTCGCTGCAATACTCGCGTGTGCCAGGCGCAACCTCGCTTCCAGATCGACACTTTCGATGTCGACAATACGCTCTCCTTCGAACGCCTGTGCCCACTGCCGGTTGTGCACGTACACTTTCCCTCGTCTCTCCCCGGACGCGATCGTCTTTATGGACTGGAGCACGGCACGACCATCCCCGGCGCTTGCGTCATGCAGCTCGGTATCAAGCTGCGCCAGCCGCGCGTCGAATTCGTCGTCGGATTCGCGATCGGTACTGGCGAGGTCATAGCCACTGATGAACCCGCGTCGCAGATGCACGGTTGCCTCGGCGGGAAGATCAATCAGAAAACGGCCCACACACACGGTCTGCATCTTGCCGGTCATCTTTGCCACCTTTAGCTTGTCCTGGTCGGCCTGCACGGAATTGGCGAGAAACGACGCAAGCATCAAGACCAATGCCACCACCCCACCGACCCAGCGCACCTGGCGGCTCCTGAGCCGCCTCATCGGACTTCCTGGACGATCTTGACGATGAGATGCCGCGTCAGGAGCAACAGGTCGTCATGCTGGAAGCTGTCCTGATGGCGAAATCCTGCCGCAGCAAAGGTGCGCCGCACGTGCGACACAGGGCCGGCACCGGATTGCGCAGGCACCGTCTCGTCGCCGGGGGCGTCCTGCGGCCAGAGCATGAAATTCAGGCGCGTCCCTGGCTCGATCTCGACTTCGCGCATGCCCGCGCTGCCGGGTGCAACAAGCCTGGCGGCGCGAAGATTGGCCGGCGTCAGCGCTGCGCGGGTGTGGGCCGGAATGCGCGCCACCCAGCGGATCTGACCATATGCCTTGAGCGCTTTGTCGGCACCATAAAACGCATACGAATGTGGATGGTAGTAAGGCCGGGCCGGACTTCCCTGCACGTCGGTTGACAGAACCTGGGTATGAAAACGCTCGGCCTCCTGGATGGCATCGAGAATCCGGCGCCGCACGCCACCGCTCACGTGCGTGTAGCGCTTGGCGGGATCGGCCAATCCCGGATCGATCATCCGGTGCCAGGATGTCATGTCACGGTACATGTCGTAGGGATTGCCGTCCGGGAGTGACACCATGTCGCGGCTGTCCTCGTGCGCGTTCACGCCCCGCAGCGTCCGGATCACCAGCCAGGGTGTCGGGTACAGGTGATTCGGCAGCAATTGCAACAGGCCGGGCGCCACCGCCATGACCGGCATCGTCCGTTCGCTCGTGTCGCCGGCCACGTCCGCGAACCCGGACGCGGCCAGATTGGCCAGTGGCCCGTTGGTGAAGTTGCCGGCCTCGGTGCCGCAGGCGATGCGCCGGTACGCCACCGGCGCGCCCAGCGCCGGCATCACCGCATGCACGATGCCGGCGATATCCGATGCGCCCGCCGTCTCGCTCAGGCGCGCACAGGCGCGCGCAACCAGCCCGCCCATCGAGTGGGTTACCAGGATCACATGGCGGCACGTGTGTTTGCGCTCGGTCCAGAAGGCGCGTATCCGGTCGATGCGCGCGCGCAGGCCGTGCGCCGCCAGGTCGCACGAGGCCAGCCAGTTGTAGCCGAATGCGTACACCGGATACTGGTAGCCGGCGAATTTTTCGAGCTCGGCTTCGGTGACATGATCGATCTGCCGCACGCCCCAGCGCTCGGGGTCGCAGTGCATGACCCGTTGCCAGTGCTGGCGTACCAGGCGCGCGCCATGCGGCGACAGCTGGAACGTCTTGTCCAGGTGGCGTTGCAGGTCAGCCAGGACAGCGCCGTACGAGTCGGCGTGAATTTCGCCCCAGCCCCGCTCGCGCATGACGGCGGCGTCCAGTGCGCACGGCGGAAAGTCGAGCTTGCCGTCAGGATCCACCTCGAGAATGGCAGGGTCCAGGATGCGCTGCCGGATGGATGGCGCGCGCGTTTCCCACAGATCGGCCTCGCGGTACTTGCCGGTGAAGTCGTTTGGTGGTCGCCAGGCGGGCTCGCCGGGCCGCAGCACGGCATCGTCATGCTGCTGCATGTCGGCACGCGCCCGCAGGTTCGAGCCCATGGTGCCCGGCACGAAAATGACGGGAATGACCTTGCGCGAGCCGATCGTGACCCGTGCGCGGACCTTGAATGCGACCGGCGTGGCGACCGTGTGTGCCACCAGGCTGCCGTCACGCTCGATGCTCGGCTGGTGGATCGGGCGGGTCGGCTCGTTCATGCCCGGTCCGTGGCAATCGGGGCCGGACCGGCAGCCATGTCATCGGCCAGCAGGCGGATTTCGATGTCCCCCATGGCATGGCTGTGCAGGATGCTGGTGCGGCCTTCGTCGTCGGTGACGCCTTCGATGCTGGTGCCGTCTTCGTGCCGTGCGATATAGCGCTGGCCCCTGGCAGGCAGATTGGTCTGGCGGTCGATGACCACGACACGCTCGTCGGTTTCCAGCGCAGTTGTCGGCAGCCGCAATCCGGCCGGTACGCCATTGCCGCCCGTGAGGTAATCGACGCTGTCGGCCTTGACGACGTGCTTGCCGCTGCTCTGGTGCGTGATCGTGCCGCCGGCCCAGTCGGTTTGCGTGCCCTGCGAGACGATCTTGACCGACGGCGCTTCGAGCTCGATGCCGGCGGCGGCGATCAGGCGGATCCGGTTGGACGACTTGATCTCGATATCGCCCTTGTGGGTTTCGACGATGATGTCGCCGCGCGCCGCGATCAGCTTGACGCCGAGGTCGTACGCAAACAGGCTCAGTGCACGCGCCGCGCGCAGGAACAGGCTGCCGCCGGCGGCTGCCTCGGTATCACCGGCCGAGACGATGTCGATCTTGGTGCGCGCACCGAGCGCAATGGCATCGTCACTGGCAAGCACCACGCCGGCCGGTGCACTGACCGCCACCATCGGCGCGCCGCCCTGCGCCGCTGGCGCCGCCGCCGTCCCCGTCCCCACCGGATGCGGCGCCACGTTGGAACCATCATGCCAGCGGCGCAGGCGCTCGGTGAGTTCGGCCATGCGCGGCCTGGCCTCGTGATCTTCGCCGTGCGCGCTCGCCAGCCGGGCCAGCTCGTCGAGCACACCGTGCATGACGTCGGCGATGCCGACGAGCGCGCCCCGTTCGAGCTGGACGCCCGCATCGGACGCCATGCTGCCCGCGCTGAGCAGGATCCCTTCACCGCCACGCACGCTCACCGCCTTGCTGCTGCGAAGCTCCGCGCCCTCACCACGCGCACCGGCCTTGCCAGCCACGCGTGGTTCGGACAGCCAACCAAGATTGAGTTCCGATTCAGCGTGTTCGCTGGCCAGTTGCACGCCGATCTCGCCCGGCGTGTCGTCGAACAGCAGCTGGCCACCACGCGCACCGCCCACTTCGCGGCTGCGCATGCCGGACAGAAAGCGATTGCCCGGCAACGCACCCGCGCGGCTCAGTGCCGGCGGCTGCGCGCGCTCGTTGTACAGCTGCGACAGGATCACCGGCCGGTCGGGGTCGCCCCCCATGAACGCCACCAGCACCTCCGTTCCTACACGCGGCATGCAGAGCGTCCCGGATTGCTGCTGGCTACCGGGGCCGGCCCCGGCCCAGTTGGACGCGACGCGCACCCAGGCCGAGTCGGCAGGGGTATCCGATGCCCCTGCCCCATTCGCATGCTGGTGGTCGTCCGTGCGCATGCCGGGAAAGCGGATCTTGACCCTGCCCAGCGCATCGCAATGCACTTCTTCGCCGGGCGGGCCGGTCACGATGGCACTTTGCAGTTGCGGATGCGGCAGGTCGGTGCGCGGATCGAAGCCGGGCGCCAGCACAATGCCGCGCCGCACGGCGTCGAAGCTGACCCGCACGCGAAGCAGAGCGCCGGCGGCCGTGGCCTCGGCCGCGGGAAATATGCCGCCGTTACCCGGCAGCGATGCGCCCATCAGGCGCTGCAGGCGTGTCGCCACGTCCAGCGGCAGATTGTTCTGGGCCTGCACGTGCAAGGCGGTAACGACGAAGTCGCGTTCGGGCGCCGGGTGCGTGTCGATCTCGGGATGGCCGCTGAGCGTGAACCACTCGCCGGCGCGCAGGTCGCGCACGGTGCCCACGCCATGGAAGCACTTGGTGTCGAGCTCATGCCGGTTCATGCGCAGCTGGCCCAGGCGCCAATGGTCTTCGACGTCGTTGCCGGCATGCGGCATCTCGACCTGATAGTCGTCCAGGCTTGCGGCCAGTGCGTTGCCATGGCAGCCCTGGTCGGCCATGCCGTGCGCAGTGGCCGTCATGAAGGAGGTGCCCAGCGGATTGCGATAATCCCAGCTGTGCCGCGTCGTGCTGCCGGCCTGCAGGCGGCGCGCAGCGCACCACGAGACAATCGTGTCGCGCTCTTCGGTGGCGCCGCCCTGGTGGTAGCGCACCGTGCCGGCACTGTTGCGGGGCAGTGCATCGGGGTCGTTGAACAGCACCAGCGTGTGGGCCGGCGACGCAGCGCGCTCACGGTCTGGCGCCCCGGTGCGCGCATGGCCTGGCCGGAAGGTCCAGGCTACGCCGCGCCGGCGCAGCAGGCGGCGCACGAACGCGGCGTCGGACTCGTTGTATTGCATGGTCTGCTCGCGCGGCGGAAACTGGCGCGGGTCGAACAGGGGATCGAGTTCGTACTCGAACGCGCTGGCCAGGACGCTGCTGGACTGGCGCCATTCGTCGAACAATACCTGCACGATCTGGAGTTCGTTCTGACCGCGAAACACGCGGCTGTTGACGCGTTTTTCCATGATCGCCAGCGCGTCGCGGATCACCAGCTGGTAGACCCCGAGGCTGCCATCGACATCCCCGGCACGCGCTTCGGCCACGATGCCGCAGGCGCTGCGCACCCCGCCACGATCGGTGACGAGCCCGATCTCGGCCGGCAGCGCGATCAGTTCCTTGAGCGGCAGGCGCGGGGTGGACGCGACGCAGGTGACGGTGTACTCGAGGCCGCCGCAAATGGCTTCACTGCCCGTAACGCGCTGCGGCAACAGCACATCAGCAAGCGGATGATCAGGATGGCCGAGACGCAGCCGGATGGGCCGGTGCGCCCCCGATAGCGAACGGTCGTTCTGGAGCCTGCGCAGGAATTCGCTGGCGTTGTCCACGTGAATCTCCTGTCCATCCAATGCGCTTCTGGGGGAAGCACATCTTGGCACGCCGTACTGATGGCGTTTTGTCAGGTGTCAGAAATGCCAGACGCCGTTTCGGGAACTTCGCCGCGCCGGGTGGCTAGACTGCAGCGCACAAGCCGGCCAGGCGCGGGATCGCCGCCAGCGACGCGCGATGGGCAGCAATGCGCACCACGTCCGTGTCCACGCCGCGCAATTCGGCCAGCGCCGCGCCGATGCCTGGCAGATTCTCGGGGCTGTTGCGGCCCGGATGAATCCAGCTGGGCGCGATGTCGGGCGAGTCAGTTTCCAGCACGATCCAGTCGAGCGGCAACTCGGTGGCCAGGCGCCGGATCTGCAACGCGCGGGAAAAGGTCAGGTTGCCGCCAAAGCCCAGGTGCAGGCCGAGGTCGATGAAATTCTGCGCCTGCTGGAAACTGCCATTGAACGCATGCGCGATGCCGCTCGGCGGACGAATCTGGCGCAGGTGCTTGAGCACCTGGTCCTGCGAGCGGCGCACATGCGTCATCACTGGCAGGCCGAAGTCGCGCGCGATGCGCAGCTGTTCACGGAAGAACCGTGCCTGCTTCTCGCGCATCTCGGGCGTGGTGAGTTCGGGAATGAAGAAATCCAGGCCGATTTCACCGATGCCCACGAAGCGCGGATCGCCCAGCGCCGCTTCGACGCGCGTGCGCAGGTATGCCAGGTCGTCGTCGTGTGCCTGCGGCACGCACATCGGGTGGATGCCCAGCGCGTAGCAGGCGTTCGGGCTGCCTGCAGCCAGGGCCGCGACGGTGTCGAAATTGCCCCGCTCGACCGCCATGATGACGATCATCGAGACGCCGGCCGCTTCTGCCCTGCGCGCGACGCCCGCGCCATCGCCGCCGTATTCGCGGGCGTCGAGGTGAACGTGCGTATCGATCCACATGGCGTCAGCCTTCTGCAGCCTGCAGGCCGTGTTCGGTCATGCGCAGCACGCGGTCGCAGCGGCGCGCCAATTCCATGTCGTGCGTGACGATCACGAAGGCGGTGCCCAGGGTGCGCGACAGTTCGAGCATCAGGTCGAAGATGATCTGCGCGGTCGTGTGATCGAGGTTGCCGGTCGGTTCATCGGCCAGCACGCAGGCCGGTTGCGTGACCAGCGCGCGTGCCAGCGCGACCCGCTGGCGCTCGCCGCCGGACAATTCTCCCGGGCGGTGCATGACGCGTTTGCCCAGGCCCACGCGTTCGAGGATTGCCTGCGCCAGCGTCAGCGCTTCGGCGCGCGGCATGCGGCGGATCAGGAGCGGCATCATGACGTTGTCGAGCGCCGTGAATTCGGGCAGCAGGTGGTGGAACTGGTACACGAAGCCCAGTGCCGTGTTGCGCAGTTCGCCGCGCCGGGATTCGGACAGGCTCGCAAAATCCTCGCCGCGCAGGCTCACCGTACCGCTGCTCGGCGTATCCAGGCCGCCGAGCAAGTGCAGCAGCGTCGACTTGCCCGAACCGGACGCGCCGACAATCGCCACGCGCTCGCCGCGATACACGGCGAAGTCGATGCCGTCGATGACGCGCACGATGGCGTCGCCCTGGTTGAAGGTCTTGCCCAGGCCACGGCAGGCCAGCACGGGTACGTCGCTCGTTTTATTCACGTCGTTCATCGCAGCACTCATTTCATTACTCATCACATTATTCATAGCGCAGCGCCTCCGCCGGTTTCACGCGCGAGGCGGCCCAGCTTGGGTAGATCGTGGCCGCAAAGGCCAGCACCACCGACACGATGCCGATGGTGACGACGTCCGGCGTGTACAGCTCGGACGGCACGGTACTGATCAAATAAATATCCTTGGACAAGAACTCGACGCCCAGCAAGCGTTCGATGAACGGGACGATGACACCGATGTTCTTGCTCACGCCCACGCCCATGGCCACGCCCGCAAGCGTGCCGAGCACGCCGACCACCGCGCCCTGCACCATGAAGATTTTCATGATCGAGCCGGGCGAGGCGCCCAGCGTGCGCAGGATCGCGATGTCGGCCTGCTTCTCGGTCACCGTCATCACCAGGCTCGAGACCAGGTTGAAGGCGGCCACCGCGATGATCAGCGTCAGAATGATGAACATCATCTTTTTTTCGGTCTGCACCGCAGCGTACCAGTTGGCATTGAGCTTGGGCCAGTCGCGCATGACCAGGTCGCCCTTCATCGAGGCCTTCAATTCGGCCGCAACTTGCGGCGCTTCGCGCATGTTCGCGATGCGCAGGCGCAGGCCCGATGGCGCCCCCTGCCGTTCGAGGCGCTGCGCATCCTCGATGTGCACGAACGACAGCGCCGCATCGAAATCGAAGTGACCGGCCTCGAAGATGCCGGCCACCGTGAAGCTGCGCGTGCGCGGCACCATGCCGGCCGGCGTGACCTGGCCCTGGGCCAGGACCATCGTGACCTTGTCGCCCATGCCCACGCCCAGCGCGCGCGCCAATGCGTAACCGAGCACGATGTTGAAGCTGCCGGGCTTCAAGGCGTCGAAGCTGCCGGCGCGGATCTGCTTTGCCACCGTCGACACATTGTCCTCGACGCCCGGCAGCACGCCGCGCACGATCGACGGGCGCATGATCCCGTCGCGCACCAGGAGACCCTGGGTTTCGACGAACGGGGCCGAGCCCAGCACGGCCGGATTCTGCGCCGCCTCTTTCGCCCTGGCCTGCCAGTCCGGCATGCTGCCCGACGCATCGAACACCTCGATGTGGGCCAGCACCGACAGCATGCGGTCGGTGACCTGTTTCTGGAAGCCGTTCATCACCGACAGCACGATGATCAAGGCCGCCACGCCGAGCGCGATACCGGCCACGGAAATGAGCGAGATGAACGAAATGAAGCTGCTACGACCGCTGCTCTTGCCGGCGCGCGTGTAGCGCAGGCCGACCTGCCACTCGTACGGCAGTTTGTGGATGATGCTCATGAATTTTCGTGCTTCAGATTGGAATCGGGGCAAACGACACGGGCGCGGTTACTCATAACGCAGTGCCTCTGCCGGTTTCACGCGCGAGGCGGCCCAACTTGGGTAGATCGTGGCCAGGAACGACAGCAGCACGGCCACACCGCCAATCCAGCCGACGTCGGCCCACAGCAATTCGGACGGCATCTCGCTGATCAAGTACACCTCTTGCGACAGGAAATGCACGCCCGAGATGCGCTCGATGGCCGGCACGATGACGTCGACATTGAGCGCCACCAGCACGCCCAGGCCCACGCCGAGCAGGCCGCCCAGCAGGCCCACCAGCGTGCCCTGCACCATGAAGATTTTCATGATCGCCCGCGGCGAGGCGCCCAACGTACGCAGGATGGCGATGTCGGACTGCTTGTCCTTGACGGTCATGACGAGCGTCGAGACGAGATTGAACGCGGCCACCGCCACGATCATCGTCAGAATAATGAACATCATGTTTTTCTGCGATTGCACGGCTGCGAACCAGACGGTGTTGACCTTGGTCCAGTCGCGCATGATCAATTCACCCGGCATCGAGCGCTGCAGTTCGTACGCCACGCGCGGCGCCTGGTGCAGGTCTTGCAGGCGCAGGCGGATGCCGGCCGGCGCCGTGGCGCCCGCGGCCACCTGGGCATCGTCGATATTGATCAGGGCGAGCGTGGAGTCGAACTCGAAATGGCCTGCTTCGAAAATGCCGGACACGGTCAGCGCGCGCGTGCGCGGCAGCGGGTTCTCGCCCGGCGTGCTGGCGCCACCCAGGATGCCGCTGCTGGCCACGAGCAGCGTGACGCGGTCGCCCACGTCGACGCCCAGCGACTTGGCCAGCGCGCGGCCCAGCACCACGTTGAACGAGCCGGCGCGCAGTGATTCGAAGCTGCCGGCCTTCATCTGGCGCGTGATGTCGGATACCTGCGCCTCTTCGACGGGTGCTACGCCGCGCAGCAGCGCCGGCTTCATGACGCCGTCCACCAGCAGCATCGATTGCGCATCGATGAACGGCGCGGCGGCCTTGACTTCCGGGTTGCGCAGCGCCTGCAGGCTGGTGGCGCGCCAGTCGGGCAGCGCGCCGCGGCTGTCGAAGATTTCGACGTGCGCCAGCATCGACAGCATGCGGTTGGTGACTTCCTTCTGGAAGCCGTTCATCACGGACAGCACGACGATCAGCGCGGCCACGCCGAGGGCGATGCCGGCCACCGAGGCCATCGAAATGAAGGAGATGAAGCTGTTGCGGCCGCTGCGCTTGCCGGCGCGCGTGTAGCGCAGGCCGATCTGCCATTCGTAGGGGAGTTTGTGGGTGATGCTCATGCTGTCCGTGTCGACCGATCCGCTGTGTTTCGCTGTGTTTTTTGTATTAATGGCGCAGCGCCGGGCTGCATCAGCCCGGCAGTTTGCCAGACAAACCGGGATTGTGTCGCAATTATCAAAAACTCACTAGGGCATTCCAGCGAGCATGCGGGTGAAGAATCGGGGTGGCACGCCGCTGGCGGCTGCGATTTGCCCTAGAATAGCGGGATGGCTCATATTACGCTCGTCCTGCCGTTCGCTCTGCCGCTTCCCGAATTTGCTCCCGACCTGATCCGCGCGATGAACGCGCCGGCGCTGGCGCAGCTGCTCTCGCGTACCTCAAGCGCCACGCGCACGCGCACGGCCGAGCATACCCATGCCCTGCCCCACGAAACCTGGCTGGCGCGCGCGCTGGGCCTGGGCGCCGCGGGCCGGGTCGACGTGGCCGTTGCCGCCATGCGCGGCTTCGCTCTGGAACCCGATGGTGGTAACTGGTACATCGTGTCCCCCGGCCATATCCAGATCGCCCGCACGCACCTGACGATGGCCGATACGCGCCAGGTACCGCTGGACGATGCCGACAGCCGCGCGCTGTTCGCCACGGCGGCTGAACTCTGCGAAAGCATTGGCCATGCGCTGCGCTACGGCGACGCGCAAACCTGGTTCCTGCGCGCTGACGACTGGACCGGTTTCGAGACCGCCACGCCCGACACTGTCGTCAACATGGACCTGACGGATTTCATGCCGAAAGGCCAGCCGGCGCTGGCATACCGGCGCCTGCAGAACGAAGTGCAGATGGCGTGGCATGCGCATCCGGTGAACGCCGCGCGCGAAACGCGGCGCCTGCCGATCGTGAACGCGTTCTGGATGTGGGGCGCGGGCCGGACGGCGCCCGCACCGGCGCAGCAGCTGGCCAGTGTCGCTGTGCCTGGCTGGCTGGCCGCGCTCGGCGATCAAAGGTTCGACACGCTCGACCGATTGGCCGATCTGCTGTCGACCGACCGCACGCTGGTGGTCGGCCCCCTGGCCGAAGCGGCGCAGGCCGCCGACTGGGGCGTCTGGCTGCAGGTGATGGGGCAACTGGAAGAAACACTGTTCGCGCCGCTGCTGGCTGCGGTCAAGGCGGGCCGCGTGAGCAAACTGACGCTGGTGCTGAGCAGCCGCGAAGGCCTGCTCGAGACGACGACGGGCGCGCTGGCGCAGCGCAAATTCTGGCGCAGCCCGACGCTCGACGCACTGAAGTGAGAACACTGGTGAGCGCACTGAAATAACCCGACCGAGACAGACATTGACCCTGAAGACCCGACTTTCCACCCGTCCCTGCCCGTTCCGCACCTCTGAACTGCTGCGCCAGGATGGCGTGCACCCCGTACTGGCCCGCATCTACGCGTCACGCGGCCTGCTCGACGCGCGTGAACTCTCAAGCGAGCTGGCGGCCCTGTCGCCGCCGTCCGGCCTGAAGCACATCGATGCCGCGGCGGCGTTCCTGGCGGACGCCATCGGCGCCGGCAAGCGCATGACGATCGTCGCCGACTACGATTGCGACGGCGCCACCGCCTGCGCCGTCGCCCTGCGCGGCTTGCGCGCGATGGGGGCACAGGTCGATTACATCGTCCCGAACCGCTTCGAGTATGGCTATGGCCTCACGCCAGAAATCGTCGCGCTCACCGCGCGCGAAAAGGCGCCCGACATTATCGTCACGGTCGACAACGGCATCGCCAGTGTCGACGGCGTGCTCGCGGCGAATGGGCTGGGCATCGACGTCGTCGTCACCGACCACCACTTGCCGGGTGACGTGCTGCCGGCGGCGCGCGTGATCGTCAATCCGAACCAGCCCGAATGCGGCTTCCCGAGCAAGAACCTGGCCGGCGTGGGCGTCGTGTTCTACGTGCTGCTGGCCCTGCGCGCCGAACTGCGCCGGCGCGGCGTGTTCGATGCGCAGACGCAGCCCAAGCTCGACAGCCTGCTCGACCTGGTCGCGCTGGGCACGGTGGCCGACGTCGTCAAGCTCGACGCCAACAACCGCATCCTCGTCGCGCAGGGCTTGAAGCGCATGCGCGCGGGCCGCATGCATGCCGGCGTGGCGGCGCTGTTCCGGGTGGCTGGCCGTGAAGCGCGCTGCGCCACGCCGTTCGACCTGGGCTTTGCCGTCGGCCCGCGCCTGAACGCGGCCGGCCGCCTGCAGGACATGGCGCTCGGCATCGAATGCCTGACCACCGACGACGAAGGCCGCGCCTGGGCCATTGCCCAGCAATTGAATGAGATCAACCTCAAGCGCCGCGAAATCGAAGCCGAGATGCAGGACACCGCGCTGCTGCACCTGGACACGTTCGAGCCGAACGGCGCCAGCACGATCACCGTGTTCGACGAAGGCTGGCACCAGGGCGTGATCGGCATTGTCGCCTCGCGCCTGAAAGAAAAATTCTACCGCCCGACATTCACCTTCGCGCCAGCCGGCGACGGCATGATCAAGGGCTCGGGCCGCTCGATTCCGGGTTTCCACTTGCGCGACGCGCTGGACCTGGTGTCCAAGCGCGTGCCGGGCCTGATCGACAAGTTCGGCGGCCACGCGATGGCCGCCGGCCTGTCGCTGCGTCACGACAATTTCGACACCTTCTGCCAGGCGTTCGAAGCCGTCGGCCAGGCCTGGCTTAGCGAAGCGCAGCTCGAACGGATCATCGAAACCGACGGCCCGCTCGAGGACGAGTTTTACTCGACTCAGTTCATCGAACTGATGGACGGCCAGGTCTGGGGCCAGGGCTTCGCACCGCCCGTCTTCTGCGACGAATTCCGCGTCGTCAGCCAGCGCATCCTCAAAGAACGCCACCTGAAGCTGCAGCTGGAAAAGAACGGCCGCCGCTACGACGCCATCTGGTTCGGCCACACCGACAGCCTGAGCGACCGCGCCCGCGTCGCCTTCCGCCTCGATGCCAACGAGTACAACGGCGTCACCAAAGTCCAGCTCCTGGTCGAGCACGCCGAATCCGCCTGACCGCTCCGGGCAAGTCCCCTGAGCAATTGCAAAACAATTCGACTCTGACCCCAATTGCAGGTCGCTCGAATTGAGGCAATTGCCCAATAATTCGACTCTGACCCTAATTGTCAGGCTGACTCTGCAGCAAACGTAACAATTAGGGTCAGAGTCGAATTGTTTGATAACTGTTTGTGGGCAGGATACTTACAGGCGACATGATCCGGGCGTGTTCGCTATGATGAGCCGGTTTGTCCGTTGCCCCCTCATTTCCAACGCGCTGGCTGGCTGCTGGCGGGAGCATGCATGTTTTCAATCATTATCAATTTTCTCGGCTCACTGATGCATTTCTACGTGGCGCATCGCCTGTATGCGCTGGGGCCCGTGCGGGCGCGCGTGCCGGGGCGTGTCTGGTGGGTGGGCGCCGTGGCGCTGTGGGCGTTTTATCTGTGGGGGGTGCAGCTCGGGGATGCGGCGCTGGACTGGCGCTGGTGGCCCGGGCAGTTTTCGATGACCTGGCTTGGCGTGCTGTTCTGCATGACGCAGTACCTGCTGCTGGCCGACATCATCACCGGCTTCGGCTTCTGGCTGCGTACCTGGGCGCCGCGCATTCTTGCCCTCGGCGCGATTGCGGGTGTGGCGGTCAGTGGTTTCGCGATATTCCAGGCGATGCGTGCCCCGGCGATCGTCGAGCAGGAACTCACGCTGCCCGGGCTGCCGAAAGCGCTCGACGGCACCGTGCTGGTGGCGATCAGCGACACGCACCTCGGGGCCCAGCGCCGCGCGAAGTGGCTCGGCGAACGGGTCGACCAGATCAATGCCCTCACTCCGGATGTTGTCGTGATGCTGGGCGACCAAGTCGAAGACCAGCCGATCAACGACGACCTGCTCGCGCCGGTCCTCAAACGCCTGCAGCCCGCGATGGGCGTCTGGGCCATCACCGGCAACCATGAATACTACGGCGATGCCGGCGGGACGATCCACGAGTTCGCCGCCGGCGGCGTCCGGTGGCTGCGTGACCAGCAGGTCGAGATCGCACCGGGCCTGCACCTGGCGGGCCTGGACGACATCGGGCGCGCGCGACGCGGAAAGCGCGACATCACTACCGGTCTCGAACGAACGCTCCCCAAGCGGCTGGACGGCGCGACGATCCTGCTCGCGCACATCCCCGACCCGACACTGATCGAGCGCGCCGCGCAAAAAAACGTCGACCTGATGCTGTCCGGGCACACGCACGGCGGCCAGGTCTGGCCATTTACCTATCTGGCCCAGCGCGAATTTCCCTACCTGGTGGGTTGGTACCGGGTCGGCCACCTGCAGCTGGTGGTCAGCCGCGGCGCCGGCGGCTGGGGGCCGCGCATGCGGCTCTGGCAACCGGGCGAGATTCTCAAGCTGACCCTGCGCGCCCAGCCTTGACCTCTGCGCGCGACCACCCCGCCGCCACTCACGGCGCGGTGGGTGGTTTGTACGTTTGCCCGTGCCGCATCACGAAGAACGCATCGTCCGCCACGCCCTGCGCCGCACGTGCCAGCGCCAGGTCGCGCGGCGCCTGGTCGAGGCGCTCCTGACCCATCGGGTAGGTCCCCCAATGCATGCCCACGCTGCGCTTGACGCGCAGCTCGCGATGGATCCTCACTGCCTCGTCGGGGCTGACGTGCGAATTGCGGTACCACAGCGGCTGGTACGCGCCGATGCCGATGGCCGCCAGATCAAAACCGCCAAAGCGCGCGGCGATGTCGCCGATGTCTTTCGAATAGCCCAAGTCACCCGAGAAGAAGAACGCAAAGCCCGGGCGCGTGACGGCAAAGCCGCCCCACAGTGTCGCGTTACGGTCCCACAACGAACGCGCTGACCAGTGATGCACGGGCAGCAGGTGGAGCTCGAGTCCCCGATAAACGGTCTTCTCCCACCAGTCGAGCTTGACGATGCGCGAGCGGTCGCCGCCCGTCACGTTTTCCGCGAGCCAGACGTCCACGCCCAGCGGCGCCACCAGCAGCGGCGGCCCGCCCGGCTGGCGGTACAGCGCGCGCAGCGAGGCCTTCGACAAGTGATCGTAATGCGAGTGACTGAGCAGGACGACATCGATGCGCGGCAGGTCGGCCAACGCCACGCCGGGCGCCTGATGGCGCCTGGGGCCCGCGAACGGCAACGGCGACGCACGGTCGTCGAACACCGGATCCGTCAGGATATTCACGCCGGTCCCGCTCTGGAACAGGAACGTCGCATGCCCGATCCAGGTGAGCGCGACCTCGCTGCGGTTGGCATGCATGAAGGCCAGGTCGGGCGCCACGGGCGTGATCGGCGCAAGCGGCGCGCGCACCGTCTCGTCCTCGGTCCAGTTCCTGATCCGCGCCGCCCAGCCTTCGAAGAACCCACGCTGGGGCCGCTGGTACGCCGGGTTGGCCGGATAATTGTTCGCAAAGCCTTCCAGCCGGTGATGGGATTTGGCGGCATCGTAATAGGGATTGCGGTGTGCGCAGCCAGTTGCAAGGAGCGCGCACGCAACGACAGCAACAGACAGCAAGGTGGCGACGGGAGGACGCATGCGGCAAGGCCCGGTTGGTCGAAAATGCCAGTATAGGCCGGGTTGCGGCCTGCGCTGGCACGCTAGAGCTGACCGTCGCCCTGCCCCGTACTGACAGGTCTTTTGGACGCAGCCAATGTTCTTTTGCGCGGCTTTCCGGTACGATAGCGCCTTTCCCGATCTCGACGCCAGGCCGACGCCCGCGACATGGGCAGGTCTTGATCGGTGGGAAATTCAATGCCCGAACCCCCGTGCGCAATGCACTTGCCGGGTTCCTCTACTGGAATCGAATGGAGAATCCCGCGATCACCCGGCCGCCCAGGCATCATGCGATCCTGTTCGGCTGTCTGCTGCTCACCGTGCTCGTGATCGCGGCGGAGGCGCTGCGCTGGCGCGCCGCGCATCGCACCGCTGCAAGCGCAACCGCCGTGCCCAGCATGACCACGACCAGCCCCGGGCGCGTGACGCTCACCGAACTGTCGAACGCGCACATCCCTGCGCCGCGCGGCATGCCGTCGGCCCACGCCAGCACGCTCGCCGTCCTGCCCGGCAATCGCATGCTCGCGTTCTGGTGGGCCGGCAGCCGCGAGAGCGGTCCCGACGTCAAGGTCTTCGCCTCGACCTGGGCCAATGGCAGCTGGTCTGCGCCATCGATGGTCGCCAGCCGCGAGTCGCTCGGCGCCGAACTGGGCTTCGGCGTGCGCCGCATCGGCAACCCGGTCGCCTGGACCGACCGCGCCGGCAGGATCCACCTGTACGTCGTGGCCACCGGCCTGGGCGGCTGGGCTGCCGCGCGCATCGCACATCTGGTTTCGCTGGATCAGGGCAAGCACTTCCACGTACGCCGCATCCTGCCCACCTCGCCCCTGTTCAACACCAGCGCGCTGGTGCGCACGGCGCCGCTGTCGCTGAGCGACGGCGGCTGGTGGCTTCCTGTTTACTTCGAGATCGGCAACAAGTACCCGATGCTGATGGCGTTCGACGCGGACGGCAACCCGACCAGCCTGGCGCGCATCGGCAACAGCACCTCGACCCTGCAGCCGGCCCTGGTTGCTGTATCAAAGCACGAAGTGCGCGCCGTCATGCGCGACGACAGCGAGCAGCAACTGGTGCAGCACGCAGCCAGCGTGGACGGCGGCGCCACCTGGCAAGACCTGCCGGCGCTCGACCTGCCCAACTACAGCACGTCGGTCGCTGCCATCCGCCTGACCAGCGGCCAGTTCCTGATGCTGCATAATCACGTTGAAGGCGGCGCGTCGGCGCGCAGCATCCTGCGCCTGTCGATCTCGAACGACATGCGCACCTGGCGCACGGTTGCCGATATCGCCAAAGGCCCGGCCGGCGACGAATTCTCGTACCCGTCGATGCAGCAGGTCGGCAACGAGCTGCACATTACCTATACGTGGCAACGGCAGGCGATCGCCCACCATCGCTACCGCATCCAACCGGAAGGCACGTCCTGATGATACTGCCGGCTCTTGCAAGCCAGATCGTGTACGGCCGCGTTGGCTGGGCGATCGTCGCCGCCACCGTGGTCTGTACCCTGTGGCGCAGCGCTGTGCCGATGTCGCGCGCCACGCTGGCGGCCATCGTGGCCGGCGCGCTGGCCGTGATGGCGCTGCCGGGCAACCTGTCGCCCGCCTGGTATCTGGGCCTGGCGTTCCAGTACCCGAGCGGGCTGCTGGTGGGGTGCTGCCTGCTGCGCCTGACGCAGCGCTGGAACGGCTCGCGCCGCAGCCAGGCCATGCCGCAGATGCTGGCTGGCGTGCTTGCGCTCGCCGGCCTGCTGCTGTATCTGGACGCGCTCGGCGTGCTCACGAGGGGCTACTATTACGCCGGTTTTGGCGGCGCCGTGGCACCGCTCGTGGCGATCGTCCTCGCTGTCGCGTGCGCGCTGGCGATCATCTTGCAGCATTCGCGTGGCCATGCTGCGGCGCTCCTTGGCGCTGTCGTCCTGTTTTCCGTGCTGCGCCTGCCGACCGGAAACCTGTGGGACGCGTTGCTCGACCCGCTGCTGTTCGGCTGGGCCATCGTCGCGCTCCTGGCCGGCGCGCGGCGCCGCGCGGGCCGGCGGACATCCGGGTGCGTCGCGGCAAACGATGGCGAGCCCGTTCCGGGTGCCGCCCTGCAGCCGCTCGCGGCTGAACATTTTTCGTCTCTGAAGGAGCAAGTTGGTGGTCAATAACTCAGTGGTCAATCATCAGTGGTACAAACACCCGGTCATTATTTCGGCCACCATCATCAATGCATTCATCCTGCTGCTGACGCTGGCCTGGTCGGGCAATCCCCAGGAACTCTCACGCCTGCTGGTCGAAGACGGCATCGTCGAATGGATGCAGTTCCTGGCCTTCTCGCTCACGGCTGGCTTGCTCGGCTATGTGGCGGCCGATCGCTGGAAGAACGGCGGCATGCGGCTCGAAGTCCTGGTGCTGCTTGGCCTGACGGGCCTGGTTGCGCTGGCCGCACTGGAAGAAATCAGCTGGTTCCAGCGCATCCTGCACATCCAGTCGCCCGACTTCTTCGTGCAGAATAACCGTCAGGCCGAAACCAATCTGCACAACCTTGGCTTTGGCAAGGAAAGTCTGCACAAGGCAGTGTTGCTCAAGATCATCCTGATCACGGGTCTGATCCATAACCTGTTCCTGCCGCTGCTGGCGCGCAAGCGGCCCGCGGTACGCACCTTCGTCGAGCGCTTCGGCCTGTACCTGCCGCCGCTGGCTGCCTCGATTCCGTACCTGGTGCTGGTGATCCTGTCGCACCTGCTGATCGAGCACCCGCGCAAGGGTGAGCTGGGCGAAACGTTCGGCGCCGTGCACTACCTGGCAACCGTGTTCGGCGCGTATTTCGTTGGCGTGGCCTACGACAAGAAGCCGCTGTTCGCCGGCCTCGATGCCCGCCGCGTCTCGGTCCTGTTCACGCTGCTGATGTTCTATCTGCTCATGACCGGCTGGATGCTCAGCGCCGGCGCTGGCGCCATCGTCACCGCAGTCGGCGCCGACTGATGCCACTGCGCGCCGGGTAACCGGTGGCGCGCTTGCCGGCCATGGCTTGCGATGAATCCCGAATTGGAGTATAAATACTCCAAAACCGGAGGAATCATGAGCCTGGCCTATGCCTATCCCAAAAGCCGTTTCGAGCCAGCGACGCTGGTCGACCTGACGTCCAGGGTCGAGCGCGAGCGCTTGTCCCGCTCGGCCCTGACCGGCTTTTTCCGTCTTGCAGCAGCCTGGGGCCTGCGCGACGACGATGCACGCGAACTGCTTGGCGGCCTGTCTTCATCGTCGTTCTACGACTGGAAGAAACACCCCGACCGGGTGCTTGAAGTCGACCGCATCACGCGCATCTCGTACTTGCTGGGCATCTACAAGAGCCTGCACATCCTGTATGGCGACAAGCTCGCCGACGAATGGGTGCGTCTGCCCAACACCAATCCCATCTTCGCTGGCCGCACGCCGCTCGCGTTCATGCAGGCCGGCGGCCTGCTGGCGATGCAGACCGTGCGCAAGCTGCTCGACGCCAGGCGTGGCGGCCTGTGAGTTCGCACGTCACGCCACGGCTGACGCTGCTACGCCAGCTCGACACCTGCCGCCTGATCCCGTCGCGCTTCGCCGATGTCGAAGACTCGGTGCTCGCGCCCCTGGCCGACAGCGACGATGCACTGCGCGACCTGTTCGATCTGGATAACGCCACGAACGAGCGCCTGCGCGCCGAATCCGGTCAGGCCCCTGGCATCGGCATGGACGAACTGGTGTTCGGCGTGCCGAACTTTCGCATCATCAATGCTGCCTTCACGTATGCGCGCCCGGAAGGCAGCCGCTTCAACGACGGCGAGCGCGGCGCCTGGTACTGCGGGTTCGATGCCGCCACGTCACTGGCCGAAGTCATCTTCCACAAGACCGTCGAATACGCCGAGATCAACCGTTTCGATGACAGCGTCAGCTACCGATGTCTGCTGGCCGACTTCAGCGCGACCTTTCACGACCTGCGCGGCATCGCCGCTTACGAAGACTGCCTCGACCCGGCCAGCTATGTCGCCTCGCAGGCGCTGGCCAACGATTTGCTGGGCGCCGGTTCGCTCGGCGTGATCTTTCCCAGCGTGCGCCATGCGGGCGGCACGTGCCTGGCGTGCTTCCGCCCGGCGTTGGTGGGCAACGTGCGCAAGGCGCACACCTATCGGTTAACATGGACGGGTTCGCCGCAACCTGCGGTCGAGATTATTTGACCAGATTGACATGCCCATGAAGACCAACCCCGAGAAAGACACCGAACTGCACGACAAGATCAACCGCGAGACCGGCCGCGTCGCATGGACCGAGCTGCAACGCCACTTCGCCAGCGGCAGCGTGGTGTGGGTGTCGGCGACGCTGGACCTGATCGATGTGGCGCTGCGCATCGCGCACGACGATCGTGACAGCATCACGCGCTGGATGAACGATGGCCAGGTGGCCAAGGTCAGCGATGAGCAGGCGCAAGCCTGGCTGGCAACGGATGCGACGCTGTGGGCGTCCGTGGTGAGCCCGTTCGTACTCGTGCAGGACGAAAAGAAGCCGGTGCATTGAAACGCCAGCCACGCTTGGTGACTGCATGGCTACAATAATTCGGCGCGTATGTTAAGTTGTAATTTTGATAGGATTTCGGATGGTTAGCGCATTTTCTCGCGACGACGGTGACGAGTTGGTGAAAGCGAACGGCAGCGTGGGTGTCAAGGCAGGTGGCGAGGTCGAAGGCAGTGCCTACAATCCGATGGGCAACCCGGGCATGGAACACTGGAAGTCCAGTTCGATCTCCCAGTCGGGGTTTGCCAACCAGGACAATATTTTCTTCGCGGCCGTCGAAATGACGCGCATGCCGATGGTCGTAACCGACCCGCGCCAGAAGGACAACCCGATCGTCTTCGTCAACGGCGCATTTCTCGACCTGACTGGCTATACGCCTGACGAGATTCTGGGAAACAATTGCCGCTTTCTGCAAGGGCGCGATACCGACCGCGCGGTGATCGATGAACTGCGTACGGCCCTGTCACAGCACAAGGCAGTGGCGGTCGATATCCTGAACTACAAGAAAGACGGCACCCCGTTCTGGAACGGCCTGTTCATCGGTCCGGTGTTCGACAAGGAAGGCGAACTGCTCTACTTCTTCGCGTCACAGCTCGACATTACCTCGCGCCGCATCACCGAGATGTCGTACACGCAGGCGCAGAAGATGGAAGCCATCGGCCAGCTGACCGCCGGGCTGGCACACGATTTCAACAACCTGCTGCAAGTGGCCATCGGTAATCAGGAAATCGCCCTCAAGAGTCTGTCCAACCCCGACCTGACCGGCAAGATGCTGGCCAAGAGCCAGGCCGCGCTGCAGAAAGCCACCAAGCTCACGCAGCAATTGCTGGCCTTCGCGCGCAAGCAGCGCCTCGAGCCGCGCCTGGTCAACCTGAACAGCCACGTCATCGCGTTCAGCGAAATTCTGGTCGGCACGCTGGGCGACCGTATCGAGCTGCGCCTCGACCTGCGGCCCGCGCTGCCGGAGTGCTGTATCGACCCGCACCAGTTCGAAGTGGCGCTGCTCAATACCTTGATCAACGCACGCGACGCGATGCCGGAGGGCGGCACCATTACCATCGGCACCTCGGTGCTGCGTGACAAACAAAAAATCGAGGCGCACCGCCTGCTGGGTGACGAGTATGTCGTGATCTGTGTCTCGGACACGGGCGAAGGCATGTCGCGGGACGTCATGGCCCGCGCCACCGAGCCGTTCTTTACCACCAAAGGACCGGGCACCGGTCTGGGCCTTGCCATGGTCCATGGTTTCGCGGAGCAGTCGCATGGCCGGCTGGAGCTCGACAGCGAGGTCGGCAAAGGCACGCAGGTACGGATGATCTTTCCAGTGGCCAGCCATGTGCAAGCGGAACAGCAAGACGACAACGACACTGCGCCCGAGTCCGATGGCCAGACGACCGACGTCGCTCCCAAGCGCGTACTGGTCGTCGATGACAATGCCGATGTGCGCGAAATGTCGGCGGCATTCCTGTCTTCGCTTGGCTACGAGACGGTGGAGGCGGAAAGCGGCGAAGCGGCCCTGGTCATCCTCGAATCGACCACAGTCGACCTGGTATTTTCAGACGTCATCATGCCCGGCGGGATGAACGGCCTGCAACTGATCGACATTGTCCGGCGCACCTACCCCGGCGTCGCCACTCTGGCCGCAACCGGTTACTCCGAAAACGCACTGGAACGACCTGATTCAGCGCCCGACCTGCAAATCCTGCCCAAGCCGTTCAAGCTGCACGACCTGGCCGACATGGTGAGCAAACTGACCCAGTAGCGCCGCGCACGACCACCAAAAAAAATGCCGGCCCGAGGGCCGGCATCGATCGCGACAGAACAGCTTACTTCGCCAGATCGACCGCGTACAACGCGGTTCCCTTGCCGCTGCCATCGTCGGCCTTCACCTGGCTGACATTGCCCAGCCCTGCCTCGCGCGCCAGCCCTTCCAGGCCTGGCGCCGAATGAAACACCACCTGCCCCTTCGTCTCGACCCGCGCAAAGCGCCAGCTGCGCGCCGCGCCATGCGACGCGCGCGTCAGCTCCTTGGCCGCGCGGATATGCGCGATCAGGATATCGCGGTTGTTGTCCGGCGACGCGATGATGACATTGCTGCCATCGAGCCCCGGGAAGCCGCCACCGCCACTGGCGCGGTAGTTGTTGGTCGCGACCAGGAATGCCTGCGTGGGCGCGACCGGCTTGCCCAGATAGGTCAGGTTCACGATGCGCTCACCAGGCTTTTTCGTCACATCGATCTCGTAGCCGACATCGGTCGACGTGATGGTGTCGAAGTTAAAGCTCGGAAAGCGCGTGTTGACCAGTTCCTGCGGCGTGCTGACGGTCGGGTCGATCGTGTTGAAGCGCTGCGCCGCCGTCTCCAGCCACGCCTTCAGGCCCGCGCCGTCGACCTTCACCGCATACAGCGAGTTCGGGAACAGATACAGGTCGGCCGCATTGTTCAGCGCCAGGTCGCCAGCCGGCACGTCGGTGTAATCCGCCACGCTCGGGAAACCCGCCTTGAACGGCGCCGACACCGACAGCACCGGCAGGCCGGCGTACTGCGGCAGATTCGTCTTGACGTAGTTGATCACGTACTCGGCCTGCGCGCGGTTGACGACTTCAAGCGCCGACGGGTCGCCCACATCCGCGAAATAACTCGTCATGCGAAACGCCGAGCGGCCCACCGGCGTTTTCACGTAGGCGATCGTCGCTTCGTGCTCGGCGCGCACCAGGGCGGCTACCTCAGCGTCCGGTTCGACGAAGGTCTTGGGCCCCGTTTGCGTGGCGCGCGCCTGCACGACGGTCTTGTCCTTCTGTACCGTCCAGGTCTTGCCGTTGTAGGCCAGGTGCAGCTGGACCACGCCCAGGTGCTTGCCCCACTGGCTCGGCATCACGGTCGGCACGCCGTGCACCAGCCCGCGCGCCTTGTCCACGCCCGGCAGGTTGAATTGCGGGACCGTGCTGTCGGCGTTCGGGAACAGCTGGTGCGCGTGCCCCATCAGCATGACGTCGATGCCCGGCACCTTCGCCAGGTGCCAGTTGGCATTTTCCATGGCCGGTGAATACGGGCTGTCGTCCAGGCCGCCGTGCGCCAGCGCCACGATCAGCTGCGCGCCTTTTTTGCGCATCTCCGGGATGTACTTTTCGGCCGTTTCGCGCACGCCGGCGGGGGCCACACGGCCTTCCAGCCAGCGCTTGTCCCACGCCATGATCTCGGGCGGCGTGAAACCGATGATGCCGACTTTCACCAGCGTCTCGACCGGCTTGCCATCGGGCCCGCGCGCCGTGATCTTCTTGTCGATGATGCGGTACGGTGCGAACAACGGCGCGTTCGTCTGCAGGCTGTTCAGATTGGCCAGCACGATCGGAAACGCCGGACCGGCGCAGCGCGGCCCCGTGGCGACGCCCTTGACCTGGAACTGGCTGCCCGTGATCCGGTTCAGGAACGGCAGGCCATAGTTGAATTCGTGGTTGCCGACCGTGCCGCCTTCATAGCCCAGCGCATTCATGATCTTGTAGATACCCAGCACCTCGTTGCAGGCGGGCGGCTTGACCAGCGCCTGGTAGTCGGCGAACGCGGTGCCCTGGATCGTGTCGCCGTTGTCGAGCAACAGCGTGTTGGTGAATTCCTTGCGCGCCGCTTTGATCAGCGTGGCGGTGCGATCGACGCCGATCGACGGCTCGGCGGCCAGCTTGTAGTAGTCGTAGCCGACGACGTTGGCATGCAGGTCGGATGTCTCCAGCACGGCCAGGACCGCGGTGGTGCCGGCCGGCGCCTTGCTGGCAGCGTGGACGGGAATAGTGATGAGCAGTGGGGCGAAGGTAGCGACAAGCGCGGTGCTGATCTGGTGACGCAGGGAACGGTTCATGGGTAATCCGGGTAACAAGACCGCGCGATGGTACCCCTTGCCCTGCCGCCGGGCAAGCCATAGCGCTACATTGGGGCTACGCGTCGGGTATAATCCCCGGTTCGATTCAACCCACATTGAGACTGCCGATATCATGGAAGCCGAACGCATCAACGCCATTTCCGCCCTGCTGAACGACCTGACCGGTCGTGAGGCCGAACTTCGGAGGTATCTTTGACTTCGATAAGAAGTCAGAGAAACTAGAACAGGTCAACCAGGAGCTGGAAGACCCTGCCATCTGGAACGACCAGAAGCGCGCCCAGGAAATGGGCAAAGAGAAGAAGGCGCTCGAGGGCGTCGTGCTGACGCTCGAGAAAGCCAAGGCCGATCTCGCCGACGCCCTGGACCTGTTCCAGATG
>Ga0308170_10000789_pt1 | contig 35581 bp, 33 predicted proteins | sample PhyBR2_2_FD_202136 | JGI IMG/M metagenome (GOLD analysis project Ga0308170, IMG submission 202136) | Phyllosphere microbial communities from UC Gill Tract Community Farm, Albany, California, United States - DLSLSB.R2 | ecosystem: Host-associated > Plants > Phyllosphere > Unclassified | place...
TGGTTGTCCGACCCCTCGGTCTGCAGCTTGTAGTCGTGCTTGACCAGCTCCTCGCCGATCGTCTCGGTGTCAGCGACGAGCGCGACGAGGCACAGCGCTCATACCAGCGCCGTCCGTCCCGAAGCGAAGGCGAGACCGCCAGGTCGAGAGGCAGGTCGAGCGTAACGAGGTCCGTGCGAGGTCCGTGCGTCGCACTCCTCCCTCGCTCGCCCGCTCCAGCGCCGCTTTGTCCTCTCGAGCTCTCAGCTTTCGGTGATCGAGCGACGACACGCTGTCACGCGAGCGCGTGCGCCGAGGTCAGGAGTGCGAAAGCTGCCGCGCGTGCTCTTCGTCGTGAGCTGGTCGGCCTCGAGCGCGCGCTCTCTCTGCAGACGAGGACGAGGAAAGCTGGGAATCGATTGACAAGCGAAGGTATCAAGGAACAGCTAAAGGCGAGAAGGGCGACATGCAGGGGAGGGTGGTACAAGGAGGAGGGAAACTCGAGAAAAAGCACGAACGGCGACGACGACGACGGCGACGAGAGATGCAAGCGGCGACACAGTAGGCGAGGGTGGCTGCGAGGGCTCACGAGCGCCCGTTGTAGGCGTGCGAGGGGTGCTGCTGCTGGTGCGACGAGTGGGGCGACGGCTGCGACGAAGCGTGCCCGTTGGCGTGGCTCGCCGACGAGTGCGAGTGCGCGTACGCTGCGCCGACGGGCGCCTGCGGCGGCGGCGGGTAGGCGGGCGAGCCCGACGCAGCGCTCGGGCGCGACGAGGGGAGGCGGCTGAACGAGGGGAGGCTGCTGTCGCTCGTCGTCCTCGGCTTTTTGGCGGGCGGCTCCGACTCGCGCGGCGCGGGCTTGGTGACGGCGAGGGCGGGCGAGGCCATCGGCGAGTCGGTCGACTGGAGGGCGAGCTTCTCGTACCTGCAAAAGAGGAAGAGAGAGCGACGTCAGGAAAGGTCGCAGGGCCGGGGAGGAAGACGAGGAGGCGAAGGGGACGCACATCTCGCGGACGTAGTGCGAGTGGAGCTTGGTGTCGCTCGGCGCAAAGTAGCTCGCCCACTTCCCTGCGTGAAGGCGAGACAGGAAGGGAGAGTCAGCTCGCCGTCGCGAGAAAAAGAAGAGGTCGAACGAGCGATAGAGGGGAAGGGACGCACAGAGGTGCTTGCGCTTCTTGGCCTGGTCGGCCGCCGTTGCGCCAAAGTTGGACACGACCTCGATGCGCTGCCCGATGGCGCCGAGCGACTGCTTGAGCTGCGTCACCTTCTCCTCGCGGTCCGAGATGTCCTTGGCCTTCTTGAACCGCTTGAGCTCGTGCTTGACGGGACGCATGGCGTCCTTGCACTCCTCCTCGTCCATGCTGCTGTAGTCGCTGCCGCTCTCCTCCGAGTCCGAGTACTCGGGCGTCGCCTTGCGCTTCTTGACCTTCTTGTCGGCCGGCCGGGCGGACGACGACGAGGTCGGCTTGGCCGCCTTGCTCGACCCTTTGCCGTCCTTGGACGGCTTCGACGCCTTCGACTTGGAAGACGTCGAGGCGGCGACCGAGAGCGAGTCGACCGAGCGCTCCTTGGACGGCTTGGGCCGCGGGACGTGACTGCCGGCGCGAGGCTGGTGCGTCTTGCTGCCGCCCGCCTGCGGGCCGTCGCCGCGCGTCGTCGCGTCGTGCGTGCGCAGCTCGTGGCAGAGGTAGTCGGCGCGGCGCACGAGGTGGATGGCGTTGGGCAGGCGCGGCTTCTGGTTCTCGGTCTTGGGCAGCTTGGCGTCCTCGAGGAAGAACTTGTCCTTGAAGCCGAGCGCCGGGTCGTCGCGGATCTGCTCCCAGCAGCCGTGGCCGTACTTCCACACGCCGACGAGGAGCTTGGCGTCGTCGCTAACCGACCAGTCGCAGCTCCAAGCCTGGGTCGACTTGACCCCGTCGGCGGGGAAGACCCACTTGGCCGGGTCCGACGCCTTGCTCAGGTCTGCGAGCGCACGAACGACGACGAAAACGACGTCAGCATGAGTACGAGCGAGGAGAGAGACTCGAGAGAGAAGCGTGAAGGCGAGGAAGGAGGACGCACACGAGTGGACGAGCTTGAGCTCGTCGGCGCGCTGGATGATCGTGTCGGCGTTGAGGTTGCTGACGCCGCGGAAGGTGACGAGGACGGCCTGGTTCTTCATCTTGGTCGTCACCTCCTCGCCGGCGGCGCGCTTGCTGTCGAGGTCGTCCTGCTTCTTCTGGATCTCGGAGCGGCACAGCTTGAGGAGGTCGTCGACGAGCGACGTGACGACGCCGCGGTTCTTGCCCTCGAGGCGCGCGTCCTTGACGATGGCGTCATAGCGGTGGCGGATGTCGCCGAAGCGCTGCAGGCCGCGCACGAGCGTGCGGATGTCGCGGTCCTTGAGGTCCATCGAGCGCTGCGCGTCCGTCTTGCGCGGCGCCGACGCCTTCTTCTTGCTCCCCTGCGGAGACGACTCGGGCGACGACTCGCGCGAGGCGGGCGCAGGGCCACCGTACGCGCCGGGCGCGACCTGCGCGGCGGCGCGGCGCGAGCTGTCGGCGTGCGCCTTGGCCTTGGCCTCCTTGGCCTCCTTCTCGAGCTCGGCCTGGATGCGCTCGCGGTCGTCGGCCGGGATGATGTCCTCCCACGACGTCATGTCGGCCTTGACGTCCTGGACGGCGAACTGGTTGAGGAACTCCTCGCCGCCGAGCGAGGTGCCGGTCGGCGCCGTCGCCGTGTCGTACTCCTCGGCCTGGTTCAGGACGTCGTCGAGGTCGAGCTCGTCGAGCTTGCTCTGGGCGCCGTCCGACTTGAAGATGTTGGCGGCGCCGAACTTGAGGATCGACGAGAGCTCCTCCTTGGTGTAGTTCTCGGGCTTGGTCGGCGCCGCCTGCCCGATGTTCTTGCCCGACGTGTCCATCTGGTTGACGACTGCGAGCAGGAGAAGAGCTCGAGTCAGTCTCGGAGCGATGAGAGAGCGTGTGTGAGGCAGAGAGGAGGGTGAAGACGCACTCGCGTACTCGAGGATCATCTTCTTGCGCGCGCGCTCGAGGACGTCCTCCTCGACCGTGTCCTTCGTGACGAACCGGTAGACGTTGACGTGCGACTTTTGGCCGATGCGGTGCGCGCGCGCCATGGCCTGGAGGTCGTTTTGCGGGTTCCTGCGGGGCGAGGTCGTCTCGTCAGCACGCTGCGGCCGAGTCGACGGCGACGGCGACGAAGCATAGGGAGGACGCACCAGTCGCTGTCAAAGATGACGACCGTGTCGGCCGTTTCGAGGTTGATGCCGAGGCCGCCGGCGCGCGTCGAGAGGAGGAAGACAAAGTCGGGCGAGTTGGGCGCGTTGAAGTGCTCGATCGACTTGCGGCGCTGCTCCGAGGGCACCGTGCCGTCGAGGCGCTGATACAAGTAGCCGCGGTGCGCGCAGTAGTCCGAGAGGATGTCGCTGCGGGCGAGAATGGCGGGCTCACGTCAGCGTCGAGCGCGGGCGGGGAGAGGACGACCGAGACGAGGACGAGGACGCACAGCATGCGGACCATCTGGCTGAAGACGAGGACGCGGTGACCCTCGCGCTTGAGGCGGGCGAGGAGCTTGTCGAGAAGGACCATCTTGCCCGAGTTCATGACGAGCCCTTTGAGCGTCTCCTCGCGCGAGTCGGACCGCGTCTCGGCGCCCTCGAACAGGTACGGGTGGTTCGACGCCTTCTTGAGCTCCATCGCAATGTTAAGGAGCGACACGTTCTGGTCGGCGCCGTTGAGCGCGGCGTAGTTCTGCGCGCGAGCGGGTTTGAGAAGGTCAGCAAGTGGGCCGGCGACGACGACGACGACGACGCCTCAGAGAGAACGAGGCGACGCACCCTCGTGAGGATGTTCTTGTACCACCACGTCTGCATGTTGGACATCTCGATGCGCAGGTTGCGCTCGCTCTTGGTCGGCAGCTCCTTGATGACGTCGCGCTTGAGGCGGCGGAGCATGATCGACTCGAGCTTGCTGTGCAGGTCGCGGATCTTCTCCTCCTTCTCGTCGTCTGCGGGCGCAGGTAGAGAGAGTCAGTAGGGGTAGGCAGGAGGAGCGACGGAGAGCGAGGAGGAGGGACGCACCGTTGAGGTCGAACTCGCCCGCGAGCTCGAACCGGTCCGGGTGGAGGAAGTGCATGAGCGCGAGCAGCTCTGCGCGCAATAAATGCAAAGGTGAGTCAGCGACGAGAGAGACGAGGAGGGAGAGAAGTGAAGGCGGCGACGCACCCTTGACGTTGTTCTGGAGGGGCGTGCCCGTGATGAGGAGCTTGGCCGCCGCCGGGAACGTCATGAGCGCCTCGTACAGCGCCGACTCGGAGTTCTTGAGACGGTGAGCCTGCGTGCGAGTGCGAGTGCGAGCATCAGCCTCGGTCGGCGAGAGGAGGGCGAGAGGGAAAGGAGAGGACGGCGGACGGACCTCGTCGACCATGAGGTACTGCCACTTGATGGCGCCGAGCTCGTTGCGGTCCTTGAGCGCGTACTCGTACGTCGTGAGGAGCACGTTGAACTTGGGCTTCTTGGCGGTCCCAAACTCGTAGTCGCGGATCATCTCGCGGCTCGGGCCCGTGCCGATGTACGCGATCGAGTTGAGGTCGGGCGCCCAGTGGGCGAGCTGGGCCTGCCACGCCGGGAGCGTCGAGAGCGGGACGACGACGAGGAACGGACCGTACTGCTGCTGCTCGTGGAACAGGTACGACAGGAACGAGCACGACTGGACCGTCTTGCCGAGGCCCATCTCGTCGGCGAGGATGCCGTTGTTGCCCTTGCTCCACAGGTACGCGAGCCAGTTGAGGCCCGTGACCTGGAAGTCCTTGAGCGTGCCGCACGACGCGACGTAGTCGGGCTCGGCCGTGAGCTTGACGAAGGCCGGGCGCTGGCGCGAGTAGTTGGCGCTCTTGGCGGGGAGGTGCGCGCTCGCCTCGCGGTTGAGGTAGGCGTCGATCGCGTCGGGCGCGAGCTCGTGCACCTGGTCGTAGTTCTCCCACGTCGCGTCGCTGTACTGGAGGCCCTTCCACTTGCACAGGTACTCGACTGCGGGCGGGCGAGGGACGAGCGGGCTCGGCGTCAGCGTGCGCGCTCTCAGCGTGTAGGGGAGGCAGGGAGGGAGCGAGAGCTGGACGCACCATGGTCGTGGTCGACGTCCTGGTTGGCGGGCGCGTCGCGCTGCGAAATGATGCGCTCGACGATCTTGTAGTGCTCGAGCTCCTCGGCCTTGCGCTCGCGGTCGAGGTGGACGGCCTCGAGGTCCTCGCGGCTCAGGTCCGGGTTCTCCATGAGGGCGATGCCGGCGTAGTAGACGCCCTTGATGTAGTTCTCGACACGCTTGAAGCCCTTGAAGCCGCGCAAGTGCTGGTACGTCTCCCACGTGTCGTGGATGTGGCTGTAGCCCTGCCACTTGATGAGGAAGCGCATGTTGCGCTTGGGGTCGTCCTCGGCGTCGTCGACTGCGCGCAGGAGGAGGCGAGGAGTCAGCGTCGGGTCGGCGAGGTCCGAGCGGGAAGGGGTCCGAGAGCGAAGGGGCGCACGCTTGGCCTCGTCGCGCTTGTGCGCAAAGACGCCGTCGATGCCGTCGCCCGCAGCTGCGAGCACGAAGAAGGGAGGACGAGTCAGCGTGAGGGCTCGAGGAAGGAGAAAGAGGAGGAGGAAGAGGACGAGGGACGCACGCTGCTCTTGCTCGACCGCCGACGCGTCGTACTCCCAGCCCTCGTCGTCGCTGTCGCTGATGCCGTCAAACATGCCCGACTCGTCGTAGTTGGGCAGCGCCTTGCCGTTGCGGCTCGAGACGCGCGGGAGCTCAAAGTCGCGCGCCGTGCGCTTGGCGGCTGCGCGAGCGCGCTTCTTCGGGTGCTTCTTCTTGTTCTGGATGTAGTCGCCGTCCTCGTCGCTCGACGACTCGTCGTCCTCGTCGTCCTCGTCGCCGTCGTCCTCGGACGTGTTGCGCCTCGAGCGGCGGGTCGTCGCGGTGGTGCCTGCGGGCGAGCAGGAGACCGGGCCAGTCAGCGACGCGAGCTTGGGTGCTACGAGGACAGGCCGAGAACGAGCGAGGAGGAGGGGACGCACTGGCACGGCTCTTGGGCTTGGCGCGCTTGCGCGACTGCACGGCGTCCGAGTCGTCCGAGTCGGCGTCGTCGCCGTCCTCCTCGTAGTGCTTCTGCAGCGATGAGCAAGGTGCGAGTCAGTTCTCGTACTTGGCGACGACGAGGAGGAGCTGTAGAAGGAGGACGCACCTGGGTCTTGGTCGTCGCGGCGCGGCCCTGCGAGCGAGACGAGCTGGGTGAGCGCGAGCTCTCGAAGCGCGAGAGGCCCGAGACGAGGACGAAGGGGGGACGCACCGATCTCCTGAGGCCGTACAGGCTCGGGTCGAACTGGTCGGGCAGGTCGAGCCTCCTCCCACGCCCGCCGCCGCCGCCGCGCGCCGTCTCCTTGCCCTTGCCCTTGGCGGCCCTCGACGCGTGCCCGGGCGCGACGACGCCGTCGGACGAGTCGCTCGCCGCCATCGAGACGTCGTCGTCGTCGTCATCGTGAGCGGGCCCACCATGGTAAGGCGCGTCCTCCTCGTCCTCATCCTCGTCGTCCTGCTCGGCCTGCTGGACCTCGACGCGCGAGCCCGAAGCCGAGCCCGAGCCCGAGCCCGAGGCCTCGCTCATGGCCATGTCGTCGTCGTTGTCCTGCGCGAGCGCGCTCTCGCCGTTGGTGTGCGCCGCGCCCTGGGCGACGTCGGGAGCGCTGGGCGGCTGAGCCGCGCCGAGCGAGTGCTCCTGGACGGCGGGGACGGTCGGGATGTCCCACGCGGCGGGGGCGGCAGGCTGGGCGAGGGGCGCGACTGGCGGGGCGAGGGACGGGTCGACGGCGAAGGCGGATGGTGGTGGGGCCGCGGCGGAGGCGAGCGAGGGAGGAAGCGCGCCGGCTGCGGCGGCGCTCAGCGCGGCGGGGTCCATCGGGCGAGGGTCGTCGTGGGGAGGACGGGGAGCTGCATGTGGTGCAACGTGAGCATCTCGAGGTGCGCAGAGGAGGCTCGGACGAGAGCCTTCCTCGGAGAGGCGGACACGGCGAGGACGCACCCGAGAGGGCGACGAGGGCGGACCGACTCGGTGGCTCTGGGCGGCGAGAGGCTCACAGGCGCGTGCAGCGGCGCGAGCTGTGCGTCTGGATGCTAGGCGGACGCGGCGCGATGCGGTGTAGCGCTCGCGAGGGGTGCCGGAACCGTCGTCGACGGCGGAGCGAGGCGGCAGGAGGGAGAGGGCGACGACGACGGCGCTGCGCCGAGCCTGGCCTGTCCGAGTTTTTCGCTCTCGCTCGCTGGGCACCGTGGGCATGCTCACGAGGCGCACGAAGCCTTGGGAGACAGAGGGGACCGCTTTGCAAGCCTCGGGCACTAGACAAGGGAGGGAACGAGGAGAGAGGGAGAGAGAGGGAAGAGAGCCCGGGACGAGGAGGCGAGCACTGCCCGCACGAGCTCGACGACGACCCGACGACCGACACGAGCGCCCTGCGGCCCTGGCGAGCCCACCAACGGCGTGCGGTACGACCTTGGGGACGACGACGGGGCCGCGGCGAGCACGACGAGTCGGCAGGTCGTGCGAGGCGCCAGGACGGCCTGCAGGCGGTCCCGATCGACAACGTTGATGCGGCGGCGACGACGACGACGTGCGGGAGCGGCGGGTGCAGGTCGAGGAGGGCGAAGGGAGGGCGAGGGAGGGAGGGCGAGGGGCGAGAGAGGGGCGAGGCGAGGCGGGTTTTGCGAGGTACAGACGAGAGGCGGTCGAGCGTCGGGTGGTGGACGGCGAGAGGCGGGGTGTATTACGGCCGAGGCGGAGGGACGAAAGGAGAGGGTACAGCACACAAGCGAGGGGGAAGGCGACGGGGAGAGGGCGAGAGCGAGGGGCGAGCGCGAGGCGCTCACGCCGACGCCTCTGCCGGTGCCTCGGCAGGCGCGGCGTCCTGCTTGACGTCCTCGGCGGGCGCAGGCGCGTCCTCCTTCTTGGCGTCGCCGTTCGGCGCCGGCGCGGCGTCCTCCATCGCGACGTCGCCCACGGGCGCCGCCGGCTCGTCCTTCTTCTCCTCGTCGGCGGCGGGCGCGGGCTCGTCGGCCTTGGTCGGCTCGGCGGCGGCCTCCTCGGTCTTGGGCTCGGCGGCGTCGTCGCCCTTCGAGGCGGGCGCGGCGGCGGCCTCGTCCTTGGGGCCCGAGACGGGCGCGGGCGACTCGTTCGAACCGCCGATGAGCGCGTTCCACTTGTTGGCGAGGGCCGACGAGCGCTCGCGGAACGAGTACTTGTCCTCGTTCGGGATCGAGCCGTCCTTGAGGAGGGCGATGCGCTTGAGGACCTTGGCCAGCTTGGACTCCTGCGACGGGGACGGTGCATCAGCCAGTTGCTCGAGAGGGAAGAGTGAGAGGAAGGGGACGCACAACGAGCCACTCCTTCTTCATGTCGATGTTCTCCATCGCGTCGAAGTACTCGGCGCACTTGGGCATGTCCTGCGGGCGACGGCGAGGAGTCAGCGAGGAGGGACCACAGGAGGACGAGGTGACGAGGTGCTCACGTCGGCAGCGAGCTGGCCCTTGCCGAGGAAGGCCTGCAGGAGGAAGGATTCAGCTCGAGAACGACGAGGAGGAGGCGAGGAGGACGAGACGCACCTTCTGGAGCTTGTGGCGCCAGCTCTTGACCGTCTCGGCAGGGTCGTCGGCTGCACTCGCACGCACGTTAGCTCACGTACGACGGTCGCTGCAGAGAGAGCTCACGCACTGTTGGCGGCGGCCGTCTTGGCCTTCTTGGCGGCGGGGGCGGTGTCGTCCTGCAGGGCGAGGAGGAGAGTCAGCTCGAGGACGCATGTGCGCGAGGGGGCGACGGGACGCACCTTCTTGGCCGCCTTGCTGTTCTTCTTGGCCGCCGCGCCGTTGGCCGGCCCGCTCGCGTGCTTGCGCTTCTTGTCCTTCTTGCCCTCGCCGTCGCTCGCGAGCTGGTCCTCCTCGCCGGCGAGCATGCTCTGCTGCTGGAGCGCCTCCCACTCGGCGAGCTGGTCGGCACGCTCGGTGCGCCACGCCGCCGGGTCCTGCGCCGTCTTGTACGCCGTGAGGAGGTCGCCCTTCTTCTTATTGCTCGACGAGGTGTACGACTCGATCTCGCGCGGCGTGAGGAGGGACAGGTCGCGAGAGGGGATGTAGGCGCTGCGAGGGAGGGACAGGAGGTCAGCGCTTGAGCTCAGGGGTGCAGGCACGACGGCTCAGACGGTCGGAGCGAGAGGGAGAGGAGGACGCACAAGTCGCCGGTCGGGAAGAACTGAACGAGGTGCGTGTTCTTGGCCTTGGGCGGCTTGTCCTTCTGCACCTTTGCCGGGGCGTCGGTGATGTCGACGATCTGCGAGGGGGGAGCAGGAGGGCAGAGAGGAGGCGAGGAGGTCGTCAGCGGCCGGACCGAGGGGAGGAGTCGTGCGGCGAGTGGGCGAGTCGAGCGACGAGGGCTTTTGGCGAAGCGACCGAGCGAGCTGCGGGCTCTGTGGCACCGCTGCCGCCTGGGGCGACGCGTTTCGCTCGCTCGGTAGGCCGGGTCGGGGAAGGGGGAGGGGCGGCGAGGAGGCTCACCTGGCCAGGCCACGCCGGGTAGCCCTTGAGCTTGCCGAGGACCTGTTGCGCGCGAGGCGAGGACGTCAGTGACTTGTACGGCTTCCTCGAGGCCCGCGCAGCCGCCTCGTGACGCGTGCGAGCGCGGCAGAGCGGCCGGGGTGCGAGGTCCGCCTCGGGGGACGGAGGGGGAGGGCGACGCACAATGTCGCCGGACGAGTACTGGTGGTTCGGGTCGCCGGAAGCAGCCGCGTCCTTCTTGCTGGGCTTAGACGGCATCGTGTGCGAGGTGTGCTGGTCGAGAGAGGAGAGGGGGCTGTTTGGTCGGCGAGATGGGACGAAGCGTCAGCGACGGCGAGGCTGTGGGAGGGCGTGGCGCGCGCTCGAGAGGGACGTACAGAGTGCTGGCAACAAGTGGGAGACGCGCAAGCAGAGACTGAGCGGGAGAGCGCGAACGGGCGGGGGAGAGGGCGAGCGGCCGCCGCGGCGAGCGAGCAAGGGGGCGACCGACGACCGACTCGTCGTCGCGGCCACTTTCTGCAGTTCTGACGGCTCGGGACTCTTCAGCTTGGTATCATACACCGCCACCGCGCGCTCTCCTCGTTGAAGCGGTCGAGCGATTCTTCTCGGCTGCGACGGCTCGAGACCGTCTTTTCTGCTCGCACGCTCGCGCTTTCGCCTCTTTGACGTTAGTGCCTGGACGCAGACAATCCACAACTTGTTGACGGACCGGCGAGAAGCGGTCGTACGAGGTTCGCCTTGGGCGGGAGGCGGGAAGAGCGCCGTCGGCGGTTAACAGGCTCGCGCCGCGCGGCCTGCTGCGCACGACAGCAACAAGCAGGTTCGCCCGATGGCGCCTTCTCGACGAAGAGGCGGATCGAGGGCGAAGCTCGCCGACCAAGCGGAGAGAGAGCGCGAGCTGTGCGCGAGCGCGAGGTGCGTGCGCCGTCGAAGCCTGCGCGCGCCCCAATCGAGAGAAGCACGAGGACAAAGGCCGGGCAAGCTCGACGTGTCTAGCTCGTGCCTGCGGGGCGCGCACGTAGGAGAGCGAAGAAGCAAGGCGTGCGCCGCGCGAGCAAGGAGGGAGCAGGTAGATCTGGCGCGGAAGGGCTCGCTCGCCGAGTCCCCATCGCGGAAGAGCCGCCGCGAGCGGAACCGCAAGCTGATACATAGCGACCATCTCGACGCACGATGCGACGAGCCTGTGTCTCCTCGTGCCCGCACTGCCTCGTCCTCGTCCAGCTGGGCGAGGTCGAGCGACGTCTCCAGCTCGCGACCGACTGGTCCGCTCGCTCGTGCGCGTCCTGCAGGGCGAGCGAGTAGAGCTGCGAGGTCGCCTGTCGTACTTGTCGAGCGTGTGCGACGATGCTGAGCGGCGGTCGAGCTGGCGGAAGCGGAAGCGGATGTGCGGGGAGGGCGAGGCGTCGGCAGGCCGTGCCGGCGGCGAGCGAGAGCGCGGCAAGGGCGAAGCCGCGTGCCGACTGGCTCGGCGCAGGTCGCAGCTGACCAGGGCGAGCCGGGAGCAGACACTCGAGGCGGCTCGTGCGACTTGAGAAGGTGGCGAGAGGAAGAGAGCGACGTTGCTCTCCCCGGCCACCGCTGTTCGCCCCCACTTGGCGAAGTTTTCCCGACCCAGGCCCTCTTTTTTCACGTCGCCCTCCAGTCCGGGGTCGCCCTCTCTCAGCGCGCCGCGCTTGCCCTCTCGCCCAGTGATGCTCCGCTCCGCCCTGCGCTCGTGCTCGTCCTCCCTCCCCTCCATCACCGCTCGCCGCACCTTCAACCGCTCAGCCATCATGTCGGTCCCTATCCCCAACGACTTCGTGCGTCTCTGTCCTCCCTCTCGTCCCCACCTCGCGCCGTCGTCGTCGTCGAGTGTCTCCCGTGCTGATCCGCTCCGTCCTGTCCGCCACTCCTCCCCGCCCCGCATCTCGCTCTCGTCCACCGCAGAACAAGGACCTCTATGTCCCGCTCGCCCAGGCCGACCCGGAGATCCAGGCGCTCGTCGACCGCGAGGTGAGCCTGCGCCACCTTCTCCCCCTCCGCCGCCGAGTCAAAAGCTCGGCGCGGCTCGTCGTCGCGATCGCGCACTCTGGCAGGACGGCCAAGCTGCAGGATGGATGCATAGGGTGTCGTCGAGCTATTGACGAGCCGGCAGGACGGTCAAGAGGCGCGTGCGCGGAGACGACGCAGTTGGGCTCGACGGCGAGGAGCTCGCCCGGCAACCCATGTGGGGCTCTGCCTGCTGGCCAGGAGCTCGACGTCGAGTGTCGGTACACGTCGAGCGTGCGCGCGGGCCGGAAGGTGCACGGCAGCAGCGAGGAGAGGTGTCGCCGCCCCACCCGAGGTGCTCGACGTCGAGCAGAACAGCTCCCTCAGCTACAAGTTCCGCCGCTGACTCTTGCCCTTGCGCCCGCAGACCTACCGCCAGTTCCGCGGTCTCGAGCTCATCGCCTCGGAGAACCTGACGTCGCTCGCCGTCATGGAGGCGAACGGCTCGATCTTCACGAACAAGTACTCGGAGGGCCTCCCCGGCGCTCGCTACTACGGCGGCAACGAGGTCGTCGACGAGCTCGAGGTCCTGTGCCAGAAGCGCGCGCTCGAGGCGTTCCACCTCGAGGGCAAGACCTGGGGCGTCAACGTCCAGCCGTACTCGGGCTCGACCGCCAACTTTGCCGCCTTCACGGCCCTCATCCAGCCGCACGACCGCATCATGGGTCTCGAGCTCGCTCACGGCGGCCACCTCACCCACGGCGCCTTCACGCCCAAGCGCAAGATCTCGGCGTCGTCGATCTACTTCGAGCCGCTCCCGTACCAGGTCGACCCGGTCACGGGCCTCATCGACTACGACGCGCTCGAGAAGAACGTCAAGCTCTTCAAGCCGAGGATCATCATCTGCGGTGCGTCGGCGTACCCGAGGGACTGGGACTACGCCCGTCTCCGCGCGCTCGCCGACATCAACGGCTCGTACCTCATGTGCGTCTCGCTCTCTCTCTCTTCCTTCCTCTTCCTCCTTCTCGATCTTCTTGAGAGCGTGCTGCTGACGCTTCGTCTCGCAACAGGATGGACATGGCGCACATCTCGGGCCTCGTCGCCGCCCAGGTCCAGAACGACCCGTTCGAGCACTGCGACATCGTCTGCACGACCACGTCCGTCCTCCTCTCTCTCGCCCCGTTGCTCTGCGAGCCGAGACTGACATGCTCGTCGTCGCATGCAGGCACAAGACCCTTCGCGGCCCGCGCGCCGGCCTCATCTTCTTCCGCAAGGACAAGGAGGCCGACCTCGAGAAGCGCATCAACGACGCCGTCTTCCCGGCGTGCCAGGGTGGCCCGCACAACAACGTGCGTCTACTCTCTCTCTCTCGCTTACGGCGTGCTTTGGCAGGTCGAGCCGCTCGCTGACGACGACTTGGCGCACATCTCCCCGCAGACGATCGCCGGTATCGCCGTCGCGCTCAAGCAGGCTGCGACGCCCGCCTTCCGCGAGTACGCGACCCAGGTCATCAAGAACACCAAGACGATCGGCGAGGAGCTGGTCAAGCACGACTACAAGCTGCAGACCGAGGGGTCGGACAACCACCTGGTCCTGTGGGACCTGCGCCCGCTCGGCCTGACGGGTTCCAAGATCGAGAAGATCTGCGACCTGGCGCACATCACGTTGAACAAGAACTCGGTCCCGGGCGACAAGTCGGCGGCGACGCCGGGCGGCGTCCGGATCGGCAGCAACTCGCTCACGTCGCGGTCCATGTTCGAGCCCGAGATGCGCACCGTGGCCGACTTCCTGCACCGCGCCGTCCAGATCGGCCTCCAGGCCCAGAAGGAGGCCGGGTCCAAGCTCCTCAAGGACTTTGTCGCCCGCCTCCAAGGCGACGGCGAGGCGGCAAAGGCGCTCGCCCAGCTCACGCACGACGTGCACGAGTTTGCCGAGCGCTTCCCGCTCCCCGGCGTCCCCGACTCGGCCTCGATCAAGCGCGTCGAGTAGATGCACGTCCTCGGTCGGTCGTCGTCGGTAGTCGCTTGCCAGCAGTCGTTCCCCTTCCTCTCTCTCTCTAGCGGTTCAACACCTGTCTCCCCATCCCTTTCGTTACCTTGTCTCGCCTAGTTCTCTCCCTCTCGCATGTGCAACCAAGACTTCAACAGAGCTGTTCAACCCCCTTCCTGCGTCTGCGTTGTCGTCGTCGTCGTCGTCGTCGTCGAGAGCTTGCTCAGCTTGGCCTTCTCAAGTCGACGCGCACGGGCCGCCTCCTCGCGCCGGTGGGCCCTCCCTCGCTTGAGCGCTCGGCGCCATCTGCCAGCTCTTTCCTTACGCTCGAGGACGTGCTACAGGCGAGCAGGACGAGCATGATGAGGGTCGGCGGAACGAGCTCGTCCTCTTCCCCTCTCTCCTCGTTCAGCGCCGCCCGCGCCTCCCTTCTTTCTCTCTGCGCCTTTGCACGCGCTGCACCTCTCGAGCGCGAGCACAGCCTCGAGCCGGCGGCGGCCCACTCAGCCACCGAGCGCCGGCGTGCGCGCCGACGACTCGCGCTCGCGCTCCCCGCTCGGGCCTCTCGATGGCACAGACAGCGAGAGAGGAGCGCTCGAGCAGCGTCCGTCGCTCGATGTTCGCTGACCGGAGAGAGCGGATCAGCACAGCTCAGGATCGGTCCACAACGCGAGCAGGGAGCAGTCGGGCTCGCTCAAGAGGCGAGTCGGCGGGCGACGAGCGCACGGTGCGCGGCGGCGCGAGCTGCTCTTGCGCGAGGCATGCAGCATCGGCGAGAGCGAGGAGATGGGCTCACGTGCGTAGCGAGCAGGAACGAGAGCGAGAGCCGGCAAGGAGACGAGCACAGCCCCGAGCCCAGGATCTCTCTGACGCCTCTCGACGACGCCGACGACGCGCTCGCGCTCTCAAAGGCCCCCTCGAGGTCACACGAACAACCAGTCCTTTTCATCGCACTGACCCTCCACATCCCCACTCTAGTTCTCCTTCCTCGGGGCGCAACGGCGGGCGTGCAAGGCCGCTTAGGCCTTGAGCGCGTTCTGCAGCGCCTCGTAGACCTGGACCTCGATCTGGGCCTCGGCCTTCTCCTCCTCGGTGCCCGAGCCGCCGGCGACGCGCTGCGCCTCGGCGAGGCCGGAGCGGATGGCCTGCGGGTGGGCGAGCGGGAGGAGCGAGGAGGGGGAGGAGAGGGTCAAGGGGTGGAGGGGGAGGAGAGGGTCAGCGAGGCAGTCGGGACGAGCAGGGAGGGAGAGGGACGCACCTCGGGCGAGAAGGCGTCGAGCGGGTCTGTGCGAAGGTGGAGAGACGACGGTCAGCAACCGGTCAACCCGGATTAGGCGGCCTTCGCAGGCTCGAGAGCTCGAGCGGCCGTCAAGTTAGGAGGAAGGCCAACGCACATGCCTCGACGGCGTTGATGGTCAGGGTGTTGTTCTGCAGAGGGTGCGAGGCGTGTCAGCCTTCGAGAAATGCGCGCACCCAGCCGAGCGGAGCGGGCGAGAGCCTCCTCCGGTCGGCGAGGCGCCGAGAGCGCTCGAGACCGAGAGGACGCACAGGGTGAACGTTGGCGAAGCCACCCGAGACTGCAGGAGGGTGCGCCTCGTCAGCGGTCGAACAGAGAGGGTGCGCACGGAAGAGGGAGAGGGAGACGGACCGAACCACTTCTTGGACTCGTTGGCCGAGCCCTCGATGACCTCGAGGACGCCCGGCTTGAGCGACTCGATCGAGGGAACGTGGTTGGCGAGGCTGTGGGCGGGTGCGGGAGTGGGTGTCAGTCGAGGTGGGCGACAGGAGAGAGAGAGCAGCGAGGAGCGAGCCGGCGACTCACACACCGAGGTCGCCCGACTCGGCGGCGAGGTTGACCTGAACGACGTCCTGCGACTTGAAGATGGTCTGCAAGCGGGGTCGAGGGGCGGGTCAGTCGAGGTTGGCTGGGGTGCGCACGAGGCTGATGGAGGTAGGGCGAGGGCCGAGATGAGATGGAGGGAGGGAGGACGAGAGGGGCGAGTCGCGCTCGACGGCCTCGCGTCTCGGCGGGTCGCCGGGTGGATCGGTGGTGCGGGAGAGGGTGCAGGAGGTGGACAGGCAAGGGCAAGCGTACCTCGTGGGGGAGGACGAGCGAGAGGCGGAGACGGGAGTTGTCGGACGCGACCTCTGCGAGGCCACGGCGGCCGAGGACGCGCGGGGCAGAGAGGGCGGCACGGCGGGCGAGGGCGAAGACCATGGTCGAGGTGGAGCGGGTCGGCGGTCGAGCTGTGCGTGGAGCGGGAGCGAGGAGGGGGAGGGACGGCCGCCGCCTTGGGACCAGCTCGCGCTCGAGGCGACGACGACGACGACGAGCCGCTTGCTCTCGCTCCAACCTCGAGCAGCAGGTCAGCAGGGACCCTCTGTCTCCGTGCCCTGCTCACTCTACACCCTGCCGCATGAGCAACAAACAAGTCGTGCGTCTCCTCTCTCCCTCTCCCCTCTCCTCCTCCTCCCTCCTCCTCCGTCTCGATGGCTGACGCCTCCTCGCACACCGCCACCACCTTGCCCGCCCTGCTCTCACTCGACTCTTCACCGCTGCTCGCCACCGGCTCCCCTGCTCGCCTCACCGTCTGCTCGCACCTCGCTCGTCCGCCTCCACCCCACCTCGGCCCTCCCTCTCTCGACGCGACCCACCACCGCCGCGCAGCCCGCCGTGTATCGCGGCGTCATCACCGACGTGATCGACAACATCCGCCCCGAGTTTGACCAGCTCGGCGTCGAGGAGGCCGTCCTTCAGGAGCTCCTGCGCCTGTGGGAGCTCCGCCTCGCCCAGTCGCGCGCCGCCGACTTTACCCAGGACGCCCGCATGGCCCCCGTCGCCCGCCAGTTCCCCGTCCTCAAGCACGACGACCGGCCCGCCCAGGTCGACGACAAGGCCGTGCGTCCCCCTCTCCCTCTCCCTCTCCCTCTCCCTCTCCCTCGCTCTCGTCGCGCTCCCTCACTGACCCTCGCACTCGACCGCCGCAACAGGAGGCCAAGAAGGTCAAGGGCGCCGCCAAGCCGAAAGCAGAAGGCGCCGCCGGCGACGACGACAACGAGGACGCCATCAACTCGGACCTCGACGACGACGAGGACGACGACGACGAGGACGACGTCGACGGGGCCGACCCCAACGCCGACCTCGTCATTGCCCTGTACGAAAAGGTGCAGCGCGTCAAGAACAAGTGGAAGGTGACGCTCAAGGACGGCCTCGTCAGCGTCAACGGCCGCGAGTACCTCTTTGCCAAGTGCCAAGGGTGCGTCTCTCCTCGTCGGCGCGCTCCGTCCTCGTCTCGTCGCGCGCTCAACTCGCACACGCTCCTCTTCGCAGCGAGTTCGAGTGGTGAGCTGTCGGCGGTCGTCGGCTGTCGCGAGGAGGAGCGCTTGTCCGGGTTCGAGAGGAGGAGGAGGATCAGGGGCGAGACCCGCTTTTGCGCATGTAGCACCATTCTCGTCTCTGTGCAGTACTTTACGACTTTGCAAGCACGCGTTTCCTGTATCCGCTGTGCCCCGAGTCGAGCGAGCCGCGCCTGTGAGCGAGACTCGCTCCGCGCTGCCGAGTCGCTCGCGCTCACCTCTCTGCGGCCCACCCCGCACGCTGCTCCGGTGCTCGACGACCGCGCGCAGCTCGCACCAGGCACCAGCAGCATGCCTCTCAACGGCGCAGGCAGCGCGCCGCCTCGCTCGCCCTCGTCGGCGCCTCGTCCTCCACCGCCGAGCGACGCACCTCGTCCGCCCGCGGCAGCAGCAGGAGGGCCCGCCGGCGGGGCACAGCGCAAGATCAGCATCCAGGGCCTGTCCAAGCGCCAGTCGCCCGCGCCCGCTCCCGCCCCGTCGACCTCGTCCTCCTCGTCCTCCCTCGCCGCCTCGTCCTCATCAGCGCCGACCGCGACCTCCGCCTCTGGCTCTCGCCTCGCCGCATCCGGCCCCTCCCGGCCCAAGGTCAGGATCGGCTTCAACCCGGCTCAGAGCGCCGCCGCCGCCGCTGTAGCGAGCGTGTCCGGCAAGGGCGCCGCGCCGCGCAGGAGCCTAGAGCAGCGCCTCTCGTCGCCCAAGGACAACCCGCTCAACGTCAAGGCGTCGGCGTCGACGGCGAAGGGCGCGTCCGGCTCCGGGTCTGCGAGCGCGAGGGCCACGGCGCCCGCGACGACGGCGCAGGACAAGGGCAAGGCCAAGCTCGATGCCGCCGCCGCCGGCGCCGCCGCCGAGGAGGTCGAGGACGGCGAGGTGCGCGAGTCGCCGCCGCGTCAGCGCAGCACGAGCGCGAGGGCCACGTCGGCGTCGGCGTCGGCGAGCGGCGGCGCGGGCTCGGCCAAGGCGGCGCCGGCGCTCCCTGTCGTCGCTCGCCCGGGCGCACCGCCGCCGAGCTCGTCGTCGCGCACCGCGCCGCGACCGCAGCACGAGCCGACCGAGGACGACAAGCGCGCGCTCGAGCTTCTCCTGGGCGGCGACGTCGCTGAGCCGTCACCGGCGAGGGAGTCGCCCGTCGCACGGTCGGCCACCCTCCCTCCCGCGCCGACCCTCCTCCCTCCCGCACCGACGACCCTCCCTCCCGCTCCGCCTTCGCTCCCGCACCGACCGGGCGCCGCCGCACCCGCGCCTGCACCCGCACCCGCCCCGCCCGTCGCGGCTCCTCCGCCGCCCGCGCACGACGCCCCGCGCCGCTCGCCGTCCCGCTCGGCAGAGCCGCCGCGCCGCTCGGCCGAGCCACCGCGTCGCGCGACGGACCCGGCGCCGCCTGAGTTAGCCATGGCGCAGGAGCGCGCGCGCATGGGGGGCAAGTACCGGTACGATGGGCCGGATGGGCGGGAGCGGCGCGGCGACGCGCGGTGGGGTAATGGGCATGGTGCGAGGAACGGGCGGCGCGACGACGAGCCGCGGCCCGACGATCGGCGGCGCCGCGAGGAGGACTCGAGGCGGTGGGACCAGCGCGGGTACGGGCATGGGCACGGGCAGGGCCGCCGCGAGCCCGAGTGGCAGAGCCGGGAGCCGCCCTACGGCGGCTATGACGATCGCCGGCGGGACGACTACCAGCACGGCCATGACAGGCGGCGCTCGCGCTCGCCGCCGTCGTACTCGTCTCGCCCTCAGCACCACGACGACGGCGCACGGTCGCGCCCGCGCCCTGGGCCGCACGACGCCGACGTCGCTATCCTGCCCTACGACGACGAGCCCGAGCCGCCGCAGCACTCGTCTCGCCCGCGCGACGGCGACGAGCACGTCCGCCGGGGCGACGAGGCCCGTTCGCCGGCGCCCAAGCGCCCGCGCATGGACTCGGGCTCTCCTCCCTCTCCCATGAGGATGAGCGTCTCGCCCGAGGAGGGGCGCAGCGTTGGCGACGTCGCCATCCTCGACCCGCACCACCGCAAGCTCGCGGCGCAGGGCGTCCAGGTCGCTCCGGGCGCGCCGGCTCGGCTCCCGGACCGCCCAGGGCACAAGACCCTCTACCTCCCCGAGCGGGGCTCTGCGCTCGACGCCACGAGGCCGGTGTACCCTCGCGTTGCCGCTCAGGCGCCCCCTCCTGCGCTCGCCGGCGCCGACCTGCCGCAGCGGCCCGACTTTCCACCTGCGCCACCTCGACCCGACGTCGCGCTCGCGCCGCCGTTTCGCGAGGCCGGTACGCCAGACGGCCTCGCGCCGGCGCCGACGATGTTCGAGATGCAGCGCGCGCAGGCGCAGGCGCTCGCGTCGAGGAACGGCGCGCCGCTCCCTCCTCAGCAGCCTGTGCCGCCTCCGCCCGGCCTCGCTCCGCCTCCTCCACCACCTCCTGCGCCAGTACCGCCCCACAGCGACCCTGCGCACGCCCCGCTCCACCCCGCCCTCGACCCGACCGTGTCGTCCCGCCCGGGCTCGCGCTCGAGCACGGCGCGCACGCCCTTCGGCCCGGGCTCGGGCCCTGCCGCCGGCACGCCCGCCCTGCGCTCGCCGCGCACCCTCGCCGGCACCGCCGCCGCCGTCCCCGTCGAGCCCGCCGCGCCGCCGCGCGTCCGCACCCGGCTCGGCAACGCGCGCTACGACCCGTGGCTGCGCGCGCCGTCGCCCTCGCTCGACGAGCTCGCCGCCGCCGCGCGCGCCGTGCACCCGCCCGTGCCCCTGCGCGACGCGCGGTCGTACGTCGGGTGCTCGGACATCGGCGAGTACGAGAAGCAGGGCAAGCTCGGCGAGGGGACGTTCGGCGTCGTGTGGAAGGGCGTGAGGGGCGGGCGGGGAAAGCTGTGGGGCGACCGCGAGCGCGAGGAGGAGGAGCGGCTCGTGAGGGAGCGAGGGCTGCGCGTGCGGCACGGCGACGTCGTCGCGCTCAAGCAGATCATCTTCCACAACGAGGCCGATGGGGTGCGTCCCTCTCCCTCCCTCCTGCTCGTCTCGACTCGACTCGACGAAGCTGTGCTGACGACCGACACTTTCCTGCTGCAGATGCCCATCACGTCGATCCGCGAGATCCGCCTGCTCAAGATGCTCGACCACCCCAACGTCGTCCCCGTCGTCGACATGGCGTACGAGCCCGGTGCGTCCTCCTCCTTCCTCCTCCTCCTACTCCTCGCACCTTCTCAAGCTGACTCGTCGTCCGCCTGCAGCCGACCCGACGACGTTCACCAAGCCGGCGACCTACATGGTCTTCCCCTACATGGACCACGACCTCGCCGGCCTGCTCGAGAACAGCTCGGTCCGCCTCGAGGAGTCGCACATCAAGCAGTACGCCAAGCAGCTACTCGAGGGGACGGCCTACCTGCATCGGGTGCGTCGCAGTCTCGCTCATCTTCGTCTCGCCGACCGACGCACTGACCCCCTCCCCCTCTCGACCTCGACCCGCTCGCAGAACCTCATCCTGCACCGCGACATGAAGGCGGCCAACCTGCTCATCAACAACGACGGGCGCCTCATGATTGCCGACTTCGGCCTCGCGCGCAGCATCGACAGGCCCGAGGTCAACGCCGTGCGTCCCTCCTCTCTCTCTCCTCCACTCTCGCCCTCGAGACGCTCTCGCTGACTCGGCGTCGAGCCGCACGCTCGCAGATGTACACGGGCACCGTCGTCACGAGGTGGTATCGCCCGCCCGAGCTCCTCCTCGGCGAGCGCAGGTACCACACGGCCGTCGACATGTGGGGCGTCGGGTGCGTGCTCCGCTCTCTCGCCGCCTCGTCCTCGTCTTCTCCTCGACGAGCTGGACTGACGATGAATGGTGCTTTGTGTCGCGCGCAGCTGCGTCCTCGGCGAGATGTACGCGCGCAAGCCGATCTTCCCCGGCGAGTCGGACTTTGACCAGGCCGTCAAGATCTTCCGGTGCGTCCACGTCACCTTCCTCACTCTCTCTTCTCTCTGCAGAGCGAGCGCTGACCTTGCCTCTCCTGTTGCAGCGAGTGCGGCCCGCCGACGGCCGAGAGCATGCCCGGGTGGAACAAGCTGCCGGGCGTCGAGGGCAAGGAGACCGCGCAGTGGCCCGACCTCGGCCGCGGCCTGCGCGCTAACTGGATCTCGTGCGTCGCCCGTCCTCGTCGCTCGCCCTCTCCGCTTCGCGCGCCCGCCGCTGACGCTGCCTTCGTCCCCTCGTGCAGCAAGAGCAACAGCGAGCTCTTCGGCGACCTCATCGACAAGCTCCTCGTCCTCGACCCGAAACGGCGCCTCACGGCTGTCGAAGCTCTCGACCACCCCTGGTTCTGGAGCGATCCGTACCCGGAGGAGCCCTCGAGGTGCGTCGTCTCGCCGTTCGCGCTCGAGCCTCCTCCCTCTCGTTCGTGCTGACGCTCCTCGTGCTGCGCTCGCAGGATGCCCAAATTCGTCTCGTCGCACGAGTACGACAAGCGCAAGAAGTACGAGGCGCAGCAGGCCGCCTTCGTCGCCGCCGGCGGTCCCCCTCCTCCTCCTCATCAGCAGCAGCAGCCCCAGCCGCTCCACTTCCCGCACCCTCAGCAGTTCAACGCTCCGCCGCCGCCGCCGCCGCAGATGCAGCAGTTCAACGGCCCGCCGCCGCCGATGCAGCAGCAGCAGGGCCCGCCGCCGGGCATGATGCCGCCGGGCTACCCTGCTCCTCCTCCTCACGGCGGCGGGTATGGCGCGCCGCCGCCGCCGATGGGCGGGTACGGCGCTCCGGGCCGCATGCAGGGCGCGCCGCCGATGAGCTACGCCGCTCGAGGACCGGGACCGGCGACGGCGGGGCCTGGGTACGGCGGCGCGCCGCCGGTGCAGCCGTCGTGGGCGGCGCCGGGCGGGCCGGGCCCGCAGCGGGTGCAGCAGGGCGGCGGTCAGGGGCGCGTCAACCTGCTGCAGAAGCTTGGCAAGAAGAAGTAGACGTCGATGGAGCGGTGCAACGAGGCTTGGCGCCGGCGTCCCTCCTCTCGAGCGCTCCGAGGTCTCGAGAGCACGACGACCTGAGAGATCGAGCCCTCGCTGTCGTTCGCTGAGCCGGGCCGTTCCTTACGGCGGGGTTGGCGAGAGCGAGAGGAGAGCGCGCAAGCGCAGAAAGCAGCTCAGAGCAGGACCAAGGAGAGCCTCGCAGCGAGCGACCTTCGCAAGCTGAGAGAGGGTCCGAGCGTCAGCTCTCGACGGCTCGCAACGCTCTCGAGCAGGCGCACGAGAGAAGCAGTGATTGCACATCGACGAGCTACAAGTACAGGCTGGCCCAGAACGCCGTCTCGCCCTCGCACGACGCACGCTCGCCGCCTCGAGAGCCGCTCGCCCTGGCCAGCTCACGACCGCTCGATCGCGCGCCGCTCCCTCAGCCGCTCGGCCGCCTCGGCCATCTCCTGCAGCCCGGGCCCATCCTCGAGCTCGGCGAGCCACCGCGTGCGCTCCATCGCCCAGCCGAGCGTGTCCTGGACCTGCGCCGCCTGGCCGGGCTTGGGCGGCGCGACGACGACGGGCGCGCTCGGGCCGGCGGCGACTCGGCGCGGCGCAGGCGTGAAGTACTGGCGGCTGACGAACGTGACGTCGTGCCGGCCGCATGCCGTCTCGAGCGCGGCGAGATCCGTGACCGTCTCACCGGCCGGCGCCTCGACGACGAGCTCGCGCAGGGCGATGGGGAAGCGAGTCGGGAGGGGCGAGGGGACGGCGATCGAGTTGCTGTCGCGCTTGGCGAGCCGGACGTGCAGGGCCTCGAGCTTGCAGAGGGGGATGAAGAGAAGGCCCGTCGGGAAGGTCGCGATGCCGCCGAAGGCGAGGATGCGCAGGTGCGGGAACGACAAGGGCGGTAGGTCGAGTGGGGAAGGCAGGGGCGCGATGCCGGAGGAGCCGAGGGCGCGCACAGCCATCAACGCGACGTTGGGCGCGAGGGCGGCTGCCCAGCGCAGGCTCTGCTCGAGCGGCCACCCGGCTCGGACCGAGAGCGCGCGCAGCCGCGGCAGAACCGTCGACGACGACCACGCCAAGACGTGAGAGGCCTTGACGTTGACGATCGACAGCGAGCGCAGGCCCGTCAGGAGCTGTAACGCCTCGGTCGCCTCGCGCTCGCTGCTGTCGCTGTCCGAGTAGCGGACAAAGTCGACCGTGAGGCTGCGCAGGCGCGCGGGGTTCACGCGCCCGATGATCTCGACGAGGTCGTGCACGGTATAAGGCTGGATCTGGACCGCGGAGGCCCTGTGCAGCGCTGCCCACAGCCGCGTCTCGAGCTCCTGGGCGGTCGGCGACGAGCGCGCCTCGTGCTTGACGCGACTGAGCATCGTGGTGCTCAAGACGAACGACGTGACGTTGGGCAGCTTTCGCAGCGCCGTCGCGAGCGCCAGGTAAGGTACACCGCCCTTGGGGACGATGTCGAAGTCGAGGCGCAGTTGCTGGACGTGTCGCCCGAGCGGCTCGCCGAGAACGTGCAGGCCGAAGAAGTCCGAGCCGACGTGTGTGAGGTTGAGGCTCTGCGCGCACCGTCGAGTCAGCTGTGCCTGAAGCCTAGAGCGTGTCGAGCGGGTAGAGGAGGAGGAGGAGGAGGAGGGGGGAGGAGCGCACCTTGAAGAGGACCGGGCGAGCGAGCGCGTTCCACCGCTTGTCGACGTGCGCGAGCGCGAAGACGCCGTGACCGTACGTCGAGGACCATCGACCCTTGGCGACGTCGTCGCGGCCGGCTTGTTGCCCTGCCGAGGTGGCGACCTTGCCCTTCTCGAGCTTGAGGTCTCGCCAGATCTGGTCGGCCGTCTCGACATGGTCGAGGATGAGCTTGAGGAGCTCGTCGGGGAGCTTGTCGAGCGTGGCGGGCATCTCGAGAGAGGTCGCGGCGAGGAGGAGGTGCGAGGAAGGCGGGGTCGGGCGAGTCGAGCGAGGGGTGAGGAGGTGAGGGCGGCGGGAGGGGTGGTCGAGCGCGGCGAGTCGGTGCTGCTCTGCGTGCGAGCCGGCTGCGCGAGGCCCTGCGCTGTCGGAGAGCGAGTCCGAGTGGTGAGAGGGACGACAAAGGCGCTTCATCGCAAGGAGCGAGCTTCGAATCGGCCCGGGCCTGGGCCGGCGAGGAGGAGCGTGCGCGAGCGACTTCACCTTCAGCTCTCGTCGCACGCGAGCTTCGCCTGAGCATGCTTTCTCCAGCCTAGCGATGCTACTCTCGAGCTCTTGGACAGAGTGAGAGGACCGCGCGACTCGCCCATCGCCCTCGTCGAGGTCGCTCGCTCACCTCATAAGGTCGCTCCGCTTGCTCGAGCTTGCGCCGGTCTTGTCGATCCACCGCCACCTAAGTCCAGCCTCCGCTCTCCCTTGGGCGGAAGAAAGAGACGGCCCTTCGTGAGCTGAACCGCCGCGGCGAGCCCGTGACGCCGTCGCCGCCGCAGCTCGGCGGCCACTCCTCCTCGGGCCATAAGCCCGGCACGAGCGGCGAGGGCGGCTTGCGCAGCGCTGCTAATCTCAAGCGTCGACGATACAGAGCTGCTCGACGGATCGCGCGGCCGGAGCAGACGGCGAGGAGAAAGCGAGGGCGCTGCAGGATCTCGAGACGGCCTCGGCGGCACAGCTGCGCCCGGCAGCGGCAGCGTTCACGAGCCCAGCTCGTATGCACATGCAGAGCATCTGCTCGAGCCTGTGCGCAGTTCGGCGAGCTCGTCGCGATCCTTCAGATCGCTCGCCGAGGTCCAGCCGAGAGCGGACGAGGGCGACGTCGACGAGGTCCTGGGCGCTCGACGCTGCGGTGAAGAGAGCCCTTGCCCCAGTGCAGCACGCCCCAGTGGCAGAAGCGCGTGTGCGCACCACCGCAGCTGTCCCAGAGTCGCGCCGGGCTGAATGACGACGAGGCGAGGGGGAGCACGGAGCGGCCGAGAGCAGCTCGTGCGGCGGCGAGACTCGAGCAGCGCAGCCCGCGCACAGACAGTCAGCGTGAGTGCAGCTGCACAGCGCACCGTCCTCAGGCGAGGCGAGGTGGCGGTGGTTGAGAGGAGAGAGCTCGCCGCTGACGACGCTGAACCGCTCTCCCCCTCTCCACCCACGACCACCGCGCACCATGGTCAAGATCCAGTTCAAGACGCTCCAGCAGAAGCAGTTCTTCATCGAGGCCGAGCCTACCGAGACGGTGCGCTCCCCTGTCCTCTCCCTCTCCTCGCCTCCTCGTCCCCTCGCTCATCAGCTCTCCTCGCCTCGACCCGCAGGTGGCCGACCTCAAGAAGAAGATCGAGGCCGACCAGGGCTTCCCTGTCGACAACCAGAAGATCATCTTCTCCGGTAAGCACCCTCTCTCCTGAGCTCCTGTCGCCGTCCCTCCTCGCTCCTCTCGCTCACCTCACCCCCCTCCCTCCGTCACAGGCAAGGTCCTCCCGGACGACAAGACGGTCGCCGATGCCAACTTCAAGCCCAAGGATGTGCGTCCACTCTCCCTCGCTCCCCGCTCCTGAGCCCTAGCTGACGTCCCTCTCCCCTCCAGTTCTGCGTCGTCATGGTCACCAAGCCCAAGGCCGCCCCGGCTGCCGCCGCGGCCGCACCTGCAGCTCCCGCCGCCTCTGCACCCGCACCCGCACCCTCCGCTCCTGCGCCCACACCCGCCGCCGTCCCGCAAACCCCGGCTCAGCCGAGCGCGACGCCGGTCGCGCCCAACGCGCCCGGTCCCGCGCCCGCCGCCGCCGCACCGGCAGCGACCGAGGCCGAGACGCCCGCGCCGGCCAACGTGCCGTCGGGCGACTCGTCGACGTCGTTCATCGCCGGCTCGGCCCTCGAGACGAGCGTCAACGAGATGGTCGCCATGGGCTTCCCGCGAGAGCAGGTCCAGCGTGCGATGCGCGCCAGCTTTAACAATCCCCACCGCGCCGTCGAGTACCTCATGACTGTGCGTCCTCTTCCCTCCTTCGCTCTCACTTGAGTCGACGCCGTGCTGACGCCTCGCACGCGCAGGGCATCCCCGAGACGGCGCCCGAGCCCGCACCGGCACCCGCCGCCGCCAACCCGCCCGGCACGCCCTCTCCCGCCGCCGGCAACGCCGCTCCTCTCGCCGCCACGCCTGCTCCCGGTGCGCTCGACTTTCCCGCGCGCGGATGTCCTCGCTCTCGCGCTGACTCGCCCCGCCCGCCCTCGCAGCTGCCGCGCCGACGACCAACGCTCCCCGCAACCTGTTCGAGGCCGCCGCCGCCGCGCGCTCGGCACCGCAGCAGCCCGCAGCCGCTGCCGCCGGCGCCGGTGCGGGCGCCAACTCGGGCGAGCTCGCGCAGCTGCGCAACGCGCCCATCATGGGCCAGCTCCGCGCGCTCGTCCAGCAGAACCCGGCGCTCCTGCAGCCGTTCCTGCAGCAGCTCGGTGCGAGCAACCCTGAGCTCTTGACGGTGCGTCCCTGCTCTCGCACATCTCGACGTCGAGCGAGCGAGCGAGCGAGCGCCGAGACTGACTCTCGGACCCTTGCCCGCCCGCAGCTCATCGAGCGCAACCAGCAGGAGTTTGTCGAGTTCCTCCAGGAGGGCGTCGAGGAGGGTGAGGGCGTTGACGCGCTCATGGACCAGTTCGGCGACGACGAGGGCGGCGCCGGCGGGGCCGGCGGCGAGCAGTACATCCAGGTGACCGAGGAGGAGCGCGCCGCGATCGAGCGCCTCGTCGCCATGGGCTTCGACCGCCAGCTCGTCATCCAGGCCTTCATCGCGTGCGACAAGAACGAGGAGCTCGCGGCGAATTAGTGCGTCCCTCGTCCACTCGCCCCTCCTCGTCGACGACGCTGACCCAGGCTCACCTCTCCGCGCAGCCTCCTCGAGCACGGCTTCGACTTTGACGACTGAGCGTCGAGGTGCGTCTCGTCTCTCTGTCTCCAGTCATCGCTGCTCTCGCTCGTGCGCACGCTGACGCTCAGGCCTTGCCTCCTGCAGCACGACTCGACGGAGGAGAGGAGGTCCGCTTGAACAGTCTTTGCGAGTCTGCAACTTGATCGTCGTGCAGTGCTTACCGAGGGCCTGCTGTACCCAGCTCGCTGCGCTGGGCTCGAGTCTGCGAGAGAGAAGCGAGCGTCGTCGCGAGCCAATCGGGATCGACGTGTTTTTGGGACTTGGCCGCGGCGAGCCGGCCTCTTCGCTCGGCGACGGCTGACTCCTCCTCCTCGCTCCACCACACCACGCCGACATGCTGCGCGCCTCGACCTCTGCACTGCGCACCGCCCTGCGCACCACGGCCACGACCACGCCGCGCGCCGCACCCGCCGCGTGCCCCGCCTGCGCCCTCCTCGTCCCCCGCCAGCGCCACCTCTCGACGGCCGTCCCCCGCCGCGCCCCGATCCTCGACCAGACGCCGACGCCCGCCGTCCACCCTGCGCCCATACCCCCCGCACCGAAAGCGGTTGCCGCACCGGCCCGCCAGCGCACCGTGCGAGCGCGCAAGGCCGCCCTCTCGCTCGTGAGCTCATCATCATCATCGCCCTCGCTCATCACGGGCTCGTCCTGGCTCGCGCACGTGCTGACGGACTCTTGCACCGCGCTCGCAGACACCCGGCGCGGTTGAGCGCATCCGCGGGCTCATGGACCAGCCCGAGCCCAAGCTGATCCGGGTCGGGGTGCGCAACAAGGGGTGCGCCGGCATGAGCTACCACCTCGAGTACGTCGACAAGGCCGACAAGTTCGACGAGGTCGTCGAGCAGGACGGCGTCAAGGTCGTCATCGACTCGCGCGCCTTGTTCAGCGTCATCGGGAGCGAGATGGACTGGCAGGAGGATGCGCTCCAGGCTCGGTTCGTCTTCAACAGTGCGTCCCTCTCCCTCTCCCTGCGCCCCTCCCCTGCGTGCAGAAGCTGACACTTCTCCTGCAGACCCGAACATCAAGGACGCCTGCGGCTGTGGAGAGTGCGTCCTTCCTCCCCCACCTCGCCGGCTCGCCCCGACCGCTCGCTGACCCACCTCGCTCTCCTCCGCGCAGGTCCTTCATCGTCTGAGCAGAGTGCAGTTCGACGGCAGCTTGTTGTAGCAGTACCCGGGACCGGCGCACCTAGACGCTCGGCGGCTTTGTAGACTAGACTCTCCTCGCTCGCGCTGCAACCCCTTCTCGCAGTCCCCTCTCGAGCGCGCTCGCTCCGAGAGACATGCCGAAAGAATGCTCCTTGCTCGTCTATCTCACAAACGCTCTACAGCTCGTCGCGCCCGCCGCCGTCCTGCTCGTCGCCCTTGACCCGCGCCGCACTCGCCGCGACGACCCTCACGCACGCGCTCCACCCGCCCTCGCACAGCCCGACCAGGCGCTCCCACAGCGCGCCGACGACGCCGCCCGACATCGGCGTCGCGCTCGTGTTGCCCTCGGCGCCGCTGCCGACGCTCGGCTCGAACGAGGGCTTGTGCGTCGAGGGCGCGGCGGGCGGCGCAGAGTTGAGCGGCTCGTCCGGGCGCACGTGGTCCTCGACGGGGACGATGGGCGAGGCAGGCTTGCGCTCTTTCCTGTCTGAGGTCGCAGAGGAGGAGGGCGGGGCGGGCGAGCGGGCGGGAGGAGGCGCCGGCTCGCCGCGGTGCGCCCACAGGGTGCGGAAGCGGTCGACGGCGGCGAGGCTCTCGCTGAGGCGGTGCAGCGTGTTGACGAACGCGACGAGCTCGCTCCGGCTCAGAGCGACGGCGTGCGCGGTTGCGGCCGTCGGGTCGTCGGTCGGCGACGCGAGAGGCGTCGCGCCGTCGTACGAGAAGAGGAGCTTGAGCGCCGTGCCGAGGCCCGTGATCTGCATCTTGCCCCACAGGCGGCACTTGTCGCACCCGACGCAGTCCATGATGCGCGACACGTTGCGGAAGTGGTCCTTGAACTCGGACTTGAGGAGCTGCGGGCGCGCGGGAGGCGGATCAGGAGCCGGTCGGGCGCCGACGAGGACCCCGCGAGAGAGAGAGAGGGGAGCGCACCTCGGCCTCCTTGCCACCGCTGAACATGCTCGTCTCGTCAAACGTGCTCGGGCACCCGTCGGCGACGCGCACGAGCTGCTCGAGGCGGTCGCGCGTCTCGCGCTCGCCGGCCGTCGCGTCGAGCGTGCGCACGAGCTGCGGACCCGAGCGCGACAGGGCGCGCAGGAGGAGGACGTAGGTGAAGTACATGTTCTCGAGGCGCTCCGGGTGCTGGCCGATGCGCGTGATGAAGCAGTCGAGGTTGGGCGCCTGTCGACGAGGAGGAAGGGGTCAGTGCGCCGTCGCCGAGGAGGGTCGGAGGGAGAGCGTAAACGCACCCATTCGCCCGTCTGCTGGTCGAGGTAGTCGTCACAGATGTGGACCGAGATGGAAGCGTGGAGGCCTGCGAGAGAGGAAGTCAGCTCGAGAGCGCGAGGGGAAGGAAGAAGAGGAGCGACGCACCCGAGATGACGCGGTAGAAGACCCTCTTCTCGAGGCACACCTCCTCGTCCGGGTCCCTCGGCCCGGCCAAGCTGCCCAGCAGGCGCTTCTCGCTCTCGCCCCACCCGCCCGCCGCGAGCCCGCCCATGCCGCCGCTCATCCCGTCGAGCCCGCCGAACCCGCTCGACACGGGCGCGAACCCGCTGCCGCCCTCGAAAGTCGGCCGGGACGCATCGACAAAGGGGACGGGCGTGAAGCAGTTCTCCTCGTAGATGGCCTTCCAGACGCGCGACGAGGAGGGCCCGGCGTAGCCCGTGAAGCGCTCGGGGTTCTCGAGCAGGTCGACGTAGACGCCCTCCGAGTCGAGCTCGTCCTCGAGGACGCAGAAGTCGCTGTCGCTAATCTCGGTGCAGCCGGCGGGCGACGACTGCGGGCAGAAGGAGGACAAGGGTCAGCTCGAGCGAGAGGGTCGGGGCGAGAGGGAGGGAGGGACGCACCGTCTTCCACGCGCTCGTCTCGTTCAGCTTGCCGAGTGCCGAAGATCGCCATGCTTCAGGGATGTGGTCCTGTTGCGTGCGAGGAGGGCTGGAGAGTCAGCGAGCCCAGCCGAGAAGGGAGAGGTAAGGAGGCGGGCGGTCGACGCACCTCCTCGGTCGTCTCGACGCCGCACGCGCGGTTCATGCAGCTGCCGTCCTCCTCCCAGTACGGGCACTCCTTGGCGAGGTCGACCTGCGTGCGCGCGCCGCAGCGAGTCAGCTGGAGGTCGGTCGCCGGAGCCCGGAGTGGCGGTGCAGGGAGCTGAGAGGCGGACCTTGTGGTAGCGGAAGTAAGGGGCCGCGACGAGCTCGTGCAGGCGGCCGAACAGCTCCTCGTTGACGCCCTCGACGGTCTCATAGTCGCAGCACGCGTCGTGGATCTGGCCCGTCGGCTGTGTCGGCGAGAGGGAGTGGCTTGGTCAGCTCATGTCCTGGGCTCGCTCGAGGAGGGTGCGCGCGGGACAGAGGACGCACCTTGCAGTAGTTCTGCTCGGCGGACCGGGACGAGAGGACGTCCTGGAGGAAGCCGGTGCGAGGGTGCGCGGCGAGCGACGACGACGACGCGACGGTGCCGAGCGCGACGAGGGCTGCTGCGGCTGCGAGGGGCAGGGTAGGGCGGTGCATCGCTCGGTGCGCGTGCAGGTGCGGTTCGGGTCGAGCGTGTCGAGGGTGAGGGCGAGGCGAGAGTGACCCGAGAGCCGGCCCGCTCGGAGGCGAAGCGGCGCGAAGCCGAGACGTGGAAGTCGTGGCGCTCACAGCTCGCTGCTTTCTGTTCTGCCGGTGCGAGCAGCTTGCTCTCGAGTAGCAGGAGGGCTCGGACAGAGCGCCCGTGCGAAAGAGAGGCGCGCCGAGGCTGCAAAGAGGAGGACAACTCGTCGTCGTTGCGATCGAGGACACTGCTACACACGCCAGACGAGAGTGGATGCCGTCACTGCCACCCGAGCATGCCTTTAGTGCAGCTCGGATAGTCGGCGACCCGCCCCGGGCCTGCTGCCGCCGCTTCTCGCCCAGGATCCGACCTCGGCGACCGCTCGAGCCCGCCTGCAGCATGACATCGCCCCTCACCCGTCTTTCCCCGCAGGCCAAGCCCATCCAGTAGACCCAGTCGACAGTCTAGCGTACTCGTGAACGAGGCGCGAGGCGTTGTGCGCGGTCGAAGGCGGGAGGGGCGAGTCGTGCCGTGCGCGCCGGGGGGAGGTCTGGTCCTGGCCGCCTCGACGGCGGTCGAGCGAGTCGAAGGCGGGTCTTGAGCTGGTGTAGATCGTCTCTGTCGAGTCTTTGGTCCGACTGGCGCTGTGGCGAAGGCGAGCAGACGGAGAGCTGATGAGGTCGAGGGGAGGGGAGTCAAGGGGAACGACGTCGTGGCGAGGCGAGGTGCGAGTGGTGCGAGTGGGTGCGGATAGAGTTCAAGCGAGTGCAGCCTGGCAGCATGGGCCACAGGAGCTGGAGCGACGAGGTGGTTGCCGGTCGAGATGAGAGAGAGCCGCCGGCCGCTCGTCTCGCTCTTGGTCGCGCTCTCTCACCCCGACGCAGCCGAGCCCTCTGCCACTGCGAGCTCAGTAGAACTCGCCGCCCACCACGCAGCCCCTCTTCACCAGGCTCGCCCTCGCCTCGCGCCGCCTCCCCCTCTCCTCCTCCTCCTCGCGCTTCTTCTCGTCGCGCTCCACCGCCATGTCGTCGACCCAGTCCCAGTTCGGCGACTGGCCCGCCACAAAGGTCCGTCAGACCTTCCTCGACTACTTCAACAACCAGCACCGCCACACCTTCGTCCCCTCGTCGAGCACCATCCCCTACGACGACCCGACCCTCCTCTTCGCCAATGCCGGCATGAACCAGTACAAGGGCATCTTCCTCGGCACCGTCGACCCAAACTCGTCCTTTGCCAAGCTCTCGCGCGCCGCAAACTCGCAAAAGTGCATCCGCGCAGGCGGCAAGCACAACGGTCCGTCCTCTCCCTCTCCCTCCTCTCCTTCTCGCGCTCGAGATCCCTTTGCTCACGCTCCTCACCGCCGCCTGCAGACCTCGACGACGTCGGCAAGGACACGTACCACCACACCTTCTTCGAGATGCTCGGCAACTGGTCGTTCGGCGACTACTTCAAGGTGCGCTCCGCTTCCTCCCTCCCTCCTCGCTCCTCACTCGCGAGGGCAGCACTGATCCTGTCTCTCTCCTGCAACAGACCGAGGCGACCGAGATGGCGTGGACGCTCCTCACCAAGGTCTTTGGCCTCCCGCCCGACCGCCTCTACGTCACCTACTTCGAGGGCGGCTTTGGCCTCCCCGCCGACCTCGAGACCAAGGACTTCTGGCTCAACCTCGGCGTCCCCGAGGACCACATCATCCCGGGCAACGCCAAGGACAACTTCTGGGAGATGGGCGCCACCGGCCCGTGCGGCCCCTGCACCGAGATCCACTACGACCGCATCGGCGGCAGGAACGCGTCCGACCTCGTCAACATGGACGACCCGGACGTTCTCGAGGTGCGTCCTCTCTCTCTCTCTCTCTCTCTCTCTCGCGCGCGCGCGCGCGCTCGCTCGTGCACGTCGAACCTGTGCTGACCCTGTGCCTCGTGCAGGTGTGGAACGTCGTCTTCATCCAGTACAACCGCGAGGCCGACTCGTCGCTGCGCAGCCTGCCCGCCAAGCACGTCGACACGGGCATGGGCTTTGAGCGCCTCGTCTCGGTCCTCCAGGACAAGCGCTCCAACTACGACACGGACGTCTTCATGCCGCTGTTCGCCAAGATCCAGGAGCTCACGGGCGCGCGCGCGTACGAGGGCAAGCTCGGCAAGGACGACGTCGACGGCATCGACACGGCGTACCGCGTCGTCGCCGACCACGTGCGCACCCTCACGTTCGCCATCTGCGACGGCGGCGTCCCGAGCAACGTCGGGCGCGGCTACGTCCTGCGCCGCGTCCTGCGCCGCGGCGCGCGCTACGTGCGCAAGAAGTTCGGGACCCCGATCGGCACCTTCTTCTCGAGCCTCGTGCCGACGCTCGTCGCCCAGATGGGCGCCTTCTTCCCCGAGATCACGGGCAAGGACGCCGACCTCAAGGAGATCCTCGACGAGGAGGAGGAGTCGTTCGCGCGCACGCTCGACCGCGGCGAGCGCCTGTTCGAGTCGTACGTCGCCGCCGCCCAGGCCGCCGGGTCGCAGCAGCTCAAGGGCAGCGACGTGTGGCGCCTGTACGACACGTACGGGTTCCCAGTCGACCTGACGCTCCTCATGGCCGAGGAGGCCGGGCTCACGTTCGACCAGGCCGAGTTCGACGCGGCGCAGGAGGCGAGCAAGGAGGCGAGCAAGGGCGCGGGCAAGAAGGGCGACGGCCAGCAGGTGCGCCTCGACGTGCACGACATCGGCGCCCTCGAGGCCAACGCGGCCGTGCCCAAGACGGACGACGCGCCCAAGTTCGGCACGGGCAACGTCGACGCGACCGTCAAGGCCATCTACCACCAGGGCAAGTTTGTCGCCTCGACGAGCGAGCTCGCGAGCCCGACGACCGACGCGCTCGGGCTCGTCCTCGACCGCACCAACTTTTACGCCGAGTCGGGCGGCCAGGAGTACGACACGGGCCGGATCGTCATCGACGGCAAGAGCGACTTTGTCGTCGAGGACACGCAGGTGTTCAACGGCTACGTGCTCCACATCGGCCGCGTCGTCGAGGGCGAGCTCAAGGTCGGCGACAACGTCGTCGCGTCATACGACGAGGTGCGTCTTCTCCTTCCTCCACCTCTCCCTCTCTCTCTCCTGCTCTTCTTGATGGCGTTCGGCTCGAGAGCCTGACTGACTCGCTCTCCCTCTCTCCTTCGTCCTCCCTCTCCCTCGTCCTCCCTCTCTCCCTCGCCTCCCCCTCGCCGTCTCCCTCCCCCCTGCTCCCTTCTCCATCTCGCTCCTCGACCTCGTCTCGCTCACCTCTCCCGCCATCGCCTCGTTCTCGTCGATCTCGCCCTCGCCCTCGCCCTCCCTCTTGCCGACACCCTATCTCCCGCCCGCTCGCCCTCTCGCGCTCGCACAGCTCCGCCGCTGGCCGCTCCGCAACAACCACACGGGCACGCACATCCTCAACTTCTGCCTGCGCGAGGTGCTCGGCGACCACATCGACCAGAAGGGCTCGCTCGTCGCGCCGACCAAGCTCCGGTTCGACTTCTCGCACAAGGCGCCCATCTCGGTCAAGGACCTCGCGACGATCGAGGACCAGTGCAACGACTGGATCAAGCGCAACGTCAAGGTCTTCAGCAAGGAGATGGACCTCGCGACGGCGCAGAAGATCCCGGGCCTGCGCGCCGTCTTCGGCGAGGCGTACCCGGACCCGGTGCGCGTCGTGACGCTCGCCTACTCGCTCGACGAGATCACGGCCGACCTCGACAACCCCAAGTGGCGCTCGACGAGCGTCGAGTTCTGCGGCGGGACGCACGTTGCCAAGACGGGCGACATCAAGGACTTTGTCGTCGTCGAGGAGAGCGGCATCGCCAAGGGCATCCGGCGCATCATCGCCATCACGGGCGAGGATGCCCGGCGCGCGTCGCAGCTCGCCAACGAGTCGGACGCGCGCTTCGAGCGCGTGTCGAAGCTCGCGGCGGGCGCCGACAAGGAGCACGAGCTCAAGCAGCTCGAGCTCGACCTCGCCGCGCAGGCCATCAGCGTCGTGCGCAAGGACAAGCTGCGCACCCAGGTGACGAGCGCGCGCAAGGCCATCGCCGACGCGGCGCGCGCGCAGGACAAGGAGCAGGCCAAGGCCGTCGCCGACGCCGTCACCGACTTCTTCAAGGCCAACGCCGACGCGCAGGTCTTTGTCGCCCGCTTCGACGACGCCAAGGGCAACGCCAAGGTGCGCACACCTTTTCCCTCTCTCTCTCTCTCTTTCGTGTGCGTGAGGCGAGCTCGAGCTGACGCTCCTTCGTCACTGTCGCCCGCTCGCAGATCCTCCAGGGCGGCATCAACCAGGCCAAGACGCTCAACAAGGCGGCGTACCTCTTCTCGGTCTCGCCCGACGGCAAGGTCGCGCACCTCAACACGGTCCCCAAGGCCGACATTGTCGCCGGCGCCTTCTCGGCAAAGACGTGGTTCGCCGACGTGACCAAGCTCGTCGGCGGCAAGGGCGGCGGCAAGGACGACGGCGCGCAGGGGTTCGGCACCGAGGTCGACAAGGTCGACGAGGCCGTCGAGCTCGCCAAGAAGGTGTACGCCGAGCGCGCGTGAGCTGTCCCTCTCTCTTTCTGTAGACGATGGGTGGCGGGCGAGGGTGAACGGGCTCGTCGCTCTCTCTCTTGATTTTTAACTCGGCGCATCTATCGACGTCCTGCTGTTGCTGCGAGAGAAGAGATACGACCGCAAGTACTCGGTACAACAAAGGCGAGGGCACAGCTACAGGTCGCGCTCGAGCCCCTCCTCCGCCCGCCCCTCCTCCTCCTCCTCGCACTCGCTCACCCGCTCGCCCGCTCACGCCTCCTCCTGCGTCGACGCGCCCTGCTCATCCGTCACCTGCCCCTCCTCCCTCGACGCCCTCGACGACGCCGTGCGCGGTGGGCCGAGCAGCTGCGCCGCCGCGCCGTCGTCGAGGTCGCCCATCGGGACGTCGCCGTCTGCGTCGCCTGGGCCGCCGGGCGCGCCGGGCGCGCCGGGGACGAACTCTTGCGCTCGAGGATCGAGGGCGAGCCCTGCAGGTGCGGCTGGTGCTGCAGGTGCGGGTGCGCCGTCGTCGAGCACCGCGTCTCCATCTGCATCTGCGGCGGGGTCGGCGTCGGCGTCGTCCTCGTCGAGGGCGCGGCGGCGCTCCTGCTCGGCCTTCTCGTCCCTGTAGGCGCACGAGGTACGAGCAGCGTCAGTCGGGAGCTCGTGCAGGGCTGCGAGGGGGCGAGGGAGCGGCGAGGAGGAGCGGC
>Ga0308170_10000793_pt1 | contig 35473 bp, 48 predicted proteins | sample PhyBR2_2_FD_202136 | JGI IMG/M metagenome (GOLD analysis project Ga0308170, IMG submission 202136) | Phyllosphere microbial communities from UC Gill Tract Community Farm, Albany, California, United States - DLSLSB.R2 | ecosystem: Host-associated > Plants > Phyllosphere > Unclassified | place...
GGAGAGGGAGAGAGAGGAGGGGGGGGAGAGAGGATTGGGAAGGTCAGCTCGATCCCGCTCGTCTCGTCCAGGCCGACCGAGGCGTATCGAGAGGGACGCACCCGATGTGGCGGGACAGCTCGCGCATGAAGGACTGCGTACAGGTGCGGGAAAGGCGAAATGTGAGCGGTGGACGGCAGGATAGGGCGCGAGAGGAGGGAGAGAGAGGGGACGCACGACGCAGAACCGGCGGATCTCCGAGTCCGACTTGCCCTTGGGGTCAAAGTCCGAGCCGCCCTTGCCGCCGCCCATGTGCAGGCCGGTGAGGGCGTTCTTGAAGATCTGCTCGAACCCGAGGAACTTGAGGATGGAGAGGTTGACCGACGGGTGGAGACGGAGACCGCCCTTGTACGGGCCGAGGACCGACGAGAACTGGACGCGGAAGCCGTTGTTGACCTGGCAGTTGCCCTGTGAGAGTGTGCAGCAGCGCGTCAGCTCGAGCGGTCGAGATCCAGGGCTTATCGAGGAGGGAGAGCGTCACGCACCTTGTCGTCCTCCCAAGTGACGCGGAACTGGATGATGCGCTCGGGGATGGCGAGGACTGCACAGATCGTCAGCATGTGGAGCTCGTGCGAGGCGGCAGAGAGAGCTGGACGCACCCTTGAAGGCGTTCTCGAGCTCCGGGCGCTTCTTGAAGAGCGGCGCGAGGGTGTTGAAGATCTCGCTCTTGGCCTGCTCGAACTCGGGCTCCGAGACGGTCGAGTGGGTGTAGGACATGGCTGCTGGTCGTGTGTAGAAGGTGGAGGAGCGGCGAGCGGTGAGAGAGGGCGAGGTGGGGGGAGGAGGAGGAGGAGAGCTGTCGAGGGGGAGCGATGCGGTCGATGTGGCCGGCGAGCGAGTGCGGCCGCCTTCGGGCGAGCAAGAGTCCGCTTGCCCGCCCTTGACAAGCCCCGCGCCCGCGTTCCTCGGTAAATTTGCTCGCACCCAGCGTCGCCGGGGCAACGATTTCAAGCAGTTTCGCCTCGCCCCGCTGTCAGGCTATCGTCCGTCTCGAGGCTCATGCGCGGAGCCGCCGACGCACGGACCCTCTTGCGCGAGGTAATCGACACCGTTCCCGCTCGTCTGCGCTCGTCCTGCGCGGTGCGGGAGCGTGCTAGCGACCGACTCGGGCGGGTGCGCAAAACCCTGTCCGTCGACTTTCGCCTGATAAGGAGGGGACCGCGGCATCGCCGCTCGAGGGCCGCTCGAGCCGCAGGCCAGGGCTCGCCGGCACGGCTCGCGGAGGTAGCGGGCGGAGCCTGGCTCTGATGCGGCGAGATGGGCAAAGCTGCGCAGATGCAAATTGCGGATCTCGCCCTCGGAAACCGCGGTATGTAACCGTCCAGCTCCGCCGCGACAGGGTCGAGGAGGAGAGCGACTGCAAGCGAGGCTCGAGCGCAGAATCTTCGAGCTGCAGCTCGACGCGCGCTCTCGTAGACTTGCTCCACTGTGTTCAAGCTCGCAGAACGGTCACCTCGCAATGCAGCACGTAAGATGGAGAGAAAGGGAGAGACAGCCACGACCGCCGGCGAGCCGAAGCCGGTCCGAGGAGGCGAAGTCGACCACCTCTACGGTTTGATCTCGTCAACCACGCTCGAGGCACGCTCGCCAATGCTGCCATGACCTCAAGTGTGCAGTACGTGCCGCTGCGCCCGACCAGCGGCTCGTCCTTGCGCCCCTCGCGCCGCCTCGCCCTCGACCTCGCTCGACCCGCCCGTCGACCATGGCCCCGCTCCAGCCTCAAGCACTGCGGCACAGCAATCGCCGGCACCCTCCTCTTCATCGCCCTCATCGCCTATTCCTACTCGCCGTCGCGCTCGGAGCGAGAGCTGCGCCTGCTCGAGGTCGGCGTCGAGCCGGACGCGAGCTTCGCCGACCTCTGGCAGCTCGCGCAGAGCGGCTGGCGAGCCTACACGCCGCAGAGGGCTCGATCGGTGGTGGACGAGGACCTGGTGAGCTGGGCTGAGCGGGTCGACGCCGTGTGCGCCGACGAGTGGGTCGAGGCGGGGCGGCTGTGCGAGGGGCTCGGCGCGAGCTACGGGCGAGAGCGGGTGGACCTCGTGTGGACGTGGACGAACGGTTCGGATCCGCTGTTGCGTCGTTGGCGGGCCGAGGTGACGGGCACGCTGTCGGGACGGGTCAGGCCCGGCGTAGCCAGAGTCCGCGACCGCAAGGTGTCGCACCACTTCCGGTGCGTCCTCTTCGCTCGCCCTGCAATGCCACTCCTCGTCACTGATTCGTGCCCTTGACGCCCGCAGTGAGCACGACGAGCTGCGCTACTCTGTGCGGTCGGCCCTCGAGGCGTTCGAGCCTCGTGCGCTCGGCACGCTGCACCTCGTCTCGACCGACCTCCCCGCCAACAAGCTCCTCTGCGACATCCTCGACAACGTCTCGCTCGAGAACCGGACCCGGGTCGTCGACGCCGCACGTGTCGGCCAAGTTCCCTCGTGGCTCAACCGCTCGTCCGCCTCGGCAGGTCGGCTCGAGGTCCACCACCACTCGTCGTTCTTCGACAACAAGGTCGATTTGCCGACCTTCAATTCGCTCAGCATCGAGTCGCAGCTGCCGAACCTGCTCGGCCTCAGCGAGTTCTTCCTCTACATGAATGTGCGTCGCCGTTCCTCAACTCGACTGACTCTCTCGCGCCGAGTTGTCGCTGACGGGCTCTCGCAACAGGACGACACATTTCTCAGCGGCAACATGAGCAGCTCGGACGTCGGTGCGCCGTTCCTCGGCCCAGCGTTCCGCATCCAGCGCGACCTTCAAGTCGACGCGCTCGGACCCGGCATCGTCGGTGCGTTCCTCCAGCTCGTTCGGCTCGTCACGCATCCTGCTGACGACCTGCTTTGCGCGCAGGTGGCACGTCCGACGGCGAGTGGGCGAGCTTGCGACACGCCAACTGGCTCCTCGGTGCGTCCTCGTCGACATCCTCGTGCAGGAGACCGACTCTGACTTTGCCTTCCTGCGCGCAGACCGCCGTTTCGGTCCTCGGTCGCGTGGATACCTCGCACACATCCCCAAGACCTTCTCTGCACCGATACTGCGCGAGGTCAGCCGCATCTGGCGCGACGAGCTGCTCGAGGTGCGTGCACTTCCTCCTTCTCAACTCGGCGGCGGCCGCTCCCGGTTGCTGACCTTCAGCTCTCGCAGACGTCGACATCCCGCTTTCGAGGCCGCCGCACCGAGTACCAGCTGCCCTTCCTCGCGACGCACTACACGATCGAGGCGCACCGAGAGGCGCTCCTGCACGCCTTCTTCGCCGCGCGCAGCGACCACGACCTCGACGGCGAGCTCTCCCTCCACGAGCGCCGCCGACTCCTCATCGAGCTCGGCTTCGAGCTCGAGCAGCAGGACGTCGTGCCACCGTCCGTGCAGGTGCCGCTTCCTCGGCGACGACCGTCGAGCGAGCTCGTCGCGCAGCTCGGCCGCGCCGGAATCAGCCGAGCGGGCGCGACCGAGGTCGCCTTCTCGTCGAGCGACGGGCACGGCATGATTTGGCGCGAGGAGCAGCTCGCTCGTGGGCGTCGGTCGACGCTCATCCGCCCGGTCCTCGCCGCGAACGCGACGGCCAAGGAGGCGGTCGAGCCGATCTGCAGCATCGACCTCGCGACGTGCTTCGGCGACGTCTTCCTCTCATCGACCAGGTCGTACAAGACGCCCGAGGTCCTGCGGCGTGCGGCGTACGAGGCGCCGGCGTGCGGCGACTGCATCATCCTCGCGCTCGTCGGCAGGAGCGGCGCCTCGGGGCTCTCGGCCTTCCTCCCTTCCTGCCCCTCCTCTTCCCCACCGCCCTCGTCGTCGTCGCCTCCGATCGCCGCCCTCTTCTCGCTCGCCAAGCGTTTCCCCGACGTCTCGCTTGCGCTCGACGCACGCACCCCTTCCTCGCCGCCCTGCGCCTCGGCTCGCGCACTCGCCGTCCGGCGCATCCTCCGCTACTCGTACACGCTCGGCGAGTCGAGCTCGCAGTTCGTCGGCATGCGGCAGGCGACGCCGATCCCGCTCCTGCTGCGTCGACCGGGCTGGGTCACCGAGACGTCCCTCCCGACCTTCCTCACCCTCAGTGCGCCGACTGCTCCTCTCTCTCTCCTCGTCTGCGAGCACGACTGACTCTCGCTCCTCTCTGCAGACGACGACTTTGCGACGCCCGAGGTGTCGCAGCTCGCGGACGAGCACCTTCATCGCTGGTTCGAGCAGACCTGGCCCGTCCCCTCGCCGTTCGAGAAGGTCGCTCTCGCTCGGACCGAGACGTAGAATGTGAGCGATGGGCTGCAAACGAGGAAGAGCTACAACAGTGCCACAAGGGGAGGGACGACGAGTGGATATCGAGAGAGGGAAGGAGAGAGAGAGAGAGCGAGAGAAAAGAGGGACTTTGTACAAGGGCGAGGGAACGACGACGTGCATTAGAGGGTGCGAGAGGGGGAGAGTGGGAACAGCAGACGTCTAGTCGATCTGGATGGGGCTCGGCATCTCGGCGAGTGTCGGTGCGCCCTTGCGCCGGCCGAGGAGAGTCGCCTTGTCAAGCGCGAGCTCGAACCCGGTGCGCCGCCCTCGCGCGCCGCCGTCGCCGCCGCTCTTGCCGCCGCGGTCGCGAGGGCCGGCGCGCCCGTCGTACAGCGCCGCCTCGGCCTGTCGCCGGTCGGCGCCGCCCCAGCCCTGATAGTTCTGCGCCGCGCGCTGCTGCTCCTCGGCCGTCTGCGGCGGCTCACGTCGCCGAGACGGGTCCTGCGCCGCGCGCCGCTTCTCCTCGATGGCGCGGCTCACCTCGGCGCCGTAGCGACGCTTGGTCGCCTCGAGGTCGGCCTCCTCGGCCTCGTCCTCGTCGGCCTCGTTGAGGCCCTGGAGGAAGCCGGCGCGGCCGGTGCCGCCCGGGACGGCGCGTTGCCGCTTGCCCTCCTCCTCCATGCGGTGGACGGCGTACGTAACGTCGAACGCCTCCTTGAGCGCGCCGATGCCGGGCGACGGCATGGCGCGACGACCGCCGGGAGCGAGGAGGGGCGAGTCCATCGGCATGTACTTGGGGATGGGCTTGAGGTTGAGCGAGTCGAGCGTGCCCGGCGTGACGGCCGACGGCGCCGACTGGGCCTTGCACCACGGGTGGGCGAGGAACTCGTCGATCGTGTAGCGCTTTTCGGGGTCGACGTCGAGGAGGTGCGTGATGAGGTCCTTGGCTGCGAACACGACGCCGATGAGGGTCAGCACAAGCTCGAGCGCGAGGGGAACATGGTCGAGGGGACAGAGAGAGCGTGAGAGAGAGAGAGAGAGGACGCACAGGAAGCGCTGATGTCGTCCCACCACGGGCTCAGGAAGGTGTAGTAGCCCTTGGCGACCTTCTCGGTGAGGACGTGGATCGACTCGTCGTAGAAAGGCGGGAAGCCGCAGAGGAGCGTGTACAGGACGCAGCCGAGGGCCCACATGTCGACCGACTTGGAGTAGCGCTCGTCCTTGACGATCTCGGGCGCCGTGTAGCCGACCGTGCCGCAGGGCGTCATCGTGTCGTTGTTCCACACGATCTTGCTCAGGCCGAAGTCGGCGATCTTGACGCGCCCGATGCCCCCGCCGCCGACGCCCGGGATGAACTCGCCCTCGTCCTCCTTGTCCTCGTCGTACGGGCGGTGCTTGGGGACCTTGGACGGGATGATCGGGATGCCCTCGAACAGGATGTTCTCGGGCTTGATGTCGCTGCGAGCGAGAGGAGAGAGAGGAGGAGGGTCAGCTCAAGGAGCGAAGACAGTTCCGAGAAGGCGAGGGAGGGAGGAGGACGCACCGATGGACGACGCCCTTCTCCTCGTGCAGGTACCGGATGCCCTGCGCCACCTGGAGGATGACGTGCCGAGAGAGCTCCTCGGAGAAGTAGGTAAGCTTGACGATCTGGTGGAAGAGCTCGCCGCCGGGCATGAGCCTGCGAGAGGGAGCGAGCGAGAGTCAGCTCGGGAGGAACGACGACGACGTCATCAGCGAGGCAGCGAGACGGGACGCACTCGAGGGTGAGGTAGTAGTGCTCGCGCGACTCGGTGAAGTTGAGGAGGCGGACGATGCCCGGGTGGTTGAGGCCGCGCATGATCTGGACCTCCTTGAGGATGTTGGCGCGCTGTTGCGAGAGAGGAGGGAGAGGACGACGACGGCGAGCGGGAAGGATGGCACACGAGGAGGTAGGCGTGGGCGTAGGTCAGAAACGGCGCTCGGGCACGACGGGGATGACTGCTCTCGCGAGCTCGAGGTCGCGAGGTTCGAGCCCCGCGCGAGGTGGCAATGGGACGAACCTCGGTGGCCCTCGGCTTCTTCTTGACCGCCTCGCCGACGTGCTTGCCGTGCGCCTGCTGCCGACGGGAGGATCAGGCCCGTCGGTACAGCACGAGGAAGGCGAGCACGGCAGAGGCAACGACGACCCGAGGGGCAGAGAGGAGAGCAGGGAGGGGGGGAGGGAACAAGACACCGGCGAGGAGAGACAGGAGAGGAGAGGGGGAGACAAGAGGAGGGGAAGAGAGAGAGAGAGAGGGAGACGACCGTCAGTACGGAACCGCCGGGGAGGGGGGAGTGAGGTCGTCGTCGACGACGGCGCGCGCGCCGTGCTGTTGCGGGATCCAGCGCATGCACTCGTCGCACATGCTCCTTGAGAGCATGGCGGGACGAGGCGCAGCAGGCGACCGACGACGCGCGGAGACCGGCGAAGGAATGATGACGCCCGGACGATCGTCGAGAGGGCCCGAGGACGAGGAGGAGAGCTGACTGACCTGAGACTGGTTGAGCTCGAACTTGCGCACGCACTTGACTGCGACCTTGACGGGGACCTTGCCGAGGGACGGGTCGAGCTGGAGCTGGGCGGCGCTCGGGCGGAGGGTCGCCTCGAAGACGTTGGAGAAGGCGCCGTCGCCCATCTTGCGGCCGAGGACGAGGCCCTCGGGGAGGCCCTCGAAGACGCTCTGGTCGCGCTTGGCCTTCTGCTCTGCCTCGCGGCGGACGATGTCCTCGGCTTTGGACTGCTGCGCCGTCGCCTGGGCCGGGGCCGAGCCCGAGGCGTGCTGCTGGTGGTGGTGGTGCGAGTCCATGGCCTTGGCGGTGGCGGCGTCGCTGTTGGCCTGAGGCTGAGTCCTGCTGGAAGGCGCGGCGAGGTGGGCCTGCTCGGGTTGCGAGATGACGGCGGCGGACGAGGATGACGCTGCTTCTTGGTGGGGGGGCGGCGGGGCCGAGGACGACGAGCTCGAGGTGGACGAGGCGGTCGAGGCGTGCTGCTGCTGCTGCTTGTCGTGCTTGTGTAGCAAGCCCTTGAGCACGCTGGCGATGGGCATGGTCGAGAGCCGCGGAGGTGGAACGAGGTGGGAGACGGAGAGGAGGGCGAGGGCCGGACTTTGCGTCGGTCTGTCTCTCTCGTCGTCAGCCTCGGCCGCAGCACTGTGCACCACAGCGCGCTCACCGGCGCCCCTCGGCTCAGCCTCTGGCTATCAGTCGGCCTCCGCACTCTACTCTCGAGCGCACCCTCCTCGTCCTCGGCAAGGCGCGAAGAGCGTCATCCTCCTCCTTGCTCAGCTCAGGCTCCAGCCTCTCGCTCTCTCAGCTCGCTCACGATGCAGCCTGCTGTGCTCGCTCGAGATCTGCTCCCTCAGCTTGCCCTCGTCTTGGCCGCATGGCCGTGGCCGAGCCGCTCCGCCGGGAAGCTTGCTCCCCCGCCGAACGCGGTCACCCTCTCCTCGAGATCGCCCTCGTCGACCATTCACCGTGCTCGCTCGGAACACAGAGCGGAAGCGACGTGTACTTTGCAGCGCCGCGCGCGCGAGAAGGTGCGCTTCAACGGCGGCGAGGGGAAAGCCGCCGAGCGTGACGAGCCGGGGCGTGGAGCCGTTGAGAGCTGCGACGAGCTCGAGCTCGGCGGCTTCCCCTCAAGTTCCTCGCTGAGATTCGCCGAGCTGCAGAGAGGAAGGAGCGTGCGCCGCTAGCGGCGCACGAGGAGGGCCTCGTCCGGGAGGGAGCGTGCACGCACCTTGCACCGCCGCGCCGTCGTCTCGCCCATGCAATCTAACCCTCGTGCCTGCGCGATCAGACATGGACGTGTCACGCTCGTGCTGACGAGAGGTCGAGACGTGATGAGGATGCAGGAGAGCTGAAAGGCGCATGGTCGTCCCGCTCGAGAGGAGGAGCTGCGTGCGTGTCGAGAGGAGGGCGAAGTCAGCCTCGGCTCACAGCTCGCCGCGAAGAGGGCGAGGACGCACCCTGGGTCACAGCCGCTGCTCCTTGTCGGTCTGTTGGCGTGGACGTGGTCTGCGCATGCGCTGGCGCTCGACTGCGCTGCTGCGCGAGACACGCCGAGCTGGGAAGTGCGGGAGGGCAGGACGCCCAGTCGCGCTTCGGCTTGTGCGCTGCGACGTCTGGTCGAGGCAGCTTCGACCGAATCACTGCATGGGAGTGCTTCACCAGTGCGAGCGCACAGCCCTGAAACGCAGCACGAGAAAAGGAGAGGGACGCACTCGTGCAAGCCGTTCGTCCACCTCGACGTGAGGCTCATGATCCCGGGTCGCCTCCACGAGCGAGCGACCGAGCGAGCGGAAGACAGCGCACATATAGAGCGAGCTAGCGCGGTAGCCTCGCGGGTCGTCCCGCTGCCTCGTATCGCCCGCACGAGGAAGTCGTCGGCGAAGAAGAGGCAAGCGCGGCCGTGTGGGTCGACGACGACGTCGCTCGGGTCGCACTCGAGCGCGAGCTGCTCCACAGCGTCTGTTGACGCACCCGGCTGAGGCGCTCGACGAGGCTGCGCTAGCGAGCCGAGTCGCAAGGGCGAGCGAGGAGCGGAGCGGATGCGAGGTGAGGCTCGAGGCCGAGCGGCGATTGCAGCGCGCTTGCAGTCGACGACAGCGACCTGAAGGTACAGCACCGCGAGTGTCCAAACTGCAGGCGAGAGCAGATGCGGGCGAGGTGAGAGCGAGAAAGGCGGGAGCAGGAGCCGACCTCGTCTCGGCTCTCTCTACCACCGCCACGACCACGAGCTGCTACCATGAGTGCACATGCAAGGTGCGTGGCTCTCTGTAAAGCTCGTACAGCGCGACTCGAGCTCACCGGAGCGTTCCCCGCTCAGCACCTCTTCATCAATTCACCACAAGCCGTCGCGTCCAGACCTCGACTCGGACGACTCGGATGCGCTGCTCGAGCAGCTCGAGGAGGAGCTCGACAACGACTTCGACCTCGGCGGCTTTAGGGAGCAGCGCATGCGCGAGCTGCAGGCCCAGTGCGTCCCCTCTCTCCGCAGACCTCTCTCCTCGCCCTCTAGCTGACCTTTCTGCCTCCCGCTCGCAGGGTTGCCGCCTCTCAGCAGCGGCAGAACACGTCGTTCGGGCGGTACACCGAGGTCAAGGTCGAGAAGGAGCTCATTCAGACGACGGCGTGCGTCCACCTCCCCCTTCCTCCTGGTGCGACCTCGAGCTGATCCTGCTTCCCTCCCCTGCAGCAAAACCAAGCGCTCGGTCGTGCACTTCTACCACCGCGACTTTCGACGATGCAGGATCATGGACGCGCATCTCGAGGTGCGTCCGACCCGCTCGCTGCCGCCGTCTCCTTCGTGCTCGAGCTGACCTCGCTCCTCGCAGAAACTCGCCGCCAAGCACACCGACACGCTCTTCCTCAAGGCCGACGTCGCCAACGTGCCCTTTCTCGTCACCAAGCTCGAGGTCAAGGTGCTGCCCTGTGTGATCGGGTTCGTCGACGGCGTCACCAAGATGAAGTGCGTGTCCCGCTCTCTCTCTCCTCGAGGCACAGCTTCGGCCGTCGATGAGTCGATGCTGACGCTCTCCCTCGTTGCCCTGCAGGCTGGTGGGCTTCGACGAGCTGCCGGGAGGCGACACGTTCCAGACTGCGGCGCTCGAAATCGGCATGGTCCAGTGCGGTGCGTCGTCCCTCTCGTCGCAGCTCTCCCCGCCCTCGAGGCGCGGCCCCTGACTCCCTCGCCCCCCTCGCAGGTGTGCTCAACAAGGTGCCGGGCTCGGACGCAGCGAGCGTCTTCCCCTCGCTGAGCGGAGCGAGCGGTCGGGCGCGCGGGATCCGCGACGGTGCTCCTCGCCGGCGAGCAGCTGCCGATGGGTCAGACCTCGACGACGATTAATAGGAGCTCGCGCCGAGAGTGGTGGCTCTGCTGTATGTAGCGAGGAGGGCACTGCCAATCCCAGCCGTCTCGACCAAGGATCCTCGCTGCCTTGCCTTGCTCGATTCGAGTCGAGGGAGCCTGCCGAGACCGTCGTCCCGCTCGCCCTCCCTCTCTCCGTGTGCCTTCATCACGTCCGATGCTGCCGATGCTGCCACGCGAACGCCGTACGGCCGTGCGCGACGAGGAGAAAGAGAGCGAGGCTCGTCCTCGCTCGGGTCGCTCGGACCTCGAGCTCGCGCGCGCCCGAGTGCGAAAGCTATCGTGCGAGCCTCTCTGTCCCGACGAGCTTATCCCGGCGACGCCGCAATGGGCTGCGCGAGGTCTGAATGCAGGCCGCAGCGCCCGCCGTTGCTGTTCCCGGGCGCGCAGCTGCTGCAGGAGGTTTAGCTCGTCGCGCCGACGGCCGACTCGCGGCAGGCGCAGCTTCTCGTGCACCTCGCCCAAGTGACGCTGGCTGGCTCGTCGGAATCGCTTCGGAAGCCTGCCCCACCGACGCTACAATGGAATTTCGCCGAGCGAGGAAGGTGACGGCGCGCTCGGCCGACGGGCGTGGAAGGTGCGCTCGAACGAGAGCGCTTCTCTTCCGGGGGCGACAAGAGGGTTGGAAGCTGTGCCGACGCCGGCGCAGTGCTCTTGAGAGGGCGCACCCGCATCGAGCACCCGGGCTCACGCTCGTGGCCGTCGTGCCTCGAGCTCTCCTCGCGCCGACGAAGCGGTCGCTCGCCTCGCCCTCTCTCGCTCTCTCCTCGTCCCGACGCTCGTCTCCTGCACGCACACGCACACGAGCAAGTGCTGGCTGGTCTAGCACGCTCCCACCCGCGGCCTCCTTCGACCCTTCGCGCGCTCCCCCACCTCGTCCCTCCTCCTCTCCTCGTCGTCGCCCTCTCGCCTCGCGGCCTTCCACCTGCCCGCCTTTCAGCTTCGCCCTCACCATCGACATCACCATGATCGCACCCTACTACGAGCCCGACTCGCCAGTGCTCCACTACGAGGACGACGACGAGCCAGAGCTCGACGGCGTACGCCATCTGAGCGTGTCGAGCGACGGCACGATCGACTCGTTGGTCTCGCTGGGTGCGTCCTCCTTCCTCTCAAAGATCTGAGCGAGATGCAGGCGCTCACGCTCCGCCGTGCTCGCAGACGAGAACCCTACGCCGCCCGAGTCGCCTTCCTTCGGACCCGTCGTCCACATCTCGCCGCCCGAGGGGCATCTCTCGGGCCTCTTCGATCACGATGGCCTCGACGATGTCCGACGCGTCGACTTCGGCGACGGAGAAGAGCGCGTCTCGCAGTGGAAGAAGAGCTCGTCCTCGCAGGCTGCCGCCCCTTTCCTCCGCGCCCCTTTCACCTACGACGCCGGCCCGCCGACGCCCGGCGGGATCAAGGTCGACATCAGCCTCGACTCGCCGTCTCACGTCTCGCCGACGACGCCTGTACCTGGCGCGGTCCTGCCGTCGAGCCTCGCGGCGAGGCGCGCGGCGTCGGGCAAGCTGCCGGGCGGCACGCTCGCCGGCCTGCAGCAGATGCGCTTCGAGGCGTCGGGCGACGCTGGCATGGGTCTCGGCGTCGAGCCTGGCACGCCGGGCTTCGACAGCATGGCGCTCGACGGCGTCAGCCCCGCTGGGTCCGGCATGACGCTCCTCGCGCCGTTCGCCACGGGCGACGAGCGCAGCGGCAGGTCCAGCCGCTCGTCGACGCCGCAGCCTGTCGAGAAGAGCATGGTTGCCGACCGAGCCGTACGCCGTACGCCGTCGAGCCTCGTCCTCCGGCTGCCGCGCGGCTTCGGCTCGTCCTCTTCGCCGCTCTCCTCCCCCTCGACCACCGCCCCTTCCTCTCCGCACCTCTCTCGATCCTCGGCGTTCGTCCTCGGCAACTCGGGCCCTCGCACGCCCCTCACGCCGTCGCACATGCCGCCGGCGCCCTCCCTCGGCGGCGGCAGCGCCGCGTTTGAGTGGCACTCGTACTCGTTCCCGGACTCGCCTGGCTGCCCGAGCGCGCCTGCCGCCGAGCGAGCGTGCTACTTCAGCGATGCAGCTCCCTCGTCGCCGTCGTCGGACAGGACGGCGTACCTGCCGACGCCTGGCTGCGAGAAGGCACGCTCGCCGTCGGGGAGGAACCGCACGCCGATGCCGGCGTCGCCTCTCGGGCTCCGCCCCTTCACGCCGTCGGCCTCGACGTCGTCGACGAACCCTTTCTTTCCCTAGTCTGCAGCCCCTCTTGCGCGAGCCTCTCGCATCTGTAGCATAGCTCCCTCTCGCTCTCCCTACCTTCTCCCTCTCCCTCTCTCTGTAGCCAGCCTCCTCTCATCTCTGCATAGTCATCACTTTGTAGCTCTCGTGCTTCCCATTCTGTCGATACTGCATTGCGTTCCAACGTCGCCCAGTCCTCGCTATGTCTCTCCTCGCACATGTTCCCGACCCGCTCGGACTTACGCTCGAGCCGATCGGCAAGGCGCCGAGTACCTGCTAGTGCGGTGCATAGTCGACTGTGTAGAGGGCAAGAGGAGAGAAAGGAAGCGTAAGCGAGGTTCCGAGAAAGCGAGAGCACGAAGAGAGCGAAGGAGGAAGACGCGCACGGACCTTCGCGCGCGAGGATGAACGACTCGAAGTCGATGCCGCCTCGAGTCGGCACGAAGCGCTGCAGGACCTGCGCACGGGGAAAGGGACTTTGTCAGAGCGAAAGAGGAGGAGAGGACGAGGCGAGGCCGACGAACTGCGTATTCCTGCGCGCCCGAGGCGAAGTCAGCGGCGTCTTCGAAGCGGCGTCCTCGATCGACAGCGAGATCAGAGACGACGCACTGCAAGAACTCGGCGCCAGTAGCACGTGACGCTCGCCGGCGTGAGGTATCTGCACCGAGAGGAGAGGCTCGTCAGGGGCAAAGCTCGACTTGGGAAGGTCGTCGAGGGCGGAAAGCGACGCACCTGTCGCGCAGAGCCCGCACAGCGTTCTCAGCGATGGCCTCTGCGTACGAAGGCCTCGCTCGTAGATCGTCCACGGCCTCAACGAGGCCGTCCCAGCTCTCGGCGCCGAGCTCGATGAAGTTCTGCGTCGGCGACCCCGGCCGGCCGTCGAGAGCGCCATGCCAGGACTGCCGCCACTGCTTGCGGTGCGAGACGACGACCGAGCGGCACAGCATGAGGTACTTGAGGCGGCCCGAGTACGAGTGCGAGTCGGCGTCGGCGAGGAAGCGCTTGCCGCAGTGCTGCTCCATGGAGATCCAGCCGGTGGCCCCCTCGCCCCACTTGATCTCGCCGATGTCGCCCCACAGATGAGCGTTGGCGACGTCTCGAAGGTCGTGCCGGAGCTGAGAGAGGTACGCCCCGCGCCAAAAGAGCTTGTCCTCCTTCGACGTCCAGTTGAGGCGAGCGTCGAACTCGATCGCCTTGCGCCGGGCATCTTGCCACCCGAGGACGCGAGGCTCGGGCCAGGAGTAGAAGCCGAAGTAGGGCAGGAGGAACATGCGGTCCGAGTCGCGCTTGGTCAAGCCGAAGTGGGCGCCGTTCTCGAGGTTGTCGGTCGCGCTGCAGGTCCGACCGGGGTCAGCTTTCGTCCGAGTCGACAAGCTCGCACTACAAAGTTAATCGTCGAGACGGCAGGTATGAGCAGAACGCACCGAAAGACAAACTCGACGTCCGGGAAGGCATCGGGCGAGGTGCGCACCGCCTCGTTGAGCGAGGCGAGCACGGCGAAAGACCTCGAGGTCCACTCGCCGTGGAACGTCTTGACTGCAGGGCACGATGGGAGCTTCGTCAGGTCGTGCAACGGGCTGTGAGAGAAAGTGGAGGCGCAAGAACGCACCGTAGAGCTGGCCGTCGACGATTGAGACCCTCGTCTCGTCGCGCTCGAGCCGGTCGAGCTCGTCGAGCGTGATGCCGCGCGAGAACTGCTCGGCCGCCTCGTGCACAGCCGGCCACAGTAGAGGAAAAGCGTCGTCGCACTGCTGATAGTTGAGGTTGCGCTGGTGGACGAGGTCGGCCGGAAGCGGATCGTACGGACGCGCCTGCTCAAGGGGATGAGTCAGTGCTCGCTCGCTGCTCGACGTCGCCTCCTGCTCGGCTGGATAGACAGGGAATGCACCTTGAGGTACGAGAGGTCGGCGGCGAAGAGCGGGTTGGGCGAGACGGAGAGGACGACCGGGCCAAGGTAGGTCGGAAAGGCGAGATAGCCCGCCGTTGCGCCCGCCAAGAAGAGCGCGACCGCCGGCAAGGCGACCTGGAGCAGCGAAGGTACTGCCCGCCCAGCGGCGCGAGGCCAGTCTGCTCCTTGCTCGGAGAGCGGGACCCAGCCGTCCTCGCTGGCCCGTGCGCGCGCTCGTGTGCGCAGACCGCGTAGCGTCGAGAGCATCCTGCGAACTGGATGCAAAGCTCGAGGTTGAGGAAGGGTCGAGAGCAAGCAAGAGAGCGAGAGGCGAGCGGGGAAGGAGCGAGCGAACAATCTGAAGGGCGCGAGCGGAGCGGCTACCGGCGTGCTCGTGCGCACGCACCTCCTGAGCGGACGGTCGCGCCGCACACTCTCCTGCAGCTCGAGGTGTAAGAATATACGACAAGTTGCTCAGGCAGAGACTACAGCTGCTATGCGGAACGCCTTGCCCTTGCTCGAGGTCGTGCACGAGAGGCGGTGCGTGCCGACGGGCAAGCCCTTGGCGACGAGCTCGATCCTGCGAGCGCGACGAAGAGAGGAGCGAGGACGAGTCAGTACGATCGAGCGTCGATTGCGAGAACACGTAGTGCATCTGCTCGCCCGAGAGGGCCGAGCGGCGAGCGAGGCGGAGGAGGGAGAACGAGGTGAGCGAGAGGGTGGACGCACTCGGTGAGCGACGCCTTGCGCGACCAGTAGCCGTCGAGCACCTTCTCCTGCTCTCCCACTCGACAGACGGCCTTGCCGAGCTTGTAGTGCGGCGAGCGCAGGTACCCGACGCCGACCTCGCCGGCGGACCCAGCGAGCACCTCGACGTCAAACTCGAGCGTGCGCCCTGCGCCCTTGGTCGTCTCGAGGTACGTCTTGACCTCGCGGAACGAGTAGAGCGACCAGTCGGGGCTCGGAGAGGCGGGCTCGAGGGTCGAGCCGGCGATGCGGCAGGTTGGCGGAGCGGCGGGGTGAATGACGGTCGCGTCCCACCTGTCGCGCATGAGACGCTGCGAGAGGGAGAGAGCGGCCGTCAGCGGAGAGCAACGCACTCACGGAGCGACGCCTTGAGCAAGAGAGAAGAGCCACGCACCGAGGGAACCTCGCCGACGAGCTCGCGGAAGGCGAACTGACCCTCGCTCGAGATGAGGATGTCGGCGTCGTCGATCGAGCAGCGCTGCTCCTGCAGGAACGCGATGACCATGTCGCCGAGCGCTTTGTGAAGAGGTGCGGCGATGTGCCGAGGGTCGCCGTTGAACCACGGCTGGCTGAGCTCATGGTCGGCCATGAGCGCCGGGAGGAGAGGTCCTCGAAGCGAGATCTGCGGGCAGCGCTCGCTCGTCAGAAGGCTCAGAGGAGGACGAGCTCGAGAGATGTGACGCACCTGAGGCACGTCGTAGTATGCAGCGACCTGGGCGTGGCCGTCGCCGCCGTTGAGGCTGCCGTCCCGGGTGGACTGCGAGACGAGCGCGAAGGCGCCGACGAAGATGACCTGTCGCCGTAGCGAGAGTCAGCTCATTGTCGTCGCCAAAGGCCTGGCAAGTATCGCAGAAGAAGGAGCGACGCACAGCGGGCTTGTTGGGCAGGAGGAGGATCGAGCGGACGAGGAGCTCAGACGCGAGTCGGGAAGGCTCGTCGCTGCGGGGCGGCCGAGGGTCAGCTGCATCTCGTGGCACTCGAGAGGAGACGAGGAGGGAGAGGAACAGGGACGCACGCAACGTCGTTCACGTCGAGCTCGACGAAGACGAGGTCGGGCGCCTGCTCTTCCAGCCGTACGCGCTCGGCCCAGCAGTAGCGGAAGAAGGTCGAGTCGGTCGCCGCCATCGCACCGTTGATGAAGGTCTGCGGACCGTAGGTCGTGTTGAGCCAGGACGAGACGAACGTGTGCCAGGTCTGCTTGACAACGCCGTACTCGAAAGGAACGCCCGAGGACGACATGCCGTGCCCGTTCGAGACTGCGAGCGGGTGCGAGAGCCTCGTCAGCTTGCCCTAGAGGCCAGAGGAGGTCAATGGGACGCACCGCTGCCGCCCACCACCGCAGCCTTGATGCCCTCGCCCCTCTCGAGCCGGTCGAGGACGCGCTGGACCCGGAAGGCCGACCCCTCGTGGACGCGCGAGAGGCGGAGAGTATGCCGGCCATACTCTTGCAGGAGGTGCGGGTCGGCTCGACAGGTAGGTGCGGCGGGAGCTGCGAGGGGGCGAGCCGAGGATCAGCTTGAGGACCACTCGGAGGGAGCGGAACGGAGGGGGACGAGGACGCACCTCGTGCCGAGGAGAGGATGCGCGCTAGAGACGCGACAGAACCAGCTGCGGATGCGTCCAGCGCATCGGTGCCGGCGAACGAGAGGGCGAGCCACCTGTGAGCCCGCCGTTGTGGGTCGAGGCGATCGAGGACGAGGTGAGCGGAGAGCGGGCGGAGGCTGGACCAGGGGGGGAGCAGGCACGCACCACAGGAGGATACAGCTGGCGCACAGCGCACTGACGAAGGGCCACAGGCGCCCCTTGACCATGCTCGACTCGGCGCAAGAGGAGGACGAGGAAGAGTGCTCGCTCGCTCGCTCGCTGGCTCGCCCTTGTCAAGCGTCGGAGCCCCGCATTCGCGAGCTGGTCGACGACGACGAGCACTTCTCTCGTGCATGAGCAGGCAACGACTTGTCCTAGGTATGTACAGATCGACCAAGCTGCACGGAAGGAGGGGAGGTGACGAAGAGGACGAGAGGCCCGAGCGACAACAACACGAGGTTCGATTGCTCGTCGCGCGCGATACTCTACAAGGTCATGACGCCCATCAAGCGGAACGCAGTGCCACCACCGTCCTTGCCTCGAGGCAGCGTCCGGCACCGAACCTCGTGCCGTCCCGGCGCGAGGCCGCGAGCGACGATGGCCGTCTGCGCGACCGACGTACTGCGGCTCCAGTTGCCGTCGAGCGTCGCCTCCTGCCCTGCGACCGAGCACCGCGCCTTGCCGAGGTCGTACTGGCGCGAGCGAAGGTACGAGACGGCGAGAAGGCCTTGGGCGCCGTCGCGCACGTCGGCCGCGAAGGCGATCTCGCTCGACGAGGGGACGGTCGTCTCGTAGTAGTACTCTGTGGCGGGCCGAGCGTCAGCACATAGTCGAGAAAAGGAGGGAGATGAGCGAGGAGGACGCACTCGAGTACTTCCAGTTGAAGAGCTGCCAGTCGGGGGACGACTCGACGGGCTCGAGCCCGGCGCCGGCGACGCTGCAGGTCGGCGGCTTGGTCGGGTGCTCGACCTTGGCGTTCCAGGCCTCGTTGAGCTTGACCTGCGCGCGCACGAGTCAGCCTTCGACGAGAGGGTCGTCGAGAGAGGCGGAGGAGAGACGCACCGGCGGGACCTTCCCAAGCCCATCTCGTCCGAGCCACGCCTCAGACACGTCCTCGCCACGTCTCTCCCTGCGCTCCTCGAGTCCCGCACGCTCAGCCCGACACCGCTCCTCCTGAAGGTAGCCGACGACCATACTGCCCAGGAAACGGTGGACGATCTTGGTGCCGTGCCGCAGGTCGCCGAGGAAGAGCGGCGCCGCTAGCGCAGGGTCGCGAATCATGGCTTGAAGGAGAGCGGGCCGAGCCGAGATCTGTGCGGCGAACGCTTCGAGAGTCAGCTGCGCTCGATGAGGGGCAGGAAGCGAACGGCGGGAGGGAGGGGGAAGAAGGAAGGAGAGGGCGAAGCGCACCTGAGGGACGTCGTACCAGCTCGCCAGCGAGCTCTGCACGTCTTGGCCCGACAGGATCGTCTTCTGCGCCGAGCCGCTTTGGAGCGCGAAGAAGTCGACGAACAGGACGGCGGGCTCGCTGTCGAGGTTGAGGAGCGAGCGCAGGAGGTTCTCGGGCGAGTCCACGCCGTCCGAGAACTCGTCGTTGACGGCCATCTCGACAAACACGAGGTCGAGATCTTCTCCTCTGCGTGCGCAAGAGCATCAGTCGGACGCAGCTCGAGGGGAAGGCCGAGTCGGATTTGGGCTCGGATGTGGGATGGGCTCGAGCGCGAGGGAAAGTGCACGCACATCAAGGACGGCCAGCACCACTCGAAGAAGCTCGAGTCGGTCGCCGCCTTTGCGCCGAGGACGAACTCGATGTCGGCCTGCGGAAACGTCTGCTCAAGGTGCGCGAGGACGAGCTGGTGCCACTGCGCCTCGTGCGGCACGGCGCCGTACTTGTTGCGGTGCCCGGTCCGAGGGTCGGTACCGTGGCCGAGCGAGACTGCGCGAGGTAGTGCGTGAGCGAGGGAGCGCGCCATGACAGTGTGAGAGCGAGGACGCACCGCTCCCGCCGAGGACGCCGACGCGCACGCGCTCTCCTCGCGCCGCCTTCTGCAGCACCTTCTGCATGCGGTAGCCGGAACCGACATGAACCTGCGACAGGCGCAGGGCGTGCTGGCCGTACTCGGCGAGCAGGGTCGGCGAGGCGGCGCAGGATGTCGAGGCGAGGAGGTCGAGTGAGCTGCTCGAGGAGGAAGAGGTGCGGACTGCGGGTTGGGGCCGTCAGGCATGGTCGTCGCTTTGAGCACGTCGTCGTGCGCACGTGCAGAGGGAGGGGAACACGAGACGCACAGAGCATGCCCGGGTCGGAGCTGATTCTGGACGTCCACGCCGGCAGCTCGAACGACGAGAAGTTGTAGCTCGGCAGGGCTCTGCGACGTGGAGACTGTGCGTCAGCTCGCACTCGACATGAAGGGAGGAAGGGGGAGGGAACGTAGACGCACAGAGAGCAGTAGAGGACGATCCCGAGGACGCAGGCGACGAGCGTCGCGTACATTGCCCGCCCGGCAGGCGCCGACGCGCTCGAGTCCTTCATCGTGTGCGCACGAGAGAGCAGAGAGAAGGAGAAGGGCGTCGAGCGAGGCGAGCAGAAGCTCTCGATAAACAAGCGCGAGCCGATCGCGTCGACGCCCGCACGCTTGGGGCGCGGGGACGAAGGGGCCGGCCGGGAACGAAAATGCAAGACCCGAGCTTCTACGGCACGAAGAGGATGCGGCTCGGCACCTCGCGGCGGTAGTCCTCGTACTCCTTGCCGAAGAACTTGACGAGGTAGACCTCCTCGACTGCGAGCGGGAGAGGGAAAGACGGTCAGCTCGAGGCGTCTCTCGAGGCCGACGAGAGCAAGAAGGGGTAGACGCACCTCGGATGCGCTTGTGGAAGAACCACTGGAGCATGCAGAGGAAGAGGAGGCCGCAAATAGGGTTGCCGAGCATGACCTGCGGCGAGAGAGAGAGAGAGGGACAGGGTCAGCTCGAGCGGGCGCAGAGCGAGAGCTGAAAGGGACGCACCTGCGTGCCAAAGGCCCACCAGTAGAAGCCGGCGTACGACGGGTGCCGGGACCAGCCGTAGATGCCCTCCTTGACGAGACGGTGACCGGGTCGCTTGCTGTAGGCGAGCCTGCGGGCGGGAGATGCTCCTCGTCAGCTCGCGGCGTCGGCAAGGTCGAGATGGTGGACGACGCACAGGTGCGAGAAGTTGCTGCTTGCGCTGATCATGGCGTACGAGCGGAGCCACTGGCCGGCGGCGATGAGGGCGACACCTGTTGGCGTGCGGCGAGTCAGCTTCGAGCGGGAGAGGCAGCTACGTGAGGGGGCGCAGACGCACCGACGAGGAAGAGGCCGCCGGCATGCTTCCACCGACGGTACTCAACAGGAAGGTAGGCGTCCTCGAGGACATGCTCGAGGATGCCGGCGACGTGGGCGACGTGGTAGAGCTGGCCGTTGTCGAGGAGGTAAGCTGGTCGAGGGGACGGGCGAGGAGGTCAGCGCGCCGCTCACCAAGTGGGAGGGAGCGAAAGAGGGACGCACAGGATACAGAGAGCTTGCCCGGGTTGTACATGGACGTGACGAGGAACTCGGCGAGGTGGAAGAAGCTCCAGCACGCGAGGTAGAAGCCGAGTTGCGAGCTGTGCGTTGCGGCGTACCAGACGCCCTGCGGAAGGTGCTGCACATGGCTCTTGAGGGCCTCGGACGACCAGGCGAACCAGCTCGAGGCGTTGAGGGCGAGGAGGACAGCGCCGACCGACCAGGTTGCGCCGAGGACGAAGGCGATGGCGGCGACGTTGTGGGGCGTCGAGCTGAAGCTAGTGAGGGGCCACTCAACTGGCAAGGGCTTGGCGGCAGTCGGGCCCTCGCTCGAGGCCGGCGGGGGAGGCGGCTTGGTCGAGGACGACTCGGCGACTGATGAGGGCTTGTCGGCGGCGGGGGGAGGCGAGGCGGGCGCAGGGCGAGCGTCGAAGGGCGACTGCGGTGGCGAGAGGTCGACGTCCATGCTGCTGAGCGAGGCGAGGACCGGTGCAGAGCAGAGGCAAGCCCGCTCCCCTTTACTCTCGAGGCGAGCAGAGAGCGCGGCGGCGAGCGACAAAGGGAAGCCTCGATCGCCTCGCTTTGTTCCGGCCGCGCCGCCGGGCTTGTTCTCTGGCAGCTCTCGCCGACGCAGACCAGGAGAAAAGAGCAAAGGGGCGCGGCGGGCCGGGGCAACCGTACCAGAGCTCGAGTACAGGATCCGACTTGCGCGACATAGTGAAGGGGGGAGGGAGGTCTACACAACTGCGAGACTATGCACAGGCAGTGTCCGTCAGGGCAGCGAGGCGCGCAGAGAAAGAGGAGCGAGGGCGAGAGAGAGAGGGAGGGAGGGAGAGTGGGGAGGGATCGCCTGCGACCCCGGCGTCTAGTCGTCTCGACTCAGCTCTGCGAGACGGGCATCACCGACAACGTCAGCACGATGAGCACGGACAGGGAGAGAGAGAGAGAGGGACGCACCTTGCGCTTGGTGCTGAACAGCCTCTTGAGCCCGCCCTTCTCCTTCTTGCTCGTCGTCGGCGACCCGCCGGCGCCCTCGTCCGTCCCCGTCCTGCCGAGCCCTCCCTGCCGGTCGACGGGGCTCCTCGGCGCCGGCGGGTCCTCGAAGCGGAGCGCCTGCGTGCGGATCTCGAGCGGCGCGCCGCGCTCGGCCGCCTCGCTCCCGCGGCGACTGCCCGACGCCGACGCCCCGAGCGCGCTCGACGACGAGGCCGGCATCGACGCCGTCAGGGGCCAGTCGCGCTCCCTCGCGCGAGGACGGTCGTCGGTCGGGCTCGTCGGCGCGCTGCCGGCGCCGGCTTGACCCGCCTCGCGCCCGTCGTCGACCTGGACCGTGAGGTCGTCGCCCATCGGGCTGTTGGGGTTCTTGCGCCCGGCCCGGAAGCGCGCCGCGATCGACTTGGAGCGCTTGGGCTTGTTCGAGGGTGAGAGCTCGGGCGCCGCGTAGGCCGAGGGCATGACGGGGACGGGAGGGGGAGCTTGGCCGACGGGCTTGCCGGCTTTGAGGGTCGCCTGCGCACGAGCACAGCGTCAGCTCGTCGCTCAAGCCGAGAGAGGGAGAGAGGAGGGAGAAAGAGAGAGACGCACCTCGATGTCCCAGATGCTCTGCGTGCGCGCGAACCGCTCCTCCTTGGTCCTGGCCGCCGCGCCGGGCGGCACGACGCTCTCCCTCGACGCCGCCTTCGAGTCGTACGTCGCCTGCCCATAGTCCTCCCACGCCTCGTTGTCCTGCACGCCGTAGATCTCGAGGAGCTGCTGCCCCTTGCCGCGCTCCTCGCGCTGGGTCGGGTACCCGAGCGAGATGTCGCGCCGGGACCCTCCTGCGCTGCGCGCGCCCGGGCTGCTGCTGCTGCCCGAGAGCCCTTGCGATGCGGCGCCGTACGGACCCTCGGACCTCGCGAGGCCGGACGAGGCGGGGAGGCCGCTCGAGTGGGCGCGGCGCATCGAGGACGCGCTCGATGAGGCGGGCGAATGGGTGAGGGTGAAGGCCGAGGGGTCGAAGGCGGCGATGGGCGCGAGCGAGCCCTGGTTGCGGGTCGTCGAGGCGGCAGCGTAGGGCCCATCGTGACGGACGAAGCCTGCGAGCGGGAGCGCATGGTCAGCGAGAGGAAGGAGGAGCGGGATGAGGGGGAACGAGAGGGACGCACTGCCTCCTCCATACAGGCCCGAGATGTCGAGGCGGTCGATGACGTCGAGCTCCGAGCTGCTCTTGGTCCTGCTGGCGCCGACGGGTCGGTTGCGCGTGCTGCTCGAGCGCGTGCTCTGGCGCAGCTCTGCGCGCTCGTTGCGGTGGTCGAGGACGGGCATGCCGGCCATCTCGTCGCGCGACGACGAGCCCGACGCGGTCGTAGTCGTCGTGTAGCTGCTGTCGAAGCGCTGGGGCTCGGGCGCGAAGCGGGTCTTGGTCGGCGAGTCGCCGTACGCGCCGAGGATGTCGTCGACCGTTTGCGAGCGGGAGAACGAGGTGTCGAGAGGCGGCGCGGCGTGGGCGGTACCCTGTGTGGAGGGTTGCAGGGTCAGCACGGTGCCCAGTCACGGTCGCCCACACTGCCAGGTCTCGCTCGCGGCTTGCCCTCGGTCGGCTTGGCGGACGAGTCGGCGGACGAGGGAGGGAGAGGGGCTCAGGGAGGGTCGCCGGGGACTCACGTCGCGGTCGCGTCCCGAGTAAGAGTCTGTGCGAGGCGGATGGAGCGTGTCGGACGGCGGCGGGCGGTCGAGGTGCGGCGGGTCGGGAGGACGAGGACCAAGAGGAGGACCGGCGGCGGCGGCGGGGAGAGGCGACGGCGAGCGGGAGGGGGAGCGGGAGGGACCACGGAAGTAGTCAGTAACGCTCTTGGTGCGCTTGAGGAGGCCTGCCATGCTCCCGGCGCGAGGAGGGAGCGAGACGGAGGCGAGCGAGGGAGCGAGAGCGGCGCGCGCGGGGAAGGGGTCCGCCGGCGGAGGGAGCGTGCGACGGCGAGGGGAGGGTGCACGGACCTGTGGATGGCCGCATCGGGCGCGAGTAGTTGACCGTCGCCATCGCTCGTCCAGGTGCTTGGTGCGAGCGAGCAAGGGCGGGAGAGGGAGGACCAGGAAGCCCGGCCAAGCCAACGCCTCGAGACGCGTCGCTCTCGCTCGCGAGCCGTTCGCCAAACTCTCTGTCTCCCTCTCTGCGTTCGACACGGAGAAAAAGACTGGTTACACAAGGGTAGACTGACTGAAGATAGCGAGCGCGAAAGAGGGTACATGGCTGGAGAGGCAGAGTGTCGCAGAGGAGGATCCGTCGAGGGAAGGGAAGGGCGCGCACGAACAGCGAGAACAGGGCACGAGAGGGTCGACAAGGCGCACTCAGCATGCGCAAGCATCCTTCTTGACCGCCTCGTTCTCGGTCAGGTTGACGCCGGCGGCGCCGGCCTGTCCGCGAGCGGCACCACGAGCACCGCCCGGGCCGCGCGACTGCGCCATGAGGGCGTCGAGCGGGATCTTCTTGGCTGCGAGCAGGTCGTACGTCGATCAGCGAGAGCCCGAGAGGAGCGCGCAGTGAGAGCAAGAGGGAGGCGACGCACCAATCTCGGTAAAGACCTCGACGACGCCCTCGCCCGTCTTGGCGCTCGTCTCGAAGAAGAGCAGGCCGCACTCCTTGGCGTACTCCTCGGCCTCCTCGCGCGACACCTGCCGCCTCGACTCGCTCGGCTTGCCGCCGTCGGGGCCCTCGTCGCCGCCTGCGGCCGACGCCGCGTCGTCGCCGCCGGGCGTCTCGGTCGCGTCGTCGTTCGACGCCGAGTCCTCGCCGCTGCCCGTCTCGACGTCGGCCGCACCGGTCGGCGTCGCGGGCTCGTCGTCGGTCGAAGGGCGCACGAGGTCGATCTTGTTGCCGGCGAGCGCGATGACGATGCTGCGGGTGGAGCCGGTCAGTGCGCGCTCTCGTGGGGTAGACATGCTGCGAGCGGGACGCACTTGGGGTTGGCCTGCCTCTGAAGCTCCTTGACCCACGTCTTGGCCTGGTCGAGGGAAGCCTGCGAGCGAGCAGGCGAGTCAGCGAAGGCGCCGGTCGAGAGGACGCACAAAGGGAGCGAGGACGCACCGACTTGGTCACGTCGTAGACAACGACGGCCGCCTGAGCGTTGCGGTAGTACATGGGCGACAAGCTGCGGAAGCGCTCCTGGCCCGCCGTGTCCCAGATCTCGAACTTGATCACCTTGTCCTCTGCGAGCGAGAGGGAGGGAGGGAGAGGATGGGTCAGAGCAGGTACCTTCGCCGCAGCGGCAGCGACAGGGTCCCGAAGGGCCTGCCGCGATGCAGAAGCAGGCAGAAGAGACGGCGACGACTCACCGAGGCGGCAGCGCTGTGTGAGGAAGGCGGCGCCGATAGTGGGCTCCTTGTTGGGCTGGAAGTCGTTCTGGCAGAAGCGGAGCACGACCGACGACTTGCCGACGGCCGACTCGCCGAGAAGGACGAGCTTGACCTGGACGGGGCGAGTCGGGGGTTGCTGAGCCTGCTGCTGCTGCTGGTCGGCGTCCATGGCGAGCGGGGTGAGGTGGAGGGGAGGGTGAGGAGAGCTGCGCCGGTACGGGTTGAGAGTCAGCAGAGGGGTCGAGAAGGGGTGTACGGCTGCACTGCAAGTGCGCAGAGGCCCGCCCACGGGGTGTGCGGCGCGAGGCGTCGTCCCGGAGGTGGCCTCGGGGCGATGAAGACCAAGGGAGAGAGCTCTCACCTCGTGGGCGCGGATTGGGAGCGAGGCTAGGGTTGGGTCGAGTGCGCGATCTGTCCTAGAGGGCTGGTGGCGGCCCAAGGAGCAGCTCGAGAGTGTGGTCAGGGCCAAGAGCGAGCGTCGACCCCGCGCCACCACGAAGCTGCGAGGCGAGGCAGCACCCTCCTCCTCCCTCGTCACCGCAGCTGGGCAACAGCCTAGCGTTCAGCTGCACTGCTCGGCTATTTCTCGCACCGGCGGGCCATCAAGCTGCGCCGTCGTCCCTCTCCTCGCTCGTTCTGTTCGGCCGCCTTCGTCCTCCATCACTCCGGCCCTCGCTCCCTCCCCTTCGACTCGGTCGGGCTAGCACAGCCGTGCAGGAGGCGCGGTATGGAGCTCACGAGACCGTGAATGGGCGGCAGTCGCGCTGCGAGGTCACGTCGTCGAGCCGGCCTTGTTCTCGCTGCTCTTGCAGCGCGGACACCTTCGGGCGTTGCGGCACGGCTCGTAGCCGCATGCGCGTGCCGTGCTAGCTCTCGTGCACATGCTTACGATGAGCTGCGCGTGCCTTTGTACCGCTGGCGGTGCGGCGCCGGGCCAGAACTTCGTCCGCTTCGCCTCGCTCCGCTCTTCTCGCTCGCTGCAATTCCGTACGCCGACGGTTCCTGTACGTCCCGATCCACCACTCGTCTGCCGAGATCAGTTCTGACCCACTGCGCCTCTACAGGATCCGGCTCGTCGACCGTCCCCGCCACACGCTCGCTCGAGCCTTCCCTCCCCTCCTCGCTCGCCGCTGTCGCTTCTTCTTCCGCCGGCTTTACCTCCCGCCAGTCGAGCCCGACACGATGTTGGACATCCGCACGCCGTGCACTTCTCGTCGCTCCTGCCTGCTCGAGCTAGTCTTGGCCGGCGACCGTCTCCAGTTCCCCGGCGAGGCAGGCATGGCGCGGGTGCCTGTTCGCCGAGCCGCTGTGAACGTGCTCGCTCGGCGGGAGTGCACGCTCGAGCGCTTGTTCCCTCTCGAGGAGGTGGAGCTCGACCAGAGTGCTCGCGTTCATTCAGGTCATCCTCGCGCACGAGCGATGAGCGATCGTCTCCTCGGCTCGGCTCCCAGGCTTCTCAAGCGCACTCGAGCAGGTGCGTCTCGTCTCTTCGCCTCCTCCACGACCTCTACTGACGCTCGACGACGTCCCACACACTCAGCGCCGAGCTCCGACCCATCCACACTCGTTCGAGGCCACCGGCCGCACCGACCTCCTCCAGCTCGTTCACCTCATCGTTCCGCCCTCCCTCCTCGCCCTCGTCCTCGCCCATCATCTCCTCCTCGTCATCGTCTCTGACGGCATGCGGCACGACTCGTTCCCACCCGTCCTCGCCTCTCTCGTCCTCGTCCTCGCCCTGCTCTCTCCAGCACTTGCCGACAAGGCGCCCGCCGTCGACTCGACCCGTTTCCACCTCGTCAAGGTCAAGCACCGCCTCAAGCAGTCGCAGCGCCCGCACTGGTCGCACCGAGCGCCTGGCACCAAGCGGCAGACGGCGGTGCAGGGCCTGTTGTGCGCGCTCGGCGTCACCGCTGCGTGCGACGGCAGCTCTGGGCCGGCCATCGACACAGCGTCCGATCCCAACAACTGTGCGTCATGCTCTCTTCTTCCTTGGCCCGGCTCGAAGCTCGAGCTGACGAACGCTCGCGCAGGTGGCCGCATCGGCAACGTCTGCCCGTCCTCCCTCCCCAACTCGATCGGCGCCGTCGGCTGCCAGGCCGGTCAGTGCATCTCGAGCTGCGTCCTCGGCTACTCGTGGGACGTCTCGACGTCGTCCTGCATCAACACGGCGACCGACACGCTCAACTGCGGCAGCGTCGGCCGGGTCTGCTCGACGCCGACGGGCACGGCCGCCGTCACGTGCCTCGCGGGCTTCTGCCTGTCGACGAGCTGCGCCAAGGGCTACAGCTACCGCGGCGGGACGTGCGCCGTCGTGCCGTTCTCGTCCGACCCGAGGAACTGCGGGCGACCGGGACTCGTCTGCCCTACGGCGTTCGAGAACGGCCAAGGGAGCGTGTGCGACGAAGGGCGGTGCCGGGCCGAGACGTGCGACGAGGGGTACCAGTCGGACGGCGAGGCGGGCGAGTGCATGAGGAGCGAGCACGACGACGACTGGTGCGTCCCTCTCCCAATCTCCTTCTCGGCCTCGCCGGCGTCCTCTTCAGCTCGAGGCGAATTGCTGACGCTTTCCCTGCCCTCTATTTCCGAGCAGCTCCTGTCGAGAAGACGAGACGTGCTTCGCCGGCGTCTGTCTCTCGCTGCAGCCGTCCAGGACGTCGGCGACCTTCTCAAACGAGGAGCACCGCTCTTCATCCTTCGTCTCGACCACTTTTGTCTCCGACGACATTCTCTCGACTACAGCACACTCCCCGAGCGACGCTCCAACCTCTTCAGCCCCGCCCTCGTCCGCCTCGCCTCCGCCTCTCTCGCTCGAGGACGCGCTCGAGCCTCCTCTCCTCGCCGACGACATCCCAGCCATCCGCACTCGACAGCGCCGCGCCCTCCTCGAACCGTCCACCGCGCACGATCAGCTCTGCCCCGAGCCGCTCACGGCCTGCCCCATCGCCGGCAGCGCGTCGCTCGCGACCGCCGCAGATGCACCGCGCCGCGGCGACCCGCGCACCGTCGCCGAGCTCCTGCGCGCCTTCGCCGCCGAGATGGCCGCGTCGCGAGGCGGGTACGAGTGCATCGACGTGCGTGACGAGGTCGACTCGTGCGGCGGCTGCGTCACGCTCGGCGAGGGGAGGGACTGCACGAGGGACGTGCCGCACGCGGCGAGCACTGGTTGCGAGGTCGGCGCGTGCGTCATCTTTGCGTGCGAGAGGGGATGGCGACCGGACGCGCAGGCGAGGAAGTGCGTGAGGAGCGAGGGGAGGGGAGGGAGGAAGCACGGCAAGGCGTCGTCGGCGAGGAGCAGCCACCGCTGAGCGAGTTGGCGCCGAGACGAGGCCGCACATCCGGCGGGCAGTAGTAACGACCCTTCACGAGCTGTATCATACGAAAGCTGACGAGCAAGTCGCGCCTAGCGGCCGAGCGAGCGAGGAGAGAGCAAAGCTAATCCGCATTAGCAAAAGTCAAGCCGCCCGTCTTGTGTTCCCCCGCCGGCCGCTCTCGTTCGTCCCGCTCGCCCTCACGACTGGGCACACGACTTGCGCGTCGTAATTCCAGCTTCAACGCTCGCCAGCGCCTACACGCTCCGCCTGCGCCACCACACGCCCTCGCCCACAACGCAGAGCTACCTCGACGCGTCCTCATCAGCAAGCCTCGTCGACCGACCTCTCTCGACACCGGCAACGACTTCCAGACCGGCGTACGCCCTTCACCGAGGTCCAGGAAGGTACACGACGCGCTCGGGCAGGTCGGCAGTGCTCTACTGCTGTGGGAGACCAGGTGCGTCCTCCTCCTCCCCGCCTCCTCCTCTTGGCCCCCCTCCTCGGCCCTCCACCGCGGTCTCCAGCTCCACGAGACGCTTCCAGGACGCGACAATGAGCTTACTTGAGCCTCTCGCGCGCAGAACGATCACGCAGAACGGGTGGACGGGCGTGTCGGGCAGCGCAGGAGCTGGCGGTCGACTTAGTGCGGCTCATCTCGGTCACTGTACGTCTCTCCTGCTCTTTCTCTTCGTACTCCAGACTCGAGCATGTATTCTTGCAACCCTGTGAGCCGCGCGCTGGCCCAATTCCTCGTGCGCGCAGGTCGGTCGAGCCCTCGATGGCACCTCTCTTCTCGTTCGTCTCGAAAGCTTGACTCCTCGCTCGCCGGCTGCCGCACGACGGTACCGGTCAATGCTCATCGTGCTTCTCTAGAAGGCAGTCGGACCCAAGCTGTCCAGAAAGCTCGTCTCGTCGTCCCCACTCGTCCCGGCGGCCGAGCACCTCGCGCCGTCTGGGAGGGGTCCTACCGAGGCCGCACCCGCCCTCACGTGCCCCTGAGGGCCGCGGGTGCACTCTGGTGAGCCGCTCGCATGGACACTGCCCCTGTGGCACGACCGCGCGCCCGGCCACCTCCTAAAAACAGGGGGAGACTGCGCACCCTCTCTCAACTGCTATCTCTTGATCCAGCGTGGTTACGACCTTCTGCTCGGGCGCGATCGAACGAGGACGTCTCTGCGGTGCAATCGAGCACTTCTCCTGGCCTTGTTAGTCTTGTAGAGCGCGAGCTGGACCGTTTCCCCTCCCTTCTCAAGTCGGACGAGAGGACGAAGTGCGAGAGCTCTTCCTGCCGGCTCTGTTCCGCTCGAGCGTGCTCTCTGGACCTCATCGAGTGCCCTCTGAACGAGACAAGCCGAGTGCAGGGCTGTGGGCGGCGCAATCGTCGTCTGAAGCGGGCCGAGCAGACCTGATCGGAATAGGAGAGCGCGCCTAATCCGATCCGCTTTGAATCGTTTTACCGCCTGTCCGCGACCCGAGTCGGGTTCGAACCCACCCGGCATTACAATCTCGAGCTAATGATGCTTTGTATTGGCCGGCTCTCGCGCCCGCGCAGGCTTGCCGGTACGGGCTCGCTTGCGTTCTAGCTCCCAGTCTTACTCTCTCCTGGCCTACAGAGCTCTCGATCGACGTCGCGTCGATGGCGGGGCCGCGTTATGCCAAGTCGAGGGAGCGTCGCACGGACCTCTCTATGAGCGCGATCTGTAGCAAGGCTTTTCTCTCGACGCTCGGCAGCGATGCCAGCTCTCGAGCTCTCGAGTCGAGCACAGCTACGAGACGTGGCGCGAATACTGCTTGGCATCTTTGGACTACAGAGAAGGTCGTCTAGACGAGCGCGTCTAAGCCTTTGCGAGGAGCGTCTTGACCTCGTCGCGCTCCTTCTCCTTGTCGAAGACCGGGCGCTGCAGACAACGAGGGCGAGCGTCAGCACGTCGAGTCGTTCGAGATCTGCGGTCAAGCGAGAGCGAAGGAGTAGAGAGCGAGAGAGGGAGAGAGACGCACCGGGAGCTCGTACGTCTGCGTCGTGCGGGCGTACGTGATGCCGCCGAGCCTCGAGACGGGCATGAGTCGGGCTGTGTTGACGAGGAGCGTCTCCCGGTCGATGAGGTCGGCGCGCGCGTGGACGAGCTGGACCCGGCCGAGGACCATCGTGCCCGTGCGCACGCCCTTGTCGTTCTTGAGGTCGTACGAGTGCTCTGCGCGCAAGGAATGCCCTCGGCGTCAGCACAGCACGCTCGCACACAGTCGAATTGAGACAGAAGGGGGAAAGGGGACGCACCGAGCACGCACTCCATCGAGAAGCCGCTCTCGCCGACGCGCGCCGGCTTGATCGTCTTGCTCGGGACGGGCGTGAGGCCGCTCAGGGGCCACTCGCTCGTGCCCTTGGGGGCGTCGATCGACGTGTAGTTGGCCGCCTCGATGAAGGGCTCCGAGATGCTGCAGGAAGGGCGAGAGGGTCAGTGCGGGCGAGGGGCGGGCGAGCGAGAGAGAGAGAGAGCGAGAAGAGGGAGCGGAACGCACATGTTGGCCGAGAACTCGTTCGTGGTCAGGATGTTCTCGCACGTGCCCTTCATGTCGTCGCCGTTCGGGTGCGTGAAGCTGACCATGACGAGGAAAGGGTCGTGGGAAACCGCGGCGAAGTAGCTGAACGGCGCGAGGTTGGTCTCGCCCTTGGCGTCGACGGTCGATATGAAGCCGATCGGGCGAGGAGTCTGCGGGCGGGAAGAAGCGGCGAGAGGAGGAGGAGGGAGGAAGAGGCAAGGTCAGCGGGGAGGAGGAGGAGGACAGAGACCAGCGCTGCGACGCACGATTGCCTGTAGGTCAAGGGCGAGGAGTCAGCTTCGCGCTCGTCATCCATAGGGCCCGGTCAGAGGGAGCAGACGCGCCGAGATGAGCATCTTGTAGAGCTTTGGCGCCGCCTCCTTTGCCGGGTCGACCTCGCAGAACCGGCCCTCGGGCTGCGTGCCGTCCCACAGGCCCTCCTTGACGCCGGCGAGGCTCTCGAGCCCGTTAGAGCCCGAGCCGACCTTCCACTCGGGTGCGGGCGTCTGCTCGAGGGTCGGACGCGTGGGGGAGCGCTCGAGAGGGCAGCGAGAGGGGCGCACCTTGGTCGTGGTCCACTCCTGGGTAGTGTCGAACTCCGGGCGGCTGCCCTCGACCTGTCCACAGCCAGCGGTTGGTGAGCAATCGAGTGTCCGAGGTCGATCGGGTGATGAGGAGGGAGAGGAGAGCTCGCTCACCTGCTTGAACGGTGGGTGGTGCGACATCCTGGCGAGGGGGATGAGAAAGCGTGCTGCGAGCTGTCGGTGAAGCGTGCGAGTGCGTGGGAGGAGCATGAGCCGATCGCGAGGCCACTCGGACTCGGGCCGTCGCGTCGGCCAAGTGGAGGCGTCGCTCGCAGGCACAGCGCTCTCGGGCTCGCTTGTACAGCTCTCGCTCGTGCAGCGTTACACTCACTGACAGAAGCGTGAGCGAGCCTCTCTGCAGCGCGACCCAGACGTCGAGGGACGGCTTCGGACTCGGCTCGCCTCGTTGCAGACACGTACCAGCCGCACGACACGCCCCGAGGCTGGTCCCGCGAGCGCGACATCGTCGAAGACGACTAAATGCTGCGAGCGTGTGGGAATGAGAGTCAGGATTGGTCCAGGGGCGAAGCGAGAAGTCGAGGAACGAGCGGCGCACCTGGCTCGGGCGGTTCCCAGGCGGCGAGTCGCTGCTTCGAGAGGCCATGTCGGTCGAGGAGCTCGTGCATCTGTAGAATAAGAGCGTAGGAGCGAAGCCGAAGAAGGAAGGGGCCAAGTAGGAGGAGGTGGAGAGGGAGACGAGGGGAGAGAGGGGAAGGGCGACGAGAGATTTGCGTCAGCCCTCGCCGTCTGAGCGGCGAAGCGCAAGAGCAACGCGCCCGTATGAGGCCATCGTGCGGTATAGGGTCGAGAGAGACGCACCTTGGCCAAGCTTGTACGGCCCGAGGTGGACGTCCGCGCCGTTGATCAATGTCGAGCGGCGAGCGAGGCTGGTCCGGCGAGAGCATGTTCGGGGTCACTGCGCAGGGCGAAGAGTGTCAGCTCAAGAGCGTCTGCAGAGCCTCGGATGAGCTCGTAACGCCGCGCCGCGCCCAAGATTGGCGCTAGAGTGGGGACGACGAGGAAGGGAGCAGGACGACGTACCTGTCTCGCTCCAGGGCCCGTTCTCCGTCCTCCGCAACGCACTTTAGGAGATCCTCGTGCTCATGTCGGGTCGAGTCGTGGCACCCGGGGTCGAGGACGCGAGTTGACGAGGTTCGCTGATGAGGATGCGGGGGAGGCCAGGGCCGAGGAGAGCGACGGCTCATTGGAGCGAGAGGGGGACTGGCTGCCGAGGTCGAGGGATGCTAGCTGTGCATGTTCAAGGTGCAGCAGGGCATCCTTGGTAGAGCGAGAGAAGGAGAAGGAGAGCGAGTCTGGTCGCGTCGTCGTCGGCGAGCGAGGGTTGGCTCTCCCCCGACCACTCGCACGCTCAGCTGCTTCCTAGGACAAGCTCCTGTGGGGCCATGGGCAACCAGGGCGACCCGCCCGCCGCACCCTCGTCGGCCCCAACCGCCGGGCCACCACCACCACCTGCTCCTCCTCTCGACCCGAGTGCGCCGACCACTCCTCCGCCCGACTCGTTCATCCGCTTCCGCCTCAGCGCCATCGACCACGTCCTCACCTACGACCACTCGCCCTACGACCTGCGCCGCTCCCCCTTCAGCTCAGAGCCCCTGCGCCAGGTCCCCCTCATCCGCATCTGGGGCGCGACCGACCGCGGCCAGCGCGTCACGGCCCTCGTCCACGGCGTGTTCCCCTACGTCTACGTCGAGTACAAAGGCAGGCTCGACCCGGACTCGGGTGCGTCGCCCCCCTCTCTCTCTCTCTCTGCGTCCGTCTCGCTCGCCGCCGAACCCATCCTGACACCGCCTCCTCGCTCAACCTCGCGCCCGCAGTCAACGACTACATCCGCCGCTTTGGTGCCGCCCTCAACCACGCCATGGACCTGTCGCTCCCGAACAAGTACGGCAAGAAGCAGGCGCCGCAGTACGTCGCCTTCGTCGTCCTGTGCAAGGGCATCAACTTCTACGGCTACCACGTCGGGCACGCGCCGTTCCTCAAGGTCTACCTCGTCAACCCGCGCCACAAGAACCGCCTGTCCGAGGTCCTGCGCAGCGGCACCGTCCTCAGGACCCAGTTCGACGTCTTCGAGGGCCACGTCCCCTACTTGCTCCAGTTCATGCTCGACGCCAACCTGTACGGCTGCGGCTGGGTCGAGGTCGGCGAGTGCCGCTTCCGAGAAGAGCTCCCAGGTGCGTCGCTTCGCTTTCTCGCTCTACTTCGGCCGCGCATCCTGAGCCGACGCACTGACCCTCCTCCCTCCCTCCCTCCTCGCAGAGCACGTTGTCAAGAGCAGCGACGACTTTGCGCCCGACTCGTGCGACGGCCCCTACACCGAGCGTCTGTACACGGTCGACACGGTCCCGCCGCACCGCCTGCACCCCTCGGTCGACGCCGGCGGGCCGGCCAAGATCTCGTTCGAGGCGCTCGAGCTCGACCTCCCGTACACGGCCATCCTCAACCGCCGCGTCCTCACGCCGCGCGACCTGCACCACGACTTTATCGAGCTCCTGCACCCGGACACGGTCGAGCGCGGCAAGCTCGTCCGCTCGCTCAAGGAGATCTGGGCCGACGAGGCGCGCCGCCGAGCCGAGCGCGGCGACCCGGGCCCGGCCGACACGGCCGACACGGCGCCGCGCGAGTGGGACGAGCGCGAAGCGGCGCAGCCCAACTGGCGCCGCGAGCCCGAGTTCCGCGACAAGGTCGCCGCCAAGCTCGTCGACGACCTGCGGCGCTGGCGCGAGCAGGTCGGCCCGCGCGGCAAGGCCCAGCCCGAGTTTGCATCGTTCGTCGACGACTCGGCGCGGCACGCCCGAGGCGGCAACCGCCACTGGTTGACCAAGGTCCGCACGACGTTCGAGCAGGTCGACGCCGTCTCGATCGAGCGCTTCGACCAGGACGAGCGCGACAAGTACGAGTTCGGCGCCTGGGCCGTTCGGGGCATCGGGATCCCGGTGCCCAGGGTCGACGACGCCGACGTCGATCTCGCACGGCTCAAGGCGTCGACCGCCGCCGACTCGGCGGCGCGCAGGACGGCGCGGCGGCGGCCTCAAGATGCCGGCGGCGGCGAGATGAACGGCGACGGCGACGACGACGAGATGGACGGCGACGACTACGACTCGGGCGAGGACGACGGGTTCGGCGGCGGGCTCGGGCAGGGCTGCGGCGGTGGACGCGGTCGAGACGGGCAGGCCCCTCCGGCGACGCAGGCCGAGGCGCTCGCCCGTCTGCGCCGCTCGGGCGCGGCCGACCGTATCGAGCGGCGCGGGCGCATGGGATCGACGCAGGAGGGCGAGTGGGACCGCGAGCCGGACGACCGCGACGAGGACGAGGACGACGAGGACAACTTCTGGGGCGTCGACGCCGGCACGGATCGTCCTGCGTCGCGCGCTCCGTCCGAGATGTCGTTCGCCGACGGCGACGAGGACGAGGACGCAGAAGACGGTCGCTCGTCGGCACGGCCCGGGTCGCTCTCGCCGGCCAAGCGCTCCTCGGCGACCAAGCACCTCTCGCCCTCCAAGCGCCCTCTCGCCTCGCCCGCCAAACCCGGCCTCGTCGACCTCGAGCACGACAATGTCGACGAGCCCTCGCCCAAGCGCGCCAAGTTCAACAACGAGCGGGACGAGCACGTGCGCAAGATGGCCGAGCAAGGCGGCGAGTTCGGCAAGCAGGCGGCGAGCTTCATGTGCGTCCTCCTCCTCTCCCTCCGCCTCGTAGAGCTTGTCCTGACTCTCGGTACAGCCCAACGCCACCTCGTCCCCCTCAGCAGACGACGCCGACCCACCCTCGCTCGACCCCGCCTTCGGCTCGAGCCGCTCGGACCGCCCACCGCATCTCGCCCGCCGTCACGCCCTCTCGACGAGCCAGCCGCAACCCGTTCGCCTCGCCAAGCAAAGCTCTGTCGTTCCGCATCGCCGCGCCAAGCTCGAGCGGGTCGACGCTCCGCCCGGCGCCCGAGGACGACAGCGAGGCGGCGCTCTTTTCGTCGCCGCCGCCCGACCTCAAGCTCGACAGCGACGCCCCCATCGAGCCCGACGGCGCTCAGCAGGCCGCACCGAGCGTCTCGACTCCTCGTCAACTCGCCCACCACGTCTCGAACCTGTCGACCGCTCTCTCCCTCGAGGAGTACCTCCAGTCGTCCGTCGAGTCGGCCGACGTGCGCTCGCCTTCGCCGCCCGCGCGCAAGCGCTCCAAGATGACACCGTCGCAGGCGCTCGCCGACTTCGAGGACCTCCCCGACGACGCGCTCGACGAGTACATGCCGACCCCGACCCTCAAGGAGGAGGTGCCGTCCCAGCTCCCGCCGCAGCCTCGTCCTTCGCCGCCGCCGCCGCTCTTCGACCTCGACGACATGGACGTCGACGAGCCTCGACCATCGTCGTCGGCGGCAAGCCCGCCGCTCAAGCTCGAGGTCGAGCCCGCCTCGCCCAACCTCACCAACGTCGACCGCGACGTCAAGCCGCCGATCGAGCCGACGCTCCGCCCGACCAAGAAGCACGTCATGTTCCAGCTCGCGCGCACCGAGTCGTCCTCGTCGGCCGCTTCGGCAGGGACGACGCCGACCCCGGTCGCGTCCGCCAACGGGTCGCAGCGCTCGGCCACGCCTCTGCAGACCTCTCAGAACACGACGGACTGTGCGTG
>Ga0308170_10000794_pt1 | contig 35464 bp, 48 predicted proteins | sample PhyBR2_2_FD_202136 | JGI IMG/M metagenome (GOLD analysis project Ga0308170, IMG submission 202136) | Phyllosphere microbial communities from UC Gill Tract Community Farm, Albany, California, United States - DLSLSB.R2 | ecosystem: Host-associated > Plants > Phyllosphere > Unclassified | place...
GATATCGAATATTACAACATTCCAGTCTACAACTTCCCTTACGATGTCGAGGAGGATGATGAGGAGACTATTCAGGATAACAGTGAACTCAGGGTGAGTTTGTGACAATGCTCTTATCGGAATCTCCGAACCAGAACGGAACTGATGAGCCATTCACAAACTTCACAGGCTATGATGCCATTCGCGATTGTTGGATCAGAAGAAGAGATCGAAGTGAACGGAGAGCCCATCAGAGCTCGTCGATACCCTTGGGGAATCGTCGAAGTCGACAACCCTCAACATTCAGATTTCGGTCGACTCCGAAACGCTCTACTTTCGACTCACTTGACCGACCTGAAAGAGATCACGGTATGTCCCAATCACTGTGGGCTGAAGGAGGGGACAGAGGCTGACGTCTTTCGACCGTGTTGTCCATTTTTCCCCTCTCTCTTCTTTTTCGCTCATCCTTGACCACAACGACCCTGTACCCGCTCGCCTACACTCACATCATCCTCTCGACTATTCGCCATCACAGCATGGTATGTTTTGTTGCCGTCGTCTCCGTCGGAACCCGTCGCTGACTTGGTTTTCGATTTTTTTCTTCCTTTTACCCCTCAGACTTGTGAGTTTCGTCCCCGACACCTCCCGTGTGTCCCGTACTGACTTCTGCGTCTAATTTAAGTTTATACGAGAACTACCGGAGGCTCCGTCTGCTTGTCTTGGCCGTCTTCTCTGAACTAACGCAAATTTTCCGTTTCACAGGTACCGAGAAATTGTCGAGGAGTGTCGTGGGTGGTAGCGCAGCGAGTGGTGGACTCAATGAGAGCTACGGTGCAGGTAGTCCCGGTCCCGACGGTAGAGAGGGAAGTGTCTTGCCGGAGGATTTGGCTACTCAATCGGTCAGGCTCAAGGAGGAGCAACTTCGACGTGAAGGTGAGTCGACATGCGATGCTCAGTGATATGCTCACCTCGGTGATGGGTTCCTTGATGATCCATTCGCCAAGGTCATGCGGAGAAAACTGACTGATTCCACTTCGTCGTTCCCACAGAGGAGAAACTTCGAGATCTCGAACTACGATCTCAACGAGAACTAGCTGAGAAACGTCAAGAGCTCATCGCAAAGGAAGAGTCACTACGAAACCTCGAAGCTCGATTGGCAGCTCACAACAATCACCAACAAAACGGTTCTCAATCATCTTCTTCGATGAACTCTCCTGCACCATCTCAGATGCAACAAGGCCCTCCAGCGCAATACCAGGGTAATGGTCAAGATGGAATGGGTACGAATGGTCACTAAAAGAACACCTAGACCGCGCTTGTTTTCTTTCTCTTTTAACGCTTTTCCTCTCCTCTCACGACGAAGTTCCCCTCTCTTTCGATACCCTACTACCCTTGAATCTATCTCGCCTCTATTGGTCTTTTCCCTCTTAGTTCCCGATCTTTCGTTTACCCCTCTCTTTAGTTTTTTCCCTTTTTTCGCCGTTTTTCACTCTCTCAACGTTCTTCGTTTGTTTGTGCCCCTCGAATTAGCAGTTCTCACTCCATTCGATCGAGTCAGATGACGAGAAAGAATAGTTGCGAGAGCGAGAGCGAGAAGAAGTACAACAAACATTCGAGAATAGGAAATAATGCAAAGTGAGACCTCGTTCAAATGTTTCCCTCGACCTTGTCCAACTCGTTCCCTTCTTCCTCGACACACTTCTCCATCGCCTCTAGCCAGACCTCCATCTTTGGCATTCGACTTCCTCCCTTCTTCTTCTTCCCTCCTCCTCCTTGAGCATGTAAACCGATATGTCGAGCGTGAGCCAAAACCGGTAATCTTCTCAACGTTCGGCCAGACATTCCCTACGTTCAACGAACTGATACATCAGTGCACTGCGCGAGATACGAGGGAACGAGAAAACATACCTGGCATTTTGCGGCGAGGTTGTACAGTTTCGAACTGCAATTCCAATCCCTCCTTTCTTCTTTCGAGAGATCTTCGAGGTCGGCAGCAGAGAAGGAACCAGATGATAGATTCAGGTTGACCGTTTTGTAATCGAACAATCGCTATAAATGCGACTCGATGAGCTCAATTATCGGAGAAAGAGAGCGAGGAGAAGACGTACAACTGGAGGTATCAGTCCTGCTCGCATGATTTCGTTCAAACATGATTGTAAGATCCAGTAGACAGCGGCGGTAGGAGGTCTGCGAATGGCGTTACGATCTTAGCTTGGGTACGAACAGCTGAGAAGAGGCGAGAGACTCACAATCCGATGTATTGCTTGATGTCAGCTCGATCGATGAAGGCGTTATCTGTCAAGGTCAGGATACTAGAAGTCAGCATAAGCTATCTATTAAACTGCGAGAAACCTGAACGAACCGATAGCGGCAGACAAATTCGAAGTAGTCATGACTAGACAATTCTTTCGATGTTTGAGCTTGTCGAGTTGCGTCAGGAGAGCGTTGACCACCTGGAGTCGATCACATTCATCAGTTCGGTTCAGACAAGACTGAGGAAGCTCGAGCAACTCACTCGCAGAGCATCTGATGGTTCTTTACCCGACATCGCACCCGCACGAGCAGCTGTCAGACTCTCGACTTCATCTGTAAGATGGGAATATTGCTTGAATCAGCTCCGCCCTGTCTCAAAATGAAGAGGAAGTCTAGCGACGAAGGATTCGAGTCAGACTCTCTACTTACCGATCAGAACAACGACGAAACAGCTCTGATCCTCCACCATCTCTGTCACTTGCGCAAATAACCGTTGAACGAGTTTCCCCGACTCGGAGAACCATTTCGAGAAGAGCGAGTGAGAGTTGATTTCGATGAGCTTGCCGTGATCATATCTGTCAGACTCAACTACCGGATTCAGCGAGGCTCCCTTCAAGAGGACTGAACAAACAATCGGACTGACCGATCTGAGAGACGAATTGCGAGTTTTTGAGCGAGAGATCGACATAACGAAGTTTTGCCTGTTCCTGGAGGACCATGCAGCAAGACCAATCTACCCTCTCGACTCGTCAGTATCTCAGTATCTCTAAGTAGCAGAGAGAGCGGCTCACCTATGCCAAGTGACGATATTGAAGTCGATACTAGCATCACTAAACAGCATTGTCGAATAAATATACCCCAACAACTTTTCCTTGACCTGTCCCTCGTAGATCAGACTGTCCCAGATTCCTTCTAGTGAGAGTGATGGTAGTTCGAGTACGGAAGCTGCGGGAACGTCGGAATCTCCATCTTCGTCTGCTTGAGGAGAAGTTGCGAATTCTGTCACGTTTGACGTTGAGGGCGGTTGATAGATGTGTAGCTGCAGTGTGACTGATGCGAGAGGGACTGCTGATGTTGGTAGAGCTAGAAGGCGAGGCAAAGTCAGCTACGAAGGGATCCTGCGAGAGAGCAAAAATCGTTCGTACAGCATTCTCCAATCCATACTCGATCGATATTCTGCGCTAGAACAGCGACGTCCCTCCAGTCGTGCACTTCCGAGTGTGTGAGAAGTGTCTCGTATTCTTCATTGAAGTGAGCGGCGAGTAGTCTGCGAAGCAAGTCGTAACGAACTGTCGAATTCGAATTCAATCGCACCTCGACTGTACACAGCGATTCGTCCCGTCAGCCTCAGATTTGCCACCGATACTGAAAGTATCTCACGACGTACCATGTAAAGGAGGACCATCCTCATCCTCGTCTGACTCTTCTTCCTCGCTCCCATCTCCATTTTCGCTCACTCCATCTTCTGTTCGTCCATTTCCGTTCGCCTTCGCGTCTTGATCCACTCTCCCGTCCTTCGTGAACGCTCTCCCACTCTCCCCTAGTCCCTGAGATTGGGTATTAGCGAGACCCATCGAAACATCCAATTCATCTTCCTCCTCTTCCTCCAGATCATCCGTCCGATCTCCTTCGACAGATTTCATACGTTGTAGCTCTGTGCTTGGTTCACGAGTAGCTTTGGTGGTTCCATTGGAGGTGTGTGGTGAAGTTGATTGAAAAGTCTTGTTTGGAGTGGGAGGAGAGCGACGAGTGGATGGAGAGCTAGGCAGCGGTGGCGGTAGCTCTAGTACGGGCATGTTGAGTCTTCCTGTCGGGCGAGAAGGAGTTCTCGAAGTGAGGGTGAGAAGAGAGAAATCAAGAACAGCGCTTCGCTTCTGCCTGTACAAAACTTCGCAAAGTTGGAACCGCGTTTTGTCTCGACAAACTCAAAGCCAAAGACTCGACAGAGTGTGCGCAAGTACAAATGGCCGACGAGGTCTCTATCTTCTCGCGTTTCTCGCGAGATGAAACAACTTTTTGAGAAAACTTCGTAAACATTTTTCGCACACAAACTCCCAAACCTAACCCGTTTCAGCTCTTCTACCTCCCGCTTTTCTATCGTATGAATAAAATCTCTCCTCTTCTTCTCCTCCTCCAAAGTCTCGGCGCCTTTCTTGATAAAATTGTTTGCGCGAGCCACCAACTACCTCCATCTCTCTTCCTCTCATCCCTTCACCTCTTTCACTGCCTTGACACCGACAACTTGAAGCGCTTAGATAGCCTTGTTCTTGACGAGAGCTATGGAAACATTCGCGAAAGAGATTCGTCAACAACTATTCGCGGTGAAAGAATCGCAATTTTTTAAGTGGTAAACTCACCCTCGACCTCAGCAACAGCGGAAAGGAGGATGTCCTTTTGCAACTTCTTGTCTCCGATTTGCTTTTGAACGCTAGCGAGGACCGACTCGACAAGGTCTTTTTGCTCTTGCTCACGAACTTGGGCTTCGTGACGAACCCACGAGTCGAGTACTGACTTGATGTCGGCAGAGACGGCGGCTTGTTGACGGAGACGGAAAGTCTCGTGTTCAAGCTCGGCGGTTTGCTATACATTGCGAGAGGTTGAGGGAGTAGGAGGGAGTTTTCGAAGATTGTGTTTTGAGGAAATGAGAGTTTTCGGTTCGCATCAGCTCATTACTCTCGCCAGGAATTGATAGTAGATCGTACGCACCTTGGAGAGCTCGAAAAGCTGCTTGGTAAGACCCTCAACATCCTTCATCTCACCAACGGAATCAATTCGCTCTTGAACGGCAGAAGTGTGAGCGGCACGGGCGGTGCCGAGGATATCCTTGACTTTCTGTATACCTCACAAGATGACTAGGGTCAGCTCTGTGTAGGGATTAGCCGTATTCATCCGAATGAGTTTACCTGGATTTGACCATCAGCCCATTCACGGTAAGGTTCACGGACGAGGGTAGAGACGTAGCCGAGGAAGATGACGAAGGAACCGAGGATGACGACTTCCTCGTTGAGGACGAAGAGCTCGTTGGAGATGGCGGCAGCCGAGGTGGCAGCAGTCAAAGTGACGATTCCAGTCTTTGAAACGAGAGAGTTTCCGGGAAGGGCATCGATGAGAGCTGAAGCCTTGGCAGCAGGAGCAGGTTGGGAGGATTGGAATCGAGCACTAGAGAGGGTTGTGATAGGTGAGTGTCTTGATCAAGGTTTCAAGGTGAAGAATCAGAACTGTGAGACTTACCCAACGACCGAACGAGGTTGAAGGGCCTGGCGAGAAGCGCGAAGTGCGTTGGTTCGGATGGCCTGCATCTTGATCGAGTTCTGATGGGTGGAGAGACGAGTTCGAGTTCTCTCTTTGGGAGCAACTTCTCTCTCTCTCTCTTGTCTCTGACCAAAATGTCAACTTCTACAACTCAGGCTCTATCGAGCTGTTTACTTCTGCTATGCATTCTAGAGCTATATATTACACTGATTTTGCTGTAGAATCGCCCTCGAGTGATGTTTATTCGTTTCCTCCTGCTTCTCCCGCTTCCGACGTCGACCTTGCCATCTCACAATCCGGCTTCTCTGTTTCAGCAAGGCAACACCAATTACCTCTCCCACCGAACAGACACACTCAAAAGTAGCCAATGATTCCGACTTTTCGACCTCGATTTTTCGACTTCCCTGCTCGCAGGCCTTACAATTCGACCCCAAACGTATCACACGACATTCATAGAATACAAGTCAAGCTGTAGATTACACTTTTGGAATCCCTCCACGCTCCTCGAGAAAAAGTGGACGACTCTCAAAATTTTCCAGGGCCTCGCTTTTCAATCGTCGTCAACTTTGGATTCCAGATCTCACTTGACAATTGCCCACTCGATCACTTCGATCACTTTTTTCTTATCGTCCACTCTTGTCTCGGGCTTCGATCGACCTTTTCCAAAAATCTTGCGAACGTTTCTTCTTTCTTCTCTATCCATCTCTTCCTTTGCTCTACGAACCTCACACACCTTCACACACGTCGAATCAAGATGCTCTTCCCCGTCCTCGCACCTTCAATCTCTGCCTCTTCCTCTCGCTCTTCAGATTCAGCTGCTCCCCCACCTCGCCGAGTCGCATCGACTGAGACCACAACCTCTTCACGATCCCTCTCCAACTGGTTCAGCGGATTGAAGCGAAGGAACAGTTACGACCTCGAGGAGAAACTCGTCAAAGCTGTCACCAAGCTTGATCGTCGTGAACGAGAGAAGAGGGAGAAGGCTATGAAGAAGCACGAGAAGGAACAGAAGCTGAAGATGAGGAAAGAACAGGTATGTCTACGAATCTCCCTTTCCATCGCTGTCGACACTGGACGACTCTTTCGCAAGGATACTCGAAACTGATTTTTTCTCGCTTCTTCTACTCAGGACTCTCGCGCCTACGCTGCCTGGTTGAAGGAGCAACGCATCTACTACTCTGGAGGACGTCAAGGAGATCGCAAGCCTGAAGACGATGAGTTCTATCCTCACGGTGAGGAAATACATTTCACTTTTCGCTTCTTTGATCATTCGCTGATTCTCTTCCTCACGCTCGTTCAGGTGTCTGGACTGGAGCTTACCTCTTCTAATCCCTCGTCTCATATACCACATCTTCCGCTGTCGTTCATCTCTCCCTTCTCTCGCATCACTTCGCAACATTCTCTTTGATCTCGCTCTTTCTTCTTCTCTAAAATCATGTCGTACTCTTTGTGTTATGCCCTTCTCTCTCTTGGGAATATCGGAATCCTGGAATCAGTGCCCTTTCTCCCAATTTCGATCTCGCTGTTTCAGTTCGAAGCGAGAAACCAGAACTGCTCTTTAGCTGAAGCAAGCTAATGTTAGTCAGCGGCAGTGGTCGCTCTGCTATCCTCTCCAGCTCGCAATGAGTGAAAAGTTGAAGAAGCCCAGTTGGTCGTAAAGCGACTCCAATGCAGAACGGAAGAGTAAAAACGGAATTCAAGAAGCGAGTGTCTATTCGATAGCACCCCGGGCGATCAGATGATGAGGCACGCAATAGAGGGAGAGAGGGATAAGTCTACGTCAAGAAACAAGGGGAGGGACGGCTTCAAGGGGTATCGGTGATAGAGCGTTAAAGGGAAAGAACGAATGAATAAAGAGTTGGTTTCGAGATAGTGGTGGCAGAATTGGGAGGAAGGATTGGTGATAAACAGTGATGGGAGAAGTGTGATAGGTGCGAAGTTCTAAGCGAAGAGGTAACCGATCAAACCCACCGAAGCGAGTACGAGACCTCCGATCGAAGTTTTCGAACTTGCGTTTGTTCCACCTCCCGAGTTGTTCGAGTTACCTGAAGGTTGACTACCCGATCCCGATCTTGTGTTCGAGTTTGAGTTCGAGCCAGCGGATTGAGAAGCAGCAATGTTGGGAACGAATCCAGTTCCCGATGCGCCAACCACGGTCGATTGAGTTTGGGTTGGGTTCTGAGTCGCGTTGTTTGCAGTCTCGATGTAAGCTCCTTCAAGTCCTTCGCCGAGGCAAGAGGCGATAGTTTGAATCTTGAGTTGACCAGAGTTGATCACCCTTTGTCTCGCGAGATCGTCAGCATTTGTCGATTCGAAAGAGCGACGAGAAACTCACATGGGAAGGATATAATCGACAGCGAGGTCTACTGATTGTTGGTAGAGATCGTGAGCGAGAACGATGAAACCGGTGCTCAATTGAGTGCTAGCTTGACCCAAGAAAGATTCGAAGTTCATATAAGCATCGGTAGCGCTAGTAGTTCCTCCTCCAATTTGCCAGTCACGAGTATCTGGGCGTAGGGAGAACGATGAGTCCACAGCTCGGATAGTGTTGTAGCAGAAGAAGTGAAAGCTTACCGAAAGTTTGTCCGTTGTAGACAGTCCAGATAACGGGACGAAGACCCATTCGAAGCGAGATGTAACGAACTCGATCGTCGATATCTCCGTAGGGAGGTCGCATGCTGTATCGGAGGAAGAAAAGGGAAAGTCGTCGAAATTAGCACCGTGTCGAGAAGTGCGAATCGTCGGAAGAAGCGTAAGACTCACGTGTTAGGAGTGACACCGGTGATATCTTGAATGATCTTCTTTGTCCATCCGAGTTCGGCAATCTAGATAGGTAGGAGAGTAAGATCAGTTTCGAGCAGGGAAAAGTCGGAAGAACGAAAAAGGAATGCTCACGATTTCTTCGTTGGAGAGGGAGGTTAAGGTGCTGTGGGCCCAGGTGTGTACACTGAGTTGATGACCGAGCATATATTCTGTCTGAACCATTTCGGGACGACTGATCGCACGAGATCCGACGATGAAGAAAGTCGATTTGAGGTTTTGAGCTTCGAGGAGGTTCAAGAGACGGGGAGTATAAGGTGAAGGTCCATCGTCAAATGAGGCTCCCCAATCGTTCTTGTTCTATTTGGTTGTGAAGGGAAGGGAAAATCGATAAGTATGCGAAAGTCAAAGGAATGAGACGGAGAAGGGCAACGTACAGGGCAGTAAGTGATATCGGTAGCTCGAGTGTGAGCTCCACATGTCCACCATCCATTCTTCGCTGCGTCTGCGACAGCTTGAGAATTGCTCGCGTTCGAGCAGGCACCGAGGTTCGTCAAAGGAATGTTGGGGACGTTTGAAAGGTCGACTTCTTTGATCCACTGCTGAACTTCTGGTGAGTCGATAGGAGGGATTCGGTCAAGGGCAGGGTAGTTGGCGGGGTTGAGACCAGCGACTATGAAAAAGAGCGAAAGATCAGTTTCTGTGTTTCTTCGCACGACCATTACCCGACGTTTCTCATTCCGCCCCCAGCCTCAATCGATGACATCGACAATAACATTAGGACGTTGGGCTCACTCGAAGGAAGATTGGGAGCGCGAGCAACTGGAGGTGTTGCGCCGGCAGCGAAAGTCGAAGGAAGGGGTTGAGTAGCTTCGGCAGTAGTAGCAGTGCCAATCTTTGATCTGTTTGATCGGGTCATTGAATCGTCAACCATTGGCGAGTTCGATCGTTCCGCCTTGAACCCTTCGATATTGATCGAAGAATCACAGACAAAGGAAAAGGAATGGCAAACTCACAGCGAAGCCATCGGACTCGAAGCTACACTTCCACTGACTGCGGGAGCTGTAGTAGCGGATGATGCAGCAGCGGTCGTTCTCGAAGTTCTAGTGTTTGTAGAACTGGCCGAAGCGGTTGCTTGTCGTTTGTCCAAATGGCGAACATTTCTCGCTTGAGGTTCGAGATGAGCCTGTGCCACACTCGCAGAGAGTACTGCCAACAGTAATGCTGTAGTTGCGACCATCTTTCGAACTGCTATCGCGTAGTTTAAGGTCGAAGTGAAAGGAGAACGAGGGGGGGGTTCGTGTTGAGATGAGAAGGGAGAGAGGAAGGGGGGGAACGAGTCTTGAGGGGATTACTTGATATTGCGGCTCGTCGAGTGGTCGTCCTACTGAGCTCTAGATCAAAGTGCAAGTACTACTTTGGCGGAAGGTGAAGGAGAAAGAGAAAGAGAGGGCAATTGAAATGTTTAGTCTTGGCTTGAATTTTAAAGGGATGCAAACTTCGCGACTTGCTTTCTCTCACTCTGATGGTATAGCTTGAAAGCTGTAGCTCTGACGATTACATTCAAGCTATTCTCACTGGAAACGACGCGATCAAGCGACTAGGAGACGAGAGAGAAGATTTCGAACGCAAGAGAGAGGGTCGGCGAGGCGATGAGAGGCAAAGGAAAGTGGTAGAGCTGGGCTACAAGTGTAACAGAACAAGCTCGCAAGTCCGTCTCTGGCTTCTTCGAGTCGTCTGAGAACGAGGAACTGTCAAAGGCTGCGATGAAATCATTTTCAATCGCTCAACACTCTACCACAACCTCAGATAGTTTCGGTCCACTCGTTCAGTAGTACTAGGCAGATCTATCAACAGCTGTAGCACAGCAAACGCGCTCCCTGTAAGCTCTTCGCTCTTCATTTACCTCTCATCTTTCAACCGAAATCCTCCCTCCTTTCGCTCTCAGATTCGCAGAGACACGATAGGGGAGAGTAGAGTCGCTAAAAGGGATGCTTGCTGACCATATCGTGGGCCTGCAGTCCTCAGACGGCTTCAATCGCAAAACATGATCTCTCGACTTCCCTCTGCTCTCCCTAGAACCTTCCCGTTAGTCTCCTTCCTACTCTCAGTACAAGCTAGAACTCATGGTTATCTTTGTAACAGATCCCTGCGGCCAGCTCCCTCGAAACTACGGCCCTCCTCCCTCATTCCTTCCTCCCAAAGATCCCTTTTCCTTTCCAGCCCTCGTTATTCCTCCTCTACCGCCTCCCCACCACCTCAGAATGGTCCTTCAGCAACCGCAATCTTCTACCGAGCGCTCCTCCCTTCAATGCTACACTGCCTCGCAATAGGTTCAATCGTTTATTACGCTTTGGAACTTGTATACATGACACTGAGTAGAGAGAAACAGGTCGAAGTGTTAGGAGACAAAGTGAGACGGTTGGAGGAAGCGTTGGAAATTGCGAGAGTGGAACCGGTGGAGGGTGTGTCGAGGAGTACGAAGGGAATTGAGGGGGATGGCAAGGGAAGGGGGAAGAGTTGGTTTAAAGTGTGGTAGCGACAATGTTACTTGATCAAATACATCAAGACTTGTCAAAGGGAGGTTAAGGGATTGCTTGAACGCTTCGAGGAGAGGCTACGTCGCGACTCGACCCCCCGGCTCTTTCGCTTTTCGCCCAGACGTAGCACTCCTCATTCTTCGCCTCCTTCGCACTACTCTACTTTAGCAGCTCGTATCGTCTACATCACTTTCTCGCCTAGTTGTTTATGATCTCCGAGTGTTGCAGCTGTCGAGCGCAAGTCGAGCGCATTCGAACATTATTACGATTTTTGCGAAAAATGCCTGAGTCGATTGACGGTTGTTCCACTTTAGTGACGTCGATGTCGATGGTATACTTCTGTCGTCGTCGTCTTCTTTGGGAGAGCTCTTCGTCGAGGGTGCCGAAAGCGACCCCTGTCGTCCATGCGAAAGAAAGAAGGTTTGACTTCGAGCCAAGGGATGAATTTTGCTGCTCTCTTTCCGCTACCCTTTCCGACGATATCGACCTTTGGAGCGACTCCCGAAGCTGTCGTCGAGATGCTTCGGCAGAGAAATGCTAGCTTGGGGTTTTTAATAGAACGATGATTGCAAACTGCAGCTGCCCCAAAATTAGTGCTGCGATTTCGCTCTATCTTCTTTGTCCTCCACTTCACCCAGCCACTCTCGACCCGACCCTTCTCAAGATGCGTAGTACAGCAACTTACTTGTCAGCTATCGTCCTAGGTTCAGCAATCGCAGTTCAAGCGTGTGGGTCTGAGGCCGACTTTCAGGTCATCAGGAAGAGGCAAGCATCACGCGCTGGAGGTTTCACTTCGGGCTCAGCTGCAGGTGCTGGAGCTACAAACACTGTCGCTGCACCTACTCGAACAGACGAGGCCTCAGCTGCTCAGATCACAAATCCCTTGCAAGAATGTTCAGTGTACAGTTACCCTCCCGTTGCAGCTCTTGTACGTACTCTTTCCGCTTCCTCTTGTGAGGAACGAAGCTGATCCTATGAGCGGCGTTGACAGCAAGCGGCGAAAGTCTTCCCTCCGATATGGGAAATTGCGAATTTGTCGTAAGTCCTCAATTCGCTCGTTCGATCACAGAATCGGCGAGAACCGTCGAGCTAACGCCATGGTGCGAACCGACGACGTACAGGACTGCATCGACAGAAGTAACAGGACTGTTCAATGCTCTCAACGGCTCAATTCCCAAGATCTCACCAAAAGGAACTGTCAGTTTTCGTTTCATTCGCACTCGTCTCAATTCAAATAGCTGATTACCCTATGACTCGTTGATAGCCTCAAGGTGACTTCACCAGCGTCAACTGTTAGTCTACCTTTCGACCTGTTCATCACTGTTTTCGGATCTGACGCTCTCTTTTCGTAATAGACAACGGTGCTGAAGATCCCGATTGCTGGTGGACTTGGAAGCAATGTACTACACCGAAAGCGAGCGGTGTTCAGGCTGATGTCACGAGGTGTCCTGAGCCCAATACTTGGGGATTTACGCTCGACGACGGACCGAATTGCTCTCACAAGTACGTATCCTCTCGCTTCCACTGTCAGTCCTGAGCACTCTCTCATCGAGTTGCTTGCAGTGCCTACTATGACTTTTTGGAGCAGCAAAAGCAAAAGGCTACCCTCTTCTACATCGGTTCGAACGTTCTCGATTGGCCTTTGGAAGCTCAAAGAGGTCTCGCAGATGGTCACGAGCTGTAAGTTGCATTAGCTTCTACTTTCAGTCTATCTCCTCGACTGCGTGGGACTGAACTTTCCGACTCTCGACAGTTGCGCTCACACCTGGAGTCATCGATACATGACTTCTTTGACAAACGAAGAAGCTTTCGCCGAACTGTACTACTCGAAGAAAGCGATCAAGGATGTCATTGGCGTTACTGTTCAGTGCTGGAGACCTCCTTACGGAGATGTTGACGATCGTATTCGTTACATTGCTCAATCGCTGGGAATGACTACCGTCATTTGGGAGGACAACACTTTCGATTACGAAATCGCAACTTTATCTGCTGCCAAAGTACAAGCTAACTATGTGAGTCTTCTCAAACGTCTCATGACGTAACGAACCTGATCAAACTCGAGCGTACAGGATGCTATCTTTGCGAAAGCGGCAAACGGAACTTACAGCACTCACGGAACTATCGTCCTCACTCACGAGTTGAACAACGATACGATGGCTCTCGGCGAGAAGAACCTCCCTCAAATGAAGTCGTCGTTCAAATATGTCGCTCCCGTCGCTGTTTGCTACAACAACACTCAGCCTTACGTCGAGAAGAGCTACACCTACCCTGTAAGCTGCTTCTCAATCGTCAAACGACCTCACAGACTGTCTGCTGACCCATCATTCCTCCACAGAACTTCGATCAATGGATGGCGGGAACTACTTCGATTTCGCTCGCTGCTCCTACAGCCGTGTCAACCGACGCTTCCCTCTCGATCCCTCTCTCGACCGGTATCTCAGCAGGAGCATCCGTCACTAGCTCGATCGGATATCAGTCAGTTGCGGCAGGAAGTAAACAATCTGGACAAAGCGGAGGAAATAGTGGTGCGAGCCGGGGCTCAAATGTCGAGGGAGTCATCGGAGGAACTGTGGGCGCGGTCGTCGTTGGTGCACTCGCTGGTGCCTTCGCTGTCTTCGCTTAACGAGTTACGTTCGACCCTTTCCTTACAGACACTTTTCGACTTTTCACTTGTCAGACTACATCACTCGTTTTATCTCCGCTCCCTCTGCCCTCCTCTCGCTTCTATTATCTACATGTTACATCCAGTTCGCTCTTTACCTCGTCCTTTTGCTTTGCTCCACTCTATAACTATTTCGCATTTTGCACAAAGTCTCTCGTCTACAATATAACTCGTTTCTGAGTCGACCATGCCTTAGGCCTGACACCTAATGTGAGGCAGATTTGATTGGAAAGAAGCGAAGGAGTAGAGCTCGGGCCAGCTTTGACGGGTCAACAATCAAGCTTCGCGACTGAGCTTTCACTTTCCGATGGACGCGCGATGTTCTGTCCTCTGCTAACACTGTCGGGAGTAGGGAGTTCATTATTGACTGCTTCCTGCAGGGCAAGAAGTCGGATGGCTCTCCGAGTCCTCTCTGAGCTTCTCGCAAAATGAACCGTTGGAGCCATGGAAAACACTTCGCAACGGTTTCCTGCTTCATACGAACGCATTCGAGCACACTTCAGGAATAGCTGTTCGAGAGTTTAGCACGTTGACGGATAAGCTATGTGAGCGTACTGGAGTCACCCTTTTGTACAGCGACTCAATTGACTAGAGCCCGTCGATCTTGACCCTGCGAGGAGAACAAACGTTGCGAGCTTACTTGGAACGTAATTCCTAAAGTATCGTCTGACTCAGAGCCCTGAGAGTCCTGCATAATCGAAGGAAGCAGCGAGACGACGAAGTGATCGTTTTGCGAAGAAGTCGCGAGAACGAAAAAATGAGGACGAAGCTCTCGCAGAGAATCAGGTGAGCGGACTCTAGGCACGATGGACAGCAGAGGTATATCTTCTGGTAGACTCAACAAGATGCGTCTCTCGGACGCCGAAGTGAACAAGGCAACAAGAAATGACATTTCGGTACAACAGCCGAACAACCACAATGAATCCAACCGGGAACCGCATGAGAGTCAGCAGGGATAGACATAATAAGAGAGATACATACACATAAGATGAGGTTCGTAAAAGAAGAAGGGAAATGAAATGGATGATCTACTTTTCGTGTTCACTGCTAATGCTCGTCCTCGCACTGCTTCCTACACTACTTCTATGCCTCGGCGAGCTCGTACTTCCTCCGTTACTTCCTGGACCTCCTGATCCTGCCGCACCTCCTCCTACAATCGACGGCCACCCTCCTCCTCCGTATTGCTGTTGATAGCGGTCTCTAGTCGAGCCTGTCGGAGGGTGGCGGAAGTCAAAACTCGCTACACTTGATCGAGTTTGAGCAGTCGAAGCTTCTGATACGGTCGAAGCGCGAGTCGAGGCGTTCAAGTAAGCGGGAGTGGGAGTCGAGTAGGAGGGACCAGATCGAGATGTCGGCGAGAGTGCGTCGCCAGGAACAGAGAGGGTGATCGGGAAAGTCGAAATCGGTGCGAGACGAGGAGGTCCACCATTCGAGCCTAATTTGATTGAACCGGTCATCGAAGGCAGAATCGGCGCCATCAAAGCTTTGTCTGCCTCGGTCTTCGATCCTCCTCTCGGCTTCGTAGGGAATGTCGAGTCGCCAAAGACGCTTCTGAGCGGTGGGAGAGTCGAACGAGGAGGGAGAGAGCGGCCGGCTGGTCGATAAGCCATCGTATCCATTGCGACGTCGAGAATATCAGGAGAAGCTTCTCGAATCGCGGAAGTGGGCTGAGTCGCGGCAAGAGGAGGAGGGTGGAAAGCGAAAGGAGAGGTTGAAGTTGTCGGAATCTGCTCAGCTTGAGGAGGACCGGGTGACATCGGACCAGAGATTCTGAGGCGTTCGAAAGAGGTCGAAGGAGGTGGTGAGAAAATAGCACGAGTGAAGCTTGGCTGATGGGAGATGGGAGTGACGGAAGGACGAGAGTGTTCGGTGTTTTGGGAGGTTTGCGAAGAAGGAGGATAGTTCGAATGCGAGGATTGAGTTTGATGTGAATTCGGGATGTTCGAGGGACCATTTCGCTGTTGAGATGGAGTGTTGAGTAGCGCGGAGAGAGAAGGGAGTTTGACGTCTCCAGCTACGCTCGAAGCGACACTCGTTGTAGAGTCCTCTCGCATCCTCATCGATGTACCGCTCGATTGCTCTTGACCCGAACCGCGTGAGACGTGAGGGAAGTAAAGCTTCGAAGAACCTTGCGAGGGTTGCGGACCGATCGAGGAGGAGTGTGGTTGATAAGTCGTCGGCGAGGCAACTGCAGAGCGCTGATTGAGAGGGTTCTGAACTCGATTGAACGGCATCTGGGTAGCGTAAGGATGGTTGTATCGACTTTCGCTTGGTAGAGGTCCGAGTCCGTCTCCCTTTCGACTTCCACCGTTCTGAGCTGGCGGAGCTGCCGATACCGCTGAGACGAAGCTGTTTCGACTGGCGAGCGAATCCATCGATGGTTGACGAGAGATCTCCGGCCTCTGCTGTTGTTGTTGCTGCTGGTGATGCTGTTGCTGCTGCATGTGATGAAGCGAATGCTGGGAAGCGGAAGGAGCGGCAGATTGGTAAGGACCTGAGGGTTGAGGAGGAGCGCCGTAACGAGATTGGAGGTGAGGATGAACTTGACTTTGTCCATTGAGAGGGTATCGATGAGCGGCGTAGGGGTCGACGGTCGGAGGGCCGTAAGGGTAGTGCGGGTGAACTGGAACTCCGTGACTGAGCGGAAGAGAGTGATTCGAAGCGTTCGTCGGCATCGAGGAAACGGAGGCGTCTTGAACTTCTCGATCTCGCACTCGCTTCTGAGATTGACGTCGCTGTACAAACGAGATAGTCTGTGAGTCAAGGGAGAAATGTTGGCAGCCTAAAAAAAGGGAGAACGTACGTTCTGAAACCAGATCTGAACTCGTCTCGCACTCATGCCGATTTGGGCTCCGACCTCTTCTCGGGTCTCAGTTGATGGGAAGCGAGTCTGGTAAGCGAGGCAGACGAAAGATCAGTGCTCCGTTGCGTAATGTGAGAGTAACCGAATGTCGCACCTTGGCAAGTAAAGCGTTCAATACGGCAGTCTGAGCTGGCGTTGTAAGCGTTCTCGAACGTTTCTTCGCAGGTCCTGATTCTCCTGACACTGACTTGTTCTTGCCCTTCGATTTCGTACTCGCTCCAGTCTTGAAAGTTGCAATACTCGCTCCGTCATCTTCATCGAAATCGTCTTCTTCTCCTTCGCCATCCTCCTCTCCCTCATCCATATCGACATCCTGAGGTGATCCTATCTGTGACCCGGCCATCGATCCAGCGATACTCATCCCTCGATGATCTTCCTCTTGGCTATCTGTTCCGGCTATCGGCGACGATCCAACAGTCCCTTCTCTCGTACTTCGTTCTCGTTTCCTCGTACCTTCCCCTAGTATCTCTCTCCCATTCGTAGCTCCACTAACTTCGTGACCCCACCTATCAATCACTTTCTCCCTTTCCCTCTCGATTCTCACTAATTCACTCGCTGCATCCCAACTCGTCCTCTCTGCCGCTTCCCTGTGTCTCCTCTTTGTACCGTGCGATCCTCCTCCTCCTACACTCTTGAGGGTTGGAGTCGCCGAGGTCGAAGAGCCTTCACGAAGACTAGCTGGATTTGAACGAGTCGGGAAGGGAGAAGAGGTCGAAGGGAAAGGTCCATGAGAAGCCAATTCGTACTTGGCCGAACGTTGTCGTTGTTCGAACTCTGCTTCATCTTCGTTCGAAGAGGGAGAGCCGACCAAAGTTCGGGATTGTCCATTCGCTTCGAGGTGATGATGGGAAGGGTGAACAGTCGAAGAAGACCTTGGGTGATCTACTGAGGACGATGATGGTAAGGGAGGTGCTGGAGATGAGGTAGCCAGTCTTGCAGCTCTTTGTTGATCACGTTTGGCTTTGGGTACCGAGGGGAAGAAGTGAGATGCTGGAGGACCTGGGAGAGCGTTTGGATTGCCGAATACGACTGAAGTGATATCTCTGAGAGATCCACGACGTATCGCTGCATCATTCGCGGTGGAAGAAGCGAGATTTGACGAGTGAGGAGGGGCGGCTGGGAAGGGAGAAGAACCGCCGACCATGACGGAATCTTTAGAGAGAGAAAGGGTTTGAAGGGAAGGGAGAAGTCAAGTCCTCTGATCGTTCGCTAGCTCGAGGTACTGATTTTGATTAGAGTGTATTTTCTGAGATTCCGGTGAAGGGGTTGAGCGATCGCGCTAAGAAGGAGGGGATTCGTATTCCGAGTCCGGAGAGAGTGATGCAAGGGGTGTTGGGGTCGTCTTGAGTGAGAGGGGGTTCGTCGAGGGTAGCTTTCGTAGTTGGTGATTAAGTCGACAATCTTGGGCAAATGAAAGTGGGAGAGAAAAAAGGGGAAGAAGAAAGTCTCGAGGAAAGTGCAGCAGGGTTCTAGATTCAATTTCGCAGAGGGAGCTCTCGTTGAGTTTTTACGTAGAATGCCACCGGTTCCTGGGATTTGGCGTTGGATGCCACCGGGAAAAACTTCTGACCTACAATGCCACTCGCCTGGAAATCAAGTTTTCGGGGTGCAGTACGTCGCGAGCGACTCTGCGTCTTGCGCTCGTATCCAGTCAAAGGCGAGAAAGCTTCGGAACTTGCGAACGTCGACTTTGCTCGAAAAAGATTGCTCGAAAACGACGAAATTGGCTTTCTCCTCTCGTCTTGCTGCCTGGGAGTTCTTACCATTTTTCTGAGGGTCGACACATTGTCGTACGCCCCTCTGGATCAACGGTGAGGCCTCGAAGGAGGTTTTCGCGAGCTTCGCAAAATCACATCTCCTCGTCTGTAGCCAATCGTCAACCAATCGTTGCCCGCCAGATCTCACCGAGTGGTACTTTAGGTGAGAAATTTTTCACGATGGCATTCTAGGTCAAATTTAAGGAACCAGTGGCATTCTAGGTAAAAACTCAGCTCTCGTTTCGATTCGTGAATTAAAAAAGGAATTCGCCTCTTAAAGGTAGGTACTGTAGCTACCTCGTCTGTGGCCCGCTTCACCTCTGCACTTTCACGCTCTGACAGACTTGTGAAGCGAGAGGAGTTTGTCGCGGACTTCTCCTTTCTTTCTTCTTTCGCTCTCCTTTCTGTCCCTACCTACCTCATCGGCTTCGAACGCCGCTCGATTCGACTCTCACGCCTTCCATTAGACTAATCAGTGCTTTCGCTACCACCGAAATGGCCTTTCCTTCGATTTGAAACGATTGAAGCGCACGGTTTTACAAAGTTTCCCGTTCACTTTCGCTCCCGTCGTTCGTTCACTGTGCTTTCGACTTCCGAGGCATTCCTGTCGTCGTGTACAAGCGAAGTGGAAGAGCATCGAACGACGATCTTCGTAGGGGTACGCACATTTCCGTCTCTTCGCTAGCACTCGTTTTCAATTTTGACCGTTGCTCGCGCGAGGGGTTGCTTCATCCTTTTCATTTTGACAGGAACTGACGATCTTTCTATCTTTGCAACGGACGTCGTCGACGGTGACCTCAAAGGCTCGCCATCAAGTGGCTCTCACGACGGAGCGAAAGTTTTCGTCTTGCTCCTTCGCGAAACGGTTTTCGACCTCCTGTCAAGGTTCGCTTCTCTCGAGCTCGAGCGCCGACTTTCGACAGGAGACCCGGTTCAACCTTCGGGAACCGGTAGGAAAAGTCGATCGTATCGTGTCGAAACTCCAACGGTTCATTTTCGGTTGGTTGAAAGGAAGAAACTCGAGGAGCCTTTGACCTGCTCTTCTCTTCTTGACGGATGTACGACTCTGTCTTATCTCGCGCTAGTGATACTTCGCAGGACGAGAGAAATCGCCGGGTCGCCCCAACGTGAGTTAGGAGCATGTTTCGCGAAGGATGCGAATCTTGCTTCTGCGAGCCTCTATCGTCGGGTCCTGCTCTTTAATCGTGAACTTTCTGGAGAGCATTCCTTGTCTTCCAGTGTGCTCGTCACTCTGCGACTCGTCGGAGAGCTTGAAGCCTGACTTGCGATTGAAAGCTCAATTGATCGTAACTAGTTTTGCGAAGGTTCGGCACAAATAAGCTTTCTTCCTCTCCCTTCTTCCCTCTCCCCTCTTCCCTCACTCACACAGTTCGAGCTCTCGTACTGAACCTCCCTTCACAGAGATGCTGCTCGTAGAAACCCCTTCGAAACATCTCCGGGATCGCCTCGGACTTCTTGATCTCCTCCCTCCAATCTCCCTCTCTCTCTGACTGCTTCACTCACCCTATACACTCGTTTGATCTCGACACTCCTCAACCGCCATGTCGAGTGGCCTTACTTCTTCGGTGAGGATCTCTCTCTTTCTTCTCCTGTCCTTCTCCGCTCAGCTCCCATTGACTGCATCTGTCTAAACCCATCAATCAGACACCTGGAACCGACAGACGCTATGTGGGAGCAGCTCCTGCCAAGCGACCGATATCAAAGGGGATCAAGGTAGCGATCGTACTGGGACTTTTGGCTGCCATCCTCGTAAGACTCTCACGGTTCCCCTAACACACTTCTCTCACTAGTCGCTGATCATATTGTGAACTGCAGATAGCTGTGATTCCTCCAGCTGTAGTGGTCCCTCGAAACAAGGAAACTCGAGTCGAAGCGGCGGAAGAGCGAGCAATCGGTTTCACGACAGTGGTGAACGGTATTACAACGTTCATTCAGACCAAGACGCAGGATGTTGTCACTCGCGTGCGTCTCTCTATTATACATGCAGATCACGAGGCATGCTGATTCGAGTTGAGCTACGATAGACTTCCCTTTCGACTCTCGATAATGGTGAAGTTTCGACGATCACCTCGGCAGTAACGATTCCAGTCATCACGGTCTCCCTTACATCCCTCAACGCAATCCAGACCGGCTTCGCGACGACTACTCTAGGCGGAGAAGTGGTAGTTCTCGCAACTCAAACGAATACGATTCAAGGTGGTGAAGCTCAAGTTGTCACTCGCACGATTTCTGGAGGACCCCTCTCGGTCGCTACAATCGTGCAAACGTTCTATGAAGATACCACTATCATCGTCGAACCAACTCGAACCTCGATCTCATCCCCCTCCAGCAGCTCATCGAGCGAGGTACAAACGAGCAGTTCCTCCTCGACCACGCTACCTTCTCCTCCTTCCTCTTCTACAACGGTAGCTCCTCCTCCTTCTTCCTCCTTGTCATCTACGACACTGTTACCATCGACAATCCAGGAAACGACTACCTCCGAACAGCAAACCTCGAGTTCGAGAATAGAAACGAGCAGTCGACCCATCGAAACGACAACCTCTCGCTTTGAAACTTCCTCGCAAACAGTCTCGACTTCGACCGATATATCCACGACGACGACGACGTCTTCTCAGATCTCTTCGAGGTGTGTTGTTTCCCGCCTACTTTGATTCTGCTCGATTTGACTCGGAATGTTGGGTCTACTTCGAGCAGTTCACAATCGCTCTCGTTTCCAATAGTCACATCGACGTGAGTGACTTATTCTATACGTGAGCTCGGAAGCTGAAAGTCTTCCCCAAAGCAGCTCGTCGCCTCTCTGCATTTCAGGTTTGCCGTTCAATCTTGGAGGCTGTCAAGATACTTCCACATCGACTCGTAGCGTATCGACAACAAGCTCTACTGTCTCGTCGACTGCTCAATCCAGCTCTACATCGACATCGAGCGTATCGACCAGCATATCTGCTCCTTGTCTTCCTGGTTTACCTCTCTTCCTCGGAGGTTGTCCCCCACAGACTTCGAGCGATTCCCTCTCCTCTTCTACTACTACCCAATCTAGCTCGGTACCCCCGTCTACTCCCGATCAGTCGATAACATCAGACCGTCCTACACGAACAATTTCGAGCTCGGAGTCTTCGACTTCATCTCAAGCTTGTATTCCCGGTCTTTCAATTTTCCTAGGAGGTTGCGAGTCGACTACCACAGACTCGACAATTACTACAAGACCAACAAGGTGAGCTTGAGTCCTTACGGGAACGCGAGTTGAGCTCACACTTGATTTTTCTAGCTCGTCGATTTCGCGATCCGAACGACCCTCATCAACGTCAAGCGATCCTCCAGTGATCACGATCTGTAATCCTGGTCTACCTGTCAATTTGGGAGGATGCGAAACGTCTGTACCTATTGAAACTTCGACTTCTCGATGGACGACAAGGTGAGTCTACGTGCAAAGTAACGGCGAGAGATTAGCACTAACCAGTCCTCACCGCAGTGAAACTTCCTCCAGGGTCACCTCGACGACCTCTGCGACGCAATCTTGTAATCCGTTCCTACCGGTTGAACTCGGTGGATGCGAAGAAATTGCGAGTTCGACAAGATCCACCTCGTGCGTCCAAAGCTATAAGCTCCCGTCTTATCCGCTGACCCTTATTCTTTCGACAGGTCGACTCGTGCTTCGACAGAATCGGCAGAGCCTTCAACAACGAGCGGAATTTGCATTCCTGGTCTTCCGATTTCACAACCAGGATGTTCCGATTTTTCGACTTCTGCAACGACCACTCGCTTCTCAGCGACTCAATCTGAGTCTGAGTCAATTTCGAGCTCTTCCCGGACAAGTTCGCGTACGGAAACCTCGTCGCGCCAGAGCTGCATTCCAGGATTGCCGACGAATTTGGGCGGTTGCGAATCAAGTTCTGTTCTGCCGACGACGATGAGTGGGTAAGTCATCGCTCTCTTCGATGGTGAGTTCTGGCACGAATTGACGCAAGTGTTCGCAGGTCAACTTCGACGAATTCTCAAATCACGTTCCCTCCTATTGGACCAACCTCGTTCTCTTCAACAACGAGGTGAGCTCACGCCTCACAGCAAATGAACAAGACTGACACAACCCGCTCACAGAACTTCAACTCGTTCATTCGGAACTCCGCCGTCATCTTCCGGAAATTCGAGCTCAACAAGTTCGACTCGAAGTTCCGATGCCTCTCGCAGTCCTTCGACAAGCGAGACGTCGGTATCGGAACCGTCTAGTACCGATGTTTCGAGCTCAACCCAGCAGTCTTCCTCGTCGACAAGCTCTCGTGAACGGCCTACCACAACTTCGAACTCGATTTCGCTCGACCCCTCTTCCTCTTCCACAACAGAGCGTCCCGATTCTTCAACTCCACTCCCTCGACCTACTCCCCCTTCCACAACCCCATCAAGTTCTCCCGACGTTGGATTCGAAACCTCATCAAGCTCAGAATCGAGTCAGGCTGCCTCTTCCACTCCGACAACATCACGCGAGCAAGCCACGACCACCGAGAGACCCGAGAGGCCCACGAGCTCTTCGAGTGAAGAAGTCGAAATTTCAAGCTCAAGAGGAAACGAGGAATCTGATGGGGTCGAAACGTCGAGTTCGCCAGGTTCCACCTCGACTGGGACTTCCACCTCTCCGACATCAAGCCCATCTTCCTCGGAATCGTCTCAGTCTTCCACGCCCGAAGTTTCTCGAAGCTCTTCAACCCAGGATCTCCCATCTTCCTCCTCCTCTCCCGATGGAGAGCCAGAGGTCATCTCTACGACCAGCAGTACCTCATCACCAGCTCAAGCTCTCCCTTCCTCTTCTATCACGACCTCTTCTCCAACTCAGGATACCACTTCGTCGATCGAAGAATCGTTCTCTTCCATCTCCCCCTCGCAGGTCACTTCCTCCACTACCTTTGTCGAAGAAGTCACAACGAGCGAGTCACCTTCCTCTTCTCCTAGTCCTTCACCCGCCGATGTCCCACCATCAGCTCGACTCTTGAGGAGGTATCGACCAAAGCAGTAAATCTTTTCCGTCTTTCCACTTCTCCTCCCAATCGTTATCTTCCCACACTCGTTCTTCAATTTGACCTAATATTCTCTCGAATGATACCCATTTATTGTCTACTCTATACGCCTCCTCGAATCCTGTCTCCGAATCTTCACACTCGTTCACGTTCGTTCTTCACCCAGTACTCTTGTCTGTTCACCCTTGAGATCCGCTTGATATCCACCTGTCTATGCTATCAGTTTCCAACTGGAATCTGCACAAGAGAGCGGAACCGCAATCGAGCTTTTTGCGATTCCCTCGACTCTCCGAATCCCTCGAGAGGTTCTTCTACTCGAGTAAAGGTGTGAAACAATGTGATATGGAATGACACACGAGAATGAAAAAGGGGATCCTGCCAGTAAATAATCGGTACATGTTCCTACATAACCCTCCAATCCCCCCTCCCCTCCCTCGCTCCGAATCTATATCTGACCTGTTCCATCCTTAGAACCTCGATCGTTGCCTCGAAGCATAAGTTCTCAAGTTTGCGTAAACTTTGCCGGGAGGTGAACCGAGAATCAATGCAGAGATGGCGTCCCTCGCTACTTTGATATTTGAGAAAGTCCCCAAAATGTGGATTTTCCTAATCTCCCCCAAATCATTCATCAGTTCTGAATCTCGCGCGAGAGAAAGGGAAAAAAGGGAGAAGAGAACGGGGACGTACGAGTCGGCGAGAACGATACGAGTTCGAGAAGCGTTCTCGATTACGAATCGAGTCTTTCCTTCGTGTCCTGCGATACGACCGATCGCTCGAGATAAGTGATCACCGTGAAGAGTCTTGACATCTTTCACTTCGAAGGTTTCCTATGAGTAGTCAAGGCGAAGGATTAGTCTCATGCTACTCGATCGAATCTTTCAGATCCCTAACTCACGATGTAGAGCTCTTCGAGACGGAGCATAGCGATAGCGTCGTCTACTGCGAAACCGAGTGCATAGGCGGAAAGGAAATCGACTGCTCGAGTGAGGGCTGAAGGTCCAGGGGTATGTTTCGAGGTCTACGAGAATCAATTCAGGTCAGTTTCGCTTGCTTCCACCTGAATAGAATCGAGCAGCGTACCTTCATCTCGATCAATCGTTTTCCAGCGTTCATCCTAACTTGCAATCCACACTCTTCTACTAAAGGAGTATAAATCTTGATCCAATCCCTCTTGAGCGGGGTCATTCGATGAGGAGGAATTCCAACTTTTCTTCGTTGAGTCAAACCGGCGTTCGAGTGATGGGAGACGGGTTGGAAAGAGAGGGAATTTGGATCTGAAGCGGAGGAAGAGGCGGTGTTTTCTTCTAATTGAGAGATTGGAGTTCTCGTTACTGGAGTAGGTAAAGATGAAGGGTCGATCATGATGGAGTCGTCGTCCTCCTCCTCGTCGTCGTCGTCCTCCTGCATGGCTGTTTGTGATTCTGGTTGAGAGATTTGAACTTTTTTCCTTTCAATCCCATCATCCAACGCTACTCGTTCACTGAATTCTGACATGACATCGTCTCCATCTATCTGTTGTTGATTCGGTTGAGTCGATAGCAAGTGAGATGGTTGAGATGCTTGTTTGCCTTTGCCTTTTCCTTTTGATGAAGATTTCTTTTGGGAAGGGGGAGCTGCTGAAGCGGTTCCAGTCTTGAGAGCAGCTTTGCGAGCTTTCGAGGAAGTGGCTGATGCAGGTAAGAATCCGTCAGACATGGTTGAAGAGTTGTGTAGTTGAGCGGGAAGAAGCAGCAAATTTTACATTCCCAAGTCGAATTGCATACAACTAGAGTTTACTATGTGGCTAGTGACAAAAACGAAGGCACCCTCCACCATCTTCGACCACCTTCGAACTCGCTTGGATAGCACAGTCTAGCAGATACAGATAATCTCACCAACTTCCAAGTAGCGTCGTCCAAGTCGATCCCTTCGTTTCACCCCACCCCCCTCCTCAACTTTCCCCCCCTTTCATCTCTCAACTATGGCTTCACGTAGAAAGGTCTTACTCAAGGTTAGTACATTCATACTCTACTCACCAATAGAGCTGATCGAGTCCTCTACTTCTTCGATAGGTCATCATTCTCGGCGATTCAGGGTTCGTTCACCTCTCTCGTCCTTCTCTCTCTCTCGCGCCTTGATCTACTCGAACTGATCAGAGCATGCGATATACAGTGTCGGAAAGACCTCTCTCATGAATCAATACGTCAACAAACGATTCTCAAACCAGTACAAGGCGACTATCGGTGCCGATTTCCTCACCAAAGAGGTCATGGTCGATGATCGATTAGTTACTATGCAGGTACGTGACTATCTCTTCACGCGTCTCAAAATGAAAATTCAAAGGAGGAGAGCAAGAGCTGACGAGATTCGATACTTTCCCCATTTCGTCCCTCTCTTAAATAGCTTTGGGATACCGCTGGACAAGAACGATTCCAATCTCTCGGAGTCGCATTCTATCGTGGTGCAGATGTTTGCGTACTGGTTTACGATGTCAATTCTTCGAAATCATTCGAAACTCTCGACAGTTGGAGGGATGAGTTCCTCATTCAAGTGCGTTCTTCGGTACTCCCTCTCACTCGTTTAGATCTCTGCATACTCACCGATCCCGTATTATGCGCAGGCCTCACCCAGAGATCCCGAAAACTTCCCCTTCGTCGTCATCGGAAACAAGATCGATGTAGAGGACTCGAAACGTATGGTCAGTCAGAAACGCGCCATGACTTGGTGTCAGTCAAAGGGCAACATTCCATACTTTGAGACTTCGGCGAAGGAAGCTACGAACGTTGAACAAGGGTTCCAGGCTGCCTGCGGGAACGCTCTGCAACAGGAGGCGGAGGCTGATCTGTACGTTTCTCTCTGCTCTCTCAGTATCATTGGCTGCGGTCATACTCAGCGTCATGAGTGCGTACAGCTTGTCCGACTATCCCGACCCAATCCGAATCAACGCTCAAGATACCGAATCTTCTTACGGATGTTCGTGCTAATTCCTGCTCGACTCTCCCGCTCCTTCGGCTCGACCATCTCTTTTCTCGACCTACTTTCGACTCATGTACCATTTCAACCGCTCTCCGACTCGTTTCAAGCCTAGACATACTGTTTTCCCCTTCGACCGTTTCTTCGCTCTACGCAACCGTTCGACATCCCATAACCTCGACTTTTCGATTTCCTCTTTCTACACGCCAGTCTCTCTACTTCGATAACTACCTTGTCCCTTTCTCACACCTGACTTCCCTTCATACCTATCTCCCCCCTTTCTCCCAAGAGTTCCTAATCCTTCAGTAATATCCTTGTTCCTTTTCAATCTCATGTAAACTACTTCATTTCTTTCAGTACAACCTAACTTCCTTCTGTTCATCTTCTCTATCGTACTCATCGTTCAAAGTGGGTAACGTTTCGGAAAATCCGCGGTCTTGCTGATTCCCCTCTCTCCTTTTTCTCTCTTTCTCTCTTCCTTTTCTCCCGTTCACTAACTCCAGGATGTCCACTTCACCACGAGTTCAACTCTCGCCTCCAACAGTACGTTATCTCTCTTCTCTGATTCACCCTCGCTAATCCCATTCTTCTCTGCTCAGACTCCTATTCGGCGAGGACCCACCGCGACGAACTCCGCCACTTCACGTAGAACGCCACCTAGTAGTCGAGGGAGGTATGATCAGAGATATGTCGCAACTAGCTATGGGACGGGATCGAGTAATGCGGGAGCGAGTCAGAGGAGGAGGAAGAAGAGAGTTGTGGGAGGTTTGTGCTGTTTATTGATTTTGGTCTTACTTTCCGTGTGTATCTCTCTTCTCTTCAGCTCTGAGCAAGTAGCACGCAGCTGAGATGCAAGAGAGGACACAGGTCATCATCATTCCACCTGCGGTCGTCCTGACGAATCGAAAGAATGATAAATCGAATACGGTTGCAGAGGGACAAGTGGTAACGACTGTGATCGATGGAAGAACCGAATTGGTCACGAAGGATGGAATCACAAGGGTGAGTGTGACTCATGGCTTTAGCTACTTCACCAAAGTTTAGCTCAATTGTCGATACTCCTCACAGACTCAATTGATGACTCTCGACGACGGACAAATCTATACGGTCACTTCATTCGTCGCCGTACCGGATATCACCGTTTCTCAAACTTCACTATCCGAAGTTCTGCCAGGTACGATGTCTCGTCTTCATCAGCGCTCTCCTGAAATGTGCTGACGATTAGAGACACCATCGTAGGTTTCTTCACAACTACTCTATCGGGAGATATCGTCGTTATCGCCAGTCAGACTCGGTTCGTCACAGGAGTCGAAACTTTGACTTTCACTGCGCTTGGAGGGATTCAGAGTGTCGCTACGGTAACTTTGACGGACATCGAGGTAGTCACGGTCGTCGGGTGAGCTCACTTCCTTCTTCACTAGTCAAGTCAACGTACTAAGGCGAAGGAGCGACCCACAGTCAAGCCACGACCACCGAAATTACAACTCTTCCTACAACCTCCTCTTCAATTTCCGTCTCAAGTAGCCTACCAAGTCCGACAAGTACTAGCTCGCTTCCGACATCTACTTCGGGGTCGATCTCGGGATCATTCAGCTCTACGCAAAGTTCCGTTTCGAGCAGCTCAGTGTCGAATACGCAAAACCCTTCGACAAGCTCATCGTCTCAGAACCTCCCCAGCACGACCGCAGTACCTTCCAGCTCAGAGACGAACGGGGGAAGTACAAACGAACCAGTACCCACAAGTTCATCTTCTCAGAGCGTCTCGCAAAGTTCTTCGACCCGATCGAGTTCCAGTCTCGGATCTAGCAGCTCAGTTCCTTCGCAAACCTCGAGCTCGAATGGAGGAGGAGTACCTACCACGAGCCAAACAAGCTCTGGTCAAACCTCGATTCCTCCCGTTTCATCCGTTTCTCAAACCTCCTCATCTCGAACGTCTGGTTCCTTCTCCTCCGTACCGACTTCTCAATCTCCTTCGAGTAGCTCCTTTAGCACGACCTCATCATCTACGTCTTCAGGAGGAATCGTGATTCCCCCAATCGGAACCAGCTTAAGTTCGTCTGAATCGCAACAACCCAGTACCTCGCAGTCTGCGACTTCGACGAGTGGAGGAGGAGATAGTAGTACGACCAGTGAATCTCAACCTTCTGCGACTACGACAAGTTCCGGACAAGTTTCGATTCCTGCAATCGGATCCTCGTCTTCCCCTTCTCGCACTCCTCAGCCGACTTCGTTTCCTCCCACCCCACAACCTACCAGAAGTAGCGCAACTTCGAGTAGCTCGTCAACATCAGGAGGAGGAGTCATCGTGCCTCCCATCGGAAGTTCGAGTTCGAACTCATCCGGCTCTCAGACCTCCTCGTCTCGCACGAGTTCTCAAGCTTCAAGCGCGACTACAACCTCAGGAGTGACTTTCCCTCCGATCGGATCCTCACCGAGCCCTTCGAGTTCGAGATCAAGCTCGAACGGAGGAGGCGGAGGAGATCAAACGACAACTTCGCCGCCGAGTCAATCAACTTCAGCTTCGTGAGCCTTTCCCCTCAATTCAGCTACACATATGTGACTGACTAGGATATGCGGAAACAGGCAAACTTCGTCAAGCTCGAGATCGGTCACTACTTGCGAATTCTTGAACTTCCCAATCGGTTGCGTTCCCGCAAGTTCTACCTCAACAGAGCCCAACACTACCAGGTAGGTCATCTCGAGCGGCTAGTCTCGTTTCCTCGAAGCTGACTGGGTGATAGAGATCATCTACAGTTCCCGCTCCTCGACTTCTCGATTTACGACTTCTTCCCCTCGTTCTTCGAGTCCCCCCTCATCTAGCGAATCGGGATCAAGCTCGTCCTCCGGAATCCCAATCACCTTCCCCCCGATCGGCTCAACTTCGGAACAGACGAGTTCGACCTCTCGACGACCCTCGATAACGTTCCCTCCCATCGGCCCATCTCCCACTTCTCAGACCTCCTCCTCGTCCCGTGCGAGCCTCAACTCGACCTCCACAGTCAGTCAATCATCAAGTAGTGAGTCAGGGAGTTTTACTTCTCCACCAATCGAAACTTCGTCCCCCGTTCCTTCGTCCTCAAACTCTCGCAACTCTACAAGCTTGTCATCAAGTCGAACTTCCTCGCAATCTCAGAGCAGTCAGTCGAGCTCCCGAACGTCGACTTCGATCGAAACCTCTTCGACCCTATCTTCGTCGCAAGAATCGACTCGCACCTCCTCGCAGAGTTCGACTTCTTCCTCTGTCAGCACAACGACTCGCTCTTCCGCTACATCTCAGAGTGTTACGCCTGTCTCGTCCAGCGACTCCTCCAGCACGAATCAATCGACATCGAGCAGCGGATCTTCCACAAACGGACCTCATTCGTCTTCCTCTCGATCCCCTTCGCAATTCCCCACTCCCTCTCCTTCCCAGTCGCCTTCTTCTCCTCCCCAAACCTCTTCCACCACTAGTACTACCAGCGAGGTTCCGTCCATAACAATTCCTAGTCTCGGGTAGGTCAATCTTTCGAAACCTCTCTTGCTCGAGCATTCTCTGACCTCGTTGTTTCGATCTGCAGTCCTATCCGCCCGACCTCTACGACCGAGGACACTATCAGTACCTTCTAGTCGCCAGCTTATGACGGCACATTCGTCTCTCGGATCAGTATCTTGTTTATTGGGTTCTCTGTTTAGTCGTACCACCTTAATAATCAGTTTGTCAAACACTCGTTCGTTTTCTCGCACATACCGAGAGAGAGCAAACTCGTGAGGTACCCTAGTGAGCTTGCACAGAGATCACCTTTTCAAATCTACAAGAACAAACAAAAAAAATTACGAATCGAAACACGCTCTAAATCCCTCAAGACAACTGTAAAGCTTCACCTTCTTGATCCGTCGGTGGAGGACCAGGGTTCTGTACTGCTTGCGCCCTCGGTAACTGATTCGTACTCTGACTCATGACACTCGCAATCTCCTGCTGACTGATTCCTCCCGCTTGACCCTGTTTCGCTCTCTGCCAAAGTCCCATCACTTCTCCCATCATCTTCTGCATCTTTGCCTTCTCGCTAAACATCTCCTGTTTCTGCTGTTCCATCGATCTCCGTTCCAATTCGAGTAAAGATTCCAATTCGTCGAAATGCTTGAGTTTGAGGTCGAGTTTTCGAACTTGAGCATCGACGATCGAGGTGACGAGGGAGTGAAGAGACGCGTCTTCTTCGAGAGCGAGGGCGTGAGCTTTCGCTGCTGCTGAACCAAGGGCGACGAGAGCGGCCTTTTGAAGATTCGATCGAGGATCCGAAGTTGACTTGTCTTCTAAATCTCCGTTCTTCGTGTCCTCCTCCTCCCCGTTCGAGTGACCATTCGTTGTAGGTGCAGCGGCTCCACCTTCAACTTCCATCGCGTCTTCTTCTGTTCCATTCTCCTCCTTCTTCTCGACTTTCTTTCTCAATGACTTCTCCAACTGTTCAATCGCATCTCCCGCCGCCTTCGCCGCCACCTCCGGATCCACCGCACTTGCCAAGAACGCAACGACGCTCATGACCGGATTGTCCTCCTTGTCTCCCAACGCTTTCAAGTATTTCAAAGGTCCGACATCGCTTCCTCCCGCTGCTGCACCCTCCAAGAACCTATCCTCGATAGGTAACTTCAAGAACTTGACGATACATTGTTCCTTCGTCCTCGTTCCGACATGATTCGAGATTTGTTCCCAATCTTCCGAAAACATCTCGAGTCCTTCGAGTAGTAATAACGTCTCTTGATCACTCCATGAATTGGCGTCTGAATGAGAGTAGGCGTCTCCCGTATCGATTCGGACAAAGTCGCCAGAGTGGAGGGAAGAAGGGAATCGGCCTTCAGAGTAACAAGCGGGACAGAGAGCGATCGAGCCGTGAGATTGGAGGGAAGTGTATCGGATGGAAGTGGTGGTCGTGCCGCAAGTGTAACAAGGTTTCGGTTCGGGAACGGTAGGAGCAGAAGAATCGGAAGAAGAGGATGCGGCAGCTTGTTGGGCGAGGGAAGCGGCAGTTTCGGAAGAGAGGCGAACGTCGGGAGCGGAAGGGCGAGAAGGGTCAGTCTTCATGAGATCGGTACGAAGGGCGGTGGAAGGGTTCGAAGAGGGTTTCGTGCCAGGATGGAGAGGAGCGAGACCTCGAGGAGAATCGACGAGAATTCGGAAGTGACCAGTGAAGGGAGGGCCGAGGGATGAAGGTCGACTGTCGGCGTCGATCTACGGCAATATCTCATCCCATTAGCTCAGTGGGCTTCGAGTGACAGTGCAAGGAACTCACTTGGTAGTTGATCAATCCCCATTGCTCGAGGAAAGCGTGAACCCTCATAATCGCACAAACGTCTCCCGCCAAATTTCTCCTACATGCCGTGACTGTCAAGTACTCTGAAGGGTTGAGTCGGTAGGTATGGATCATGAAATCCCTGTAATCCTTGTAGATGGAGGGAGTTTTCGAACGATTCTTTCCGTTAAAGAATTCTGGAAGGGACCTCCTCTCGATGGTGTGTAGAGTAGCGAGACTGAACCAGGTAGAGTAGGAAGGGATAATGACTGGGTGGGTTTGAGTAGCGAGGTAGCGTCTGGCGGTGGTTAGGCGTTTAGCTACGGTTGCAGGTTCGTCATTCGCGAGTAATCCTCCTTGTTGCTGATCCTTGATAGTAGTTTGTTTGCTATCCTCGTTTTCTGGTGCAGGAGTTGGTTCTGTTCGAGGTCGTTTGTTTGGATCCGAGAATGAGGTGGAAGCTTCTCCTCCTACTGCTTGGGGAGCTTCGAGTGGTCGCTTGTTCGATTGATCTGGTGCTACTTGCATCCTAACGAGCTATTGGTGAATCGTAAGATCAAGTCGGAGATGAAACAAGCCGACTACTTTCGAATCTTTCACCTCTTGAAGACCTACTCTTCACTTTCACAATACGAGAACGCCAGAACGCGTCGGGAATGGCACCATCGCTACAAGATCTACCCCTCGAGCTAGGAATCCGCATCCTTCGATTCATCAAGCGTCAGGATGTGTCGTTCCAAGAGAGGTTTGAGGAAATGTCAAACTATCTCCTCACCTTTCGGGACTCGACGACCGCTTATGGTAGAGGCGTCACCCTGCTGAGCCAGGTCTCGAAACCGATCCGAGTCATGTGCATGTCGACGATCTTTGAGGTAAACTTCGGTTTCTCCCGTTTCGCCTTTTTCGCAAAACTGCACTGACATTGTAGCGCTGTCTCTAGCACAAGTTCGCCAGGTCCACTTTGTCTCGTCTTCCAAAGGCGATCTCGCTTTCGCTGGATCCTCGTCAATACGTCAAGACCGTTACGTTAGCGGAGAGCGACATTATCTACCAATTTCTGCCTCGACTCGCCGTCTTTCCCAATCTCGAAAAGCTCGACATCAACAACAACTGGGAACATCTCGACGATATCTTCCCTCAGAGCGGTAACGGAACTACAGAACTCCTCCGATCTCCACCCACTTCGAAACCTTTCGTACGAGGAGGACGGGACCGTAGCAATGGTACGGATTCGGAAGATCCGACGAGTGATGAAGACTCGTCAAGTGAGGAGGATAGCGAATCTTTGGATGACGAGGACGACGACTCGGAGCTGGAGGAGGAGCTCGTCTATTCTTCGAACCGGGGGTGGCACGAGAAACAACAATCTCGCGAGAAGACGTCGACGGAAACCATCCAATCGGCTCTCGAAGCACTGCGCATCCTTCTCCCTCGGTTGTCGAGCTTTTCGATGGGGACCGCACGACACATCGACCAACTCATCGCTCTTTTCGACCTCCTCGAACCGTCGAAGATCAAGGCATTGAATTTCGGAACAACCAGCAATAACGGACTGAGGCACCAACTGGAGATCTCGCAACCCGAATTCATTGTAGCGCTGGACCGATTCGCTCACCTTGAGGAACTCGCCATCGGATTCGGACCTTGGATGGATGAAAGCTTTTGCGAACACGAGTTCACCTTCACCAAAACTCTCAAGCGGCTCAAAGTCACTTGCTTGGGCTACGAAGAGGAGATGGCTCGATTCCTAGGAGGCCTCCAATCTCTCGAGCGTCTCGAACTCGTATTCGACAAGGACAACGTTCATCACCAACCTATGCCTTCGACCATCTCTCTCCCAAATCTCACCTTCCTCTTCATCATCGTCGGCATCCCGTACGAGGGCAAACTCTCAAGTGGGATCTCGCAAACTTTGGAATCCTTCGCGTCGGCTCCGAAACTTCGCAACATCCTGTTCGACTTTGACGTACACTCGGAGAACTGGGATGACGAGTTGATCAATTTCGATCGTTCCGACATGGTCAGACTTCTTGAACCCCTCTCTTCGACCGACATCTTCCCTCAACTCGACAAGGTCGAATTCGACGAAACTGCCTCCAAATCCCTCCCAGGGTTTGTGACTCAGGCCAAACCTGAGCAGCTTACCCCTGATAGCCGCCCAGACCTTCGAATCGAGTTCCGACCGGACATCTGGGAGGAAGAGGAGTACGGGACGATCGTTTCACCTTACTCACTCGATCACAAACTTGAGAAATCGACGTACAGCGAAACCCAACAACGACAATTCTGTCTCGACGAATCGGAAGCGCTGCTGGAATGGGGATTGGCAGAGATTGCGAATATGAGACGCGACAGTAGGAATCAGGACGGAACAGGGACGACATCTGAGGCGAATAGGCTGATGGATGCGCTAAAGGAACTCGGAAAGATCAAGCGGATCAGTGAGGATTAGGGTAACTAGCGGTCGTTTGTTTGTACATATCTCTCTCTATACACTCGTCCGCACGTCCTTTGCATTTGTAGTTCTCTATCAGCGTTAAAGGTTTCTGTCGGTTCATTCGTAATCGTTCACAAATTCGTCGAAATGATCAAATCGCCTGTAGTAACCTTTCACAGTCTTCTCGAATCAGAGAGACTTGCTTGAGCTTGCTGTATCTGCTTGAGTAAAGGCTGCGAGCTGAGGCAAAAGGTGCAAATATTCGAAATGAGAATCGACGAACGCATTCTTCGATTCAGACTTTTCTGTGATTCTCGTCACGTTCTTTTCAGCGCTATTGAAGACGATTGGCCGCACTCGACTTCACTTCGACAGACAGCGCTGCGAAACTCAGCGTTCTCCGAAGGGGAAGGTTCGAAGTCGACGAAAAACGAAAAAGCTCAAACTCGATGAGGTTGACGACTTCGGATGCGTAAGCTCTGTCTCTCTGCTGAGCGTTCTCTTCATTTAATCAGAGCGTACTGAGGAGGGAAGCGCAGTCGAGCTTGACAGTGCCGAACTAAAATGCAGAGTTCGCCAGGTTTTGCCCAACATTGCCCTCCTTCGTTCTCGACACTCTCTCAGATACGAGATCACGTTCTCTGTCAACCAAGCTCGATCGTCTGTAAGGGCAAGAGCTGTGTCAATTAGGGAGCTTTGGCCGACTTGGGATTGAGCTTCTCGTTCCTCTCTCTTTTTCGCGTCGAGGCTCTTTTCGTGAGACCGCAAGCGGTTTCTTCGTTTCTTTGCGAGACTGAACTGATTGACTACAACTAGCTCGACGAACGACCAAGGAGAGAGCGAGTATCTATGTACAGGGTAACAAGACGACTTTCGAACGATTTCGAACGATTTCGAGATTATGCGACGAAGTATTGACCGCTGCCATGGAGGAAACTGAGTCAGTCTCGAAGGCGACAAAGATCAAAGATGAGTACGAACGAGTTGGGGTGAACGATAGTGCCGGTCGAAAGGTTTGAAGTTGCGAGGTAGACGTAACTTTCGCCAAGTTCAGCGGGCTGATCATTTCGTAAGCGTCGAGTCAGTCGCAATATCCAGATACAACAGAGACGCTGAGGAAGACGCACTTGGCCAACTCTCCCATGTAAAGGGATCGAATCAACCCCCCAATCCTGCATCTGCTCTGCTGAGCGAGACGCAGGTTGAAGTGGTGTGTAGACTGGGCCGGGGGCTTGCGGTTAAGGAAAGAGGGGGAAAGTCAGTTTGAGAGCGAAAAAGAAAGAAAAAGAAATTTCCAAACTTACCAACTCCGCAAACACGAATACCGTTCGAGACTTGCTGGAGAGCGAGGGAGCGAATGAAGGCGTTCATGGCACCTTTGGTAGCAGAGTAATCCACCATTCCAGCAGATCTGTAGACCAGACAGAACCGAATGTTAGCGAAAAGCCGAGGAAGCGACGACAAACGGGCACAAGGTCTCGCCCGCTTCGATCGAAGCGTTGAGAGGAAGATAGACATCCCCTTTGTAAGCTGTGACACTGGTAGTCATGATGACGCACTGTGAGGAGAAGAGGAAAAGCTGTCAGAAAGCTTCGCAAAGAAGAACGAAAAAAAAGACACTCACGTCTCCTCGTTTGAGGTATGGGAGAGCCTCCTTCGTAGCTCCAATATACTGAATGACTACGAAGTGAGAAACATGGCCAGTGTCAGCTCAATCT
>Ga0308170_10000798_pt1 | contig 35408 bp, 44 predicted proteins | sample PhyBR2_2_FD_202136 | JGI IMG/M metagenome (GOLD analysis project Ga0308170, IMG submission 202136) | Phyllosphere microbial communities from UC Gill Tract Community Farm, Albany, California, United States - DLSLSB.R2 | ecosystem: Host-associated > Plants > Phyllosphere > Unclassified | place...
GCCCGACGAGGTCGTGGCCGCACTGGGCCACGACGCGGCCCGCGGCGGGCGCATCGCGCGCGACGCGAAGCTGACCCTCGCGGCGGCGGTCGTCGAGCGGTACCACGGCGCGGATGCCGCCAACCGGGAGCGTGCGGCGTTCCTCGACGTGTTCGCCCACGGAGCGGTGCCCGAGGAGCTCGAGCCGGTCAGCATCGAGCATCCGGCCTCGACCGCGCTCGCCCTGCTCGAGCAGATCCGGCCGGAACTGAGCAGGTCGGCCCTACGGCGACTGATCGCCCAGGACGCCGTACGGATCGACGGCGTCCCCGTCGCCGACCCTGAGCAGCAGGTGCTCGTCTCGAGCGGGTCGGTCGTCCGGACCGGCAGGCGCTCCTGGGCGCGGGTCGCGCTGAGGTAGCCCCCGCCGAGCAACCGGCGACTGATCGGGGGTCGGCGGAGTGTCATAGTGTGGCGAGCATGATCAGCGAGTTCCTCACCGGCATCCGGTTCCTGGGGCGCGGCTTCGGCTACTGGAAGCGGATGCCGGGTCTGATGACCCTCGGCCTGGTTCCCGGGCTGATCGCCCTGGTGGTGCTCGCGGCAGCGCTCATCCCGCTGTGGCTCTCACTGGGGACGATCACGAGCTGGATCACCCCGTTCGCGGATTCCTGGGACTCCGGCTGGGCCATCGCCCTGCGCTTCGCGATCGGCGCGGTGATCACCATCGGCTCCCTCGTGCTGGCCAGCGTGGTCTTCACCGCGCTCGCGCTGCTGATCGGTGATCCCTTCTACCAGCGCATCTGGCGTGCCGTCGAGAACGACGTGGGCGGAGAGGTCCCGGAAGGGGACGGCGGGCTGCGCGTGGCCTTCGGCGAGAGCATCCGCCTGGTGCTGCTGGGCATCCTGGTCGCCCTGCTGGCGCTGATCCTCGGACTCATCCCCGTGGTGGGCACTGCCGTCGCCGCCGTGGTCAGCGTGCTGCTGACCGGCCGGCTGCTGGCCCGCGAGCTGACCGGGCGCGCATTGAACGCCCGAGATCTGCCGAGCTTCCGGCGCTCGCAGCTGTTCGCCACCCGCCGCTCCCGGCTGCTCGGCTTCGGGGTGGCGACGCAGCTCTGCTTCATGGTTCCGCTGGGGGCCGTGTTCATCATGCCGACGGCTGTCGCCGGCGCCACGCTGCTGGCGCGCGAACTGCTCGCGCAGGCACCGGACGCGAGAGCTCCCCGTGCCTGAGGGTGACACGGTCTTCCAGGCAGCGCGCCGCCTCGACGACGCCCTGCGCGGCCAGCAGGTGACGCGCTTCGACCTGCGCGTCCCCCGCGCTGCCCTCGTCGACCTGACCGGCAGCACCGTGCACGAGGTCGTGCCGCGCGGCAAGCACATCCTGATGCGGATCGGCGAGCACACGCTTCATTCCCATCTGCGCATGGACGGCACGTGGCGCATCTACCGCACCGGCGAGAAGTGGCGGCATCCGGCCTTCAAGGTCCGCGCGATCGTCGGCACGACGGCCCGGGAGGCGGTCGGCGTCGACATCGCCGAGGTGAAGGTCGTCGCCACCCGCGACGAGGGCGAGCTGGTCGGGCATCTGGGGCCTGATCCGCTGTCGGACAGCTGGGATGCCGAGGACGCCATCCGCCGGCTGAGCGCGGACGACCGCAGCATCCACGTCGCCCTGCTCGACCAGCGCAACGTCGCCGGCTTCGGCAACGAGTACGCCGCCGAACTGCTGTTCCTGCGCGGCATCCTGCCCACCACGCCCACCCCGGACGTCGACGTCCCGGCACTCATCGACCTGGGTGTGCGCACCATCCGCGCCAACCGCGACCGCATCGATCGCACCTTCACCGGCGACGCGCGCCGCGGCTTCACCGACTGGGTCTACGGTCGCGCCAACCGCCCGTGCCGGCGTTGCGGAACCCTCATCCGCACGGGCGCGCTCGGCGCGGATCCGACCCGAGAGCGCATCACGTTCTGGTGTCCGAACTGCCAGCGATGACCTCCGTCCCGGAGCCCGCGGAAGGGCATCGCGGTTGGGGAATGAAATCTCACGACCCGTGGTTGTAGCTATATCCGGAAGTCTCCGGACACGGGAGGAATCGTGGGCAAGAACTACATCGACATCGAGGACGACCAGGGCGAGACGCTGCGTTATCGCAAGCACGTCAACGGTCGTGGCCTCGTCGCGCACGGCGCGAAGGTGAACCCCAAGGCGGTCGTCGAAGCCGGGGCCTATGTCGAACCCGGGGCGAAGATCGGAGCCGGGGCGCGCGTCGCCCGCGGCGCCTGGGTCGACTCGGATGCCGTGATCGGCGAAGACGCCTACATCGACGCGCACGCGCACATCGGCCAGGGGGCCGTGATCGGCGACGGCGCGCACGTCGGCGTCCGCACCGAGATCGGCGCGGGGGCGCGCATCGCGCGCGGGGCGCGGATCGGCGATGACGAGACCGTCGCTGCAGGGCTGCGCATCGCGACCGATCGGAAGGGGCTCTGGCTGGCAGCCTGAGCCCCGAGACGCAGCATCCGTCGTCTCCCGGTGCGACGGATGCTGCCTTGAACGCGCGCGCACGGCATGCGACGCGTGTCTCAGAAACGGCGGGCGTCGGCGTTGCGCACCCGCACCTTCTGGGACACACGCGCCAGCGCGTCCCAGAAGCGGCGGGTCCGGATGCCCGTCACCCGCCGGAACAGGGACATCGCCGTCGCCGCGGTCACAGCAGGCGGCGCTCGGATGCCCAGACCGTGAGCTCGTGTCGTGAGGAGAGCTGCAGCTTGCGCAGCACCGCGGACACGTGAGTCTCCACCGTCTTGATCGAGATGAACAGTTCGGCGGCGACCTCCTTGTAGGCGTAGCCACGGGCGATCAGCCGCATGACCTCCTGCTCGCGCGCCGAGAGCCGGTCGAGCTCGTCGTCCACCGCGGCAGTCTCGCCGGCCACCGCGCCGAAGGCGTCGAGCACGAAGCCCGCCAGACGCGGCGAGAACACCGCATCCCCGCCCGCGACGGCGTGCACGGCCTTCGAGACCTCCACGCCCGATGAGCCCTTCGTGATGTACCCGCGGGCGCCGGCGCGGATCACGCGCACCACGTCCTCCGCGGCATCCGACACGCTCAGCGCGAGGAAGCGCGCGGTCGTGGGAGCAGATCCGCGGATCACGGACTCGCCGCCGGTGGCATCCGCGCCCGCGCCTCCCGGCAGATGCACGTCGAGGAGCACGACGTCCGGCATCTTCTCGCGGATCGCCGCGATCGCCGAGGGCACGTCCGCGGCCTCGCCCACCACCTCCACGGTCTCGTCGAGGTCGGCGCGCAGGCCGGAGCGGAAGATCGAGTGGTCGTCGACGATCACCACGCGGATGCTGTCGCTCATGCGTCCTCCGATCGCAGCGGCGTCCCCGCGATCCGCAGGTGCACCTCGGTGCCGTTCTCGTCGCTGCGCACGGTGCCGGAGCCTCCGGCCCGCCGCATCCGCCCGATGATCGACTGCCGGACCCCGAGGCGGTCACCCGGCACCTCGTCGCGGTCGCGGATGAACACGTCGACGCCGCTCGTCGAGCCCTCGATGTACACCGAGACCTCACCGCCGGCATGCCGAGCCGCGTTCAGCATGGCCTCGCGCGCCGCCGCGGCCAGCTCGCCGCTCGCCCGCTCGGTGGAGAGTCCGGCGGAGACGACGTCGATGTGCACGGGATAGTCGAGCTCCAGCGCTCCCGCGTAATCGCGCAGGTCCGTGGGCAGATCGCTGTCGGCGGGAGCATCCCCGTCGTAGAGCCAGGCCCGCAGCTCGCGCTCCTGCGCCCGGGCGAGACGGGCCGCCTCGCTGGAGGCCCCCGCGCGGTTCTGGATGAGCGCGAGGGTCTGCAGCACCGAGTCGTGCAGGTGCGCGGCCATCTCGCTGCGCTGCTCCTCGCGGATGCGACGCACCCGTTCACCGGAGAGCTCGCGCCACCGGTGCATCAGCGACGAGGCGAACATCGCCAGCAGGCCGGCGAACGGCGCGAGCAGGAGCACTGGTCCGGTCGGACGCGCGACCATCGCCACCACCATCACCACCAGAAGCACGACCGCAATCCCGCGCACGACGCCCGCCTGCCGCGGTCCCCGGGTCGGGTCGATACGATCGATGAGGTCCGCCCACAGTGCAGCCCCGACCAGCAGCACGACGGGTCCCAGCAGCAGGATGCCGAGGTCGAGCAGCATCGGCATGCTGCCGTCCATGCCCAGATCGGGCAGGTAGACGCCGAGCATGTATCCGGTGCCCAGCTGCTGCAGCATGATCAGCTCCAGCAGCGCCCCGACGACCAGCAGCACCCATGCCACCGGCGCCTTTCGCGAAGGCGCGGACTTCCCCGGCTCCCACGGCGTGAACACCCAGCACCAGACGTACAGCAGCACCCCCGCGCCGCTCAGCACGGTGAGCGCGACGAACGTCGCTCGCACCAGCCCCGTCGACACGCCCAGGTGTCGCGCGAGCCCCGCCGCCGTACCGGTGATCAGGCATTCACGCACGCGCGTCAGCTCCGGACGCGGCGGCGGGACGGCCCTCGGCGGTCGCGCCAGAGGCACCAGCGGATGCTGCGCTGAAGAGGACATGACGCCATCCAACCATCCACGCGTGACGAAATCGGGGCTCCGGGGCAAGGATCAGGGGCGAGTCAGGGGATCACCCCATGGCGGCGCCCGTGTGCGCGCCGACAGGATCGAAGCATGACCTTCCCGACTGCCCCGCCTCCGGCACCGGAGCGACCTGCATCGCACGACAATCCCCGCCGATCCGATCGGTTCTTCGCCTGGGTGTCCGGCCTCGGCGTGGCCCGCTCGGACGGCTGGATCGGCGGCGTGGCGGCGGGCATCGCGTCGCGGTTGCGCATCGATCCGCTCATCGTCCGCGGCATCCTCGTCGTGGCGGCCCTGTTCGGGCTGCCGATGATCCTGCTCTACGCCGTGGCCTGGGCGCTGCTCCCCGACCCCGAGGGCCGCATCCACCTGCGCGAGCTGCTGCGCGGCCGCTTCGAGCCCGCGCAGCTCGGGATCCTCGCCGGCTTCCTGATCGGGATGCTGTCGGTCACGCCGACCGTCGGACTGTTCCTCGTCGAGCGGATCATCAACCCGTACTCGTTCCAGACGTTCGGCCCGAGTCCTTTCGGCGTCTTCCTCTTCATCGTCGGGCTGGTGCTGGTCGGCATCCTGCTCGTCCTGATCGTGCGCGCCGCGCGCGGCACTCCGGGGGGTGACGCGTCGGACCCGCGAATGGCTTCAGCGGCGGCGCAGACTCCCCCGTTCCCCTCCGCTCCGGTCGGCTATTCGGGTGCCGCCGTCGATGTGGAGATCCGAGAGGAGGATGCCGGCATCGACCCTGCTTCGGGTGCAGAGGTCGAGTCGCCGGCATCCTCCCTCACTCTGCCGATGACGGGTGGCGAGCCCGCCGCCCCTCCTGCGGATGCCGAGGCCCTGGACGCCTGGCGCGCCCAGCACGCCGCTTGGCAGCAGCAGGATCAGGAGTGGCGCCGTCAGCAGCAGGATGCCGAGCGCGCCGCGCGCGATCAGGCCCGCGCCGAGCGGCAGACCGCTGCCGCGGCGTTCGCCGCCGAGGCCGCCGAGCGACGCCGGATCCGCCGCGCCTCCAACCCGCGCGCTGGTTTCGCCTACGTCGGCACGACCATCGGCGTGGCTCTGGTCGTGGCCTCGGCCGTGTGGCTGCTGACGTCGGATCCCGGCGTCACGACGGGCGCCCTTGCGGTGCTGTCGGCATCGCTGGTGTTCGCCTTCGGCATGGTCATCGCCGGGGTCGCCCGGCGACGGAGCGGATTCCTGGCGTTCCTCACCGCGGGGACCTTGGTGGCGGGGCTGATCACCGGTGGCGCGGCGACCGTCGAGGACGTGCGATTCGGCGAGGCCAGCCTCTCCAACGTCCGCGGCGGCGAGATCCGCCAGCCGTTCGGCAACACCGGGATCGTCCTGATGAGTGCGGCCGAGCAGCGGTCTCACCCTGTGATCCTGCACAAGGGAATCGGGTACACCGAGATCTTCGTCGCCGAGGGCGTGGAGCTCCGGCTGACCGCGACGGTCGGCGACGTCGACGTGTACGGCAACCGGATGGAGCTGGACGCCGAGGGCAACTCCGTCGGCGGGGGGAACGACGCCTTCACCGGCACGACGCGGGCGGATGGCCGCACGGTCTACCGGGAGACGATCACCTCAGCGGTAAACCCCGCATCGCCTGGCGCTCCGTCGTCGATCACCGTCGTGCCTGTGACCATCGACCAAGAGGCAGGCGACATCGTCATCACCTATTCCGCGCTCACTGAGAAGGAGGCCGAGAAGTGAACACCGAGCCGACCGTCCCGCTCCCCGAGACCATGTCCGCGCCGGATGCCGAGCACGCGACGCTCCCGCTCGAGGACTCGATCCTCCCCTCGTCCGAGACTTCCGACCCGCTCGCGGAGGCGCCGACCACGGCATCCGCTCCTTCGCCTCGCACCCGCTGGGCCGCGATCGTCTGGGGTCTGTGCTTCGCCGCGATCGCCTGGTTCGGGATCTGGATGCTCAGCGACGGCGAACGCCACGACAGCGTGACCGACTGGCTCGCCTCCCTCAATCCGGGCACGATCACGGCGTTCGGCCTGCTGGCCGTGGGCGCACTCGTTCTCATCAGCGGGCTCGTCGGACTGATCCGGCGCGCGCAGCGCCGACTCGCGGCCGCGAACAACTGAAGACCGCAGAACGACGGCGGCGGTGCGAGGCGTTTCGCACCGCCGCTGCTGTTTCCAGGCCCGAGATCCTCCCCTCCGGGTGACCCGCCCTTCTAAAAGAAGTTAGGATCAAAAATAGAAGCAGGGCATCTGAATACAAGAGTCACTTCTTTAGAGGTCACCATGGACATCACCGCACAGGCGTCGAGCATCGGCAGCCTCGCCGACGAGACTCGACGCGCCCTGTACGAGTACGTCGCGGGGCAGACTGAGCCGGTCAGCAGGGATGCCGCCGCCGACGCGGTCGGCATCGCCGCGCACATGGCCCGCTTTCACCTCGACAAGCTCGTCGAAGCAGGACTTCTGGACACCGAGTTCCGCCGTCTGTCCGGCCGCACAGGTCCTGGCGCGGGCCGGCCGTCCAAGCTCTACCTGCGCGCAAGCGGGACGATCTCGGTGTCCCTCCCCGAGCGCCGCTACGACCTGGTCGGTCACCTGCTCGCGGGCGCCATCGAGCGGGCCGCCGAGGGCGCGGATCTCGACCGCGCCGTCGCGGACGTCGCCCATCACGAGGGCCTGCAGATCGCCGCATCCGCCCCCCAACCCGCCGAGCTCACGGAGGACCTCGATCGCGTCTCCGCGGTGCTCGCGGCCCAGGGCTTCGAGCCGCACGAAGAGGACGGCGCGCTCATGCTCGCCAACTGCCCGTTCGACTCGCTGGCCCGCGATCACACCGCCCTGGTGTGCTCGGCCAACCTCGCGCTGATCGGCGGCATCCTCGAGGGCATGGACTGCACGCACCTGCAGGCGCACGGCGAGCCGCACGTGGGTCAGTGCTGCGTGGCGATCCGCGCCGAGGTCTGAGCGAAGCATCCGCCCGCGACCTCGTTACGCTGAAGCAATGAAAAACGACCGGCGCCGCCCTGCACGTCCGCGCCCGGGCAAGCCGTCGCCGAAGAAGGCGCAGCAGAAGCCCGCTCCGCGGAAGGCCGCGCCGAAGAAGCCGTCGCCCCAGCCCCGACCGGCGCCCGAGGAGCCGCGGATCCTTCGCCTCGGGCTGGTCCCCGGCACGACGCCCGGCAGGTGGATCGACACCTGGAAGGAGCGGATGCCGCACGTCGAGCTCGAGCTGGTGCCGATGTCGTTCGCCGAGCAGCGCGAGCAGCTCGCCGAGGTCGATCTCGCGCTCGTGCGGCTGCCGGTGGCCCGTGCGGACGACCTGCACGTGATCCCTCTCTACGACGAGCTGCCCGTGGTCATCGCGGCGAAGGAGTCGCATCTGATGGCCGCGGATGAGCTCTCCCCCGACGACCTCGCCGGGGAGGTGCTGATCACCCCGGGCGATGACGTGCTCGGCCCCTTGAACCTCCCCACCGTCGCCCCGCGGTTCCCCACGATCGACACCACCGAGGACGCGGTCGCGACCGTCGCCTCCGGAGTCGGGATCCTGGTCGTGCCGATGTCGCTCGCGCGACTGCACAAGCGCAAGGACGCCGACTACCGCGTCCTCCGCGACGGCCCGACCTCGACCGTCGCCCTCGCCTGGCCGCGTGACGTCACCACGCCCGACATCGAGACCTTCGTCGGCATCGTGCGCGGGCGCACCGCGAACTCCTCCCGCTGACCCTCGGCTCAGCATCCGCGGCATGTCAGGGGAATGGCCGCCTCACCGAGGGTGAAGCGGCCATTCGAAGCACCTGAAGTCGAGCCGATCAGACGGCCGTCGCCAGGTGCGCGGCGGAGCTCACGGTGAGGGCTCCCTCCGCGGCGTCCACGACCACCCGGCCGCCGTCGGCCAGCGAGCCCTCGACGAACAGGTCCGCGATGCGGTCGTCCACCTCGTTCTGGATCAGCCGGCGCAGCGGGCGCGCGCCGTACTCCGGCTCGTAGCCGTGCTCGCCCAGCCAGGCCACCGCGGCATCCGTCACCTCGAACGACACCTCGCGACCGGCGAGCCGCGCGGCGGTCGCCTGCAGCATGAGCCGCACGATCTCGCCGAGCTCCGCCTGGGACAGCTTCTGGAAGATCACGATCTCGTCGATGCGGTTCAGGAACTCCGGACGCATCGCCTCCCGCAGCTTGCCCATCACCCGCGCCTTCAGATCCGCCTGGGACGCGAAGCCCGAGGCATCCTGCGACGCCACGAACCCGAGCGCGCCCGACCGCGAGGCCAGGAACTCGGAGCCGATGTTCGAGGTCATCACGATCACCGTGTTGCGGAAGTCGACCGTGCGCCCCTGGCCGTCGGTCAGACGGCCGTCGTCGAGCACCTGCAGCAGCAGGTTGAACACGTCGGGGTGCGCCTTCTCGATCTCGTCGAACAGCACGATCGAGTACGGGTTGCGCCGCACGCGCTCGGTGAGCTGACCGGCCTCGTCATAGCCGACGTATCCCGGAGGGGCGCCGACCAGACGCGACACCGTGTGCCGCTCGCCGAACTCGCTCATGTCGAAGCGGATCACGGCGTTCTCGTCGTCGAACAGGCGATCGGCCAGGGCCTTGGCCAGCTCGGTCTTACCGACGCCGGTGGGCCCCAGGAACAGGAACGAGCCGACCGGGCGGCGGGCGTCGCCCATCCCGGTCCGACTGCGACGCACGGCCCGCGCGACCGCGGTCACCGCGTCGTCCTGCCCGATCACACGGGCGTGCAGATCGGCCTCCAGCTCGTGCAGCCGCGACCGCTCGCTCTCGGTCAGCCGGCTGACGGGGATGCCGGTGGCTCGCGAGATCACGGCGGCGATCTGCGCCTCGTCGACCACGGCCTCACCCGAGGCGGAACCGGAGACAGACGTGCGCGACTCGTCGATCCGGCGCTGCACGTCGGTGATCTCGTCGCGGATGCGGGAGGCCTCCTCGTAGTGCTCGGCGCCGACCGCGGCGTTCTTGCGGGATTCGAGATCGGCCAGCTCCGCCATCAGCGCGCTCACGTCGGGCACGACGCCGAGACGCAGGCGCAGCCGGGCGCCGGCCTGATCGATCAGGTCGATCGCCTTGTCGGGCAGCACCCGGTCGGGCAGGTAGCGTGCGCTCAGCTCGACGGCCGCGCGGATCGACTCGTCGGTGAAGGTCACGTCGTGGTGCTCCTGATAGGCGGGCTTCAGCCCCTGCAGGATGCGCACGGCGTCCTCGATGGACGGCTCGCCGACCTTCACCGGCTGGAAGCGGCGCTCCAGTGCCGGATCCTTCTCGATCCGGCGGTACTCGCTCAGTGTGGTCGCGCCGACGAGGTGCAGATCACCGCGGGCCAGACGGGGCTTGAGGATGTTTCCGGCATCCGTGCCGCCCTCACCGGAGCCGCCCGCGCCGACCACGGTGTGCAGCTCGTCGAGGAACACGATGATCTCGCCCTTGTGGGCGGAGATCTCGTCCATGGTCTTGGTGAGACGCTCCTCGAAGTCGCCGCGGTAGCGGGTGCCGGCGAGCATGCCGGGCAGGTCGAGCGACACCACGCGGCGGTCCTTCAGCGCGGCGGGCACCGCGCCCTCGACGATCGCGCGGGCCAGGCCCTCGACGATCGCCGTCTTGCCGACGCCGGCCTCACCGATCAGCACCGGGTTGTTCTTGGTGCGACGGCTGAGGATCTCGATCGTCTGCTCGATCTCGACGCTGCGGCCGATCACGGGGTCGAGTTCGCCCGCGCGTGCGCGCGCCGTGAGGTCGAGGCCGTACTTGTCGAGCATCGGGGTCTCGGATGCCGGGTTCTCGGCCGACTCGTCCTGCGGCGCGACGCCGGCGTGCACCGGCTCCCCGCGCAGGCTCTGCGTGAGCGCCTCGGCGGTCACGCCGGCGCGCGCGAGGATCTGGCCCGACGGGGCGTCCTGACCGATCACGAGCGCGAAGAAGACGTGCTCAGGCTCGATGTAGGTGGAGCCCGAGGAACGGGCGACCTGGTACGCGTGGAACAGCACGCGGCTGGCACTCGGGGTGATGGTGGCGGCGCCGTCGTCGGAGGACTCGCCGGGCATCGGCAGGCGCGCATCCACGGCACTCACGATGGCGGCGGGGTCGACGCCGATCCGGGAGATCGCCTCGGCGACGGCCTCGTCGGCGACGATCACGCGCAGGACGTGCAGCGCATCGAGTTCGGTCTGACCGCGCTCGAGCGCGAAACGACCGGCACGCTGCAGGATCTGCTGGGTGCGCGCGGTGAGGAACCGGCTGAGGTCGATCGATCGCGCCTGCCGGGCCTGCTCACCTGCGAGGTAACGGGCCAGGAACTCGTCGAACGAGCCCGAGCCCGCCTCGTTGAAGTCGTTGGGCATGGGATTTCCTCTCAAACTTGAGCGTACTTCTGTCAAGTTCAACATCAGATGATGACGCCTATTCCCGGTCGAGCGCAAATCCGCGAATAGACTCGATCGCATGTCCTCGGTGCTCTACGTCTGCGTGCGCCCGGAGCGCAGCGCGGCCGACGCCGAGCACCGCTCCTTCGCCCGCGACCTCGGCATCCCGCAGCTGGATCGCCTCGACCTGCTGCACGCGTCGCTGGAGACCGTCGAGTGGCAGCAGTACGACGGCTTCGTGATCGGCGGCTCGCCGTTCAACGTCACGGATGCCGTGAAGGACGAGACGCAGAAGACGGTCGAACGCGATCTTGAGCGCATCGCGGACCGCGCCCTCACCGGCGCCGCCACGGCGCTGTTCACCTGCTACGGGATCGGCGTCGTGACGCGGATGCTGGGTGGCCGCGTCACCATGGAGCATCCCGAGCGCGTGCAGGCGGCGCGCATCCGCCTCACCACCGACGGCGCGGAGGATCCGCTCTTCGGCCCGAACGCGCCGTCGATGAGCGTGTTCACCGCTCACAAGGAGTCCGCGGCCGAGACGCCGCCGGATGCCGTGCTGCTGGCCACCAAGGACGACTGCCCCGTCCAGGCGTACCGGGTCGGCACGCACCTGTACGCCACGCAGTTCCACCCCGAGGCGTCACCGCAGGACTTCGCCGATCGGATGGCGGTGTACCGCGCGTCCGGCTACTTCGACCCGAGCGAGTACGCGGCGACCGAGCGGATGGTGCTGTCGGCATCCGTCGACGGGGCCGACCTGCTGGGGCGGTTCCCCGCCCTGCTCGGGATCTGAGACTCCCTCCCGGGCGGCGCAGCGCTCAGCTCTGCAGCAGGGCGATCCTCTCGTCCAGGTAGCCGGCCAACGGCATCAGCCCGCCCGTCGCCGACCAGCGCACCGCCGGCTCGCCGTCGAGCAGCGCGAGCGGGCCTGAGGCCCCGCCTGCATCCACGGCATCCGCGTCCAGCAGCTCCCAGCCGAGATGCACGACCTCGCCCTCCGCGAATCCACCGCGCCGGGCCATCGCGCGCCGCTCGGCGCGCGCCCGGGACGACTCCGCGGTGTACCCGCGCCGCACCTCCTCGGCGGCGCGGAGGATCTCGCCGGTGGAGAGCACTCCGTCGTCGGTGAGCAGCAGCACGCCCAGATGCCAGGCATCCCCGACCCGCACGATCCGGTCTCGCCGCCAGCGCGAAGCGCGCAGCAGGCCGAGCCCCTCGCGCGGGATGTCGCCCAGCCGCTCCCGCGCAGCGGCGAGGAGTGCAGCGGTCGTGGTCACCCGTTCAGGCTAGTCGTCACCCGGCGGAGGGGTATCCCTCCCGCTTCAGCAGTCGGGCCAGATGCACCGCGTTGGCGACGGCCGTGCTCATGGACGACTCCACCGAGGCGGGCGTCTCGGGCAGATCCTTGTAGTCGGTCTTCTGCATCGCCTCACCGTTCCAGTACACACATCCCTGCGCAGGCACGCTGAAGCCCACATCGCCCAGCGACTGGTAGAGCACAGCCACGATGTGATGCGCGCCGTCCTCGTTGCCCACCACGCCGGCCAGCGCGACCTTGTCGAACATCGTGGGGCGCCCCTCGGCGTCGGTCTCCCCGAGCTCGGCGTCCAGGCGCTCGAGCACGCGCTGCGCGACGCTGGACTGCTGGCCGAGCCACGTCGGGGTCACGAGCACGACGATGTCGGCGGCGAGCACCTTCTCGCGAAGCGACGGCCACTCGTCCCCCTCACCCATGTCCTTGTCCACGCCGGGCAGGATGTCGTGGTCGACCGCCCGCACATGCGATGTCGCGACACCATGCTCCTCGAGCAGTCTGCTGATCTGCCCGCTCATCTTCTCCGAGCTCGACGGCGCAGGCGACGGCTTGAGCGTGCAGGAGATGGTCAGTGCGGTCAGCCGGCTCTCGTGCTGTGACGTCTGGTCGTCCATGATGGTTCCTCTCGATCGGTCGGGGCCTGCCCGTGCGTGCGAGCTGCAGAGCGACACTGGCACCCGACGAGCGCGGTGTCCCCCGCGTTGACGCGCCCCTCCGGCGGTGCTAACGGGCCGCGCCTCGCGTTGTTGTCATGAGCCACTCGGGTGCACGCCGGCGCGCAGCGCTGTCAACCCCCTGTCGGCGACGGCGGGCGCCTCGGCATCCTGGCGGCACAGACACGACGGAGAAGGAGAGCATCATGCCCCGTGGACGCGGTTCGAACAGCCTGAAGGATCCGGATCTCTACGAAGAGCTCCGTGACGACGGAGCGTCGAAGGAGAAGGCCGCGCGGATCTCGAACGCGGCTGCCCGTGACGGGCGGAAGTCCGTCGGCAAACGCGGCGGCAAGGCTGAGGACTACGAGGATCGCACGGTCGACGAACTCAAGTCCCGCGCGAAGGAGCTCGGCCTCAAGGGCTACTCCGGCAAGCGCAAGTCGGAGCTGATCTCGATGCTGCGCGATCACTGACCACGATCACCGATGACCCCACCCAGACGAACCGGAGGAGAACGAAGATGACGCCCACGAAGAAGCCGAGCTCGACGCAGGCCGCGAAGAAGCAGAACACGACGCCGCTCACGAAGGACCAGAACGCCGAGAGCGGATTCCACGCATCCGAGAAGCTGGGCCAGAGCCTGCAGCGGGTGCTGGTCGACCTGGTGGACCTGCAGATCCAGGGGAAGCAGGCGCACTGGAACGTCGTCGGGAAGAACTTCCGTGACACGCACCTGCAGTTGGACGAGGTGGTCGAGGCGGCGCGGCGGCTGGGAGACACGGTCGCCGAGCGGATGCGGGCGCTGCACGCGATCCCCGACGGACGCAGCCGCACGGTGGCGGACACCACGTCGCTGCCGCCGTATCCGGACGGGGAGGTCAGCACGACCGAGACCGTCGACCTGGTCACCGAGCGGCTGGAGGCCGCGATCGCCACGGTGCGCGACGTGCACGACGCGGTCGACGAGGAGGATCCCACCAGCGCCGACATCCTGCACGTCGTCCTCGAGGAGCTCGAGCAGTTCGCCTGGATGGTCAGCGCCGAGAACCGCACCCCGGCGTGATCCACTCTCGCGGCGGTGGTCCTCCCGCCGCCGCGAGGCCGCGGCTCCGGCCGTCATGCACCCGCACGGCCGGTGCATGACGGCCGGGATTCGCCGGGCCGGCGCGAGAAGGGCAGAATCGAGGCACACCTCCGCGTCTCTCCGCCCGAGGGATCTCAGCTCAGGAGCATCCATGCCTCAGTCCGACACCGCCCGCCTCCTCATCGCCTGCGACGACCAGCCCGGCATCGTCGCCGCCGTCGCCGGAGTGCTGGCGTCGCGCGGGGCCAACATCATCTCGCTCGACCAGCACTCCACGGACGCGCACGGCGGCCGCTTCTTCCAGCGCACGGTGCTGCACCTGGAGGGCCTCGCGGCGAACCGCCCTGCGCTCGAGGCGTCGATCGCCGAGGTCGCGGAGCGCTTCGGCATGGAGTGGTCGCTGCACGACACCAGCCACCGCAAGCGCGTCGCGATCTTCGTGTCGAAGTACGACCACTGCCTGATGGAGCTGCTGTGGCGCACGCAGCGCGGTGAACTCGACATCGACGTGACGATGGTCATCTCGAACCATCCCGACCTCGCGGAGTCGGTGCGCTCGTTCGGCGTGCCGTTCGTGCACATCCCGCGCGGCGACGGACCCGATGCCAAGGCCGAGATGGAGGAGCGCCAGCTGGAGCTGCTGCAGGGCAACGTCGACCTGGTCGTGCTGGCGCGCTACATGCAGATCCTCACCGACGACTTCATCGGGCGAATCGGCGCCCCCGTCATCAACATCCACCACTCCTTCCTGCCGGCGTTCATCGGCGCGAACCCGTATGCGCGCGCCAAGGAGCGCGGTGTCAAGCTCATCGGCGCGACCGCCCATTACGCGACGGCCGACCTCGACGAGGGCCCCATCATCGAGCAGGACGTCACCCGCGTCACGCACGCCGAGTCGGCCGCCGAGCTGCAGCGCCGCGGCGCCGACGTGGAGCGCTACGTACTCGCACGCGCCGTGAAGTGGCACGCCGAGGACCGCGTGATCGTGCACGGCCGTTCCACGGTCATACTCTGAGACACGGCCGCACTCTGAGACGGAGAGCCGGGAGGTCCACATGCCGAAGCTGATGATCGTCGTCGGGAGCGTGCGAGAGGGCCGCATCGGCCTGCCGATCGCGCAGTGGGTGCGCGGAGCCGTCGAACGGCACGGCGGGTTCGAGATCGACTGGGCGGATCTGAAGGAGATCGGCCTGCCTCTCATGACCGAGCCGAATCATCCGCGGCTGCGGCAGTACACGCAGACGTCGACGATCGCATGGAGCGAGCGCGTGGATGCCGCGGATGCGCTGATCTTCGTGCAGCCGGAGTACAACTTCAGCTACTCCCCCGCCCTGAAGAACGCGATGGACCACCTCTCGCAGGAGTGGTGGCGCAAGCCGCTGGGCACCGTGAGCTACGGCGGGATCTCCGGCGGCACGCGTGGCACGGCTGCGCTGAGGGTTCCCGAGATGGCCCTCGGTCTCGTGCCGACCACGGTGAACGTCGAGATCCCGTGGGCGTTCAAGCAGATCGAGGACGGTGTGTTCACGCCACTCGACTCGCAGGCGACGATGCTGGAGCGGATGCTGAACGAGCTGACGTCGCTGGACGCCGCGCTCGCGCCACTGCGCGCGGCCCCGCGCCCCTGACCCGCGCTTCCTCGCTCGCGATCGCGGCGTCGGGTCGCGATTCGTTCCGGAATGCCGCTCGATCGCGCGTCCGGGTCGCAGTTGATGCCGGTATCCGGCCGCCATGGCGGCACCAAATGCGACTGGGGCGACGAATCATCGCGCAGAGCGGCACCAAATGCGACCTGGGCGACGAGCGTCAGGCGGGGACGCCCGCCAGCAGCTCGGCGAAGACCTCGGATGCCGCGTCCCAGCGTGCCAGCGGAGCCGACTGCCCGAGCCACAGCGACTGCAGGTCGCCCAGATCGCGCTGGCCGGCGACCGCACGGAAGCGTCCGGTCAGCCAGTTCTGCGCCGGGAACGGTGCGATGGCGCCGGATGCCTCGATCTCACGGACCGCGCGGTTGGGCGCGCCGCGCGACAGCCGTCCGCTCATCGCGCGGGTCAGCACCGACGCATCCGCCGCCGTCGACCGGATCGCGCCGCGGTGCGCGTCGTTCGCGGCGGACTCCGCCGTCGCCAGGAACGAGGTGCCGACCTGCACGCCCGACGCGCCCAGCGCGAAGGCGGCTGCGACGCCGCGCCTGTCGCTGATGCCCCCTGCCGCGATGACGGGCACGTCCACGGCATCCGCCACCTGCGGCAGCAGCGAGACCAGGCCGACCAGCGACTCCTCCGCGGGCTTCAGGAAAGACACGCGGTGCCCGGCCGCCTCGGCGCCGGTCGCGACGATCGCATCCACCCCGCCGTCGGCCAGTGCGACGGCCTCGGCCACGGTGGTCGCGGTTCCGAGCACGCGGATGCCCCGGCGGTGCGCCTCCTCGACCAGCGCACCCGACGGCACGCCGAACACCACGCTGAGCGCCGCCGGGGCGGCCTCCCAGATCGCGTCGAGCTGCACCTCCAGCGATGGGAGGTATCGCTCGGGCCGCGCGGGCGGCTCCAGGCCGACCTCGGCGAAGAACGGCTCCAGCGCAGCGGCGTAGCCGTCGTGCTCGGGACCGGGCAGCACCTCGTCGCCGGTGGGCAGCCAGATGTTCAGAGAGAAGGGCATGGAGGTGGCATCGCGCAGCTCCGCCGCGGTCGCGCGGATCCGCTCCCCGTCATAGCCGTACAGACCGTACGAGCCGAGACCGCCCGCCTCGCTCACCGCCGCCGTGAGGGCGACCGACGAGAGACCGCCGAAGGGTGCCAGGACGATCGGATGCCGGATGCCGAGCAGGTCGGTCAGTGCAGACGGTTCACGCGGATCGGTCATGCTCCGAGGCTACGCCGGTGCGCCCGCGCCGTTACGCGCGTCGACCAGGGAGGCACTCCTGTCAAGGCCCACGGGCCGACCGGAATACTGGGATAGGTTTCCTGAAGGGGGCAGGGTGTCTCCGCTGATCCCGGGTGGAGTTCATGACCGTACTGCGTTTGTCGACGCGCGATGCGTCCCAGGTCGAGGAGACCTGGAAGCAGTTCGTGCCGTCGGCAGCCCTGCAGCGCGTCGACCCCGAGCGGTTCCGTTTCGACTGGTTCTCTGCGGCGGCGCCGGGCTTCAGCCTGGTGCGCTACGACCTGCGGGCCCACATCCACTCAGTCGTCGAACCGGAGGACCAGCTGCTGGCCTGCCGGGTGACGGGCACGAGCGCGGAGGTGCGCACGAAGCGCAGCCCTCTCGACGCGGGCAGCCCCTGGATCACCGACGGGATGCGCGTGGAGGCGCGGTGGGAATCCGCGCAGGTCTCGGCGCTCGTCTTCGACCGTCGTTCGGCAGAGGATCTCGCCCGGCGGATGTGCGGCGACGACACGCTCCGCCTGCGTGTTCAGGCCGGTGCACCCGACCGTCGCGCAGCTTCGGGGCACTGGTCGAAGACCCTGGACTTCATGACCGCCACGCTCGAGGACTCCGGCGACGACGACCTGGTGCTCGCCGGGCTGCACCGCCAGGCCCTGTGGCTGGTCCTCACCTCCTTCCCGACGACCTTCCGCGCGGCCCTGGAGCAGGACCCGCAGACCCGTGCGGCCCCGACGACCGTGCGCAGGGCCCTCGACTTCATCGATGAGAATGCGCACCTGCCGATCACGGTCGACGACGTCGCCTCGGCCGTGCACATCTCCACGCGCGGCCTGCAGTACGCGTTCCGGCGCGCCCTCGACAGCACGCCGGCGGAGCGGCTGAAACGCGCACGTCTCGACGGCGCGCACCGCGAACTGCTCGCAGGCACGTCCGACTCGATCGCCACCGTCGCGCGCAGGTGGGGGTTCGCGCACCCATCCCGGTTCTCCGCCGCCTACCGCGATGCCTACGGCGTGCCTCCCGCGGCGACGGCGGGGCGACGACGCTGACAGCCCTTCCGCATCCGTTGATGACGGGGCGCGAACATGCCTTTCGCCGTAACGTCCACACGTCGCGTCCCTGCATCGTGGCGAAGGTGCGCCACGATAGATTCCTGTAGCCCGCCGATTCGTGACGGGCATCCGCTCTATTCCCCCAGGAGTGCACGTGAACCGTCGTCATCCGATCCCGTCTCACCCCGCCCAGGGCCGCTCACGCGGCGGACGGCGCTGACCCGGAATGGGAAGCCTGTACTACGGCGACGCGGATGAGCCGATCCTCATCGAGGACCGCGCGCTCGCACATCTCAAAGTGGTGATCGCCACCAAGCTGCGCCGCAACGAGAGCTTCACGCTGTCGTGGCGCCACGCGGAGGGCGCTCCGGTCGGTCGCAGCACGATCTGGCTGCATCCGTCCATTCCGCTCCGGTTCGTGTTCGACGAGCCGGAACCGCCGCCGCTGAGCCGCACCTGGATCGAGGAGCTCGCCCACTCGGCGAATTCGAGCGGCGGAATCGCCCTCGTCGACGAGCACATCGAGAACCCGCCGCCGGAGAAGTGACTCCGGCGGCGGGTGGGCCGATCAACGCGGGGGGAGGTGCGGGATCGGCGAGGGGGCCCGGGAACGGTCGGATGCGGCGCTGACGGCCGCATCGAGGTCACCGAGCAGCTGGGCGAAGTCACGGAACCGGGTCCGGCGCGGGCACGGCCTGCGCAGCCACAGCACGTCGAGCGTGCCCGTGCTGTTGCGCTCCACATAGGCGATCAGGCAGTCGGCGTCGCCCTGACGCCGCGCACGATCGCAGATGCGCCAGCTGTCGCGCCCGAGCCAGGTGACCTCCCAGTCCCCGCGCGGAGCCGGGGCGCTCGGCGGGTCGGAGAGCACGGTGCTCATAGCGGCTTCCCGCCGGTCACGGCGAGCACGGCGCCTGAGGTGTAGGACGACTCGTCGGATGCCAGATGCACATACGCACCCGCGAGTTCCGCCGGCTGCGCGGGGCGCCCGAGGGGCGTGTCCTTGCCGAAGCTCGCGAGCTTGTCTGCATCCCATCCCGTCGCCGGGATCAGGGGCGTCCAGATCGGTCCCGGAGCCACGGCGTTCACGCGGATGCCGCGCTCGCCGGCCTCTTCGGCGAGCGCCTTGACGAAGGCGACCTGCGCCGCCTTGGTCATGGCGTAGTCGATCAGTCCCGGGGAGGGGTTGTACGCCTGGATGGAAGCCGTCACGATGATGGCGGCACCGGGCTCGAGGTCCGGGTACGCGGCCCGGGCCGTGAAGATCGTACCGCCCAGGTTGGTGTCGAACACCCGGCGCATGTCCTCGGTGCGCAGCGTGTCGAAGCTGTCGATGTCGTGCTGGTACGCGGCGTTGAGGACCACGATGTCGAGGCCTCCCAGTTCGTCGCGAGCCCGTCGCACGGCATCCGTCGCGAACTCCTCGTCACGGAGGTCGCCCGGGATGCTGAGCCCGGTGCGGTCCTCCTGGCGGATCAGGTCCACAGTGCTGTCGGCGTCGTCCTGCTCCTCCGGCAGGTGCACGATCGCGACGTCGGCACCCTCTCGGGCGAAGGCGATGGCGACCGCCCGGCCGATCCCGGAGTCGCCACCTGTGATCAGGGCCCTGCGACCGTTCAGCCGGCCGTGGCCGACGTAGCTGGACTCACCATGGTCCGGCTCCGGATCGGTTCGGTCGGTCTTCCCGGGCTGCTCCTGCTGCTGCGGAGGCATCGGCTCGTCTCTGTGCGCGTCGCGCGGATCCTTGGTGCTGTCGCTCATCGTCGATCCCTCTCCGGTCTGTATGCCGAAGACGTTGTCATGGGCTGCCGCCGGGAGCCAGGGGGTTGACACCCGCGCCGGTTCCCGTACGCGCGCGCGAAAGCGATGTCAACGGGCATCCGGTGCCGCGAGGCCCGTTGCACAGTGGCACTCGAACGCAGTCCCAAGGCGGAGAGGAGACGTGATGAGCGGCATCGATCAGGGCATGATGCCCGAGCACGTGCAGCCGCAGCACGCGGAGGATGACACCGGCCCCGGCGAGCCGGAGCAGGATGAGAACGGGGCGGACACCGGCGCCGAGAACGAAGCCGAGCCGAATCGCGAGCACCGTGCCGAGGAGCCGAAGCCGGTCGGAAAGGATCCTCACCCCGAGGGCGAGGTCCCCCACAGCAGCCAGCGGAAGCCGTAAGCGTCCAGCCGGATCTCGTCACCCTCCTCGCCCGGATGATCGGTGAGGAGGTCGATGGCGGTTCCCAGTTCGACTCCGGGGAGGCGTACCGTCGTCGGCTCCTCGCCGAAGTTGTGCACCGCGATGAACGACTGGTCGTCGGTCGCGGCGGCGTGGGCGAGCACGCGGTCGTCTCCGGTGTCGAGCACCCGGGTGCGGCCCCAGGCGATGGCCGGCGTCGAGCGGTACCGGGTCGCCAGCCGTGAGATGAATGACCACAAGGACTCGGGATCGCGCCGCTGATCGTGCACGTTGACGTGCTTCGGCCCATAGCCGTCCTGCGGTATCCGCGCGACCATCTTCGACGACAGGGCCGAGCTGAACCCACCCGCCGCTCCTGCGGACCACTGCATCGGCGTGCGCACCGCTTCTCGTCCGGGGAGCCGGGCGGACTCGCCCATCCCGATCTCCTCGCCGTAGTACAGCATCGGCGCGCCAGGCAGCGTGAACAGCAGGCTGTACGCCAGCCGCAGCCTGCGCGGGTCGTCTCCGAGCATCGGGGCCAGACGGCGCACGATGCCCCGCTCATAGACGCGCTGCGTCTCGTCGGGTGCGAAGGCGTCGAAGACGTCCTGGCGCTCATCCGGCTCGAGCAGTTCGAGGGAGAGCTCGTCGTTGCTGCGCAGGAACGTCACCCAGCCCTGACTGGAGTCGACCTCGGGCCGCGCGGCGAGCACTCGCGCGAGCGGCCGGGCGTCGTGACGGGCGAAGGAGAGGAACGCGGTCTCGCAGGTGAGGAAGTCGAACTGCATGTCGAGTTCGGTCCCCTCCAACCCGAAGTACTCCATCTGATCGGCGTGGCCCAGCCCGACCTCTCCGACGAGCAGCGCCGAGCCCGAGCGGCGGCCGACGAAGCGGTGCAGCTCTCGCAGGAAGGCGTGCGGATGCTTCGGATCCGCGGACCCCGGCGCGGCGATGAGGAAGGGGACCGCATCCAGGCGGAAGCCGTCGATCCCGAGCTTGAGCCAGAAGCCGATGATGCGGGCGATCTCCTCCCTGACGGCGGGATTGCCGAGGTTCAGATCGGGTTGCTGGCGGTAGAAGCTGTGCTGGTAGTACTGGTCGGTGCGCTCGTCGTACTGCCAGGTGCTGTCCTCCTCCCCGGGAAAGACCGTCGGCGCCGCGTCGCGTGGCGGCCGGTCGCGCCAGACGTAGTAGTCGCGGTAGCGGGAGGTGCGGGAGCGTCGCGCGGAGACGAACCACGGATGCTTCTCGGAGGTGTGGTTGATCACGAGATCCATCACGACCCGGATGCCGCGGTCGTGCGCGACCCTGATGGTCTCGGTCACGGCGCCGAGGTCACCGAACCGACGGCCGACGCCGTAGTAGTCGGAGATGTCGTAGCCGCCGTCGCGTCCGGGTGTGGTCTGGAACGGCAGCAGCCACAGGCAGCTCACACCGAGTGCCGCGAGGTCGTCGATGCGAGCGGCCAGTCCGTCGAAGTCGCCATGGCCGTCGCCGTCGGAATCCTGGAAGGTGCCCACGCCCAGGCAGTAGAACACGGCTGTCCGCCACCACAAGTCGCTGGTGTCCGCTGGTCGCACGGCATCCTCCACTCGGTCCGGAAGACCGAGAGGCTACCGGGAGCGGAGGCGTCACGCAGCGGGGGTTGACTGCCCGCCGATCACTGCTCCGGCTGCGGTGCCTGCAGCTCCTCGGTGGACCCGCCGCCATCCCCGGCGTCCGGCGGCTCGGGCACGAGGTACAGCCCTCCGGGCGAGTTGGCGGTGAAGGCGAGGGCCTCCGTCCAGCCTCGGTTGATGGAGGGCTGCCTGCTGCCGTAGTACTTGAACACGAGCGAGCTGCCAGGGTGCATCCACACCGTCGTGCGGCCGCCGCCGACGCTCACATCCTCACGCCAGCTAAACGGGAACGGCTCGCCTCGTCGGAGCTTGGCGGTGATGACGAGCTGCAGGTGCATCAGAGCTCGATCCTCGATCTCCGTCTTGACGCCGTTCTCGTATACGAACTTGCCCATGTGCTGCCTCCGTGCGCTGGAAGCGGAGTGACGCATTCCAGGTATGAGGTCTACGTTAGGCGATATGGGACTGCTCTACTACGGCGGAACGTCCGATCCCATCGAGATCGAGGACCGGGCGCTCGCACATCTCAAGGTCGTGATCGCGACCAAGCTCCGGCGCAACGAGAGCTTCACGCTCTCGTGGAAGCACCCGGAAGGGGGTGCACCGGGCCGCTCCACCATCTGGCTGCATCCCTCCATCCCGCTGCGCTTCGTCTTCGAGGCCCCCGAGCCTCCCGAGCTGCACGCGGAATGGATCACCGCGATGGCGCACTCCGCGAACACCAGCGGCGGGATCACCCTGGTCCCCGAGGACATGGTGCCGTCCGAGTAGACCGCCGCAATGGCAGGTTCGCGGGCCCGTCGTCAACCCCCTGTTCGAGAATCCGGCCTCTTCGTAGCGTGTGATCAGCCGGGGCACCTCCGCCCCGCCGGACGAAGGGATCGTCATGAACCTGCTGTTCATCATCATCGCGGTGGTCGCGATCATCCTCGCCATCACCGGTGGCCTCGTGCAGTCGCTGAACTTCCTGCTCTGGGTCGGACTCGTGCTGCTCGCGCTGGCGGTGATCGCCTGGCTGATCAGGGCGATCTCCGGTCGCAACGCGGCCTGAGTCACATGGCGGAAGTGCCCTCGACGGGGGCTGCCGAAGGCGCCTTCACCTGGGTCGAGTTCGTCGATCGCGATCAGCGCGACGTGCTCGCCGAGGTGAGGCGCCTGTCGGCGCACCCGGCGATGTTCGAGGACTCGCTCGGGCGGGGACGCCCTCCGAGACTCGAAGTGCTGGACGGGCAGCTGCTCGTGATCGCCTGGGATCTCGATCCCGACAAGGCCACCAGCAAGCCGGGAGACGTGGTCATCCTCGCCGGCGATTCGTGGCTGCTGACCGCGCAGTGGGACGGCGATGGACCGGCGCGACCACTGCGTCCTCTCATCGAGCGCGAGCATCCGAGCGTGGCCACTCCGCTGGGCGCCGCGTACCGCATCCTTGCAGCGGTCGTGCAGTCGTACGAGGCCACGGTGGCGTCGATCGAGAACGAACTCGACGAGGTCGAGACCGAGGTGTTCGACCCCGCGGTCGACGAGGACTACCAGCGCATCTACCGCCTGCGCCGGCGCATCGGCCATGTGGACCGGGCGGCATCCGCTCTGCGCCAGGGTTTCGAGACGAACGCCGATACGCTCGACGATCTGCTGGAGGACGAGCCGACGCTGCATGCGTACTTCCGGCACATGCGCAGCGACCTCGCGGCTCTCGCCGACCTGCTCTCGACGCAGCGCATGGCGCTGGACGCCGTGGTCTCCAGCCATGAGAGCAATGTGTCGTCGCGCCAGAACCGCGACATGCGCACCATCGCCGCCGTCGCGGCGCTGCTCGCGCTGCCGACGGTGGTCGCAGGCATCTACGGAATGAACTTCAAGGACATGCCTCTGCTCCACATCCCGGTGGGCTGGGTGTTCGTGCTGATCGGCACGGTTGCGCTCGACGTCGCGGCAGTGCTCGTGTTCCGGCGCCGCGGCTGGCTGGGCGCGGACCACGGCCGCGACCGCTGAGCGGGCCGCGCCCGGTCATTCCGACTCCACCGCCGACACGGCGTGCGGCGTGCCGACCGGCTTGGACTCCGCAGAGCCGCGCTGGCGCAGGTAGATCGAGAATGCGACCATCGTGCCGACCGCGAGGAACTCGGACTGCCAGTTCTGCAGAGTGCGGTCCCAGAAGTCGGCAGACACCACATACTCGGCCCAGGACGGCGCGGGCATGCCGTGCATGGCCGCCTCCTCCCCCGCGACGATCGTGCCGCCGAGCGACTGCGCCAGCCAGGAGAGGGCGAAGACCGTTCCCATCACGATCAGCAGGGAGTTGCCGTACACCGTCCGGCGCCAGCCCGATGCCCGCGCCCAGCGCGGCGCACCGTCGGGTGCATACCGCCCGACCAACTGATCCTCGTCGCTCTCCGGTCCTTCGTCCCCCGGCTTCTTCGACTCGGGTGACCCGCGCTGCACGAGCCACACGGTCGCGCCGATGAACAGGAAGAACTGCAGGAACTCCGACTGCCAGTTCTCCGCCACGTCCACCACGAAGTCGGGCGAGAGCACGAACGCGAGGAAGTCGGCGGGTGCCCGCCCGTGCTCCGTCATCTCCTCGACCTGCCGGAAGTAGCCGGCGACCGACTGACCTGCGAGCGCCAGCAGGAACAGCAGCAGGAAGAACAGTCCCAGCGCGTTGTCGCGCAGCATCCGCCGCATGGTCATCGACCTCCGATGATGATCGCGAACATGATCGCCAGACCTCCGAAGGTCACCGTCATCCACACCCAGAACACCACCGCCGGGCCGCGCCCGGCCGGCTCGCCCCTCTCCACCGTTTCCCTGCTGTCCACCTGGCTCATCCGGTCCTCCTCACTGTCAAGACGAGACGACTTCCCGATGCTGGCCGGGCGACAGCCGGATGCCCAGCCCCTTGACGCCGGCGGCGCGGCCTGTCAACCCCCTCAGCGACCCGCCGAGCACTCCGTATCCTCGGCCTTCCGAGCACCAGGAGAGGAAGAGATCATGACGCTGACGACGGAGGTCCTGGTGAAGGACATCATGACGCCGGGGGCACGCTGCATCGGCGAGAACGACTCGCTGGAGACCGCGGCCCGCCTGATGGCCGATCTGGACATCGGCTCTCTGCCCATCTGCGGGGAGAACGGCAAGCTGAAGGGCATGCTGACCGACCGTGACATCGTCGTCAAGGCGATCGCTCACGGTCGCTCCGCCGCGGAGACGCGGGCGGGCGCCCTCGCCGAGGGCACTCCTCTGCTCGTCGACGCCGAGGATGGAGTGAGCGCGGTGCTCGAACTCATGCAGAAGCATCAGGTTCGCCGCATCCCGGTGCTCGACGACCACGTGCTGGTCGGCATGGTCGCCGAGGCCGACATCGCACGCAGCCTCGCCCCGCAGCACACCGGCGAGACCGTCGAGCAGATCACGCGCTGAGCAGACCCGCACGGAAGGAGACAGACATGGATGCTGACACCGACGCGACGGAGAACGAGTCCCGCACGCACGCCGACACCGAGGCGATGGCGAAGGACATGAGCCGGCGTCCTGCCGACGCCACCACCACCCACGCCGCCTGGGGCTCGGGCGATCCTCACCTGCTCGTCTCCCGGGAGGATGTCAGGAACGTCTTCCCCCTGACGGCGGACGAGACGCGGATCGGCTCAGCGCCCGACTGCGAGCTCGTGCTGGACGGCGCCGATCCGGTGCACGCGACCATCGTGCACGACGACCGCGACGAGTACGTCCTGACGATGCACGGCGAGGGCGAGATGAACGCCTGGTCCGAGGACGACACCCGCACGGAGATCCTCCGCACGGGCGCGCGCTTCACCGTGGCCGGCTGGTCGCTGGTGTTCATGCGCGAGGAATACGCCGACCACGGCCGCCCGTGGGGCGGCCGTGAGGGCGGTGAACTCTCCGATCAGCCGCCGCAGCCTCAGCGCCCGGACTACGCCGCGCAGCGCTCCGGCGAAGGGGATGAGGACAGCGGCGGCTGGGAGGTGCGCAACGGCTGAGGCCTCAGGGCCCAGGCCTCAGTCGACCGCCTCGCGCTGAGTGCGGATGAAGTCCCAGTCGCGCTCGCTCAGCCGCTCCTCGCGCGGCATCCGGACGCCGGTCAGGGCTTCCACCTCTTCCCGCACGAGGTCGGGGATGATCTCGCCGTCCAGGGCCTCCAGCGTGTGCTTCGCGTCCGCGGACAGCAACGGCCACCAGGTGTGGATCTCGGGGTCGGTCATTTCGGACTCCTCTCGCGATGTGCCGATGCTCGCATCTGACGTTCCCTCGGCGCAGGGGGTTGACAGCCCGGCATCCGCAGATCACCGCCCGGTGGGGTGTGGACGGGCGTATCGTCGAGACAGAGGCTTACGCGACCTTCTGGCGTCAGGAGGGTCGACGAGAGCACCTTCCCGCCGGCCCGAGGAGTCATCCACGGATAGGAGGAAGGGTCATGGCTGAGAAGCTGCACGGATACGCGCCGACGACGACGCACGCCGCCTGGGGTGCGGGCGATCCGCATCTGCTGATCTCCCGCAACGACGAGGACCGCTCGGTGCTCCATCTCGGAGCGGAGACCGTGACGATCGGCTCGGATGAGGAGTGCACGGTTCGGCTGGAGGGGGCGGCGCCCCTGCACGCCACGATCGTGCACGACGACCGCGACGAGTTCGTGCTCACGATGCACGGCCCGGGGCGGATGAACGCCAGCAGCCCGGAGGGCGAGCGCGGTGAGCGGGTGGAGACGCTGCGCACCGGAGCGCAGTTCACGATCGGGGACTGGATGCTGGTGTTCAGCCGTGACGAGTACGCGGACCACGGCCGGCCCTACGGCGGGCGCAACGGCGGTGAGGGCACCCACCAGGAGCGTCAGCCCGAGCGCCCCGACTACCCGGCGACCGGGGAGATCCCGGTCCACGATCGCTGAGCTCCGTCGACCTGCAGGGGCGGCTGGTAGCCTCGGCCTGAGGGAAGGGGGACGACCATGATCCAGACGCTGCTGCAGCTGCTGCTGACCGCGCTGCGCGTGGTGCCCCTCCCGGCCGGGACCTCGGCGGGCGGGATGCTGGGCATCGCCGCGGTGCTCATCGCGGTCGCCGTGCTCGCGATCGCCCTGGCACTGGTCCGGCCGATCTTCGGCATCCACTCCGTGCCGCATCCGAGACGCGCGATCGACGTGTCCGCCCTGCTCGCGCAGAGCGATCCGGATGCCGCGGGGCATCCGCGTCCGCGAGCCCCGGGAGCCGCGTTCGCCGCGTGACCCCGCCGACGCCCTGAGCGTCCGCAGCGGGAGACCGCGGCATCCGCCGACCTCCCGCGACCACGAACGGACACCCATGGACATCTTCGCCTTCCCGCCGCTCGCCCTCCTCCTGGACGGCGCCTACACCGCACTGCTCTCGCTCTCGCACCTGCTCGAACCGTTCGCCGGCGCCGCGGCGGCTGCGCTCGCCGTCGTGCTCGTGACGCTGCTCGTGCGCACCTGCCTCATCCCCGTCGGCGTCTCGCAGGCGAAGGCCGAGCAGATGCGCGCCCGCCTCGCCCCCAGGATGCGGGAGCTGCAGCAGAAGCACGGCAAGGACCGCGAGAGCCTGCAGCGCGAGACCATGGCGCTGTACCGCGATGAGAAGTCATCGCCGTTCGCCGGATGCCTGCCGCTGCTCGTGCAGGCCGCCGTCGTCGGCATCCTGTACACGCTGTTCCTGCGTCCCGAGATCGCCGGGCACGCGAACGCACTGCTGAGCCACGACCTGTTCGGCGCCCCGCTCGGCATCTCGCTGCTCGGGGCGATCGGCACCGGTATCGACGCGGCCACCGCGATCGTGTGGGCGGTGGCGCTGCTGATCATCGTGGTCATCGCCGACATCACCCGACGGGTGTTCCCCGCGCAGGTGCCGGACGAAGGTCCGCTGGCGGTGCCGGGCATGGAGAGCACGATGAACGCCCTGCACTACCTGACCGCGGTTTTCGCTGTGTTCGTGCCGCTCGCCGCCGCACTCTACCTGGTGGTGACCGTCACCTGGACGCTGGTGCAGCGCGCGGTGCTGCGCCGCAGGTACCCGCTGCCGGCGTGAGGCGGGTCGGCGCGGCTCAACGTGCGGCGACGGCGATGCGCAGCGGCGCGTCGGGAGCGGATGCCGCGGCGAGCGCGCGGTCGAGCTCGGAGAGCGGATGCACGGCGCTGACCACGTCCGCGAACGGGTGCACGCGGCCGGGGCCGGCGAGGAACGAGACCGCGTCGGACAGGTCCCGCCCGGTGTAATTGTGCACTCCGGTCACCGTGACCAGCCGGCGCACGACGGACTCGGCGTCGAGCGGAACGGGGTCGGCGGGGAACACCGAACCCACGAGCACCGCGGTCCCGCCCACCGCGACGCCCTCGATGGCGTCGGTGACGGCATGGCCGGAGGCCTCGATCACGATGTCCGGCTCGCGACCACCGGCATCCGCCGCCGCGCCGAAGCGGGCGGCCAGGGCCCTCCGTGCGGGGTTGGGGTCGCGCACCTCCACGACCGCACCCGACGAGGCGGCGATCGCCGCCGCCGTCAGACCTACCAGGCCCGCACCGTGCACGCGCACGCGGATCCCGTCCAGGTCGCGGCCCGCGGCACCGCTGCGCACCGCCGCGATCGCGGTGGCGGTCGCGCAGGAAGCAGGGGCCAGCACGGCGGCCGGCAGCGTCTCGGGCACCCGTACGATCACGGTCCCCTCCCGCAGCTGTGCGTGACTGGCGAAGCCGCCGGTGAGCTCGCGGTGCGGGGCGATCCGCTCGTGACCGTACTTGCCCAGCTCGCGGCACTTCTGGGTGAGACCCGCGCGGCATCGGTCGCACCGCCCGCACGACACGATCACCGACCACACGACACGGTCGCCGATCTGCAGGGGCGTGCCGTCGGCGGCATCCGCTCCCCCGGCACCGATCGCCATCACCCGTCCGACGCTCTCGTGGCCCAGCACGACCGGTACCGGGGCGGGACGCCGGCCCTGCACCGTGTGCACGTCCGACCCGCACACGGTGGACAGCTCGATCGCGACGAGCACGTCGTGCGCGGCGAGCGCGACACCGGGAACGGCGATCTCCTCATGCGGATGCCCGGGCCCGAGGAACGCCATCGCGACCGCGCACGGGCGCAGCACGATGTCCGTCCGCGGCTCCGCATCCCGCTCGGCGAGCGGTCTGCGGGGCAGCGCCGGTGCTGCCTCCAGGGTGACATCCATGGTCATGCAGACGGGATCAGGGCGAGGAGGCCGCGCTCGGCGAGTGCGTCGCGCAGGTCGACCACGCTGGAGAGCACGGCATCCGCCCCGGCCCCGCTGAGCGTCGCGCGGTCGTGCGCGCCGCTCAGCACGCCGGCGACGAAGCCGGCACCCGCGCGGCGGCCCGACTGCACGTCACTCGCGGTGTCACCCGCGACCGCAACGGCCTGCACGGAGGACGCACCCGTGCGCAGCAGCGCGGTGAGCACGAGGTCGGGGTGCGGGCGGCCACGGCCGGCGTCCACCGGCGACAGCGCCACATCGACCAGGTCGCGCCAGCCGAGCGCGTCGATCAGCGCGTCGCGGGTGACCGGGGCGAAGCCCGTCGTCAGCGCCACCTTCAGGCCCGCATCGCGCAGCTCCTCGATGGTCTCGCGAGCGCCGGGGATCTCCTCGGCGCCCTGCTCGGCGATCAGCTCGTCATAGGCGGCCTCGAACGCCGCGGTCGCGCGCTCGGCCGCGGGCTGGTCGCCGTCGGCGAGGTGCAGGAACACCTCGATCTTGGACTGGCCCATGGTGTCGCGCACGTGCTGCAACGCGTCCTCCCACGGCATCCGGTCCGCCACGCCCGTGCGCTCCGCCGCGCGCTGGAACGCGTGCTCCACGACGCCGTCGTCGCGGACGGTGGTGCCTGCCATGTCGAAGACGACGAGTTCGATTGCGGTCATGCGAGTGCCTCCTGGAAGTGGGCGGAAAGGGCGGACTCGGCAAGGCCCAGTCCGCAGGTCATGCCGATGCCGGTGGTGGCGGCGAGCGCCACGACACCGCTGGCGGGGCGTTCGTCGAGGAAATCCTCAGGCCCCGAGGCGTAGACGCCCTGCCAGCGCTCCAGCACCCGGAACCGGTCGGCCTGGAACAGCTCGCACGCCTCGTCGAGGAACGCCTCGAAGGCGCCCTCCGGCTGGAACGGCCCCGGCTGCACGGCCTTCGCATGCGAGTCGCCGAGGATCAGCGACCCGTCCGGCAGCTGCGTGTACATCTGGTTCAGGTCGAGCGCGGCGAGCTCGGGACGCTCGGCGTGCAGCCGGGCGCGCAGAGCCGCGGTCTCGGGCACGTCCGCGAAGCGCCCGTAGCGCACCAGCGACCAGCCGGTGAGCAGCGGCGCGGTCAGCGGTGCGGGCAGGTCGGCGACCACGCGCATCATGTCCAGGGCGCAGCGCTGGATGCCGATGCGCTCGGCAGCTTCCGGCAGCAGCTGGTCGATGTCGTGATTCACCGCGACGACCACGGTGCCGGCCGCGATCGATCCGCGGGTGGTGCCGACCCGGCCGGTCGCGACAGCGGTGGCGGCGGTGCGGACGCGGAACTCGACGCCCAGGGACACCAGGTGCCGCACGATCGCCGTCGCGGCCTCACGCGGGTTCACCTGCAGATCGGGCTCGATCAGCGCGCCGCCGAGCACGCCCTCGGGCCGCAGCGGGGCCAGGGCGAGCAGGTGCGCGGTCTCCAGCATCCGGATGCCGCCGTCGGACGCCGCCGACTCCAGCACGGCGAGCTCGTCGGCGTGCCGGGCGGCGATCAGGGTGCCGGACTCGCGCAGCCAGAAGCCGGCGTCCCGCGCGAGTTGCAGCCACAGCTCCCGTGCTGTGTCGGCGTGGCGCCGGGCGACGCCGGTCTGCGCCCCGATGCACAGGTGCCCGAAGTTGCGGATGCTGGCGCCGACCGGGGCATCCGTCCGGTCCACGACGATCACACTCAGGCCGCGGCGGACCGCCGCGTACGCGGCACCCAGTCCGACGATGCCCGAGCCGATCACGACGACGTCGGCACTGCCCGCGGCGCTCATGCGAAGACCTTCCGCATCCACATCGCCAGACCCTCGACCGCGAGCACGGTCACCAGGATCATGATCACGATGCTGGCCACGAGCGGGTAGTTCGAGCCCTGGCCGGCGTTGAGCAGGTAATAGCCGACCCCGCCGCCGCCGACGATGCCGAGCAGCGTCGCCGCGCGCACGTTGGTGTCGAGCATGTAGAACGTGTGCCCGATGAGCGCACGCGAGCCCTGCGGGAACGTCGCCGCCGCATACATCTGCAGGCGGGTGGCCCCGGTGGCGAGCAGCGCGCGCTCTGGCCCTCGTGGCACCTCCTCGAAGGAGTCGGCGATGAGCTTGCCGAGCAGGCCGATGCCGCCTATGGCGAGGGCGATGGTCCCCGCCTGCGGGCCGAGGCCGGTGATGATGATCAGCACGATCGCGAGGATCAGTTCGGGGATGCCACGGATGATCACCAGCAGCAGCCGGAAGCCGCCCTGCACGCCGCGGTTCGGGGCGACGTTGCGCGCCGCGAGCGACCCGATCACCAGCGAGAGCACGAACGTGATCAGGGTGGCGGCGAGGGCGATCTTCACCGTGTCGAGCATCGCCGCGCCGATCACCGCGAAGCCGTAGTTGCCGAAGTCCGGCGGCCAGAACTGCGCCGCTACCGCGGGCACCTTGCTCCAGAAGCTGAGCAGATCGCCCCAGACGATGTCGCTGACCACGACGGATGCCACGACCACGGCGACCGCGATCCAGCCGGCCATGGTGTTGCGCACGCGCTGCGGTGTCCACGGACGGCGCAGCGCCTGCTCGACGGTGTCGTATCGACGTGCGCCCACCGCGACCCCCGTCGGCGCAGCCTGCGACCGACGCGAGAAGAGCCGCACGAACACGCCCCTGCCGGCATCCTTCTCGCCCAGCATCGCCACGCGCACGGCGCTGGAGATGATCTCCATCACCACGCACAGCACGAAGATGACCAGCGCGATGCCGAGACCGAGGCCGTAGTCCAGCGACTTGAAGGCGTGCGACATCTCCAGCCCCAGTCCCGCGACGCCCACATAGCCGAGCACCACCGAGCCGCGCAGGTTGATGTCGTTGCGGTGCAGCACCGTGGCGACCCAACTGGGAAGCACCTGCGGCAGCACGCCGGTGGTGAACTCCTGCATCCGCGTGCCGCCGGCAGCGCGGATGGCCAGACGCGGCCCCTCGTCGATCTGCTCGATCGCATCCGCGAACATCTTCGAGATCATGCCGATCGAGTGGATGCCGATGGCCAGGATGCCCGGGAGCGTGCCGAGCGAGAACATGAGCACGAACACCATGGCCAGCACCACATCGGGCAGCGCGCGGGTGAAGACGCCGATGAAGCGGGCGAGCGCGCGCAGCGCCGGATGCGGCGTGGTGTTGGACGCCGCGAGGTACGCGATCGGCACCGAGAGCGCGGCGGCCAGCAGGGTGCCGGTGAGGACCAGCCCCACCGTGAGCACGGTCTGCTGCAGCAACTCGCCCGGCTCGGGGAAGCTCAGGCCGCCGACGCGGGTGAAGAAGCGCTCGGCGTTGCCGAGGCTGTCGGCCACGCCCGCGAAGCTGATGTCGATGTCGCGCAGCGAGACGACGGCGAGTCCCGCGATCACCAGCAGGGTGAGGCTCGCGCTGATGCGCTCGGGGCTCAGGCGCCGGCGCGGCGCGCGCGCCTGCAGCGCGGCATCCGCACCGTCCTGGCTCCCGGAGCCCGTCGAAGGGCCCCCCGAGCGCTCGAGAAGAGATGTCATGCGACGGGCTCCGCGATCAAGAGCTCGGTCTCCATGGCCTGGATCTCGCCGGTGCTCGTGGCGACGCGACCGTAGATCTCCATGACCTGCGCCTTGTCGAGCCCGGAGGTGTCGGTGTCGAGCACGACCTGGCCGTGACGCAGGCCCACGATGCGGTCGGCCCAGTCGATCGCGAGGTCGACCTGGTGCAGGCTGCACAGCACCGTGAGCCCGTCGTCGGCGGCGATCTCGCGGATGAGCGCCATCACCTGCGAGCTCGACTCGGGGTCGAGCGAGGCGACCGGCTCGTCGGCGAGCAGCACCTGCGGGTTCTGCATCAGGGCACGGGCGATGGCCACGCGCTGCTGCTGGCCGCCGGAGAGGGTGTCCGCACGCTGATAGGCACGGTCGAGAAGCCCCACGCGGTCGAGGTGGCCGAGGGCGCGCAGCTTGTGCGCCCGGGAGTACGAGAACAGGCCGAGCCGGGGGCCGCGGAGCCCGGCGAGCGAGCCGGACAGCACGTTCTCCAGCACGGTGAGCGAGCCCACCAGCTCGAACTGCTGGAAGATGAAGCCGACCCGGCTGCGCAGCCGGCGCAGCGCCTTGCCGCGCAGGGCCGGCACCTGCTCGCCGAGCACGCTGACGCTGCCGGACGTGGGGATCTCGAGGGCATCGATGTGCCGCAGCAGCGTGGACTTGCCCGAGCCGGAGAGGCCCAGCAGCACGACGATCTCACCGCGGCCGACGGTGAGATCCACGTCGGAGAGCGCGGTGGTGGAGTCGAAGCGCTTGGTGAGGGAATCGATGCGGATGACCGGCTCGGTGCTCATGACTGTCTCTTTCGGTTCGGATCTGCGGCTGCGCCGCCTCGATCGATGACGACCCGCCGGGCGCAGGGTGCTGCGCCCGGCGGGCCGGATCAGATCAGGCCTTGCACTGCTTGGCGTTGGTCTGCTTGCAGATGTCGCGGATGACGTCGTAGTACTTGTCGTCGACCGGCTTGGTGGCGTAGAAGGTCGCGCGGAACGCGTCGGAGTCGGCGCTGGTGATGCCGGCCTTGATGATGTCGTCGATGGTGATCTCGGCGAGCGAGTCGACCAGCTTCTTCTTCACGTCGTCGGGCAGGCCGTTCGCGTACACGAGGGGCGCGCCGGGGACCATGGTCTTGGCGATGACCTTGACCTTGTCGGACTTGGCGACCTCGCTGTCCTCCGCGAAGCCCGCCTCGCACTCCGTGCCCTCACCGGTCTTGGTGACGCTGACGTCGTGCTTGCCCGCGAAGACGGGGGTGATGTCCTTCTCGGGGTCGATGCCGGCCTTGATGAGGTTGTAGGTCGGGAACAGGTACCCCGAGGTCGAGGACGGGTCCACGAAGCAGACCTTCTTGCCCTTGAAGTCCTCGATGGTGCTGATCGCCGAGTCCTTCGGGGCGATGGCCATCGAGTAGTAGCCGGGCTCCTGGCCCTCCTTGGTGACGATGGAGGAGATCGGGGTGAGCTTCGCGCCGTTGTTGGTGGCGGTGATGTACGTGAAGCCCGAGAAGGACGCGACGTCGACCTTGCCCGCGATCGAGGCCTCGATGAGCGCGGCGTAGTCGGTCGACTCGTGGTACTCGACCTTCTTGCCGGTCTCCTTGGCGATGTAGTCCATCAGCGGCTGGTAGTTGGTCTCGGTGTCGACCGAGTCGGGGACGACGCCGAAGACGAGGGTGTTCTCATCGATCGCGTAGCCGGACTTCGCATCGCTGGGAGCGTCGCTTCCGGGGGCCGCGCCGGCGGAGCCGGAGCAGGCGGCGAGGCCGAGAGCCAGCAGGACGGCGCCGGCGACGGCGGGGAGAGCACGAAGCTTCATGAGGACCTTTCAGGGGTGTCGGGAAGGTGTCCGACAGAAACTCTGACAGCCCGGATGCCGAGAAATGTACCTATCTCAGCACTGTTCAGCGCTCGTTCACCAAGGATTCTTCCGGGTTAACTCCGCGGGAATTCGACCGCCCAGAGCGGTCCATGCCAAGTAGTATGCCTATGTGGCTGAAGCTGTCTACTCCCAGATCGCCGACGACCTCCGGGCGCAGATCTCATCGGGGTCGCTGCGTCCCGGCGACGACGTGCCGACCGAGGCCGAACTGGCCGAGCGGTGGCGCACCTCGCGCGGACCGATCCGCAACGCGCTCGCCGCACTCCGGGCCGAAGGCCTGATCCAGACCCATCGCGGACGCCCTGCGCGCGTGGTGTCGAAGAAGGCTGATCAGGCCGTCGACGTGTCGGTGCCGTTCACGCGCTGGGCGCGCGAGCTGGGCGTGACGCCGGGGGCGATCACGCAGGAGATCAGCCTGCGCCGGGCCGGGGCGGAGCGGGCCTCCGCGCTGGAGGTCTCCCCCGACGACACCATCGTGAGCGTGATCAGGCTGCGCCTGCTGGACGGCAGGCCGACCATGCTCGAGCGGCTCTCCTATCGCGAGGACGTCGGCCGGCTGCTGCTGCAGGCCGACCTCGACGCGATCTCCATCACCGAGCACCTCGCCGCCCACGGGCATCCGATCGTCGGCCTGCAGCATGAGATCGACGCGGTGGCCGCGGACGAGCAGGATGCCGCGCTGCTGCGAGTGCCGACCGGCTCCCCCATCCTGCGGCTCAGCCGGATCTCCCGGGATGCCGACGGCCGCGTCTTCGAGGCCTCCGAGGACCGATATCTCAGCGAGGTGGTGAGGTTCACCGTCGCCGCGTCCGGGATCTCGGCCGACGGCCAGTATCTTCGCGCCGTCGGCGGTTAGGCCACCTGATGGGCATACAGGCCGCATACACGCTGTTGGATGATCAGACACTCGATCGACTCGTCGAGTCCGCTCCGGAGCACCTCGTCGACGAGCTCGAACGTCTGGGGTTGCGCGAGGGCTCGACGGTCTAC
>Ga0308170_10000803_pt1 | contig 35292 bp, 38 predicted proteins | sample PhyBR2_2_FD_202136 | JGI IMG/M metagenome (GOLD analysis project Ga0308170, IMG submission 202136) | Phyllosphere microbial communities from UC Gill Tract Community Farm, Albany, California, United States - DLSLSB.R2 | ecosystem: Host-associated > Plants > Phyllosphere > Unclassified | place...
GGGATGGATGGAGATGCGTTTTCGAGAATGTTTCAACCACCTTCGAATATGAATGGAACGAATCAGGGGAATGGGATGGGAATACAGAGTGGAGGAGTTCAAGGTGGGTATGGGAATGCGAGTGGAATGATGGGAATGCAGTCGGGAGGGAATGGGAATCAATCGAACTCTTCGCAAGGATTTCAACAATTCGCTCAACCACCTCCTCCTCAACAACCACAACAACGAACGAATCCCTTTACTCAATTCGCTCAACCTCAACCTCAACATCCAGCTCCCTCTCAGACCTCGAATCAACTTCAACCTCCTCCCTCCCAAAACACCTTCACCTCAATTTGGGACGATTTGACTTCCCTCTCTCCTTCTCCATCTCACACTCCTCAACCCGCTCCCCAACCCCTTCGACCTCAATTGACAGGTTTCACTCCCTCTTCTTCATTCGGTCAACAATTATTAGCTCGTGAATCATCCCCAGCCCCTCCACCTCCTCCGTCTCAATTCCTCGATCCCTCGAATCGATCATCTTCTCCTTTCACTGGGCCGACTCCTCAACCCCTCAAACCTCAATATACAGGTTACGTACCTTCTTCAACTCTCAACCTTTCTCAACATCAACCAGGACAAGGAGCAGGTTCTACCCCTCAACCTTTGAGACCTCAAGTAACGGGATTCGTACCTAGTTCTTCATTCGGTCAATCTTTATTACAACAAGATTTCAATAATTTTCAAGCTCCTCCTTCTCCAAACTCCTCTTCACCCGCTCCTTTCGATTCACCTCAAGCTAATAAGAAGGAACAAGATTTATTCGATTTCGATTTATTCCCCTCGTCCAACTCTTCGAATCAAAACGAACTTCAACCTCCTCGCCCTCAATTCGCTCAGCCTCAGCAGCAACAACGTTCCTCGTCTCCCTCGAATCCTTTCAACACTATGCCATCTTCCTTCGTATCCGCTCTCCCACCTCAACAACAACAACAATTCGCTCAACCGCAAATGAGAGGAGGAGGAGGTCAAGGGACTAATCCTTTCTTGATTAATTCCCAACCTCATTTACAGCAACAGAACACCGGTTATTACCCTCAGCAACAACAACAGCAGGCCTTGAGACAACAAGTTACTGGATTTGGAGGGATGGGAGGAGGAGGAGGTGGAACAAATCCTTTCTTGACGCAGCAGGGAGGGAGTGGGATGTTTGGGAATGGGAGCGGGTTCAGATAGTGAGCTTAAAAAGCGGGAAGAGGGAAATATGTATAGAATTTGGGAAGGGGAGGAGAAGGGGATGGGAGATAGAATTGTTGTTGTTGTAACGAAATCTATGTATTTGAACGCTCTCACTTCGATACATTGTGGGGCGAACGTGAGGTACTCGCCGGGACGCTGTTCGATATGTAAACTCGGAGCGGAGAAAGCCAGACTCTGTAGCGAGGACAGCAGAAGAAAAAGTCAAACTTGATTCGCAGCTTCGGAAAATCTTCGCACTACGGCTTCCAATCCTCCGAGATGAGTGCCCCTTCTCGAGATCAAAAATCCCTAACCTCCGCAAAGTCCCGGTCTAAGCGGCCTTCCCATGCCTTTCCCTTGAGCCACTGGACGTCGATCCCATAAGCTCCTTTTACATCGCTCACCTGAAACATCGTTTCGTTCCTTGATGCATCGGTGTTTACCCCTTCCCCTAACATTCTCATTGAGTTTGCACCCAACTTGAGCGTGGTCAACCGAGGATAGCGGGAACGAGCATGGTCGAGAAACCCTCCCCTCCCTGGGAAATGCCGAAAAGCGTGAGGGCCAACAGCGAGCGTTTCTATATTTCGAGGGAGTCCAGAGATGACGAATTGTGAGGTAAGGGTAAGGATAGACGCGTCGAGTGTTCCCCTACTCCTGAGATTGAGAGTGAGGGAAGAAAGGTTCGGGAGCTCCTGGCAGGATTTGAGGGATGTGAGGATAAGTCCGGAAGGGAAGGGAACAGAGAGCAGACGGGACGGCTCAATGGTCGTGACGAGGTGTGCGAGGTTTGTGAGAGCGGAGAGGGAGATGAGGGGTACGAAACCGTCGAAATGGAGGCGAAGGTAGCGAAGAGTGAGGAAGGAGGCAGTGAGGTAGAATTCGAGGTCTCGACGTGTATTGTGGTGAATGACATTGAGATCAGTGAGGCTGAGGTTGAGAGGAGGTAAAGATCCGTCTCGAGGAGCAGAAAGTTCGCCTTTAAATCGTTCAAGTCGCTTGAGCGAATCGAGAAGATGATATGTGTTGATCGGGTCGAACGAGAGTCGTGGTAGAATGAGAACTCGAAGATCTTGAGCTTGCGTGATGACCTTTCGCAAGTCTGTTAGATCCTTCTTCTTGCCCTTCCCTTCCCATGGTTTCCACCAATTCTTGCTCTCTCCCGCCAAGCGTAATTTCCGGAGGTTGGGTAGAGCTCCAATAACTTCGATGGCTAGATCGAGATCATCGGGGAACGGTCGATCTTCGAAGGTCATCTTGAGCTCTTGAACCTGATGTGCGAGGTGTTTCACCGTGAAAAGAGCGGAGAGCAGATGTGAAGCGACGCGATGGAGGGGTTCGTTGGGGGAAGGGCTACCTCCGAGTACCTTAGGGTTGGCGCAGATATGGAGATCGAGGGAAGAGTAGAGCCGCTGTCGAGCGAAGGGGAGGAAAGAGCGATTGACGAGGCAGAGTCGAGCGAAAGTATCGTTCTCTTCGTGTAGAGAGGAGAAAGGGATAACGCTGAAGATTTGTGAGATGATCTCGGGAGGTAAGAAGCGGTAAGGAGGGCGAGGAGAAGCGGGCGATGCGAAAGGAGATCTAAAAACAAGACGAGGTTAGCAAGAGTGATAAAGAGTACAGAGGCCTCGACTGACTGTTTCTGAATATATTTGATTTCTATTTGATTCATCTCGGCTGTAGTTTGATCCATTCTCGTTGTAGTAAGGCGAGAGAGAAGGAGAAACGAGGTTGAGATTGAAGTAGAAGAGGAAGAGCGAGGAGAGCCAGCGAGGGTTTGGGAGTTGCTATACTAATGCTTGAGGTCTTCTTCTATTGCTGCAATCGTTCACTTGTGGCTTAGAGCAGAGTCGCTAGAACCGAAGTGAATGGAAAGAGTGAAAGAAGTTTCGCTTGCTATCTCAACCTCTTCCCAACACCTATCGATCTCGGAATAGTCTCAGAGGTACCTGATAGCGTCTATCAACAAGACATGTACCTCGCCAGCTCAGCAGAACGGCTACCTCTGGCTTGGTCCTCCTTTTCCCCTTCTTTCTCCCGCTTCGTCAACTCTCCCTCTCGACTCACATCCTCAATAGGCTTCTCGATGACAGTCGAATGATACTCAGACTGCTCTCTATGTCGTACAAGTGGTCCGGCTAATCCGTCGGAGTTTGAGATTTTCGCTCAGTCTCAGTCTCTTTCCTCTCTTTCTTCCCTCTTCTCTTCTCTCTTCACTACTCTTTTAAAAGGTCTACATACAGTTGAACAGAGGATGAGTATCCAAGACCTACAAATAGCTACTGTCTCTCGAGTTGTGAGTCTCGCTTTCTTCCTCCTTTCTCACTCAAAGATCCGTGCGACTCTCACTCTCGAAGCCTCACTGACTACCCTCTCTCAATCATAGTACGCCGACGCAAATGAACAACTCGGTAAAGACTGGTGGGACTACGATGATCTCCAAATCGGTTGGGGTTGGCAAGATCGATACGAAGTAATTCGAAAAGTCGGAAGAGGCAAGTATTCTGAAGTGTTCGAGGGATATGATACAGTCGACAAGAAGCTCATCGTCATCAAAGTATTGAAACCGATCAAGAAGAAGAAGGTGAAGCGGGAATTGAAGGTGTTGATGAACTTGAGAGGAGGCGATAATATCATCGAATTGTGCGTAGGGTTTCTGAGCTATCCTCGGTTTGATCGATCGAAGCTGATAGCTTGGTGACGTTGTCGCTTAGGCTTGACGTCGTGAGGGATCCAGTGGTGAGTCTCCCTCCCCTTCGTTTCCATTCCACAACGAGCGAAACATACTCACTCTTCTCGTTCCTTGCGATTCAGGCGAAAACTCCAGCTATGTACGAGTCTAATCTTCGAATGTATAGTCTGAGATGACTACTGATTCGATGGAAAGACGCGCACAGCATCTTCGAGCATGTTCAAAACATCGATTCCAAAACGCTTTACCCGTACGTCTTCGCTTTCTCGCCCGTCTTCCCGTTACCAGGAGCTATGTGCTGACCTTCTCTCTGTTACGCTTTCTCTTCCCGTCGACAGCAAGGTCAGTCACGATCTCCTTTTTCTTCTTCTTCCTCTTTTCGCTTCTCGCAGCGATTGACGAAACTCTCTCTTCCTCTCATACGACACGCAGTTCACCGACGGAGACGTACGCTACTACATCTACGAACTCCTCAAAGCTCTCGATTTCTGTCATTCTCGAGGAACTATTCATCGAGATGTGAAACCTCTCAACATCCTCATCGATCACTCTCAGCGAAAGGTGCGATTCTGCTCCTTCCAAATGATCGGCAGTCGAATTTGCTCATCAGGAGGCAGCATCTTCCACAGCTTCGTTTGATCGATTGGGGATTAGCAGAGTTCTATCATCCAGGTCAAGAATTGAATGTGAGAGTTGCTTCGAGATACTATAAAGGTGCTCTATCTCTCGAGTCTGCAAGCTCTATCTGTACTACGACTGAGGAATCGCGAGTAGCTCACAGGTCCCGAATTGCTCGTCGATTATGGATTCTACGATTATTCACTTGATCGTGAGTCGACGGTTGCTCTCAGCAATCGCTTCCTCAGCTGCTCTCTCGGCGACGAATCAAAGGCAGGGTAGCTGAGACTTGGCGATCCTCTCACAGTGTGGAGTGTTGGCTGTACTTTCGGTTCGATGGTGCGTTTCCCTCTTTCCTCTTTCTACTTACCTCAATTTCCTTCACTATCCTCCCTCTTTTCTACAATTCGCTTTGTATCGTCGTCTACAACCCATTCACCTTACTCCTGATAACCTTTACGGAAAGCTGACTTCCACCGAGCGTTTGACTGTCGAAACAGATCTTCCGTCGAGATCCTCTCTTTCATGGTTCAGATGTCGGTCGGGACTTTGATGTATCTCCTTGTAGCTCATTCAAGCTGATACATAGTTAGCGTGGTCGACAGAACTATGACCAACTGATCAAGATCGCAAAGGTCCTCGGTACTGAAGAACTCTTCCAATACCTCGAAAAGGTACGCTGCGAAATATCTACATCCTTCCTTCCCAAAGCGAATGCTGATGTAAGAGTGGCGCCGCTGTACAGTACGAGATTGATCTTGATCCCGAGTTCGAACAAGGGGAACATTTCCTCGGAAACTATCCAAAGAAACCTTGGTCGAAATTCGTCAACTCAGGTGAGCTGGACCCTTCTCGACTGGTCTATGCCCTTGTGGCTAATCTAGAATGTAAACGCCCTTTCACAGAGAACCAACGATACATCTCGGATGAAGCGATTGATCTCGTTGATCGATTATTGACTTACGACCATGTCGAACGACCAACTGCGAAAGAAGCGATGGAACATCCTTACTTCCGTGCGTTTTCTTCTCTTGTTGATCTACTCGGAGCGCAGTATTGATCCGTAATCGACGAAGTCGCACAGATCACGTTCGTCAAGCCGAGTTGCAATGCAAGTCCGAGTTGGAAGCGATTCAAGCTGGTCATTCTCGTCAGTCTCCACTTCGACGCATCTTCTTCACGAACTGGAGAAGCTGATTACCGTACCAGGCTTCTGACAGCTGCTGAAACTGCTATCTTCATGAGTACTTCGGAGGAAGGAGATGGAGAAGTCAGAGCTGGAGAAGTCAAGGCTTTGAGCTGAGCTTCTGAGCGACCAATCTCTCATTCGAGTCACCTCACATGGAGTGTAGTGAAATAGGAAGGGAAAAGAGTGGTTTTCGTGTTGTCGTTGATTTCCTTGTTTGTAAAAAACGAACCTCCTTGCGGTACGTGGAGACCAGGTCCGATCCTCTTTGCTTCAGCGAGCTGATCGATTCCGTATCGATCATACAGCTCGGGCCCTGAGGTCGTTTCAAACGCGCTCGAATCGAACATTCCGAGTTGATAGGACGCGTGAGTTCGGTTTCCTCGCGCATCGCTTGCTGTACCAAGCTGATGTCGAAGGAGTGTGGATCACAGGTCTTCGCTGTCGGTAAGGGAGCGGAATATCGAGCGCATCAAGTCGGAGAACGCCTTCGAGGATTCTCTGATAGCTTAGACACCTTGTTTGTAGCGAAGTTCCTGTCTTCTCTTGAATCTTGAATCTCGGTCGACTTAGTCGCGCTGTTCGAAAGAGCTCCTTGCTGCTGTAATGGGCCAGCAAAGTCAAAACAAACGGGAGCAATCGGAAGTATCATTTCCAGAATTGACGCTTCTTTGCAGCTCAAACGCCGAAAACTACAGTCTTCGCACCCCACAGCCCACAAACAACCTTCGCTCTCTTCCCTTCCTCCTCCTCTGCTTCCCTGCTAGCTCCAGCCGCGATAAAGACTGGCACGAAATGTTCTTCTCTCGGATGAGCCAATCTGAACGCTTCGTGTTTCGTCAGAGAGTCGAGAGCTGCTGATCGTTCTGTGTAGCTTGTAGATGGAGGATGAGAGAAGGCGGATAGGAGGGAGGATTCGAAGGAATGGTAAGCAGGTTTGGCGGTTGAAGGTGAGAAAGCTGAGAAGTCGCGCTGTAGAGTCGCATTTGGCGAGAAGCGCGAGAGGTTAGTGCGACTGGTCGTTACAAGTGAGATCTGACGAGCTGATGAATAGATCGAATAGAGATGAAAGCGAGACTTACGAAAGTATGAATCGTGAGACCGCCTGCGATGATGAGAACTCCCTCACTCCTCAGCGGTTCCAACGCTTCACCAAGCGATCTCTGCGCCGTTGTTGAGAGGTCGGAAGGGATCGAAACCTGAATGGAGGGTGACCTCTGAGGTCAGCTATGGAGAGGAAGACGAACGGAAAGAAAAGCTTTACCTGAACGATTGGAACTGGCGCTTCTTCTCCGAACATTAACCTGAAAGGTACAAAGACTCCATGATCTGTTCGAGCGTCAACAAGCGCTGAGTCGAATTCGTGCCTTCGTGTGCAAATGAACAGAAGCGAACTCACCTAAACCAGGACCGTCGAATCCTCTCCCATCTCTACCTCTCGATTTCAGCTTCGTCGTTAGTCTCGACTCCTTAATTCCAGCTTTCTGCAAAAGCTCGACAACTTGACGAGAAAGCTGAGCATCTCCCGAGGAACGAAATTTGATTTTGTACAATTCGTCGGGGAAGCCAAAGACTGCGAAATGGTGTCAAGCGATTGTCAGATACTTCGCATAGTCAGACATAACCGTCGACGACTCGTCGCAGCTTATGGAGAATCAGGGGGAGGAGGACTCACAATCGTACAATAACGGATTCTCCTCCCCATAATCCGTCACTCTCCCTCCACCCTCCGTCTCGAAATGCGCCGAGAGCACAACAATAGCTTTCGGTCTATACTTATCCATCAACACCGGTCCTAAATCCTGTAAGAATTGCGAGAGTAATCCATCTGGACCTTGGATTTCACCGAGAGTTTCTAGCATTGGCGAATCTTTCGCGAGATGAGGCGGGAGGAGTAGCATCGGTTCTATAGAAGTGTTTGTGAGAGGTCGGAGCGATCCTTACTGACGGAAACGAGCGGGATTTCGTGAGAAAGATCGGCACTTACGACCATGAGCGAGGAAGACACTAGGAATCTTTCCACCGTTCTGTTCTAGCGTGGGTAAGCTCTCCAGCTCTTTCCTCCATTCTTCACGAGTATTGAAGATCTGTGAAGCCATTGATTGATTCGAAGATTCGGTAAAAGTGGAGGTAATTCGGTTTGAGTTGGCGAATGGAAGTAATGCCGATACTCTTGATAGCGTAGTCTGCGCGTACTTGCGAGCCGAGAGATGTACGAAAGTCGTCTCAAGAGTGGGGTGGAAGGTGAGAAAGAGCGAGAAGAGGACAGCTGAGACTGCAGCTACGAGAGCTGTTGAGGTTGTTGTGAGTCGTATTATGATCGTTGATCAGCTTGGTGAGCGATGCGGGCGAAGTGTAAGCGAAATCATTGATGAGGTGAGATGGTCGAGCCAAAAAAGGAAATCGAAGTGAAGTTGCGTTGAGTAAGCGGATGAGCAAAGTTGGATAAGCGACACTGACGCTCTGTCAGGAGGACGAGTTTGTCGGGGCGAAATGGATTCTCGAGGAAGGTAGGCGGACGTCAAGTTCGACTTCGTACGAAGTATCGGGGCGAAAGTCGACGAGTTGCGAAATCGGCGTTGCAGCCTCAGATACCTCCGAGCGATGCATGAGGTCTGATCCCGGTGAGATGTAGATCATCCGCATGTCGTGGAGTAGAGCGAGAGCTGCTCTAAACGAGCGAGGCGAGAGATTGCGAAGAACCGAATGGGTCGAAAATCGCACTGCTTGCGAAATACTCGCTCGAACGAAGCTCCTCCGGTGCGAGCTGTTGCACCGACGTTGCTCGACCATTTAAGTGCACGAGGGATGCCAAAGCAGACCGTCTAAGCGGACCGGATCGTAGCCAATAAGACTGAAGAGAGTGATCGCTTCTTCGACGAAATCGTCGTGGTGAAACCCAAAATTCGCCAATCCAGCGAGGCCTGAAGCCAGATAAAAGTCTGAAGGGCCATACTGTAAGCCTGGTGCGATATCACCACGTAGCAATGCGATTTGACTCCCTTATTCCCTCTTGACGAGCGATTCCTGTCCTCCCGCGCAGCTCCGAAACAATAAAGCTGCATCGGAAGGCCTCCAGCCCTTACACGTCCCATTCGCGACCATTGCTCGACCGTCTTCATGAGAGATTGAGAGCTTATAGGCCGAAGTTGAGTGATTGATCGAAAGAGAGCGAAATGGGCGAAACGAAAGCTTGTGGACGAGGAGTTGTATAGGTGAAGTGATCAAAGAGGTGTCAAGGTCTGACCGAGCACATCTTGTGCATCTAGCGATGTGGTAAGAGCTAAAGAGATCAAGATTTGTTTCTTCTTTTTTGACCATTCACTTCGCCCGACTCGACCTATTCAGCACTCGCTGAACATGGCTTCGCTCAACATACTCCCTCCAGAACTCAAGCTAGCCATCGCGCAACGGATAGAGGACAGCGACGCAGCCTGGCGCTCTTTGAGGGAAAGATCAATTCTTGGAACAGCGGGAACACCATGGGCTGGCTGGATAGGACGCTCGATGCAGGCAATGTCGGAAGTGAATCATGAATGGAGAGTATTGATAAATCCTCATCTATTTGAGCAAGTTTTCCCAAGTCTTCCTTTCGAAATCGTTTCTTTTTTTCGCTGACAGACCCTCGTTCGTGTTTGTAGAGCGCTGTATTCGAGATTAGTAGCATAACATACGACCGCGACATCTACAACTTCATGGAATCCCTCAGCATACGATCTATCGACCGCAATTCGCTAAATTATGCACTCCCTGGTCTGATTGAGCGTCTTTCAAACCTTCGCCGCATCTCTCTTCCGAACAGCAAAATGATGTGCTACTTCCAGGAACTGATATGGCAGTTGGGGAATCCCGTCGGATTCCCGAACGAGGTTGGAGATTTCTTTTCGAAGGTCCAGCAAGTCACGGACTGGGACATTTCGGTGGACGACCTCAATGACGCTGCGAGATTCATGTTGATGCTACCTTCGAATTACACATCTCTCGCAATCCGACTCACGAGCCGGAACTACTTCGATCGAGGTGACGACTTCTTCCTCGACATTTTGGGCGAATGCGGTTACCTCGAGTCGCTCGTCCTCTCGCACGTCTCGCGGAGTCCTGGAATCCACGAGGAGTACATCCACAGCCACTTTCCCTTCCGAGGCACTCTCACTTCCCTCGAACTCTCAACTCCGAATGATCACCTTCGACCGATCAATCTCGAATTCGCTCACCTCTTCCCAAACCTTCGATCTCTCCGCCTCGTCAGCTCAGGAACCATCAATATCGGTCCGATGGAAACTCCTCTCACCTTTCATCATCTGTCGAATCTCGAACTCCGCAATCACGCTCTGCAACACTCCGATTTGGTCCTCTCTTGCCTCGATCTGCCAGCAATAACACGGCTCAGTATCGAAGCATGCTCACCTTCAAACAATATTGGCTTCCCTACGGAGGAGGTTCCTCGAGTCATGAAATCGTTTCGATCGCATCTCGAAAGATTTGGAGGAACTCTCCGAACTCTTTCTCTCGACTTGGAGACGCGCGCATACGACAAATTCCTTGCGAGCGTCGCGACTCGAACGGGACGAACTCTCTTCACTGTCCATCCTCCGATCAGTCTCGACCAACCCGCTTCACTTCCCTCCCCTTCGACCATTTCTAAACAACTTTTGCTCGACGAGGAAGAAGAGGAGGAGGTGGACCTGCCTCATCTCCCAGGAGCTCTACTTGACGACACGCAAACGATGCTGAGATGGATGAGCGAAAGAGTCGAGAAAATGAGGGAAATCGACGATAGAAGGGGAGCGGTGGAGATGTGGTATTCCTTGCGGGAGATGCGTCAGCTCAAGACATGGCTAGAAGGTTGATCTGGCAAGCTCGAGTGAGTACACGGGCTTCTGCAATTGCTGCAAGTGAGTTTGCTCAACCGAGAACTGACTTTTCTCTCATTTTTTCTCGAAACAGTTCCAACACTCGACCTCTCCCACCGACCTCTCCCTTCATCATTCCTCCATCTCGAGACCTCATCGAGAGCTAACGACATATCCATTCAAAGACCGAATTTACAATCGTTCAGCCCCCTTCCCGTTTCGGCTCCACTTCCCTCAAATCCCTCTTTCTTTCCTTCCCTTCACTTTCTCCTTTCCACAACACGAATCACCCTCATCATGCCCTTCCAATCACTTCCAACCGAAGTCAAACAGCTCATCATCGACGAAGCTGCGGCATCCGATCGATTGTACCAAAGTTTGCACAAGGAGGATAAGGAGAAGAAGCGGGCTCGATCACAGCATCCCATCTTTCCGCCTCGACCTCGACCATCAGAGGATAGCACTCTACCAGTCTCGGTTCGTCGAGGAAAGGCAGTTTCGGCGTTGTCGTTGGCTTCGCGAGAATTGAGGGAGCTTTCGGTCAAATATCTGTTCAAAGTCAGTTGAACTTTTCATCCTTTGGTTGCGACTATACTGATTCGACTCTTTTCCGAGTAGACCTACCCCTTGGAGGGAAATCTGAATCCCAAACCCTTCAAATTGAGTGAACCTGCAAATTCTGCGGTAACTCGGCTCCTCGATTCTGATGGCGGACGACTCGGATCGTACGGATTCGGCGTCTATGGCGCTCAGGCCGTTGATGCACTTCCAAACCTACGAAGACTGGCGATTCGCGATCTCCAGAAGCATCGAACCCTTGAGCCCGAACACAAGGAGCCCGAACGCAAGAAGCGTAGATTGGAGGAAGCGACGAAGAACATTTCCGAGTGGGAACTGAGCTTCAGCAACGAGTCGGGACAAGGTCAGGTCGCTAGATTACTTCGCTTGCATCCTACAATACTTCACTATATCTCGATCGATCAGGACGTTTACGGCGACAAACCTTTCTTCGACAACGAAACCGACCCAACTCTACTTCGAGCTCTTTCGAACTGTCCAAACCTCACCAAGCTCCTTCTATCAAGTACGCGCCATCGACATCGGCATGCTAACGAGAGAAGGGAATCGTCGACGGTGCCAAACTTCGCGGCAGCTCTCTCAACCAACTTCCTCTTCCGCAACACTCTCACTTCCCTCTCCCTCTCCCGCCGTTCCGAAGTCGACTTCTCTACACCCATCGATGCTTCCTTCCTCACTCTTGCCTCGTCCTTTCCCAACCTCACCCATCTCCGACTCGAAGCAGAAGGACACATCATCGACGACTCCCCTTTCGCTATCACCGGTTCATTCTCCTTCCCTTCCCTCCGTTCCCTCGAGATCTCCCTTCATTTCTTTCCATCGACAATCAGACTCCTCAACACACTCTCCCTTCCCTCTATTCGACTCCTCAGCCTCACCTTTGAGGGTCACAAGATCACTACGGGCTATTTCGACCCCTCTCTTCTCGCTGAACCCCTCTCTCGACTCGAACCGACACTCACGATCCTCGACCTCGCATCGACGCACCCGCTTTATCGAACCGAACTCGACTCTCTCGCCAAACGAACCCTTCCTCGATGTCGCGTTCGAACGAAGTGGGAGGAAGGAGATGTACGCGGAGATTCAACATTGGAGGAGTCGGAGCTGGATAGTACGATCAATGAAGCGAAGAAGTTTGCGGACTGGATCATCGGCGAGGCGGAAAGAGCGAGGAAGGATGGGAGTTTGACGGCTGCGAGGGATTTACTAGGTAGTTTGAAGGAGGTGAAAGCGAGGAAGAAGTGGATGGATATGTGAACTCTGACCGGCGACGGCGATGTGGAAGAGGAGGAGGAGAGAGTGGATTATTGATTCGAGGGCGAAAGATGCGAGGTGAGCGTCGAACGAGTTGATGTAGTCTCCTGAAAATCTATATATCTTCCATGCACTATGTTCGCTGAATCCACCAATGAGAGTCAGTGGAAACTCTCAAGTTTCCAGAAGAAGGACTTGCGAATTCGACTTGCGAAATCTTTTGGTTCTCACCAAAAAGTGCTTCTCACCTCGACTTTGCTCCGATCGCCTCAGATCTCGGCCGAACAAGCATTCAGCTATTGTGACCATACTCCAAGTGGTCTCGACCTGTTCAGGTGAGTTGGCTTTCTTCAGTCTCGATTCGAGCGGGGGAAAGTTGGAAGAGCAAAACATCAACGAGGACTAGCTGAAGACTCACATGGACAGCAAGGTAGTCCAACAGCTACTCTGAGTACCTGCTAAGCTAACCAGCGCGCTGTTAAGAGTGGTTGTCGCTGTTCTTCCCCTCATCAGTTAATCTTGATCTCGAAATGCATGCAGCTCGCTGACGATGTACTCTTCTTGCTTGAACAGACCATCGCGAACCTTAGACTGTCCTAGAGCTATTCTGCTACTCTCCTCGTCCTTTTCACCACTCCTCTCGAAACTCGAAATGTCGTTTAATTCTCTTCCCACCGAAATCAAGCAACTCGTAGTCTCGCACACTCACGAAATGGACACGAAATGGCGCAAACGTCAAGTTGAGATCAGAGCATCAGGGAGCTCAACCGTCAAGAATTGGAAAGTGAAAGGCATCGATGCTTTCTCGAAAGTCAACAAAGAGTGTAGAGAGCTCTCACTACGCTACTTGATCACAGTCAGTACTATCTCGGACCTCTCCGACGACGAGATCATACACAAGGCTGACCGACTGCAACCAAATGTAGACCCTCAAAGCTTCGAAAGCGCAAGATCCGATCTTCGAAAGTTCAATCTTAGGTACCCCCCTCGCAGAACTCATCACGACTTTCCAAATCGAACAACATACTTCTCTCGACTCACTCTCAACCATCGTCCAATACATTCTTCCTCGTCTTCCGAATCTTCGTCGAATCCACGTTCCCCATTATCGACCACTCGCAATCTTGTCCCCCGTCAACACCGGTCGTGCCGAGCCTCGATGGGATCGACAACCGTTCGTATTTCGCACACTCGTCGAATTCGTCAATAAGCAGATCACGGAATGGGACGTCGAAATCACGCCGAAAATCGACCTCGCTTCTCTCATTCTCTCCAGTCCGTCGACTTTGAGATCTCTCACTATACGACCAAGCCTTCAGAATCAAAGCTACATCGTCGAAATTGCCGATTCACCTCTCGCAACTCTCCTCATCAATTGCTCTTGCCTCGAGACTCTCAAGATCGTGTCTCGTGCAAGTCCCACTTCTCCACAAGTTACTCTACCCTTCGTCCATCCTCTCGTCATCTCTGCTCGCTATCCCTGTTATCACACTCTCACTTCTCTTTCTCTCACTGTCGGGAAGGGAACATCGGCCTACATCGACATTGCAGCTCTCCACTTCGCAGGCGAGTTTCAACATCTCACGCATCTTCATCTCGAAGGCCCCTTCGCTCTTTCTACTTCGATTGATGTCCCCAGATGCAACATGTCGCAGCTTCAACATCTCGAGCTCGTCGTCGAAGATCTCGAATCGGTTGAGGACGTCTTGAACGGCGTGAGCCTACCTCTCATTCGACGCATCGATATTTCATTCCCCGATTCTTCCGACGCCATCGCACGAGAGGCTCATCAATTGCCGTCCACCCTCCAAAGTATCGTCGACGAGATCCTAGCCTGCTCGAAAACTCTACGACATTTAGCCCTGAACTCCTCTGTCGGCCTCTATCAAGATGATCTCGACTTCATGATCACACATCTCTCCCGTACCTCGATCACCGTCGAAATGACCTGGCGACTCGGAGCGGCAGAAACACGAGCTTTACCAGATTGTCAAGTCCTCGATCCGGACGACGAAGAGGTTCCATCGAGTTCGACGCTATTGGAGGTTGTCGGTGGTAGTATTCGAGAGACGAGTGAATGGGTTGCGAAGGAAGCGGAAGGGATTGAGAGGGAGGGCGATTTGAACGGGATGAAGAGTTTGGTCGATGCGTTGAGCAAGGTCAGGGAGTTGAGGGACTACTTGGATGTATGAGGAAGGAGCTCGCTGGTGTACGCGGCAGAGACTCGCAGAGGCGGCGGAAGTTGGAACGGTTGAATGGATTTGAGCGAAGAAGACTTGCGAAATTGGAATAGCGGAATCACAGACAATGCTTTGCCCCTGTGAAACAGATGAGATTCCTTCGATTCCCTTCTGTTGATTGCAGTGCGAACGAGAGAGCTGGTCTGAAAGTGTTCGTGCGAAAGTTTCGACTTCGTTTCTTGTTCTTCTACCAATTTCGACTTTCACCTCAACTCGCTCAGACTGATTCCGACTGGCGCTCTCATCGAAAACTAGCTCTAGTATTGCTGACCACGCTCAGAAGAATCCCTCAAGGTGAGTCAAACAGCTGTCATTACGAATCAAAGTTCGGGGGAAAAGTTGGAGGAGCGACTGAGCGTCAACAACAAGGGAGAGGATTATTACTGCTAGCTGGGTCCACTCAGGGTCTATATAAGATACCGTTCGAGGTATTTACGGGTCCCAAACAGCTTCTCTCGCTGTTTCGAAATCCACTCAACAACCTTAATCTTTCTCCACGACAACGAGCTGACTGAACCTTGTATTGCTGCAAACAGACCGTTGAGACCCCTCATCTACTCGACAGCTTCTCGAACGTACACATTTAGTCAAGGTTTGTTCACTTCCCTTTCGAAATTCCGAAATTTCGCTCATTACGTTTCTCCTGTCATGACAGATCATGAGCTACAACCAGCTCCCGACCGAGTTGAAGCGACTCATTGTCGCGCATGTACATCAGGCAGACGCGAGCTACCGCAGACGCAGAGAGACGGAAGGAAGGAGAGTGTTACGAGCAAGAAGTTTGGCTTCGTTCTCGAGGGTTAACAAGGAATGCAGACAGCTAGCTTTGCCTTATATCATGACAGTACGTATCCTTCACTCTCGTAGCCTCTTGCAAAATCCAGCTGATGTTCGCTTTCTCCTGCATGCGTTGCTTCTCACTTCAGACTTTACGGGCGTCGAAAGCCAAGGATAGCATCTTCGAAAAACATATCTTGAACAGTCCCTCAATGAACTTCATCACGACTTTCAAGATCCATCGGCTCCCTTCAGACGAGAATCTTTCCCTAATCATCCTCTACATTCTTCCTCACCTCCCCAGCCTCCGCCGTCTAGTCGTTCCCGATACGGAGGTATTCCAAGGCATGTCACTGAATACCGCGGAGGCATCCCGCATCGAGTCCATCTCGTTGATGATATCGAAGCTCGCTCAAATCTCTCGCAGAATTACGGAATGGGATGTCGAGCTCTCGGAAGGTACGGATTACGAGGCCATTGTCTTCTCCAATCCATCAGCTATTCGCTGCCTGACCGCTACGACCGTTTCGGACGAGCACTTTCGACTTCTCGGTCCGGAGGAGGAGGAAACAGAAGACTCGGAGTCCACATTATCTAAGCAACTCGCCCTGTGTCCATCCCTCGAGGCTCTCACTCTCAACTTTCAGCTTGAATCTAGTCTTCCAGCCTACCAGCTATGCCATCCTGATTCTCTATCCCTAGATTACCTCTTTCGACCTACTCTTACTTTTCTTTCACTCTCGGCGTCGATCGATAGACATCCCGAAATCACCTCCTCTGACACCTCCCTCGTTCGATTCGCCTCGTCTTTTCCTTCCCTCCGCCATCTGCGTCTCTCCGGTCTGCAAACGCCAAACGTACCGCTTGCACCTCTCATCTTTCCTCGACTCGTCCACCTCGAACTCCTCGAAGTCCCTCACCTCGACGCCTTCACCGATTTCCTTGTCAACAAAATTATGCCAAGTCTAGAGGTGCTCGAGCTAGGTTTTCAGAGACGTTTCGACCTCAACGAGATGGCAACAAAGGAAGAAATTGTTCCTTCATTCGTCGAGACGCTCGATCGATATCGAGTCACCCTCAAATCGTTCCACATCCATCACTATCTAGGATTCTTCACGAAAGATTTGGAGATCCTGAAAAGGAGCGTCAATTGTCAAGTTCACGTTTCATGGCCAGAAGGAGGAGGAGAAGCTCACTATGCTGGGAACTCCCAGAATCAACCCGATCGAGATCCTGCTGCTATGTCAGGCATGTCGCATGCGATCCGGGAGGTTGGTAGATGGGCGTTGGAATCGGTCGATAAATTGGAGCAACAAAGAGATGTGAAAGGTATGGCGAACTTGTGGAAGGAAGTGAGTGGGCTGGCAGAGTATAAGAAGTGGATGCAGGATTGATTAAAGACTCGATGGAATGGGAACTTGCTCGTGAATGGTAGAGAAAGTGCGAGTTTTGCGAAGCGAAAGCGAGAGAGAAGAACGAAATCACCTTGTTTGCGAGAGGGCAGCATCTCTCCGTCTGGCACGTCACCTCGACACCTATCTCGCTTTGAACGAGACTGAGATTGAGAATTGACTTGATTCGACGCTGCGAAATTTGTCTGCTCTTGTTCTCCACCCAAAAACTCGCTCTTCCTACCTCAACTCCTGAACGCGCCAAAGTAGCTTCAGGTAGCTCACAAGATTGCGCCAACACCTCTACAGCCCACCTCACTTCCTTTGAGTGATTGTACGACTCTCCTGATCGAGTCTATCTCTACATCTCTTCCGATGCATTCCAACCTCCGATTGCTCTTCCTAGGGCTCCTACTCGGACTACTCAGCGCCTTGTACCCTCGACTACCTTCCTACCTACCCTACTCTATCGTCTCTCGCCTCCCCTTCCTCTCCTCTTCACTCCTTCATCCCGAATTATCTAAAACCTGGCAATCAGTTCAACGCTACCAATCTACAGTACCCATATCGAAGAACTATGAAGACAGTCCCGAGAGCAGGTGGGAGGAGGAAATTGAGAAACAGTTGAGGTTTGGAAGTAAAGAGGGAGGGAGGGAGATGGAGAAGGAATTGAAGAGACACAGGAGAGAACTCGAGAAGAGAACTCAAGCGGCGGGCAACGAGAATATGATCAAAGAGGGTTTACCAGTTTATTACCTCGAACAAGGTGAGCAAGAGAAAATCTTCATGATTCTTCGTTTCTCGCGTAGCTAATGTGAGTTTTTCCTCTTCTTCACAGACCTCGACAGTGCTGCTCTATCGACGATTGGGAAGGAGATCAACTCTCTCGTACCGCTCAACCTCGTTCTCATCGCTCCCTATTCGTAAGCAATTCCTTTTCTCCTCGTCTCTCTCGAAGACAGTCCACTAATCTCCACTCTCCCACAATAGTACATCAGCGCAACACCTCATACTGTCGACCACATCCCTCCTCTCCCACTCGCCCGCCTCGAAGCTCACCCAAACCCTCCTCAACTCTTTCGCACACCACCCCTCCGGAGTACCCGCCGTCTCTTCCTCCCTCCTCACCCTCCCTCCTTCCCTCGAATCAATCCTCTCCTCTCTCTCTCTCGATCAAGCAATCAGACTAAGCTATATCGCTTTACCAGTACCGACTGAAGGAGAAGTTGCTTGGGAGAAAGAGAAATGGTGGGATGTTGGAGAAGTTTTGCACGAGTTACGACACGGTGATCATAGACAAACGAAACAGGACGAGGAAGAAATCGAGTTTAATGGAGAGACTCTTCTTGGCGGAGGTAGGAAGAGGCAAGAGAATGGGAATGAGGGAAAACGAACCGTAATTATTGGGATCGGTCGTTCGCTGCCTTCTAACGTATGTCCAATGTCTATATACTCAAGTCGACTCCGCTGACTTGTTCCGAAAGGCTTTGATCTACAGGCTTCACCTTCCTTCTCTTCCCTCCTCTCGAATATTCTCTCCACTCACACCTCCCACTCCCGTTCACTCTCACTCGCAGCCCTGTACTCCTCAACATCAGGATCGAAACCGACAAAAGCAGTACCTCGGAATCAAGTGGGATTGGTCGTTGCTGCAGAGGCGGCTGGAGAAGGGGAGGGAGAGAGTTTGGAGGGAGGTAAGGTTTGGAGGTTTGGTGCTTTACCGATTCGCTAGGACTACGAGAGGGCAAGAGTGATCAGTAGGAAGCTAGGGAGCCTCATTAGTAGCTAGTAATCTGTTTTGCATCGTCAGTAATCATTCTCAGGAACGGAGCCTGATTTGCGAAATGAGTCCGGGTACTCGCGAGAGGGTCGAGAGAAACGAGTATCTTCCTCGATGTTGCAAGTAGTACGAATGATATGAGAGGAGGTGGGGGTGGTGGTGGTGTGCTGCAGTGTGTTGTTGGGTAAGTCGATAAAAGAGTACAAGAATAGAAAATACAAGATTACGCCTCTCCTCCCTCCGTCCCGCTGTGATCCTGCTCTATCCATCTATTCCGTCTGATCCGTCCAAGTCGTAAAGCTTCATGATAATCACTCATTTCCCCTTCTCTCCGATATATAATCCTTAATCCTTCTTCGCCGCTGATTCTGATGCTGCCGCTCCTTCCGCCGCAGCCCCTGATCCACCCAGTCCACCTTTAATCTCAGCCTCTATCCGTTCCTTTGCCCTAACGATCTTTGACTGCAAGTAATGACTCGAATGAGGTTTGCCTTCCTTCGTCAACGGATTATTCGCCGCAAACAAATGATCGAAGTTCTACAGCACCACCCACGCATATTCTTATCAGCACCACTCTACTTTCAACACAGACAGAGGAGGGAGGGAGGACATACTTTCAACATTTGTTGTAATTCCGAATCTTTGAACGCTTCACTCGGTTTCTTAACATTCAAGATATTGGCCGCTTCGTCCAGAGTCATTCCTAATTGTCTACTGACTGGATCCGCATTCGCTCCTCCCCCTCTTCCACCTGCCGCTCCAGATCCTCCCATTCCTTCACTAGCTCGCGCATCTACACCAAACGAGCTACGAGTCAGTGGAGAGGATGCAAGGAAGAATAGGAGAGTACGTACTACGAGCAGCTTGTCGCCAGGCTTGTACAAAGGCTTTACCGAGAATTTGAGATCCTAAAATTACTACTTGGGCTATCACTCGTGGTGCCGACTGCAAGACACTTTGGAGCAATCAGTAGGTGTTCTAGAAGTATCAAGAGCTCAAGAACAGCTCACCATCGTGTTTTGAAGAGTAAAGCGGTGAAAGTTGGAAAAGATGAGCAAACTAGAGGAAATTTCTAATGCCAGGCTAATTCAACCATTTGTAATCAATAGATTTCGCAAGACCACTGTTCTCGCTCTTTCGCAATATGAGTGTAGCCTCTAGCTCGCAGCGTACTGGTATCGACAAAGTGCCCTAAAAGGGTGGAGCAACGTTGTAACAGAGAGGTTTCGAAACTACAAATCCGGATTCAAATCCAAATCGAATTCAAACTGTTCCTCTTCCTCCTCGTCACTATCTCCTCCTCCACCGCCATTCCCATTCAAGTTTGAAACCATTCCATTCAAACCGTTCTGTTGTTGGTTCTCGTATTGTTTAGCCTCGTATTGTAACCTGTTCATAGTCGAATCTTGTCCTGATCCTCCTTCGTTTGCTCCGATTGGTGGTGGTGTACCATGTAGATCTTGTCCTTCTTTCCTCGCTGTAGCCAAGCACAACCGCTCATCAGTTCCTGCTGCCAGGATAGATTGAGCGAAGAGAGTGCAAACTTACCTCCAATCTCATTCGTAGTACCCAACCCCTCATCTCTTCCAAACTGTAACCTACCCCTTCTCATGACACCCTCAGTAGGGAAAGGTGGTATAGCCCCGATAGGTAAACTCCTTCCCGTCGGATCGGTCGCTCCAATCCCCCTCAATTTCTCATTAGGCGGGTACAAACTCGATGGAGGAGCCGAAGTAAACGGTGCCAACAACCTCGCGTAGCTCAAGAGGGACTCTGAAGTGAGTGTAGAGTTCGATGCGAGGGAGATTGAAGAGCGATCGAGGGCACCAGAGGAAATGATTGGATCGAGGGAGGAGATGCAGCTGTGAAGAGTCGAGGCAGAGGAATGCCATGATTCGTCGAGAGTTCGGAGGGACGATACGAGGGAATTGATGCGGGATTGCTTTTGTTGGTGTTGGGCGAGGAGGGAGAGGAGGGATGAGAGCTTTTGGTCGAGCGAAGAAAGGGAGAGATAGATTGGTGTAGTGAGGGCAGTAGTCGAGGCGGAGGAGGGAGAAGAGAGGATCGTGAATAGTTGGATCGAGAGGGAAGTGAATTCAGATAGGAGGTGCGAAATTTGGGGACCGATGGGAAGAGAGGGGGAAGGGATTTGGGCGATTTCAGCACGGGAGAGCGTGAGAGTTGCGGTGGCCATTGCTATTCGGTACGAGAGGAATTCGAGAGGTCTAACTGTGCACTCAAGGAGCTGTGTTAGCTGGTAGTTCGGCTAGAAGATGGAGATTGATGATGAGGATAAAGATTGACGACTAGAGCTGCTGGATCTCTGTGATCACCTCCAAGAGGTTACCAAGAATACTCCTGACCGATCCAGGTGAGCTCCTCCACCTTTCACGTCGTTGTCGCCGTCAATTCGTTCCCTCAACTTTCCCTCTCTTTCAATTCAGAGATTCAGGTCTTCGGCTCACCTTGGAGTTCCTTTCGAACGAGCGTGACTTCCACTGGAGCTATCAGATGGCGTGGGCGAAAGCCGAAGTCGATCTGAGCGAGTTGAGTTGAAAGTCGAGATTTGAAGGAGAACAAGAAATCGAAACTTCGCACAAACACTTTCAGACCAGCTCTCTCATTTGCATCGTAAGAATCAAGTGACGAGTCTACAGCAAGAACGTCTATAAAGGTCCTACTCAGGCAGAAGGGAAAGGGGTCGAAACAAGCATCGTCTCTATCGACGAGGACCAGGTCGAAAACGGCTGAGCGGGGCATCGACGGGACGAGCTTCTCCTGCTACCTCGCCTCGACGGATAGGTCGACCCTCAAGGTACGCCGCATAAGCCTCAGAGGGTCCTTCAGCCTAGATCGAACCGAGATCAGCCAACCCGATGAACGTTCGCAGAGGGAGTCAAACTCACCAGAGGCTCGGAAGGCACAAGGCTCGCTACAAATGAGTGCCAATCAGCATCCGATTGATGAAGGTTGATGCCTCGAGAAGCCTCTTCCCGTGTTCTCAAATCATTGAACAACACTATCGACCTCAAACAACCGACATATTCTCGGATTTTGTTTTCAATCCATGCCATATCTATCAGACGAAGAAGATGAGCATGACTGACAGAAAATAAGAAGCGCGTTTGTTACTCACTAGCACTTTCCCAGTTTCTGTTCAGCTCGTAGAGAACATTGTTCCGATGTTCAGCGAGTTCCCTGTAACGCTCTCTCATCGGTGGGACTGCAGGTGATCAAAGTTCTATCATGTCGAGTACGAGAGACTGCAAGGTGCGAGAGACTCACGAGGCGGCGATTCGGAACGTTCGACTGTGCGTGAAGCAGTTTCAGCATACGATATCCATCTCATGAGTGCGCTGAGGAGACATACAGTGAGGCATGTTATCTGCAGAAGTGAGGAGGAAAGGAGAGAAATCAGGAGCGACGCCGAGGGTAATCTTTGGACGGAAGTTTCCAGACCGGTTAGAGACGTTCGCTCGAACCGTTGGGCGCTACCTTGCCCAGATCCGACGCCGAGTCTCAGAGGCTGATGCTCTTCCGAAGCAGACCGAATCTCCGGAAGGTCGTAGCGAAAGCTGGCAAGTGGGTGACCCCGAAGAAGCGAGAGAATGACGCCGAAAGTTGGGCGAAGAAGATAGAGCTGCAGCCCATAAAGCCCAGGCAGTTATTCTCTGAGTGGATGAAGAGGGTAAGCTTGGCCAGAGCTGGACTGAACGACGCGTTGACAACGTTAAGCTGCCATTCGTCGTCGCCGTGATCGATTCTAGAGGGGAGCGTTTCAGGCAGCGGCGGATCCATGCGGTTTAGATGGGCGAGGTGAGTTGAGGAAGCGTTCATCGCTGACGATGTCGGGACGAAAGGTTTGGTAGGCCTGGTAGGGACGTAGAGGATGATGAAGGTGATTCTTTCGAATTTGACTTTGTTTCTCGAATTCGACAGAGGTAACGTAGCTGACGAGATCCGGCGACGGGAGCATGTGGTACTCAACATTTCGTCTTTCAATCTGCTTGATTGGACTTTCTGTTTGCGGTCAACGTGACAGGCAATCAGTCGAGACGTTCGAATGCGAAAACAGATGACGAGATCTCAACTCATGCGAATGAGCCACCTTAAGCAAGGCCTCCTCTCCTTACAGACCAAAGCTATCCTAGGAACTGCCTGTCCTCTGAGCTGTTCCTTTGAAGCGAAAGAGGGTTTCCCAGTTTTCGTTCTAACGCTGATCTGAATAATGTGCTTGATTGACTATCAATCTCTTGATCTCGAGGGGTAGCGAATCGAAGTCTACCATCTTGCTGGCGGTCTCTTGAGGTTTCATGAGGTTGTCGAACAGAGAAGTGAAGAGAAGAAGCGAAAGGAACAAAATCTCTCTTCTTGCATCGACCTGCTACTCAGACTACCTCTAGCGCGGGCTCCATTGCTCCAGAAGATCTCAATACGCGCCCCCTCTCAACCAGAACACGCTCTACGCGAAGAAACAGACTTCCTCTCTCTCATTCTCCCCATCTTTCCTTCTTTTCTTCTCCCCACCCTCCCACCCTACTTTTCAGCGCCATGGGTCGCTCGAAAGGCAAGAAGCCCAAGCAGCCAGTCAAGTCAACCATCTCAGACGACCTCCGTTCCTTCCAGGAAGCAGCGAGAATAGGGAATCAAACCCATTCCGAACAAGGAGGGTTCTCGTACGCTGAAGAGTTTGCGAAAGCGATCAATGGATCTCGGACTCCTGATACGGAGGATCTGGATGGGGATGGGGAGTGGGCGACTTCAGAGGATTATTGGAACGCCGGAGATTGGAAGAAATGTGAGTACTGCCTCTCGCTTCAGCTGCTCTCTGAGGAGAGATAGCTAAGGCGGAAAGAAGTCGTGCCACAGGGAATGAAGCGGAAGAACGAGAGATGGAGATGTTGCAGGGTCCTCCTGCTGTTACCGCGAAAGATTGGAATCAACATCTTCGATACCTCGTATGCTCCTTTCTCTTCTCCCTTATCTCGCAGTATACCTCTGACAGTCCTTACTCATCCAGGATGAACCGACCTACGCCGCCGTCTTGCTCAAGAATGAAGAAGTTGCTCGAACTCACGCAGAAATCGGTCGACAAATGCTTCATGAATCAAAGAAGCTCTATGAGTTTGGCGACAAATGGCGAGCACTATCGGTAGAACAGAGATGCCGCTACGTCATTGGTGGCCTGCAGCACGCGACTCTGATCACGGGAGGTTGGCAAGCCTGCGTTCGAGTTTCGTGAGTTTTCCTCAGCCTAACTTCCCAACTCCAGCTCATCATTGCGACCTTTAATCAGCACACCCGATCTCACGCTCTCGTCATTGGCTGAGAACCCCGATGGATTCATTAAGCTCCTCCGCCATATGATTCAATCCCACCTCAATCATCCAGATCAAGATGCTTACGACGAATGGATTGACCCGACCGGAACCTTTGATCGATTCTACGCCATTCAACGTACGGCGAAGGGTGAAGTGCCACTTCATCGAGCGATCAGGAACATGCAAGCGGCAGTGAACGGTGATCGGCAGACCTACATCTGTCGCTTCGTTTTCGGTGTACTGTACAAAATGGTGAGTAGCAGTTTCGTTTCCTCGTCAGCGGTCTCAATCTCGACTCTCCGGTAAAAGTCGACGAGCGCTTTCCGAGTGCACAAGCTGATACCTTCCTTTTCTCGAGTTCCAGAACTTGGTCGAACCGAAACAATATCGAATACCTTCTATCGATCTTCCTCGTCTCCCGCTCACCCGAAATCTCGTTCGAGGTGTTAACCCCTCCGGTGCCCGTGTCGACGACCGCAATCTCGACATGCTCGATGTCGAAGGGAAACGAACTCAGAAAGACATCGATTACGAGATTGAGGTTACTCGAAGACTAGAAGCTGGTCAAGTACCGATGTGTGCGGCGTGTTATCGGGCTCGAGATGAGGTGAAAGAGCTAGTCGAGACGGATCAACAGATGCAACATTGTTCGAGATGGTTAGTCCACTCCTATCCTTCTTCCCGAGATTTTCAAGCTGATTCGAGTCCTCCTACTCTCTTCTGCAGTCTCAAAGTCGATAGACGCATTCCTTACTGTTCAGCATCATGTCAATCGCTCGACTGGCCACGACACAAACGAGAAGTTCACTGCGGCAAAATCCTCTCCAAGATCCTCTCACCCCCTCTCTTCTCTCCTCGTTCTTCCACTCCCCTCCCCACCCTCGCTTATCAATATCAGCTCCACTCACTCCCCCGACGCGCCCATCCCGATTATACCCTCCGTTTCACTCTAGCTGGAGGAACCGACGTTCAGAAGATCAATATTTCTCATAACGATATTCTCAGACAGATGGAATCTGCTCAAAGAGTTCGAACGTTCGGATCGGTGGTGTTTATCGCGGAATCGCTACTTCATAGTAGGATGTCGGAGACTTGGGGAGTGAGGATTCGCCGAGCTCTCATCAGACAGTTGAGCGAGGAACTCGGGGTCGATGCGCAGGAGCTGGCGAATGAATGTGGTGTCGTACTTGAGGAGGAGGAGGAGAAGGGAGAGAAGGGGAAGAGTGGAAAGGGTGAAGCGAAGGAAACGAAGGAAACGAAGGGTAAGGAAACAAAGGACATCGAGACAAACGAGGAGGAGAGCCTCAAGTCGACATCGGCATCGGCGCCTCTCGACGCTGCGGCGGAAGCGAGGAGGAAGAAGAACAAGAAGAAGCGAGAAGCGAAGAAGCGACAGAAAGCGGCAGCGAAACTCGATGACGATTACTGGTCCGACGATCTCGAAGAAGACTCTGACGACCCTGATCGCTTCGAATGCAACTGTGGGATCGATCACGGTGACGGACCGGGCGGGATGAGAGAATACACGAAATGGTTACCCAAGGTATGTTTTTCGAGATCGCTTCTCCTGGACAAATCTGATCAGTCGAATATCGATGATCATAGAACAAGGATGCGACTCTGGAAGATCTGATCCAAGGAATGAGCGACTATACGAAGTTTGCGTTCGCGAATCCCCTCAAATAGTTAATTCACTTCGCAGAGTCTGCCCTTCTGTTGTATCCTCCTTCTTATCGAGTCTCGTGTTACTATCACTCTCGCAAGCCTTTCCTCAACATCCGAGGTGAGAATACCCGAGACGAGCGTCGGAGAGGCATCGAGATTGCGAGGAGAGCTGATTCACTTCGTTCTGCGGATTCTGTGAATCTGCGACAGTCGTAAAACTCTCGAGACGAAGCTATCGACTTCAAGATCGAGTAAAGCATATAGTATTTCTTCATCGACCGGAACAAGCATAAATTTTCGTAACTAGCAAATCTCGTCGTAAAATCCCTCTGCTTGATGGAGTACGTTCCACATCCATTGCCTTTCGAGCTTCAATCCTTTCTCGGCCAACTGAATCACCTTGTCCCACTCGATAACTTTGTCAAAATCTTCCCAAACTTGCATCAAGACGACTTGAAGCTGTTCAATCGGTTCGTCAAACAAGACTGCGAGCAACCGAATGAGCTTGTTCAAGTTGGCAGGGGAAGGTGGAGTGTTGATGACGGCATTCAAGAGGTAAGGTTTGAGAAGATGGAATGGGTGAAGAACTTGATAGCCTTCGTAGTAGATGCGTCGATGAGGAGCCACTTCCTCTTCTGCGCCCTTCTCGTCAACCACCTGACCCTCAACATCGTCTTCCTTGATGAGATCGATCTCGCGAATGAGCGGGGAGAGTTGATAGGTCGAGCGAACGATGTAAATCAACTCCTTTGACGAAGTTGAGGAATCGATTCCTGACTTGTTCTTCTCCACTTTGAGTGCGTTCTGATTGATCTCGTAGACCATCCACTGTAAGAAGAGGGAGAGAGGCGCAGAGGGACGAGGTGTCGTAGCGAGATCGGTCGACCATTCGCTGACGGGTTTTCCGCATACTTCTCGATGCGCACCTTTCTTGTAGTCTGCTGCTTGACAGTCTCGGCTGCAGTACGCATACCTTCTAGGTGGTGAGAGCGCTAGGCTGAAGGGAGAAGAGCACAATCATTAGCGATCTTTGTAGCCGGGCAGAGAGACAAACTTGGAAAGCTTACCATTTCGAACAGTAGAGGAATCGAACTAGCTCGCCGCAATCAGGAAGTTTCCTTTGACAGCATTCGCAGACCTCGATTTCGTCTTCGATAGTCTGTTGATTTTCCAAACAGGGTGCGCAAGCGCATTTAGCTTTCTCTGCGATGTTGGTCCTTCTCTTGTTCTTGCCTTGAAGTTTCTGAGTCTCAGGTGACGAAGGAGTTCGGACCTTGAGGAGTAAAGCGCCAAACTCGTGTTGTTGAGGTCCGCTTATTCCGTGCGGTCCATGACCCTAATCAAGCGAACACATGAAACACCTTGAATGCATCAGCGTCTCGCGAGGCGCGACGAACGAGCGAAGGGACAAGCGATGGGCTTACATGAATGAACAACATGGCGTGTAGGAAGTGCGCAATGTACTCGTGACGACCTGCCCGAGTGAAAACAAATCAGCATAAGGTGAGGGCGGAAAGCGTAAAAATAGAATCAGCAGCTCACGATTGACCTGAATAGTTTGAGCTCCCCTCCGCGAACGCTCGATCGGAATGGCTCCACCGGTTTTGGAGTTGCGATCGATCGAGTGAGCTTTGTCGAATTCTTCGCATGCAATAGGATAGTAGTCGTTTTTGTGTGGGTGATCGATTGCTGATTGCACGACTTGACGCATCATGACGAGGAGGGCCTTTGGGTCATCACGTGCGAAGAGAGCAACAGTGATGTCGGGACAGCTGCAAGAAGAGGCAATATGAGCACGAAACAAACGAAACGAATGAGAATTTCAGAAACTTGCTTGTATCGAGGCAGGTCCGTTCCACAAGCTGCACCATGAAGAGCCGAGTACATGAGAGCCGTTCGAATCTCAGGGTGAAGTTGCATCCATTGAAGTTCGAAGTTTCCACCATTCGCAAAGTCGTCAAAGAGCATTCCTCGAATTTCGTCGAATAGTCTCGCGATGATCCAGACAGATTCTACTTCACGAGCGACGTGTGTATCATCTAATGTCCGAGAAGACGGTGTGAGCTTGAGCGATTATCACACCGCGTGAATGAAGAAACGTACCGAGAGTGAACACCGTCAAATCGAGTCGATCTGTCAACTTGTGTTTGATATCAGAGTGATACGTGATCTTCATGATATACATCTCTACTTTGTTCTCCCCTACGCACAAACAACCGCTGATCAGCGCTATCGCTTGATCCTTGAATAGATCAAGGTGGACTCACAATCTTCTTTAGTAAGCAATTTTTTGCATCTATCCCAATCATTGAAAACCTCCGTCAAGGTGAATGGGAGCTTCAGGTCATCCCATTCTTTCTGTAAAGCTGCCTTGGTCTTGCTGTCGATGTGAGGGATTTCGGGTCGCTGTTTTGCTGGACTATCGAGAGAGTAGCCTTCTCTCGAGAAGGATTGGGCAAAGCTGTGACGATCACGATGATCAGGATTGATAGCCGCCATGCTTGAGAGGCGTTCTGCGATGAGAGAGGGGTGACGAAGAGTGAGGAAAGAGGGACAGGCAGAGAAAAAGTTGAGGAGGCGTGAGCTGTCCGGACTTTCCGAATCGCAATCCAATTTTTGGCGAGGTTGTCGAATGAGAGTGACGAAGGAAAGGAGAAAGAGAGAGAGGAAGAAGAGAGGAAGCAAAACGTAGTGTCGAGACGTTGCTTTTGACAGATCTTGATCTCTCGCTCACCTCGGTGAACAGAAAGAACCTGCTTTCCACTTCAAGTCTACTTCGCCTACTCCACAGCATTACCTTCAGCGTCGTCCCTAGCCTGCTCAGTCTCCTCGAGTCCTCCCTCTTTCCTAACATTCTCAATTTCCTGCTCGATCTGTTTCGTCGCTTCTTTGTCTGAGGTGTTGACGAGTGCTGAAGAGATGAGCAATACTTCCTCAAGCTGTCAATATTGAGGAGGTATCAGCTAAAGAAGAGCAAAAGATGGAAAGAATGAGAAACGCACTTTGCGATATTGAGTGTCTTTTCCTGAAGGATGAGCGACAGAAGCGGGGAGCTCAGCGAAAGTAGTGATAGTCTCCCGGAGCGCGTCGATAGCTACAAGCGACGACTAAGAGTCAGTGGAGCTACGAATAGAGGAAGAGAAGGACTCACCCTCTTGACTAGCTTTCTTGACGAGTTTGACATCTTCTGCATCCATCGGTAACTCTTTCACTTCTACCTCCTCGTCATCGTCTTCCTCATCTTCCTCATCTTCCGGTCGATACTTGGCTTCGAGAGCGTCCTCCAACATGACGAATTTAGCCATTTTCGCATCGGCGATAACTACCCTCTTCAACCATTTCCAAAGTTGAATCTGTGCCTTTCTCTCCTCTCCCTTCTCTCTACCATCATTCTCAATCCCCATACTGCCATCGAGATCCTCGTTGTTCAACTCGTCCACAGTAATTTCGAACGCCCTAATGTCCTTATCCGAATCCTTCGTCGTCTCGACTAGCTTGTGTTCCCATCCCTCCCTATCATCCGAGGGACACTCCTCCCTGAACGCGATACACTGTGTCCAACTCCTCAATTGAGCGAGTACAGCGTCCCCATCATCGAAGTAATCCAACTTCGTCCCCAACCCCCAGTAACTACTCTCAATCCTATCCGACTGAGCCCATCTCAATTCGTGAGCCAACTTCAATCCTTCTTCCCTCTCCCCTGCTTCAATCATGCATTTGGCGAGTGAGCATTTGCAATGAATGATATCCGCTCCAACTAAAGTCATCATTAAATCCTCGCTCTCTCCATCATCCCAACTACGAGCCAACCCATCATGAATCATCTTGTACTTGAAATGACCCGCTTCCAACCATTCCCTCTTAGTCCTAGGTTCATTCAAATCAATTTTCCTCTTCTTATTCCCTAACTTCACGGCGGCACCCTTGATTTCCTCAAACAATTCCCCCAAATGATGTAAACTCCAACCCTGTAAATAAAGTACCATAGCTTCTATAAACCTCTCCTCGTCCTCGCCTAACCCAAGTGCCCCCAATTTCTCTTCCCCAGCTTCTTGCCTCCTCTTTTCAACTTTCTCATCACTCCTCTCTCCTCCCTGATCCCTTTCACATACTTTACCGTAATCCCCTTGTTTGATATACTGTTCGAGGACGGCACAACCATGCAAAATCCCTCGTAAGAATGATCTAGCTTCATCTAGTTTCTCTGGGTCGAGGTGGGCGAAGGTTAGATCGGTTGGGAAGGGGTAGAGGATCTCGAGAACTGTGAGGCGGAGTTCGAATAAGTCGGAAAGGGTCAAGCAGTCTTCGTCGAGGGGATAAGTTCGTTCTGAGGAAGTTGAAGTTGAAGTGGAGGGAGTGGAATCGGAGGCAAGGGAGAAAGGGTCGAAGGGAGCTGAACGTTTCGATGCTTTCAATCCTTTGGGTTTGGGAGGCATACTGGAGGCAGGAAGTGAGAAAAGGTGAGGGCAACGGGAGAGAGGAAGCGACTGCGGAAGAGTAAACTAGAGTCAGCTAGTGAAGGGCTTCAATGGTTCTGCTACTGTGTTGCATCCTTCCCATGGTTTCTACAGTCCTTCGCAAGCTGTGTTGGGAGATTTCTTGCTTAATGAATCCAACTTCTGATGAAGTCAACTTTTGGAGTGATGACGGCGCCGTAAGGCTTGAGCGGGCTTGCAGAGTACTACTAAGAGCTCAATGTACCTTCTGAGTGTGCTTATATAGCTCGAGATTGTTGTCAAAGATGGGGTCGGATCGAGAGATTCGCTCGTTTCGGAAAAGTCCTCTCAACTCGACTCTTTCCACTCGCTGTGCTCGTTAGAAGCTCTCATATCAATCTGAGATCTAGACTCTGCAAGCACTAAATTTCGGAGTCGCGAGAAACATCAAAAGATCCGAACCTTTTCGCACTCTCGCTTCGAAGCAATCTCTGACTCATTCCTACAAGCTTCCATTGGCGACAATCAAAGAGCTACAGGTTCATCTTTTCCACATCAAGTCCCTCAGGTGTCTCATGTCCCCGGAAAGGCCAGTCGGGATCATTGCGATAATCTTCGAAAATCTTCATCGCTGTCTCGAAATCGCCCTTCTCGACCGCTTGCCGCTCGACTGGTCCACCTTGATACTTCATGCACAAGTAGGATCCCGACTGAACTCGCACCCACTCCTTGATCGTCTCCACCTCGACGTCCCAATCCTCCGAAAGCTGATTGACTGCCTCCGTTCTAGTCCAGAGAAGACCTCGAATCGCAATCCTCGGCCAGAAGTTCCAAATGAAAGCCTCGATGTCGCCTGGTGCCCTCGTCTCAACCGCTCGGTCGAAACTGTCGAGTAACTTCTTCAAATCTTTTGCCTCCTCTCCCCTTTGATCTCCCGGGTCACCCAACCAGACGTACCTTTTACCCCTCCATACAGGTTGAAACTCTCCTCCAGCCGAGTGTTCACCGAATTCAGCATCATCTATTCTGAAGCCATAAATCAGTTGACTGTTCTCCTCCTGACCCGTCTCCATATTCCCTCCCTCTTTCCAAGCCTTGCGTCGGTAGATTTTGTACTGAAGTGAGATCGATAGAGGAGGGAGTGTGGGAGCGGGTTCGAGACCGAATTGAGGAATGTCGGGATCTTCGAAGAGACGTCCGCAAATGCGTTTGTGAGTTGACCAATCGAGTTCCTGACATTCAGTATCGCAGTACGGAATGCGATGAGGAGGATCGAGCTCGTCGCTGCCATGTGATCAGTGCGAAGAGTCAGCGTCGCAGAACATCGTGAAAGAGAAGAACTAACCATCTCTTGCAGTAACTGAATTGCTTTTTACCCTCTACCAATTCTTTCACCTCATCTCGGAACCTCTTGCAGCTCATACACGTGTCGATCTTCTGAGGAAGAGGTCTTCCACCATTGTCTGCAGTCGTCAACGGTCTCGAGTTCGGGTAAATTTCGGGTGTTGGTTTCGATTTGGCGTTTTTCGAAGCGGAGGAGGAAGAGTCGACAAGGTTTCCACCTCGAGGCATCGAAGAGATCGAAAGGATGTCGGTCGATGGTGGAAGCGGAGCGAAAGGTAGACGAGGCCTTTGAAGTAAAGTACCGGGGATGTGGTCCTCGTCGAAATCGTAACAACCCTGTTCGATCATCTAGATTAGCCAGATAAACATCTTCCTGCTCGATATGAGCTTGTGCTGTGCTTACAAGAACCTTGAGCACATGGTAAACGAATCTCGTGATGTAATTGTTTCGCTCTAGCGATTCAAGCATACGAAACGGGTCAGCGTAGTCTCGAAGTCGTGGGATAGAATGAGGCCTACCGTGCTGAAGCATGAGCTGATTCAAGCGCACGGCTCGAGAAGGAGGAAGACCTTCTTCGTTGATCATGGAGTAGTAGCGATCGAATTCTTCATTCGGTAAAGGGTAATAATCCTTGCCTTCGAATTGATTCCCTGATTGAACGATGAATCGAACGAGTTCGACCAATCCTCTTCCTCCGTTGTTCGCAAGGTTTGACGAAAGATCCGGACAGCTAAGAGACGAGGTCAGCGAAGCTCTTAACTTGCGAAAGTGCGAAAGCTGAAACTTACAATCTTCTCATCCCCAACTCGTAAGATCCGAACAGCGTACTCGTCTTGTCGAGTGCCAGTACGATAATGTCAATACGAGCAGACTCCTGATGACTTGTCCAGCTCTTCTCGAACCAACCTCCGAAAACTTCGTGCTTCGTGAGTAATTTGGCGATTTCGTTCTGACCTCGTGCGACAAGTAGACCCATCGAATAGATCATACCACGACTAGATTCGCCTGTTTGTCATCATATGGAGTAAGCGTGTGTGCCTATCGAGGAAACAAGCGAATCGTCTCACTTAGTCGATAGAGGAAAGCGCTTTCACTTCTATAATGAGCTGGAGGATCCGAAGTGTATCGTTCTCGCATGAGCGGCTGTTCGACTTGTTCCTCCCCTTATTCACACATACACAAAGATCAGTCGAACGGCTAACTCACACACAAAGTCATCGACAGTAACTCACAGATCTGTGCGTTCACCTTCAGCCTGCATTCCAAGCTCTTCTCTTCTGCTTCTTTGAGGGTGAATGGTAGTTTTTCGATACGAGGAAGGCGTTTGAGTTCAGATCGGGAGGAAGTCGAATTAGACACAGCGAGAGCGCTGCCTTGCGAGGTATCCTCGTCTGTAGAGTGCTGCTTGGCTCGCTTGTTGCGACGGCGACCCATGCTCTGAAAATGAAGTTAGGGAGAGAGAGAGAGAGAGAGAAAGAAAGATGATAAGAAAGGAGAGAACTTCAAGACCGCGGAAAGTCCGATCCTCCCTCTCGAAGACGATGACGACGACGAAAGCTATAAGAGAGAGATAGAGAACATCAATGTGAGCTATTACATTCAAACCAGAGAAGAACAAAAAAAAATGGTAGAAAGTGAGAAGAGACGATAATAACCCCCTTAGTAGTAATTTATGAGCAAACCCTGTCCCCTCCTCTCACTCGTGTATCTATTTAGCTTCCTCCTTTGCCCTCCTCGCTTCCTCTTCCCTAACCGGCTGGAAATAAGGATGATCAAACGCTTCCTTAGCCAACAACCTCTCTTGATGATCGTACCTCAACAACTTGTCCAAGAAATCGATCGCCTCGTTCGAAATGTAACGTTGGTTCTCCGAAGTGACGAAACGTTGCCAAGGTTTGCGGGCGAAGCGACCGAGGATGTCGTCGAATTCGGGAGAGAGGTCAATGTCGTATTTTTCGAGGTAAGCGTAGAGGTCGTCCGTTCCGAGTACTTTGCAAATCTTGACTAGTTGATCGTAATTCTATAGGATGAGGCGATTGGGATCAGCATATTTGAGCGATCAAGTGAATGAGAGAGGCGAAATACTCACGTCGCGACCGTGGAAGAAAGGTTCTTTACGGAAGATCTGAATCGCAACGAATCTCTTCATCAGTACCGACGGCGTGACAAAGATGAAGGAGCCGGTGCAAACTCACCATAGAAGCGAACATGCAACCCAAACTCCACATATCAAGCGAATAATCGTATTCTATCAAACTCTTCCCATCAGCTTCTCTCTCTCAAGACGATAAAGCGTCGAGTATTGACTCACCTTGGAAATCAACCAACAGTTCAGGACCCTTGAAATACCTCGAAGCGACCCTAACATTGTATTCAGTTCCCGCATGATAGAACTCTGCCAATCCCCAATCAATCAACCTCAACTATTCCCCCCAAAACTCACTCATCAGCTCGTATTCTAGTGAAGAGGGGGAGGGGGAAGGAACGTACTTGTCGTTTCTCATGATCGATCATTACGTTATGAGGTTTCACATCGCGATGCATGATTCCTCGTGAATGACAGAAATCCAAAGCTTTCAGAAGTTCGAAAATGTAGTAACGCTGTACATCCAAACGAATTCCTCATCAGCCGCGGAAAACGAACAGCGATGAGACAATCGTGAGGACGTACGACATCGTAATCGGTGAATTTGGGATAGAGGACTTTGAAATCTGTGTTGTTGACATGCTCGAAGACTGTTGCGAGAAAGCAGGCCTGTCAGCGTGTCGCTCGAGAGAGGACGAAGAGCGAGGTCCAGAGAGAAGGGACTTACTGATTGAAGGAGTTTTTGACTGCGAATAAAGCGGAGAGATTGGTTAGTTCAGCTGCTCGCTCTCTTCTCCGTCTCTCGCTCAAAGGCACGATAAGACAGAAGACTAGATAAAAGTGTGCGGACTCACTTGAGGATCCCTGACAACGTCCAACAAACTAACGATATTTGGACCTCCAGCCAAATTCTGCAAGATTTTGATTTCCCTCTTGATCTTCTTTTTCTTTACAGGTTTCAACACTTTGATAACGCATTTACTATCATTCAACACGTTGACGCCTTCGAAAACTTCCGAGTACTATCCATCGAGAAATCAGGTTCAATCAAAGTCAGCTAGTGGACAAGGGAGGGGGAGAGGAAGGAGAGGGAGAGACTAACTTTTCCTCGACCGACTTTACGAACTACTTCGTAATTATCTTGTACTCCCCATGCCACGGCTAGTACATCGTAATCCCACCAAACTCTTCCAAACTTCTCATTCGCATCGGCATAGATTCGGGAAATGGATCGACCGGGTGCCATACTTCTAATCCTCTAGGAGTGTACTGATAGCTTGGTGGGTGATTGGGTCGAGTAGAGTGGGTAGATGCAGTGGATTGATGAATCGAGTTGTCGAGGATGAGAGGAGAAAGGGGAGAATCCTCAGAGAGAGCTAGATGAACGAAGGGTGGCCCGGGTAGTGCTATATAGGTGCTTCCTAGTCTATGCCTGACTTCTGAGAAGTTGTATGAGATGTAGGTTGTTAGAATTGTCTCGTCTTTCTTTCTCTGCTTCCAACGCTTCACTTCTCAAACTTCAACCACCTCGAATGACCTTCTACCACCTCTAGATCTATTCCAAGCTACTCTACAACTCGACTGGTTAGTCTCCCTTCCTCCCTCGAGGATGTTTCGCTCTTTCTCTCCCTCCTTCGGTTCAGCTTTTTTTCAATCCCTCCTCTTCTCCTTGTAATCTAAGATGGAAGTGCAAGAAGGGACTAGTGTTGCCAAAGATGTTAAAACTTTACTTAATCCAATTGATCCTACTGATAATGTGATCGATTACTCTCTTTCGCGAAGAGGATAAAACCGGGCTCGTTACCCAAAACTGAGGCATTACACTCTCGACATCTGTTGGAAAGGGGA
>Ga0308170_10000804_pt1 | contig 35220 bp, 35 predicted proteins | sample PhyBR2_2_FD_202136 | JGI IMG/M metagenome (GOLD analysis project Ga0308170, IMG submission 202136) | Phyllosphere microbial communities from UC Gill Tract Community Farm, Albany, California, United States - DLSLSB.R2 | ecosystem: Host-associated > Plants > Phyllosphere > Unclassified | place...
CCAAGCTCGAGGGCGCGATGGCGGAGGCGACCAAGTACACCAACGACATCGCCCAGGAAGAAAACGACAAGGCGATCGAGGCGATCAAGGCCAGCGGCAAGACCACGGTCTACACCCTGACCCCGGCAGAGCGCGAAACCTGGCGCAAGGCGATGTCGCCGGTGTACAAGCAGATGGAGAGCCGGGTCGGCAAGGAGGCACTGGACGCCGTGGAAAAGGCCGTGGCGGGTAAATAAGATGACGCCGATGCGAATCGCCGACGCCGACGGTGGCCCCGTGCTGGACGAACGGGTGCTGCTCGAGGCCCTGCCGCTGGCGTCGACGCCGGCGCGGGCGCTGGAGCTGGGCTGCGGCACCGGGCGCCAGACCCGGCTGCTCGCCGCCGGCGGCAAATTCGCTTCCATCCTGGCGCTGGAAGTCGACCGCATCCAGCACGGCAAGAACCTGCTGGTCGACGACCTGCCCGGCGTGCGTTTCGCGCTGGGCGGGGCGCAGCAGATTCCCGCGCCGGATGCCAGCGTGGACGCGGTCTTCCTGTTCAAGTCCCTGCACCACGTACCGCTCGACCTGCTGGGCCAGGCCTTCGCCGAGATGCACCGGGTGCTGGCGCCAGGTGGCCTGGTCTATATCTCGGAACCGGTGTTCGGCGGCGACTACAACGAGATCCTGCGCCTGTTCCACGACGAAGAGAAGGTGCGCGCGGCCGCCTTCGATGCGACCCGTGCGGCCGTGGACGCGGGCCTGTTCGAGCTGCTGTCCCAGACCTTCTTCCGCGCGAAGGTGAAGTACAGGAGCTTTGCCGACTTCGAGCAGAAGGTGATCCAGGCGACGCATACCGAGCACCGCCTGGCGCCCGCCCTGTACGCGCGGGTGCAGTCGAAATTCGAAGCCCACCTGGGCCCGGACGGGGCGAACTTCCTGGCCCCGTTCCGGGTCGACCTGCTGCGCAAGGCGTGATGCGGGCGGTTTACTCGACCGCCTTGACCATGGACTCGATCACCTTCTTCGCATCGCCGAACACCATCATCGTGTTCGGCTGGTAGAACAGGTCGTTGTCCAGGCCCGCATAGCCGGAGGCCATCGAGCGCTTGTTGACGATGATGCTCTTGGCTTTATAGGCTTCCAGGATCGGCATGCCGGCGATCGGCGATTTCGGGTCCTTGGCGGCCGGGTTCACCACGTCGTTCGCGCCCAGCACCAGCACCACGTCGGTCTGGCCGAACTCGCCGTTGATGTCTTCCATCTCGGCCACCTGGTCGTAGGGCACTTCGGCCTCGGCCAGCAGCACGTTCATGTGGCCCGGCATGCGGCCCGCCACCGGGTGGATGGCGTAGCGCACCTGCACGCCGTGCTCGGTCAGCTTCTCGGCCAGTTCCTTCACCGAGTGCTGGGCGCGCGCCACCGCCAGGCCGTAGCCGGGCACGATGATCACCGATTCCGCGTTCTGCAGGATGAAGGCGGCGTCTTCGGGCGAACCGGCTTTGACCGGGCGCTGTTCCTTCGCGCCGCCGCCGCTGTCGGCCACGGCCTCGCCGCCGAAGCCGCCCAGGATCACGTTGAAGAAGGAGCGGTTCATCGCCTTGCACATGATGTACGAGAGGATGGCGCCGCTCGATCCCACCAGCGAGCCGGCGATGATCAGCATCGAGTTGTTCAGCGAGAAGCCGATTCCGGCCGCCGCCCAGCCCGAGTAGGAGTTCAACATCGACACCACCACCGGCATGTCGGCGCCGCCGATCGGGATGATGATCAGCACGCCCAATACGAAGGACAGCACGGTCATCACGATGTACGGCGTCCAGGCCGCTGTATTACTTCCTCCGGTGCCGCTTGAAAAGCAGAACACGAGGCCGAGCGCGACGATGGCGATCGCCACCAGCAGGTTGATGATGTGCTGGCCCGGATAGCGCACCGGCGCGCCCTGGAACAGGCGGAACTTGTACTTGCCGGCCAGCTTGCCGAAGGCGATCACCGAGCCCGAGAAGGTGACGGCGCCCACGAAGGTGCCGATGAACAGTTCCAGCCGGTTGCCGAAGGGGAGCGCGGCGCCGCGTTCGGCGATGTTGAAGGCCCAGGGCTCGGACACGGCGGCGATCGCGATGCAGACCGCCGCCAGGCCGATGAGGGAGTGCATGGCCGCCACCAGTTCCGGCATCTTGGTCATCTCGACCCGGCGCGCGGCAACGGTGCCGATGGCGCCGCCCACCACCACGCCCAGCAGCACCAGGCCGAAGCCCATGCCGCCGGTACGGATGTGCTCCTGCAGCTTGAACATCAGGGCAATCGTGGTCACCACGGCGATCGCCATGCCGGTCATGCCGAAGGCATTGCCCATGCGCGCCGAAGACGGCGAGGACAGCCCTTTCAGGGCCTGGATGAAGCACACCGACGCCACCAGGTACAGCAAGGTCACCATATTCATGCTGATGAAATTCATGCGGCCTCCTTGGCGCCGATGCCGTTGCCGGTCTTCTCGCCGGCGACGGCCTTGCTTGCCTTCGGCTCCTTCTTCTTGAACATCTCCAGCATGCGCTGGGTGACCAGGAAGCCGCCGAACACATTGACGGCCGCCAGCGCCACCGCGATGGTGCCCGCCACCTGGCCGGTGAGGCCTTCGGTCAGGCCGGCCGCCAGCATGGCGCCGACGATGATGATGGCCGACACCGCATTCGTCACCGCCATCAGCGGCGTGTGCAGGGCCGGCGTGACGGTCCACACCACGTGGTAGCCGACGTAGATCGCCAGCACGAAGATGATCAGGTTGATGATCGTGTGACTGATTTCCATGTTCTGCTCCTTCTTCCGGATTCCGGTGTTATTTACGCAGCACTTCACCATCGGCGCACACCATCACGGCGCGCACGATCTCGTCCTCGCGGTCGATCGCCAGCTTGCCGTCCTTGTCGACGATGAGCTTCAGGAAGTCGAGCACGTTGCGCGCGTACAGCGCCGAGGCATCGGCCGCCACCAGGGCCGGCAGGTTGGGCTCGCCGATGATGGTCACGCCATATTTATTCACGGTCCGGCCCGGTTCCGTCAGCGGGCAGTTGCCGCCCTGCTCGATCGCCATGTCGACGATGACGGAGCCCGGCTTCATGGCCCGCACCGTGTCTTCCGAGATCAGCACCGGCGCCTTGCGGCCCGGGATCAGGGCGGTGGTGATGACGATGTCGGCGAGTTTGGCGCGCTCGTGGACCAGCTCGCCCTGGCGGCGCATCCAGTCGGCCGGCATCGGGCGCGCATAGCCGCCCGCTCCTACCGCGATCTCCTTTTCTTCGTCGGTCAGGAAAGGGACGTCGATGAATTTCGCGCCCAGCGACTCCACCTGCTCCTTGACCGGCGGACGCACGTCGGAGGCCTCGATCACGGCGCCCAGGCGCTTGGCGGTGGCGATCGCCTGCAGGCCGGCCACGCCCACGCCCATGACCAGCACGCGCGCCGCCTTGACCGTGCCGGCGGCCGTCATCAGCATCGGCATGAAGCGCTGGTAGGCGTTCGCGGCCAGCATCACGGCTTTATAGCCGGCGATGTTGGCTTGACTCGACAGCACGTCCATCGACTGCGCGCGCGTGATGCGCGGCGCGGCCTCCAGGGCGAAGGCGGTGAGGCGCTTGTCGGCCATCGCCGCCAGGTTCTCGGTATCGAAAGGGTTCAGCATGCCGATCAGCGCGGCGCCCGGGGCCATCAGGTAGCGCTCGTCCGCGTTCGGCGCGCGCACCTTCAGCACCAGCTCGGCCTGGAAGGCTTCCTGGGCGCTGCCGATGCGGGCGCCGGCGGCGGCATAGGCCTCGTCGGTTATGGAAGCATGCAAGCCGGCGCCCGTCTGCACGATGACTTCGTGCTGGGCTGCCAGCTTCTTGACGGTTTCGGGCGTTGCTGCGACGCGTGTCTCACCTGGCCTGGTTTCGGCCGGCACACCAATCTTCATCATGCCTCCGTAAAATTGATAAACTGTCTACAATCTAGCATGCAAAATACGACAAGAGCAGTTGTCAATACCGATCAGTGGTATTTCGTAAACAGATCGGCAATTTTCCTGCCCAACGTGTTACAGACCTAGGGATATCCCGCCGTTTTTTGTATCAAATCAAGCAAAAAGTCCGACCAGAACTGTTGCAATGCAGCGTGCGTGCAAGCAATGGCTGTGCCATCAAGGTAAAATGTCGGCACACTACAAGGACGCGCATGACCCATACCTTCAGACCATCAGTGACCGTTGCCGCGATCATTCAGCGCGATGACGGCCGCTTTCTGCTGATCGAAGAGGAAACCAGCGACGGCATCCGGCTGAACCAGCCGGCCGGCCACCTCGATCCGTTCGAATCGCTCGAACAGGCGGTGATCCGCGAAGCCATGGAAGAAACCGCCCACGAATTCATTCCCGAGGCGCTGGTCGGCATGTATATCTCGCGCTACCACTCGAAGTCGCGCGGCACCGACGTCACCTACCTGCGCTTCACCTTCTGCGGCAGGCCGGGCAGGCAGTACGACCAGCCGCTCGACGAGGGCATCCTGCGCACCCTGTGGATGACGCGCGACGAACTGGCGGCCTGCCAGGAACGCCACCGCAGCCCGATCGTGCTGAAGTGCGTGGACGACTACCTGGCCGGCAAGCGCACCGCGCTCGACCTGCTGTACACCGACCATACGGTTTTCGATGGCGGTCTCTCAATCCAACCGGACCCAAGCTGAGCAAATGAGTAAGAAAAAAGTCGTGATCGGGATGTCGGGCGGCGTCGACTCCTCGGTCGCGGCCTGGATGCTGAAGGAACAGGGCTACGAAGTCGTCGGCCTGTTCATGAAGAACTGGGAAGACGACGACGATTCCGAATACTGCTCGACGCGCCAGGACTGGATCGACGCGGCCAGCGTGGCCGACGTGGTCGGCGTCGACATCGAAGCCGTCAACTTTGCCGCCGAATACAAGGACCGCGTGTTCGCGGAATTCCTGCGCGAGTACCAGGCCGGCCGCACCCCGAACCCGGACGTGCTGTGCAACGCCGAGATCAAGTTCAAGGCCTTCCTCGACCACGCCATGAAGCTGGGCGCCGACCTGATCGCGACCGGCCACTATGCGCGCGTGCGCGAAAATACCGGCAGCGGCAGGTTCGAACTGCTGAAGGCCTTCGATTCGACCAAGGACCAGAGCTACTTCCTGCACCGCCTGAACCAGGCGCAGCTCTCGAAAGCCCTGTTCCCGCTGGGCGAGATTCCCAAGACCGAGGTCCGCAAGATCGCCGAGAAGCTGCAGCTGCCGAACGCGGCCAAGAAGGACTCGACCGGCATCTGCTTCATCGGCGAGCGCCCCTTCCGCGAATTCCTGGGCCGCTACCTGCAGCACAAGCCGGGCCCGATCAAGCTGGACAACGGCCAGACCGTGGGCGAACACGTCGGCCTGTCCTTCTACACCCTGGGCCAGCGCAAGGGCATCGGCATCGGCGGCCTGAAGTCGCACAAGAACGCGGACGGCACCAGCGAGCCGTGGTTCGTGGCGCGCAAGGACATCGCCAGCAACACCCTCTACATCGTGCAGGGCCACGACCACCCGTGGCTGCTCTCCGCCGAACTGGGCGCGGGCCAGGCCAGCTGGATCGCCGGCGAAGCGCCTGCTCCACGCGCACTGTCCGCCAAGACCCGCTACCGCCAGGCCGACGTGGCCTGCAGCGTGGCCCCCGAAGGCCTGGACCGCTTCACCCTGCGCTTCGACGAGCCGCAATGGGCGGTGACGCCGGGGCAGTCGGCCGTGCTGTATGACGGGGATGTTTGTTTGGGGGGCGGGATTATCGATAGCGCCACTGGCGTTTGATTAGCACGGACGTGTCCACAATCAACTGTTGCATCCTTCATCAAAATTTCACGATTTTTAGCCGTGCTTGCCATTTCTCCATCGAACTGCGCGCCGAAATGTCGTAATCTTCACCAAAGTTGCCGCACGGCAAAATTTTGCACACAGGAGCAGCAATGGCTGAAGACACCAACAACGCGACAGAAGTGCTGTCGTTCCGGCTCGGCGCGGAAGAATATGCGCTCAGCATCCTCAAGGTCCAGGAAATCCGCGGCTACGACAACGTCACCCGCATCGCCAGCGCGCCGGACTACCTGAAGGGCGTGGTCAACCTGCGCGGCATCATCGTGCCGATCGTCGACATGCGCATCAAGTTCAATGTCGGCAACCCGACCTACGATACGTTCACCGTGGTGATCGTCCTGAACATCAACGGCCACACGATCGGCATGGTGGTCGACAGCGTGTCGGACGTCGTGACCCTGACGCCGGACCAGATCAAGGCCGCGCCGGACCTGGGCGCCAGCGTCGCCGCGGAATACCTGCAGGGCCTGGGCACCGTCGGCGAGCGCATGCTGATCCTGCTCGACATCGACAAGCTGCTCAGCTCCGAAGACATGGGCCTGCTGGCCGCCGCGCGGACCGCCGCCTGACAGCACTGCCTCCCATGGCCGCGGCATGTGCCGCGGCTGTCTGCTTCATCTCGCTTCACCTCCAACAACATCATGAATTTCAGTAATCTCAAACTGCGCGCCCGCCTTGCGCTGGGCTTTGGCGTCATCTGCGCCATGCTGATCGTCGTTCTCGTGCTGGCCGTGACCATGCTCGGCCGCGTCAACCAGGGTACCCGCGACATCGTGCAGCAACGCATGCCGAAGATCGAGGCGGCGACCTCGATCCTCGACCAGACCAACAACATCTCGGTGGCGCTGCGCAACCAGATGCTCAACGACGATCCGGCCGACCGCAAGCTGCAGGCCGCCAACGTGATGAAGGCGCGCGCCACGATCCAGTCCGTCCTCGACGACTACCACGCCGAGGCCACCGCAGGCGCGGAGCGCGAGCTGGCCAACCAGACCGCCGAGCACAACGCCAGGTTCGTCAAGGACCAGGACGAGCTGCTCAAGCGCATCGGCGCCGGCGACATCGATGGCGCCAAGGCTTACCTGACCAGCGAATTCCGCCCCCTGCTGCTGGCCTACAAGAAGGTCCTGAACGAACAGATCAAGCTGCAGAAGACGGCCGTCGCGGCGGCGAGCGACAACGCCGAACTCACCTATTCGGAAACCCGCATGCTGATGATCGGCCTCGGCCTGGCCATCCTCGCGGTGGCGGCTGTCATCGCCTGGCGCATCTCGGCATCGATCGCGGTGCCGGTCGCGCGTGCGCTGGAAGTGGCGAATACCGTCGCCGCCGGCGACCTCACCAGCCGCATCGACGTGAGCACCCGCGACGAGATGGGCCAGCTGCTGCAGGCCCTGAAGGCGATGAACGAAAGCCTGGCGCGCACCGTGCGGACCGTGCGCAGCGGCACCGACACCATCGCCACGGCCTCGGGCGAAGTGGCGGCCGGCAGCCTGGACCTGTCCTCGCGCACCGAGCAGCAGGCCAGCTCGCTGGAAGAAACGGCGTCGTCGATGGAAGAGCTGACTTCGACCGTCAAGCAGAACGCCGACAACGCGCGCCAGGCCAACGTGCTGGCGGAATCGGCCTCGAACGTGGCCGCGCGCGGCGGCGCCGTGATCGAGCAGGTGGTCGGCACCATGCGCGAGATCCACGATGCCTCCGGCAAGATCGCCGACATCATCGGCGTCATCGACGGCATCGCCTTCCAGACCAATATCCTGGCGCTGAACGCGGCGGTGGAAGCGGCGCGCGCCGGCGAACAGGGCCGCGGCTTCGCGGTCGTCGCCGGCGAAGTCCGCAACCTGGCCCAGCGCTCCGCCGCCGCGGCGCGCGAGATCAAGACCCTGATCGCCGATTCGACCGGCAAGGTCGAAAACGGCAGCAGGCTGGTCGGCGAAGCCGGCAGCACCATGCGCGAGATCGTCGACGGCGTGCGCCGCGTGACCGACATCATGAGCGAGATCACCGCCGCCAGCCACGAGCAGAGCAGCGGCATCGAGCAGATCAACAAGGCGATCGCGCAAATGGATGAAGTCACCCAGCAGAACGCGGCGCTGGTCGAGCAGACCTCGGCGGCCGCCGAAGCGATGCAGGACCAGGCGGCGCGCCTGGCGCAGGCGGTGAGTGTGTTCAAGGTGGAGGGCGCGGCGCAGGCCGCGGCGCCGGCGCCTGCCAGGCCGGCGAAGCGCGCGGAAACGCCGAAGCTGGCGCAGGCGGCCAAGCCGGCGCAGCGCAAGGAGCCGGTGGCGGCGGAGTGGGAAGAGTTTTAATCAGCATGGCCGTCGCTCCGACGGCCTCCCTACGTCGTCCCCGCAGTCTCCGTTACGTCGCCCCCGCGAAGGCGGGGGGCCAAGTTTGCGTGCGATCCTGCTCATCGACCTTGGGTTCCCGCCTTCGCGGGAACGACGTCAGGCGCCCCGGTGCTGCCTGACGATATTCAGCACCGTGGTGCGAATGGTCCGCAGCACGGTTTCCGCCTTGAAGGGCTTGACGATGAAGCCCTGCACCCCGCGCGCCAGCGCGGCCTGCACCGCGGGGGCGTCGAGGGTGCCGGAGACCATGAAGATCAGTGTTTTCGGCAGGTTGGTGCGCAGCTGCTCGACCACGTCGTTGCCGTCCTCGACCTGCTCGCGCGCGATGCAGAAGATGTGCGGGCGGTGCTTCTGCGCCAGCGCGTAGCCGAGCAGGCTGGTATGGGTCTGGCCGGCCACCTCGTAGCCGCCGTCGGTCAGCACGGTGTTGAGCAGGCCGCGCGAGATCGCGTTCGAATCGACAATCACTGCCTTGAGCATCATGGTTTTCCTGTCCTTCCTCAGTTGGCGTCCCACGCCAGCATCTTCCAGCTCACCCCCAACTTGACGTCGGTCTTCAGGTCGACCAGCTTGCGCGAGACCTCGAGGATCTCGCGCTCGGCGCGCAGGCGCTCGCCCAGCGGGGTCTTGAGGATGCCGGCGCCGGCCATCACCGCGTCCAGGTCGCCGTAGGCGTTCAGCAGGCGCGCCGCGGTCTTCATGCCGATCTTGGAGACGCCCGGCACGCCGTCGGTCGGGTCGCCCATCAGCGCCAGCAGGTCGTGGATGCGCTCGGGCGCCACGCCGAACTTGTTGCGCACCCAGGCGTCGTCGTGCCACTCGCCCTTGAAATGGTCCCACACCAGGGCGCCATGGGCGATCAGGGCGTGCAGGTCCTTGTCGGTGGTGGCGACCACCGCATCTCCCCTGCCCTCCGACAGCCAGCGCATGACGCCGGTGGCGATCACGTCGTCGGCCTCGACCTCGGGAATCATGAGCACGTGCAGGCCGGCCGCGCGCAGGCGCTCATGGAATTCCGGCAGCGCATTGCGCAGGTCCGAGGGCATCGGCGCCCGTCCCTCGCGGTAGCGTGGATACAGGGCGTGGCGCCAGGTCTGGCCGCCGTAGTCGAAGGCCGCCAGCACGTGGGTCGGCGCATGCGCCTCCAGCAGCTTGCGGAAGGACGAGAAGGCGTGGCGCAGCGCGATGCTGGCCTTCAGGTCGGAGTCCGGCTCGGGACTGGCTTCGTAGACCCGGCGGACGATGTTCAGGCCATCGATGGCCAGCAGCTTTGCCATGTCGCTTACTTGACGAAATCGTACTTGCCGCCCCGTTCGAGCGCGCGCCCGTAGGCCGGACGCGCATGGATGCGTTCGAGGAAGCCGCTCAGCTTCGGATACTTGCCGTCCAGCCCACCGCGCGCGGCGGCCGCTTCCAGCGGGAAGCTGACCTGGATGTCGGCGGCCGAGAATGCGTCGCCGGCAAACCAGTCGCGCTCCGCCAGCTCGCCCTCGAGGAAGGCCAGGTGCTGGCGGATCTGCGGCAGCACGAAGCTGTCCTTGACCTTGCCGGCGATGGCGCGCGCGATCGGGCGCACGAAGAAGGGCGCCGGCGCATTCTCGACGCGGTCGAACACCAGCTTCAGCAGCAGCGGCGGCATCGCCGACCCTTCCGCATAGTGCAGGAAATAGGTGTAGCGCAGGCGCTCGGCCGTATCGGGCTTCGGTTCGAGGCGGCCGTTGCCGTAACGTCCGACCAGGTACTCGATGATGGCGCCGGACTCGGCCACGATGGTATCGCCATCCTGGATCACCGGCGACTTTCCCAGCGGGTGCACGGCGCGCAGCTCCGGCGGCGCCAGCATCGTCTTCGGGTCGCGCTGGTATTTTTTGATCTCGTACGCCAGGCCGAGTTCCTCCAGCAGCCACAGGATGCGCTGGGAGCGGGAGTTGTTCAGGTGGTGGACGATGATCATCGGCTGGCCGCGGTCGGGGAAAATGGCGCTAGCTTAACATTTTGCCTCGCAATTGCGTACCGCTCCCCGCTTGGGTAATATGCTTGAATGCAATTTTTAACAATTTAGGAGACCCTCGATGCCGCGCCCCAGCCTGCCGTCCCTGTCCATTCTTTCCCTGCTGTTCGCCGCGCTCGGCGGCACGGCCATGGCCCAGACGCCGGCGATGGCGCCCGACATCCCGTCCGACAAATTCTCGATCACCCTTCCGAATGCCGACTACGTGAAGCAGGAGGTGATGATCCCGATGCGCGACGGCGTCAAGCTGCACACCGTGATCGTGATCCCGAAAGGCGTCAGCCACGCGCCGATCATGCTGACCCGCACGCCGTATAACGCTTCCGGCCGCACCGCCCGCATGAAGAGCCCGCACATCACCTCGCTGCTGGGCGACGGCGACGACGCCTTCATCGAGAACGGCTACATCCGCGTGTTCCAGGACGTGCGCGGCAAGTACGGCTCGGAAGGCGACTACGTGATGACGCGGCCGGTGCGCGGCCCGCTGAACAACACCCAGGTCGACCACAGCACCGATGCCTGGGACACCATCGACTGGCTGGTCAAGAACATCAAGGAATCGAACGGCAAGGTCGGCATGGTCGGCTCGTCCTACGAAGGCTTCACGGTGCTGATGGCGCTGGCCGAACCGCACCCGGCGCTGAAGGCGGCGGTGCCGATGAGCCCCATGGTCGACGGCTGGCGCGGCGACGACTGGTTCCACAACGGCGCCTTCCGCAACACCAACCTGGCCTATATCGCCGGCCAGAACGCGGCGCGCGGCAAGGGCGAGGAGATCGTCACCGGCATCTACGACGACTACGAGGCCTTCCTGCGCGCCGGTTCGACCGCGGACTACGCCCACATCTACGGCGTCGACCAGCTGAACTTCACGAAGAAGATCTTCGAGCACCCGGCCTACGACAGCTACTGGCAGGAGCAGGCGCTGGACCGCATCCTGGCGAAGAAACCCTTGACGGTGCCGACCATGACCGTGGTCGGCCGCTGGGACCAGGAAGACATCTACGGCGCCTACGCGACCTATGCGGCGGTGGAGCCGAAGGACAAGGACAACAAGCTGAATTCGCTGGTGGTCGGCCCCTGGCGCCACAGCGGCGTGAACTACGACGGTTCCTCGCTGGGCGCCCTGAAATTCACCGGCGATACCGCCCGCCAGTTCCGCCGCGAAGTCATGCTGCCCTTCTTTAACCAGTACCTGAAGGATGGCGCGCCGGCCTTCGACACCCCGCCCGTCTGGAGCTACCAGACCGGCGTGAACCGCTGGCGCCGGCTGGAACGGTGGCCGCTGGTCCCGAGCTCCACCGCGCTGTACCTGAAGCCGGGCTTCGGTCTCGGCTTCGGCAAGGATGAGATGCGAAGCGATGCCAAAGGCGCGGCCTTCGACGAATACGTGTCCGATCCCGCGAAACCGGTGCCCTTCGTGCCGCGTCCGGTGCGCATGGGCGAAGGCACGGTCTGGAAGCCCTGGCTGGTGACCGACCAGCGTTCGTACTCCGACCGCCCGGACGTGCTGACCTATGTGAGCGAACCGCTGAGCAAACCCCTGGAGCTGGCCGGCGAGCCGATGGTGAACCTGTTCGCGTCGACGTCCGGCACCGACAGCGACTGGGTGGTCAAGCTGATCGACGTGTATCCGGACGAGGTCGCGGCCCAGCCCGAAATGGGCGGCTACCAGCTGCCGATCGCGATGGACATCCTGCGCGGCCGCTACCGCCAGGGCTTCGACAAACCGGCGGCCATCCCGGCCAACAAGGCCGAGCGCTACCGCTTCGCGCTGCCGAACGTCGACCACGTCTTCCTGCCGGGCCACCGCATCATGGTGCAGATCCAGTCCAGCTGGTTCCCGCTGTACGACCGCAACCCGCAGACCTTCGTGCCCAACATCTTCCATGCCAAGGCGGGCGACTTCCGCAAGGCGACCCAGCGCGTCTACCACGCGCCGGGCATGGAAAGCGCGATCGAACTGCCGGTCGTTTCGACTGGGAAATAAACACTGCCGTGCCGGCCACCTGCTGTGGCCGGCCGGCGACATTGTGTCATCCGGACAGGACTTTCTTAACAAACAGGTGTAGGCTGAACCCGGCATTTCATCCACCGCGGGTCGTCCCGCACATGCGAGGTCCACCATGAAGCACCTGTTGTCCGCCACCGCGCTGCTGCTTGGCAGTGCGCTCGCCCATGCCGAATCGGCCCACTGGACCTTCACCTACACCGGCTTCTACGACCACGAAGCCGCGGTCTTCCTGCCCGACAGGCAGATCTCCGGTTCCTTCGCCGGCACCGACCTGAACGCCGACGGCGTGCTCGAACTCGGCGAACTGAATTCGCTGACCATCGGCTCGATGGACTACATCGCCTGCGGCACCAGGAGCAATGCCTACTACCACTGCGGGGCCGACAGCTTCCTGTTCTCGCCCGACAAGGGCCTGTCCTTCAGCCTGGGCGAATACGGCAGCGACCCCGAAGGCTGGCGCGGCGGCGGCCACCTGATCGAGTCCGGCAAGATGAGCTACGAATACCAGTTCGATCCCTATACCACCACCGAGCACCACCTGTACTGGACCGAGGGCACGGTCCTGAGCATGATGTCGGCTTCGCCGGTGACGCCGGTGCCGGAGGCGCCTGCGTGGGCGATGCTGGCGGCGGGGCTCGGGGCCGTGGGGTGTGGTCGCTTGCTGCGCCGGCGTACCCGGTCCGCGCCGATCAAGGCCGGCGTTCCCGCCTGAGCGCCATCGCGGACACGGTTCGTCAACGCACCGAGTGCCGCCGCTGCCCGCCCTACCATCGCAGGCATGGGCAACATCTACATCGGCATCTCGGGCTGGCGTTACGAACCCTGGCGCGGCGTGTTCTATCCGCCGGGGCTGGTCCAGGCGCGCGAGCTGGATTACGCATCGCGCTTCCTTCCCACCATCGAGATCAACGGTTCCTTCTATGCGCTGCAGCGGCCCGCGAGCTATGCGGCCTGGTATGCGGCCACGCCGCCCGGCTTCGTGTTCGCGGTGAAGGGCAACCGCTTCATCACCCACATGCTCAAGCTGCGCGGGATCGAGACGCCGCTGGCGAATGTGCTGGCCTCGGGCGTGTTCGCGCTGCGCGAGAAGCTCGGGCCCATCCTGTGGCAGTTCCCGCCGCAGCTGCGCTTCGAGCCAGGGAAGATCGAACGCTTCCTGTCCCTGCTGCCGAGCGACACCGGCCAGGCGCTGGCCATCGCGCGCCGCCACGATGCCAAGATGGAGGGACGTTCGCTGCTCGAGATCGACGCCGTGCGCCCGCTGCGCCACGCGGTCGAAGTGCGCCACGAGAGCTTCCGCGACGAGGCCTTCATCGCCCTGCTGCGCAGCTACAACGTGGCGCTGGTGGTGGCGGACACCGCGGGCAAGTGGCCGGACTGGGAAGACGTCACCGCGGACTTCGTCTACATCCGCCTGCACGGCGAGCACGAGCTGTATGCGAGCGGTTACGAGGACGATTCACTGGAGCGCTGGGCATCCAGGATTCGCTTGTGGAGCCAGGGGAAGCAGCCGGAGGATGCGCGGCTGGTGTCTTCGATGCCGCCGCCGCGTGCAAGGAGCCGCGACGTGTACTGCTACTTCGACAATGACATCAAGGTGCGGGCGCCGTTCGATGCGAAGCGCTTGATGGCATTGTTAGCCTGGAAACGTCATTCCCGCGCAGGCGGGAACGACGAGGTGGCCAGGGAACGACGACCTTAGCGCTTCACATGCACCTGGATGATCTTCCTGCCCTGCGCATTTTTCTCCGGCATCGGTTCCGGTTCGCAGGTGCCGCAGGTATCGCAGCCGCTGCCGCAGCCCGCGTCCTTGTCGAGCCAGCGCGCCAGCAGGCCGCGGCCGGAGCCGTCCGAGAACTTGTAGACGATCTTGCGGCGCCAGGGCAGCGGCAGGTATTTGCCCGCCGCGTACAGCGCCGCGAGCAGCACGATCACGCCGACGACCAGATACTGGATCATCTCAGCTCCCCAGCGCCCAGCGCGCGACGTGGTAGGTGATGAAGGAAGCCGTGTAGGCCAGCGCGAACATGTAGCCGGCCATCAGGAAGGCGTAGCGGATGCTGCCGGTTTCGCGGCGCACGACGGACAGGGTCGACAGGCACTGCGGCGCGAACACGTACCAGGCCAGCAGCGACAGCGCGGTCGCCAGGCTCCAGGAGTGGGCGATCAGCGGCGCCAGCGAGTTGGCGACGTCGTCGCCGCTGCTGGACAGCGCGTACACGGTGCCGAGGGCGCCGACCGCGACTTCGCGCGCGGCCATGCCGGGCACCAGCGCGATGCAGATCTGCCAGCCGAAGCCGATCGGCTCGAAGACCACCGCCAGGGCGCGTCCCAGCATGCCGGCCACGCTGTAGTAGATCGGCGGATGGGTCGCCCCTTCCGGCGCGCCCGGGAAGCTCGACAGGAACCAGACCAGCACCATCAGGGTCAGGATCACGGTGCCGACGCGGGTCAGGAAGATCTTCGCGCGTTCCCACAGGCCCAGGGCCAGGTTCTGCAGGTGCGGCCAGTGGTAGGCCGGCAGTTCCAGCATCAGCGGGTGCTGGCCCTTGGCGCGCGCGGCGCGCTTGAAGAACCAGGCCACGCCCATCGCGCTGACGATGCCGGCCGCGTACAGCAGGAACAGCACCAGGCCCTGCAGGTTGATGCCGGCGCCGAGCTGGCGGTTCGGGATGAAGGCCGCGATCACCAGCGCATACACCGGCAGGCGCGCCGAGCAGGTCATCAGTGGCGCGATCATGATCGTCACCAGCCGGTCGCGCGGATTCTGGATCGTGCGCGCCGCCATCACGCCGGGGATCGCGCAGGCGAAGGAGGACAGCAGCGGAATGAAGGCGCGTCCGGACAGGCCGACGCCGCCCATCAGGCGGTCGAGCAGGAAGGCCGCGCGCGGCAGGTAGCCGCAATCCTCGAGGATCAGGATGAAGAAGAACAGGATCAGGATCTGCGGCAGGAACACCAGCACGCTGCCGACGCCGCCGAAGATGCCCTCGACGATCAGGCTGCGCAGCGGACCTTCGGCCATGCTGGAACCGATCCAGGTGCCGAGTCCCTCGACGCCGTTCTTGATCAGGTCCATCGGCACCGCGGCCCAGCTGAACACGGCCTGGAACACCAGGAACATCAGCGCGGCCAGGATCACCGGGCCCAGCACCGGATGCAGCACGACCTGGTCGATCTGCTCGGAGAGGTTGCCGGTGTCCTTGTCGAAGCTGACGCAGGCCTCGATGATGCGGCGCACCTCGCGCTGGGTCTCCTCGACCGGCACGGTGTCGATCGCGGAAAGCGCGCGCGGCTTGACCGGCGCGTCGAAGGGCAGCGCTTCGAGCGCTTTCAGCAGGGACTTCTCGCCGCCGGACTGCACGGCCACGGTCTCGACCACCGGCATGCCCAGCTCTTGCGACAGCTTTCTGGTGTCGATCTCGATGCCGCGCTTGTTGGCGACGTCGACCATGTTCAGGGCCAGCACCATCGGCAGGCCCAGGCGCTGGATCTCGAGCACCAGGCGCAGGTTCAGGCGCAGGTTGGTGGCGTTGACGACGCAGACCACGGCGTCCGGCGCCTGTTCGCCGGCGCGCAGGCCGGCCACCACGTCGCGCGTGATGGCTTCGTCGGGGGTGTGGGCGGACAGGCTGTAGGCGCCCGGCAGGTCGAGCACGCGCATGGCGCGGCCGCCCGGCAGGGTGAAGCTGCCTTCCTTGCGTTCGATGGTGACGCCGGCGTAGTTCGCGACCTTCTGGCGCGCGCCGGTGAGGCGGTTGAACAGCGCGGTCTTGCCGCAGTTCGGATTACCCAGCAGGGCGATGAGCGGCGTCCTGGCCGCTGCCTGGACCTGCTGTTCTACTGCTCCCATGTATATATGGCCTTATTCCGGCTGGATCGAGATCAGCGCCGCTTCGAAACGGCGCAGGGCGAAAGTGGATTGGCCGACCTTGACCGCCAGCGGGCCGCCCAGCAGGCCGCCCTTCAGCATGCGGATCCGTTCGCCGGGGACGAAGCCGAGCTCCATCAGGCGGCGCGACACGTCGGCGCCATCGCCGCCATGCCCGTGGCTGGGGGCGAGATGGATCACGGTGGCGCTCTGGCCCGCCTTCAAGGCGTCGAGCGTGGTCAGGGTCGGTGCAAGAGTCATGATGTCGCTTCCAATCGAGTTCGGCTGCAGCGCTGATGAGACATGTGAACATCATAAACCTAAATGCGAATTATTTCTATTTGCGATTTGTCTACTTCTGTTCACTCTGCTTCATTACGCGACAAAACGCTTGCATTCAGGCTTAGACTTCGGGAGAATACAAAACATAATGAGAATGATTCGCATTATAGCTCAAACAACACCGGAATAAAGAACATGATTGTCTGTGTCTGCAACAACATCTCCGACCGTGAAATCCGCCAGGCCGTCGAAATGGGCCTGACCTCGATGTCCGACCTGTACAAGGAGCTCGGCGTCGGCACCTGCTGCGGCAAATGCGTCAGCTATGCCCGCGAGGTGATGAACGAACACCTGGAATCGACCACCACGGTTACCGAACTGCGCCGCACGCCGGTCGCCGGCCTGGCCGCCTGATTTTTCCGAATCGTCCCGGCCGTCGCCGCGCCTGCGGCGCCAGCGACGCCGGTCCAGTTTTACGTGCGCAATGATCCGGGCGCAAAGCGCGGGATTGCCGCACACATATCGATGCGCGAAGCGGCCGATGCGCGGCGCGTCCTGATAACATGGTGCTTCCGAAGCAGCCATCTCGCCTGTCTTATGCCCGTCATCCCGTTTCGCAATCCGAGGACGCCGCCGCCCCCGTTTACGGTTCAACCGCCTCCCACACCGTCGCGCCGCGCCGTCGCCGTCAAATGGCTGCGCAAGATGCATGGCTGGATCGGACTGTGGGGCGCCGTGCTCGGCCTGCTGTTCGGCGGCACCGGCATCCTCCTGAACCACCGCGCGGTGCTGAAGATTCCCGCCGCGCAGACCCAGGAAAGCACGGTGCAGCTGCCCCTGCCCGACCCCGCCCCGGCCGATCCGCAGGCGCTGGCCGCCTGGCTGAAATCCTCGCTCAAGCTCGATCCCGATCCGGCGCGCGTGAAACTCGATCCGGCGCGCACCGTGGCCTGGGGCGACCGCACCCTGGTCCAGCCGGCGCGCTGGAGCGCCAGTTTCACCTCTCCCGCCGGCGCGATAGCGGCCGAGTACTGGGTCGGCAACAACTACGTGACCCTGAAGCGCACCGAGAACAATGTCTTCGCCACCCTCACCAACCTGCACAAGGGCGTGGGCATGAGCGTGGGCTGGATCCTGCTGGTGGACACGCTGGCCGGCTCGATCATCCTGCTGTCGCTGTCCGGGGTGGTGTTGTGGGCGCTCACCAACCGCAGGCGCACGGTGGGCATCGCGATCGCCTCGGTCTCGCTGCTGCTGGCCGGCTGTGTGGCGCTGGCCTCGATATAAGGATAGCGGGCCCCGCGGTTTGCTATGATGCCGATATCACGTCAACAATAAGGGCACTCCATGAAGGGCGATCCGAACATCATCCGCGCACTTAATGCGCAGCTGACCAACGAACTCACCGCGGTCAACCAGTACTTCCTGCATGCGCGCATGTACAAGCACTGGGGCTTCACCCGCCTCGGCAAGAAGGAATACGACGAATCGATCGGCGAGATGAAGCATGCGGACCGGCTGATCGACCGCATCCTGATGCTGGACGGCCTGCCCAACCTGCAGGCCCTGCACAAGCTGCTGATCGGCGAGTCGGTCCAGGAAATGCTGGAATGCGACCTCAAGCTCGAACGCGCCGCCCAGCAGACCGTCAAGGACGGCATCGCCGCCTGCGAGACCGTGCGCGACTATGTCTCGCGCGACCTGCTGCTGGACATCCTCGAAGACACCGAGGAACACATCGAGTGGCTGGAAACCCAGCTCGACCTGATCGTCAAGGTGGGCATCCAGAACTATCTGCAGTCGCAGATGGGCGACGTCAGCGAGGCGTAAAGGCGGACGCCGAAGCGGCAGCCGGGTCGCGCCAGCGCGTGACCCATTTGTCGTAGAAGTTCAGGTCGCGCGGCACCGCGCCGGCCACCGCGCAGATCGCACCGGCGAACTCGTTGGCGCGCGCCAAGGCCAGTTCGAGCGGCCAGCCGCGCATGCGGCCCAGCAGGAAGATCGCCGAGAAGGCGTCGCCCGCCCCCACCGTGTCGATCACGAAGGGCGGCGCCGGGTTGTCGCGGTTGGCGATCAGGCCGCCGTCCGCCAGGAACACCACCGAGCCGCGGTGGCCCAGGGTCACGATCAGGGTTTCCAGCCCGAAGCGGTCCATCAGCGCGCGACAGGCCGCGTGCACTTCCCCGGTGGCCAGCGGCGCATCGTTCGGGCCCATCTGGAAATACCACTGGAACAGCGCCTGCAATTCCTCTTCATTGACCTTGACGATGTCGGCCGCCTCGAGCGAGCGCGTGACGGTGCTTTCCTCGTACTGGCCGGGACGCAGGTTGAGGTCGAGGTAGCGCCTGGCCGGCGTCGCGTCGAGCACGGCGGCCAGGGCGGCGCGCGAACGCTCCGCGCGCTGGGCCAGGGTGCCGAAGTAGACGATGCCGGCCTCGGCGTTCGCCAGGCTGGCGGTGGCCGCGCCGGCGTCGATGAAGTCGTAGGCCTGGCGCGGCAGGATGCGGAAGCGGTGGCCCTGGCCGCTCCTTTCGACCACCACGCGGCCGGTTTCTTCCATCGGGTCCTGTTGCAGGCCGGCGTCGCTCATCGCGAAACGCTCGAATTCGCCGCGCACGGCCTGGCCGTTGCGGTCGCGGCCGATGCGGGTGATCATCAGGCTCGGGGCCATGAAGGCGGCCAGGTGGCGCGCGACGTTGAAGGGCGCGCCGCCCACTACCTGCTCGGTCGGGAATTCGTCGACCAGGGCTTCGCCGAACACGACCGTGGTCGGGGCGGATGCGCTCACCGCGGCGCTCACGAAGCGATGACCGGCACGGTGTCCTTGAAGGACTGGCGTTCGGACAGCTTGTCGAACAGGCGCGCCAGGTTCGGGTGCTCGCCGCGCCACTCGATGGCGGGGAAGCGGAGTAGCAGCCAGCCCAGCACGCAGCCGACCGCGACGTCGGCCAGGGTATAGTGGATCCCCATGCAGAACGGCTGCTCGCCGAGGTTGTCGGACATGACCTGCAGGCCGTTCCTCACCTTGCCCATCTGGCGCTCGATCCAGGCCTGGCTCTGCAGCTCGGCGGGGCGCTGGGTGCGTTCCAGGTAGGCCAGCACGGCCGCATCGCCGACGCCGTCGGCCAGCGCTTCCCAGACCTTGACGTTGGCGCGGTCGCGGCTGTTGGCGGGCAGCAGTTTGCACACCGGGGTCAGCGTGTCCAGGTACTCGGCGATCACGCGCGAATCGTACATCGCGCTGCCGTCTTCCATCACCAGGCAGGGCACCTTGCCGAGCGGGTTGGTGGCGCTGATCTTCGTGTCGGCCGACCAGACGTTTTCGAGCTCGAACACATAGTCGAGCTTCTTCTCTGCCAACACGACGCGCACCTTGCGCACATAAGGACTCGTGACGGAACCGATGAGTTTCATAAATGCTCAGATTAGGGGACTGACTGACAGTATAGCATCGGGCAATGACCGGATAATGGCGTGGGAAAGGCGTGCAACGCTGTCCACATTCGGCTTGACAAACCCGGTTCGCCCAGGCTCCCGATGGTAAAATCGCGCTTTTGCACTCATCCCCGCCCGCCATGACCTCTACCGCCTCCTCCTCCACCCTGTCGGCCCTGTCCCCGCTGGACGGCCGCTATGCCGCCAAGACCGACAAGCTGCGTCCGATCCTGTCGGAAGCCGGCTTCATGCACCACCGCGTGAAGGTCGAGATCGCCTGGCTGCAGGCGCTGTCGCAGGCCGGCTTTGCCGAACTCAAGCCGTTCTCGCCCGAGGCGGGTGCCCTGCTCGACAAGCTGGCCGCCGACTTCTCGGAGCTCGATGCCGCCCGCATCAAGGAAATCGAAGCCGTCACCAACCACGACGTCAAGGCCGTCGAGTACTGGCTGAAGGAAAAGGTCAAGGACGTGCCGGAACTGGTGCTTGCTTCCGAGTTCATCCACTTCGCCTGCACCTCGGAAGACATCAACAACACCTCGCACGGCATGATGCTGAAAGCGGCGCGCGACGGCGTGATGCTGCCGGCCCTGCAATCCATCATCGCCAGGCTGACCGAGATCGCCCACGTCAACGCCGACCTGCCGATGCTGTCGCGCACCCACGGCCAGACCGCCAGCCCGACCACCCTCGGCAAGGAATTCGCCAACGTGGTCGCGCGCCTGCAGCGCGCCGTCAAGCGCATCGAAGGCGTCGAGATCCTCGGCAAGATGAATGGCGCGGTCGGCAACTACAACGCGCACCTAGCAGCCTACCCGGGCTTCGACTGGCCGGCGTTCAGCAAGAACGTGATCGAACAACGGCTGGGCCTGACGTTCAACCCCTACACCATCCAGATCGAGCCGCACGACTACATGGCCGAGCTGTTCGACGCCATTTCCCGCACCAACACCATCCTGCTCGACCTGAACCGCGACATCTGGACCTATGTCTCGCTGGGCTACTTCAAGCAGAAGCTGAAGGCCGGCGAGATCGGTTCGTCGACCATGCCGCACAAGGTCAACCCGATCGACTTCGAGAACTCGGAAGGCAACCTGGGCCTGGCCAATTCGGTGCTGCGCCACATGGCGGACAAGCTGCCGGTCTCGCGCATGCAGCGCGACCTGACCGACTCGACCGTCCTGCGCAATATCGGCGTCGGCTTCGGCTACGCCCTGCTGGCCTACGACAGCTGCCTGCGCGGCCTGAACAAGCTGGAAGTGAACCCGCTGCGCCTGGAGCAGGACCTGGACGCCAACTGGGAAGTGCTGGCCGAGCCGGTGCAGACCGTGATGCGCCGCTACGGCATCGAAAACCCGTACGAGCAGCTGAAGGAACTCACCCGCGGCAAGGGCATCACCCGCGAAGCGCTGCAGGAGTTCATCGGCAAGCTGGCCATGCCGCAGGAAGCCAAGGACCTGCTGCTGGCGATGACCCCGGCCAACTATACCGGCCTCGCGGCCCAGCTGGCCAAGGCGATCTGAACGCTTGGTCGCCCCGCGCAGGCGGCTTAGCGCCAGTGGCGCTATTCCGCCTGCGCGGGGACGACGCCATTAAATCAGCGCTGCCACACCAGCTTCACGCCGACGCTGCGCCCCACTTCGCTGCGGAACTGGGACACGCCGTACTCGCCGTGGCTGCCGTTCAGGTTGTTGCCGATGACCGACAGCTCCATGCCCTTTGCTACGCGCCAGCCGAAGCGCAGGTCGAGCGCATTGTAGGCCGGCACTTCAGGCCGTCCGGTGGCGCCGACGTGGCGCACCGCCACTTCGAGCTCGCGCCTGCTGTCGAAGGCATAGCTGGAGCGCAGCTGGGCCGTGTAGGCCGGGTCGGTGCCGGTGGTCGCCACGCTGCCGGCGTCGACGCTGCCGGGCTTCAGCGTGAAGCGCTCGTGCAGCGCCGTCAGGCCGGCCGACAGGCGCCAGGCATCGCTCATCTGGTAGCTGCCCCAGGCTTCGAGGCCGTGCGCCCGGCCTTCCATCTGGTTGCCGAATTCGATCGTGCCGGCGGGCGTGATGTCCTGGGTGCGCAGGTGGTCGTACAGGTTGCGGAAGGCCGTGACCGAATACGACATCCGCTGTCCGACCTGGCCGCGGTAGCCGAGTTCGAACACGCGCGCCACTTCGGAGCGCACCCGCGGACCGCCGGCCAGCAGATAGGGCGGCGCGCCGGGAACATAGGCGTCGACGTCCAGGCGCGACGGCGCGCGCACGGTGCGCGAGTAGCCGGCCCACAGCGAGTGCGCCGGCGAGACGCGCCAGGACAGGCGCAGGGTCGGCAGGAATTCGGCGCCGGTATAGGGGTTGCGCTCGAAGCGCGCGCCGGCCGTCAGGCGCAGGTCGTCGCGCAGCGCCATCTCGTCCTGGGCGAACAGGCTGGCCCAGGCCTGGCGGTCGCTGGCCGGCAGGAAGGCGACGAAGCGGCTGTTGTCGACCTTGTCCCAGCTGTAGCGGTACTCGCCGCCCCACACGATGCTGTGCATGCCCCACTTGGGGAGCGAGTGCTGGAGCTGGATGTCGGCGATGTCGACCGAATCCGTGAAGGTCGGCGGCACCTGGCGGTAGCGGTGGTCGACATAGGCCTGGGCGCTGAGGCTGCCGCCGCCTTCCAGCGCATGCTCCCAGCGTCCGGTCAGGTTGGCGCCGCGCGTGACGATGTCGTCGACGCCGACGCTGGCGCCCGGTGCGGCGATGGCGCCCGGCGCCGGCTGGCCCTGGCGGCCGCGCCAGGCGTTGCCGTTGAGGCTGATGCGGTCCTGGCCGCGCTCCCAGTCGGAGCGGAAGCCGACCTGGCCCTGGTCCCAGGCGTCGTCGATCGGTGCGCCGCTGGCGAGCTCGCTGTGGCCGATGCCGAACACCTTGCCATAGACGCGCCAGCTATGTTCCGGACCGCCGGCGCCGTGGCGGAAGGCGGCTTGCGCGCCGTCGCTGTCGCCGCGCAGCACCAGCAGGTCGCCACGGGTGTCGGCCGTATGGCGGGTGGTGATGTTGATGACGCCATTCACGGCATTCACACCCCACAGCGTGCCGCCGGGGCCGCTGATCACCTCGATGCGTTCGATGTCTTCCAGCATGACGTCGGGCTCGTCCCAGAACACGCCCGAGAACAGCGGCGAATACACGGAACGGCCGTCGATCATCACCAGCAGCTTGTTGGCAGGGCTGTTGCTGGAGCCGTTCATGCCGCGCGCGGAGATGTAGTAACCGGTGTTATTCGAGCGCGCCACTTCCAGGTTGGGCGCCAGGCGCAGCGCTTCGGCCAGGCTGCGGCTGCCGGAGCGGCGGATGTCGTCGGCGGTGATCACGAACACCGAGGCCGGCGCATCCTGCAGGCGCTCGGGCCGCTTGGACACCGACGTCACCTCGATGTTCGCCAGTTCCTCGATCGACAGGTCGGCGAATTCGGCCTGGCGCTCGCCGTGCGTACGCTCGCTCGACCGTTCGCCCGCATGCGCGCAGGTGGCCAGGGCCACGCCCAGCAAAAGGAGTGGCAGGCGGAGCGCAAACGGAGCCCGGCCGGGAACAGACGACATCATAAGGTGTTCGAGGAAATATTCATGGCCGACAATTATCATTGATAAATCGGTCAAGTCAACATTTTACCTTCGCCGTGCCCCCATCGAATGGCGGGTTTTTCCGATTGTCCCGCCAGCTGAACAATGTTATCCGTTCTCATGGCTTCCTGGCGCCCCATGGAATTGTTAAAGTACGGAATCAATACACCAGCTATTTTGTTAAGATCTTGTTCCGACAAGAATATTTTCCGGAGTCAAACATGTACCAGCAGCAGCGGCAGGAGCACAAGCGATACACCACGACCGCGATCGCACTTCACTGGCTGATCGCCGTGCTGATCGTGGGTGCCTTCACGCTCGGCCTGGTGATGACGGACATCCCGGGCTTTTCGCCCACCAAGCTGCGCTACTACTCCTGGCACAAATGGGCCGGCGTGACCATGCTGCTGCTGGCCGCCCTGCGCCTGCTGTGGCGCCTGAAGAACCGTCCGCCGGCGCTCGCGGCGCCGATGCCGGCCTGGCAGCAAAGCGCGGCCCATGGCCTGCACCACCTGCTCTACCTGTTCATGTTCGCGGTGCCCGTCTCGGGCTACCTGTACACCCTGGCGGCCGGGGTCCCGGTCAAGTACTTCGGCCTGTTCCAGCTGCCGGTGTTCTACGCCAAGAATCCGGCCCTGGCCGACATCCTCAAGCCGGCGCATTACTGGCTGAACATGGCCATGGCGGCCCTGGTCGTCCTGCACCTGCTGGCCGCCCTGAAGCACCAGATCCTCGACCGCGACGGCACCATGCGCCGCATGCTGCCCGGTCGTTCCATTTGAAGGAGAAAGCATGAAAACCACCCGTTCCCTGGCCGGCATCCTCCTCGGCGTCGCCCTGGTCGCGAACGCCGCGCCGCTCAAGACCGACGTCGCCCACAGCAGCGTCTCGGCCGTGTTCAAGCAGATGGATGTGCCGGTCGAATCCAGTTTCAAACGATTCGACGCCCGGATCGACTACGACGCCGCGCACCCGGACAAGGCCAGCGCACGGGTCGACATCGACACCGCCAGCTTCGACATGGGCCAGGCCGACTACAACAAGGAAATCGCCAAGAAGGAATGGTTCAACTCGGCCCAGTTCCCGAAGGCGACCTTCGTCTCGTCGTCGATCAAGCCGGCAGGCAGCAACAAGCTGACCGTCACCGGCAAGCTGACCATCAAGGGCAAGACCGCCGACGTCAGCTTCCCGCTCAGCGTGAAGCCCGAGGGCGGCAAACAGGTATTCGAAGGCCAGCTGCCGATCAAGCGCCGCGCCTTCAACGTCGGCGAAGGCGAGTGGCAGGACACCAGCATCGTCGCCGACGACATCGTCATCAAGTTCCGCGTCGCCGCGGGTTAATCAGCAGCAGTTAATAGGCAGCAGTTAATAGGCAGCATCCACACTAACGAAGGAAACCCGTCACATGAAACTGAAGCACCTGAGCATCGCCCTCCTGGCAGCAGCATTCGCAAGCAGCGCCTTCGCCGCCGACAGCTATAAAATCGACCCGAGCCACACCTACCCGAGCTTCGAAGCCGACCACTTCGGCGGCCTGTCGGTCTGGCGCGGCAAGTTCAACAAGAGCGAGGGCGGCATCGTGCTGGACCGCGCGGCCAAGACCGGCAGCGTCGACATCGTCATCGACGCCAACAGCATCGACTTCGGTAACGACAAGCTGAACGAGCACGCCAAGAAAGCGGAAATGTTCGACGTCGCCAAGTTCCCGAATGCGACCTACAAGGGCAAGCTGGTGTTCAACGGCGACAACCCGGCATCGGTCGACGGCGAACTGACCCTGCATGGCGTGACCAGGCCGGTCACCCTCACCATCAACAAGTTCAAGTGCATCATCAACCCGATGCTGAAGAAGGAAGTGTGCGGCGCCGACGCCTCGGCCATCTTCAAGCGCAGCGACTTCGGCGTGAGCTACGGTGAGTCCTTCGGTTTCAACATGGACGTCAAGCTGGCGATCCAGGTCGAAGCGGTCAAGCAGTAATCTTTGACCGGATGTAAAAAAAACCTCGGCGCCGCAAGGCCCCGAGGTTTTTTTGCAGGGTGGGGTAAATCAGTCCGGGGGACTGATTTACGTGCCCACGATGACGTCAGTTAGCGGCCGTCGCGATCCAGGTCACCCGGCATGGCGCGCTCGACACGATCCCAGGCGGCGCGGCTGGCCGACTTGGCCTGCTCCCACGACAGGCGCGAATGGCCCTTCACGCGATCCCACTCGTCGGCCATGTGCGGCTCGGCCAGGTCGTAGGACGGATAGCGGCGGGCATTGTTGTAGCCCAGCGCATAGGCCGGCGAGTAGTCGTCGTAGCTGTAGCCCGGCGAGTAGTACGGCTGGGTTTGGTAGTTGGTGCGCCAGTAGTTGTCTTCCTCGGTCGGGTTGACCAGGTGGCCGGCGCCCTTGCCGACCATGCCGCCGGCGATGCCGCCGATGGCCGCACCGGCCGCCATGCCGACCGGACCGCCGACCGCGCCCAGCGCCGCACCGGTTGCCGCACCGCCACCCGCGCCGACGCCGCCGGCCAGGTTGTGCTCATGCAGCTGGTCGCCCGGTTTCGGGTTCACGACTTCGCCCGCGCCCTTGCCGGCCATGTTGCCGGCGACGCCGCCCGCAACCGCGCCGGCCACCGCGCCGATCGGGCCGCCCGCGGCGCCGATCGCAGCACCGGCCAGCGCGCCGCCGGCAGCGCCGGTGCCCTGTGCCAGGTTGTGTTCATGCAGGCGATCTTCCGCATGCGGGTTCACGACTTCGCCCGCGCCACGTCCGGCAGCGCCGCCGGCCAGGCCGCCGATCGCCGCGCCGGCCGCCATGCCGATCGGTCCGGCCACCGCACCCGCGGCAGCGCCCACCGCGGCACCCGTACCCGCGCCCACGCCCTTGGCCATGTAGTGTTCACCCAGGTCGTCGCCGGCTTTCGGGTTCACGACTTCGCCGGCACCCTTGCCGGCCATGCCGCCGGTGATGCCGCCGATCGCGGCGCCCGCCAGGGTGCCGACCGGGCCGGCGACCGAGCCGATGCCCGCGCCCACGGCCGCGCCGGCGAGGGCGCCGACGCCGGTGCCGATCACGTGCGAGCCGCCGTTATCGGTGAAGGAACGCTGGATGTATTCGACGTCGTCATCCGAACGCGGATTCACGCCCATCAGGATGCCGCCCTGGTTGATGCCTTCTTCGTAGTGCTTGACGCGTTCTTCCGGAATGCCGGCGCCGATCAGTGCGCCGATCAGGCCGCCGGTGATGCCGCCCGCGCCGGCGCCGGCCAGGCCGGCCGCCAGCGGACCCGCCACCACCAGGCCCAGGCCCGGCAGCACCAGGGTGGTGCCCAGCGCGGCCACGCCGGCCAGCACGGCGCCGATGGTGCCGCCGATGCCGGCGCCGACGCCGGCGCCTTCAGCCGCTTTGCTGCCCAGCTCGGTTTCGGTGTCGCTGAAGTGGGTCTTGCGGGTCGAGTCCGACATCATCAGGTTGACGTCATCCTTGGAATAGCCGCGCGTCGAGATGGCGCTGTAGGCGCGTTCGGCGCTGGCGCGGTCCGGGAACAGGCCGGTAACCATGCGATTTTGCTTGTTCTGCTTGTCGGTATCGAAGATGCTCATAGTGTGTCCTCTCAAGGTCGGTGTGCAAAAGCACGTGTTGCATACGTGTTCTAAATATCGGTAGTGCAATGGAAGCAACGATATGCCTGCCCAGCAGTGCGCTTCTGTTCGCTGACGCACCCTAACCCTGACATTCCAAGCATCAAGAGAACGTCGACGCACTTTGCGCGTCTAACGTTCGTTGCCGCACCGACCCGGGTACGTACGCATCACTAGACTTTGCCCATGGCCTCGGCAATCAATTGGCCTGGAGTATGTTTTCCAACTTGAGGAGGAATCAACATGTTATTCATTATCTGGATCGTCGTCGGTGGTATTCTCGGCTGGCTCGCCAGCATGGTCATGAAGACGGACGCTGAGCAAGGCATGATTCTCAATGTCGTGGTCGGTATCGTTGGTGCCTTCCTGGGCGGCTGGCTGCTGTCCCCGCTGTTCGGTTCCGGCACCATCAACGCGGATGACTTCAGTGTCTCGTCGCTGCTCGTTTCCTTCCTGGGCGCCGTGATCCTGCTGGCCATCGTGAACCTGCTGCGTCGCGGCCGCGCCCGTTAAGCAGTGCGCTACTTCGGTTAAAACCAACGCTCTTCCGGCGTTGGTTTTTTTGTGTCCAAAATATTTCCATGCGTATACGTCGCTCCATCGTTGCCTTGATCGCCTGCATCGCCACCCTCGTGGTCGGCCTGCTGGCGCTCAACTTCATGCCGAACGAAAAACAGATCGAGACCCAGCTGACCCGCCAGTACGACACCAACGACCCGCAATTCCGCCGCTCGCTCGGCGTGCTGCTCGGTCCGCCCCTGGTCGAAGGCAACAAGGTCGAGGTCCTGCTGAACGGCGACCAGATCTTCCCCGCCATGCTGAAGGCGATCCGCGAGGCACAGCACACCATCACCTTCGAAACCTATATCTACTGGTCCGGCTCGATCGGCCGCGAATTCACGGAAGCGCTGGCGGAACGCGCGCGCGCCGGGGTCAAGGTCCACGTCCTGCTGGACTGGATCGGCAGCATGAAGGTCAGTAACGCCGAAATGGAGCAGATGCGCAGCGCCGGCGTCGAGCTGCACCGCTACCACAAGCCGGTGTGGTGGAAGCTGGCACGGCTGAACAACCGCACCCACCGCAAGCTGCTGATCGCCGACGGCCGCATCGGCTTCACGGGCGGCGTCGGCATCGCCGACAAATGGCGCGGCCATGGCCAGGACGAGGATCACTGGCGGGATACCCATTTCCGCGTCGAGGGCCCGGTGGTCGGCCAGATGCAGGCCGTGTTCAACGACAACTGGACCAAGGCCACCGGCACCGTTCTCGACGGCGACGCCTACTTCCCGGCCCTGAAGCACGAGGGCGAATCGGCGGCGCAGATGTTTTCCAGTTCGATCACCGGCGGCAGCGAGAGCATGCACCTGATGTACCTGATGGCGATCACCGCCGCGCGCCACACGATCCACCTGTCGAACGCGTATTTCGTGCCGGACGACCTGGCGGTGCGGGCCCTGGTCGCGGCGGCAAAGCGCGGGGTCGACGTGCGCATCATCACGCCCGGCAAGATCATCGACTCGGACGTGGTGCGCGCCGCCTCGCGCGAGCGCTGGGGCGAACTGCTCGCGGCCGGCATCCGGATCGCCGAGTACCAGCCCACCATGTACCACGTGAAGGCGCTGGTGGTCGATTCGCTGCTGGTGTCGGTCGGCTCCACCAACTTCGACAGCCGCTCGTTCAGCCTGAACGACGAAGCCAACCTGAACGTCCTCGATCCGGTCTTCGCCAGGCAGCAGGACGCGGTCTTCGAAGACGACTGGCGCCGCGCGAAACCGGTCTCGCTGCAGCAGTGGGAAAACCGTCCGCTGTACGACAAGGCGGCGGGCAAACTGGCCGGCCTGATCGGCGCGCAGCTGTAATTACAAAATGGCAAATATGGGTTGACGGTCGTTTTTCACATCCGCATACTGTGGCGGCTCCCAGAGAGCCACGAGACGCTAATCCAACCAACAACTAAAGTAGCAGGGGCCGCCAAACTGGTTTGGGAGGCCTCTCACCAGACGAATGAAAAAATCTCTTCTCTCGCTGGCCATCCTGACCAGCTTCGCCGCACAGGCGGACGAAGGCATGTGGATGCCGCAGCAGCTGCCACAAGTAGCCAAGCAACTGAAAGCCGCCGGCCTCAAGCTCGACCCGGCCACCCTGACCAAGCTGACCGAATTCCCGGCGGGCGCGATCGTGAGCCTGGGCGGCTGCTCGGCTTCCTTCGTCTCGCCGCAGGGCCTGGTGATCACCAACCACCACTGCGTCTACAACAGCGTGGCGATCAACTCGACCCCGCAGCGCGACCTGCTGGCGAACGGCTTCCTGGCCAAGACCATGGACGAGGAACTGCCGGCCGCGCCGGGCAGCCGCGTGTTCGTGACCGAGGAAGTGGCGAACGTCACCAACCGCGTGATCACCCCGGAAGTCGCCAAGCTGACCGGCAAGGCCCGCGTCGATGCGATCGAGAAGAACCAGAAGGCGCTGGTGGCCGAGTGCGAAAAAGACGCCGGCTACCGCTGCACCGTGCCGAGCTTCTACGGCGGCCTCGAGTTCTACCGCATCAAGCAGCTGGAAATCCGCGACGTGCGCCTGGTGCACGCGCCGGCAGTCGGCATCGGCAAATTCGGCGGCGACACCGACAACTGGATGTGGCCGCGCCACACCGGCGACTACGGCTTCTACCGCGCCTACGTGAGCCGCGACGGCAAGGCCGCCGAGTTCTCGAAGGATAACGTGCCGTACAAGCCGAAGCACTTCCTCAAGATCGCCAAGGAAGGCGTCAAGGAAGGCGACTTCATCATGGCCATGGGCTACCCGGGCCGCACCAACCGCCACCGCCTGCCGTCGGAAGTGGCGTTCACCTTCGACTGGAACTACCCGGCCTTCGTGAAGGCGTCGGGCGAGACCCTGGCGATCATCGAGCGCGAGACCAAGAACGATCCGGCCGCCAAGCTGAAGTACGCCGGCCAGGTCGCGGGCGTCAACAACTACTACAAGAACCGCAAGGGCATGATCGCCAGCTACGAAGGCAGCGACATCCTGGCGCGCAAGACCGCCGAGCACAATGCGCTGAAGGCCTGGGTCAACGCCAACCCGCAGCGCAAGGCCGAATTCGGCGCCGACATCGACACCGTCGAGAAGCTGATCGCCGAGCGCGACGCCAAGGTCAAGCGCGAGTTCTTCCTGAGCTACTCGACCCCGCGCTTCCTGAACTCGGCGCGCGCCCTGTACCGCCTGGCCAACGAGCGCACCAAGCCGGATGCCGAGCGCAAGTCGGGCTTCCAGGAACGCGACATGCCGCGCCTGACGTCAAGCATCACCGGCCAGGACCGCACCTACGACGAGAAGGTCGACAAGGCGCTGGTGCTGAACTTCCTGAAGCAATACAACGCGCAGCCGGGCAACGAGCACAACGCCGCCTTCGACAACGCGCTGGGCATCAAGCCGGGCATGAGCGAAGCCGAACTGAAGGCCGCGCTGGACAAGCTGTACGCCGGTTCGCAGCTGCAGAACAAGGACTTCCGTGTCCAGTGGCTGAACAAGTCGCCGGCTGACTTCCAGTCCAGCAACGACGCCTTCATCAAGGCCGCCGTCGCCCTGTACGACGCCGACCGCAAGGAAGAAGCCGAGGACGAGGAACTGGGCGGCAACATCCAGAAAGCCTACGCCAGCTACATGAAGGCCAAGATCGCCTACATGAACAGCCGCGGCCAGGCCGTCTACCCGGACGCCAACTCGACCCTGCGCGTCACCTTCGGCAACGTCAAGGGCCGCAGCTACGGCGCCGACGGCACCGGTTCCTGGACCGCCTTCACCACCGTGAAGGGCGTGGTCGCCAAGCACACCGGCGAAGGCGAATTCAACGCACCGGAGAAGCAGCTGGCCGCGATCCGCGCCAAGGACTTCGGCAACTACGCCGATCCGAAGCTGAAGACCGTGCCGGTCGACTACCTGGCGACGCTGGACATCACCGGCGGCAACTCGGGTTCGGCGGCGCTGAACTCGAAGGCCGAGCTGATCGGCCTGGCCTTCGACGGCACCCTGGATTCGATCATCTCGGACTGGGACTTCAACAAGGAAGCCACGCGCGACATCCAGGTCGACATCCGCTACATCCTGTGGAACATGGACAAGGTCGACCACGCGGACAACCTGCTGAAGGAAATGGGCGTCAAGTAAACGCCTGCCGGGGCGCCGCGCGGCGCCCTGTCGACAAAGCCACGCTGCCGGGAGGCGCGTGGCTTTTTTTATGCGCGCTCTTCGCGCAGGTGCAGGATCGGGAACGGCCGCCCGGCCGAATCGCGCTCGGAACGCCCCGCCTGCACGAAGCCGGACTGCAGGTAGAAGGCCAGGCCTTGCGGATTCTGCTCGTTGACGTCCACCGTCAAGGGCCCCTTGAGCGCGCGGGCGTGCGCCAGCATCCGCTTGCCGGCGCCTTTGCGGAAGTGGGCGGCGGCGCGCCGGATGTGGCGAGATAAGCTGGTCATCCTGTTAATGTTACAGGAGGCCGGGGCGATTTGAAGGGTCCGTCAGCGCGACATATGCATCGCGCCTATACTGATGGCCCCGCCGCGGCATGGACCGCGGCCAGACCATCATCAGGAACACCATGTCAGCCCTATTCTCCCCTTTCAAGCTCAAGGACGTCACCCTGCGCAACCGCATCGCGGTGCCGCCGATGTGCCAGTACCGCGCCAACGACGGCTTCGTCAACGAATGGCACCAGGTCCACTATGCCGGCATCGCGCGCGGCGGCGCCGGCCTGGTGATCGTCGAAGCAACGGCCGTATCGCCGGAAGGCCGCATCACGCCGGGCTGCACCGGCCTGTGGAATGACGCCCAGGTCGAGGGCATGGCGCATGTCGCCGCCCGCATCAAGGCCGCCGGCGCCGTCGCCGGCATCCAGATCGGCCACGCCGGCCGCAAGGCCAGCGCCAACCGCCCGTGGGAAGGCGACGACCATATCCCGTCCGATGCGCCCTACGGCTGGGACACCATCGCGCCGTCGGCGATCGCCTACGGTGGCGGCCTGCCGAAGGTGCCGAAGGAGATGACGCTTTCCGACATCGCCCGCGTGAAGGCCGATTTCGTGGCCGCCGCCAGGCGCGCGCTCGCCGCCGGCTTCGAGTGGCTGGAACTGCACTTCGCCCACGGCTACCTGGGCCAGAGCTTCTTCTCGGCGCACACCAACCAGCGCACCGACCAGTACGGCGGCGACTTCACCGGCCGCAGCCGCTTCCTGCTCGAGACCCTGGAGGCCGTGCGCGAAGTCTGGCCGCAGCACCTGCCGCTGACCGCGCGCTTCGGCGTCATCGAGTACGACGGCAAGGACGAACAGACCCTGAACGAATCGATCGAGCTGACCCGCATGATGCGCGCGCGCGGCCTCGACATGCTGAGCGTCAGCGTCGGCTTCACCATCGCCGACGTCAACATCCCCTGGGGCCCGGCCTTCCTGGGCCCGGTGGCGAGGCGCGTGCGCGAAGCGAGCGGCCTGCCGGTGTCCTCGGCCTGGGGCTTCGACGGCCCGCAGCTGGCCGAACGCGCGGTGGCGGACGGCCAGCTCGACCTGGTGATGGTCGGCCGCGCCCACCTGGCGAATCCGCACTACCCGCTGCAGGCCGCGCAGGAACTGGGCATCGAACGCCCGACCTGGGTGCTGCCGGCGCCGTATGCGCATTGGCTGGAGCGTTACAGGATGCAGAAGTAATCCGGTAACTCAAGCACGTCAAAAAGCCGCGTACTTGTAAAGGTATGCGGCTTTTTTTGCATGAGCTGACTTCGGTAACTCAGCATGGGTTCCCGCTTGCGCGGGAACGACGGGTTAGTGCGTCAACTCCGTCGTCTGCACCCCAGCCTTGTTCAAGCGGCTGTTACGCATCCCATAGCCGAAATAGGTCAGGACCGCCACCGTCATCCACACCGAGAACACGGTATAGGTGATCGGCGACAGGCCCAGCACCAGGTAGAGGCAGGCCAGGATCGACAGGCCCGGCACCAGGTAGGGACCGAAGGGCACGCGGAACCCCTTGCGGCCGGTGCGCTTGTCGTCTTCCTGCTGCTTGCGGCGGATCACCGGCACCGACACCGAGACCACCATGAAGGCAACCAGGGTGCCCATGCTCACCATGTCCCACAGGAAGGTGGAGTCGACCAGGCCGGCCACGATACCCACCACGACCGAGACGATCATGGTATTCGCCACCGGCGACTGGGTGCGCGGGTTCACTTTTTGAAAGGTCTTCGGGATCAGGCCGTCGCGCGAGATCGCGTACAGGATGCGGGTCTGGCCGTAGATCGTCACCAGGGTCACCGAGAACACGGAGATGACGGCGCCGCCCGACAGCACCAGCGCCGGCCAGGCCTTGCCCGTCACGTTCTGCAGGATCACGGCGAGGCCGGCTTCCTGGCCCTCGAACAAATGGGCCGGCTGGGCGCCCATGGCGGCAATCGCCACCAGCATGTAGAACACGGTCACGATCAGGAGGGCGATCAGGATCCCGAGCGGCACGTCGCGGGTCGGGTTGCGGGTTTCCTCGCCGGCGGTGGCGATGGTGTCGATGCCGATGAAGGAGAAGAACACGGTGCCCGCCGCCGCCGTCACGCCGGCCATGCCGCCCAGGCTGTGGCCGTCCTTCGCGGCGAAGAAGGGGTGGAAGTTGTTGATGTCGAAGCCGGTCAGGGCGATCGCGGCGAAGAACACCAGGATCGCCAGCTTGATGCAGACCATGATGGCATTGGTCGTGGCCGATTCCTTGGTGCCGCGGATCAGCAGGACGCAGCACATCACCACCAGCAGGATCGGCGGCAGGTTGATGTGCCCTGCGTGGAATTCGACGCCGCTCTTGCCCGAGACGATCATCGGCGAGCGCAAGGCATCCGGGATCTGCCAGCCGATCGCGTTCTGCAGGAAGTTGTTCAGGTAGTCGGACCAGCCGATCGCGGTGGCGCTGGCGGCCAGGCCATATTCCAGCAGCAGGCAGGCGGCGACGACGAACGCGGCGAATTCGCCGACGGTGGCGTAGGCGAAGGAGTAGGACGAGCCGGAGGCCGGCACGCGGTCCGCCAGCTCGGCATAGCACAGCGCGGTCAGTCCGGCAGTGATTGCGGCCAGCAGGAACGACAGCACCACCGCCGGGCCGGCCTTCGGCACCGCTTCGACCATGGTGAAGAAGATGCCGGTGCCGATGGTGGCGCCGACGCCGATCATGGTCAGCGGGAACAGGCCGAGCGTGCGGCCGAGCCCACCGCCGTGGGCGGAAGAGTCGTCGAGCTTGCGCTCGGACGTCTTGGTTCTAACGAGCTTCTGGGCCAATGTCTGGTTCACGGCGTGTCCTTTGGTCGCACTTCCAAAGCCTGCGATTATAGGGCCAGTTGCTGGCCACTTATAGATAACATTTTGCAATGCCCAGAAAAAATATTTCCTTAAAGATGCATTTTTTATGCATATTTATGTAGAATACCGATGTTTTCACGAAGTCCAAACGATGCGACTCACCCGCTTTTCCGATATCGGCCTGCGCGTGCTCATTTACCTGGAGCGGGCCGGCGAACGCCCTCGCCCGGTGACGGTTGCCGAGATCGGCGCCCAGTTCGACATCCCGCTGAACCACCTGGTGAAGGTGGTCGGGCAGCTGGCCAAGCTGGGCTGGATCACGGCGACGCGCGGACGCAACGGCGGCCTGCGCCTGGCGGCCGATCCGGCGCTACTCACCATCGGCCAGGTATTGCGCAAGCTGGAAGGCGAGGACGAGGAACTGGTCGACTGCGAGGGCACGAGCTGCGCCCTCAAGCTCGACTGCCAGCTGCGCGGCATGCTGCGCGCCGGGATGCGCGCCTTCTATGAGGCGATGGACCGCTACACGCTGGCCAACGCCACCTCGGGCGCGACCGGCGAACAGGTGATCCGCATGCACCGGATGTTCTGGAGTGGGAACAAAAACGAGAAGGCCGAGGCCGGCTCGTAGACTTGGCAAGAAGAGAAGTAGGTGCTCGCTTCGCGGGCATTTTTTTGAACGTTAAATCTGCATTTGAAATGCATCAATAAGGAAAAAATCATGATTTCCGACGCTTCCCGCCCCTATATCGACGCCAGCGTGCCGGTCCTGCGCCAACACGGCCTGACCATCACCAGGCTGTTCTACCAGAACATGCTGGGCGCGCATCCTGAGCTGACCCGCATC
>Ga0308170_10000807_pt1 | contig 35180 bp, 31 predicted proteins | sample PhyBR2_2_FD_202136 | JGI IMG/M metagenome (GOLD analysis project Ga0308170, IMG submission 202136) | Phyllosphere microbial communities from UC Gill Tract Community Farm, Albany, California, United States - DLSLSB.R2 | ecosystem: Host-associated > Plants > Phyllosphere > Unclassified | place...
CGCTTCCATGTTCCAGGTCTTTGCTTCCGGGTTCTTAGGCGTCTTCACGCTCCGGGTTCTCCAGCCGGAAGAAGTTGGACTGGTTGCCGTCCGTCCGCTCTTCCTGGTAAATGAAGTTCAGCCGCCGGTCGTCGAACGTCTTGAACCATTCCTCCCAAGTGACTTCGCGAAGGTTCGCGTCCCGGTCGCGGAAATCGATGCGCAGGACGCCCAGGTGGTCTCCGTGCTCAGTGCCGTCAACCGTGGCAGGGACACCCCCGCGTTCTTCAGCCCACTGCCTGATGACTTCGTGGTGCGTGGTTGCCAGGCTGCGGCCTTCGCGTTCCGGCTCCTCCTCGGTGGAGGTGATTTCCTGGGAGTACTTCAGCGACTTGGACGATTCGTTGCCGTAACGGATCTTGCCGCCGTCGGGGCCGGCGCCAAGGTCTTCCGCGTCTCCTCCGGCGTCCTCACTCCGACCGCCGTCGTTCCCCTCCTGGCGGGCCTTGGCCACCTCTTTCACGAGCTCTTCCTTGCGCATTCCGGAAGCACCGGCGATGTGTGCGTCCCTTGCCTCCTGGCGAAGTTCGTCCACCTTCATGTTGCGCAGCTCGGTTTCGCTCACGTCGGGAGTGTTGGGAGTCTGGTTTCCGGGCTCGTCACGGCCTTCTTTGCCGCTGCCTTCCTTCGCGCGGCCTTCCTTGCCGCCGTCTGAGCGTCCGGAGTTGCTTGCCTCAGACCGTGAACTTTGCTTCCGGCCGCCGTCGTGGTCCTCCTGGCGGGCCTTGGCTACTTCCTTCACCAGTTCTTCCTTGCGCATGTCCGAAGCGCCGGCGATGTGTTCGTCCCTGGCCTCCTGGCGGAGCTCGTCCACCTTCATGCTGCGCAGTTCAGTCTCGCTCACGTCCGGCGTGTTCGGGGTCTGGTTACCGGGCTTTTCACTCATGTCAGGTCCTCCTAATTGCGTAACTCTTTTGCAGAATCGACAAATAATAAGGCTGCTTACTTTCTATCCGGTGACCGGATGCGGCGTCAAGCACCGGCGCCGGTTGCCCTGGTCGCGGGAGGTCAGTCCAGAGCCTTCTCCAGCCACTGCACATACCGCTCCGGTTCCAGCAGGGCCGCGGTGTGCCCGGCCAGGCCCATGGATACCGTCTGCACCGGCCTGCCCATCAGTCTCTCGAGGCGGGGGATGTCCTTGGCGTCCTGGGTTCGGTCGTTGTCCGCCCGCAGCACCACCACGTCTCCGGCCCACTGCCTGAACCGCCCGGGACGCACCAATTGCCTCCTGGCAATGTCTCCGGCGACGGCGAAGTGGGACACCATGTCCGCCCGGCTCAGGTCGTACCGAACGGCGTGGCGGAGCACCGCTGACCACTCGCCGTCGGCATCCGAGCCGGACGGGAGCAGCCCGGTGAGGCCGGCGAGCAGCAGGGCGCCGGACAGACTCTTAGGCAGTATCCGGGCGGCCAGAGCGGCCGCGGACAATACCGGCACCCAGAGCCGGCCGTAATCGGCCGGACCGCTGCTTGAGAGCACCAGTCGGCGGATTCTCCCGGGGTGGGCGGCAAGGAATGCTTGGGCGAGCAAACCCCCGTAGGACTGGCCCGCCACGTCGCACCGCTCAATTCCCTCAGCGCGCAGGATCGCCGAGACGCCGTCGTCGAAATCGCTGAAGTGCCGTAACTGCGGGTAGTCCGGCGCCACCACGGTGTGGCTGCCCGCAAGCCGTCCAAGGAAGTTGTACCCCAGCCCGGCCCGGCGCAAGCCCCCGGTGAGCCAGAGCACGGGCGGGCCTTCACCAAGCCGGACGTAGCGCCACTCCACGTCCCCGACGGTGAGCTTGCGCCCATGGGCGGCGGCGAAGCTGCGAGCCGCGGACAGGATCGCCTCGCCGGGCCGCTCCCGCGGACGTTGGCCCTTCACGTCTTCTCCCGCTGTCGGCGTCTTTCCCTGAAAAGGACGACGGCGGCAATCGCCCAGAATGCCGCACCCCAGGTGAGGGACGGCACCAGGATGGCGATTCCGGAGGCATTTCCGGAGGCCGCCATGAAGGAGTTGATGAACGCGCCGGCGGAGAGGGGTGCGTGCATCAGCATGGCCAAGGGGAGGCTCCCGGTCCGGTCGTATACCCAAACCATCAGCACCCGGTAAGCGGGCAGCCATGCAAACAGGAACACCGCCACGATCAGGGGGTCAGGTATGGCTCCTGATGGATCAGTGCTGTCGGCGAACATTGGGTAGTGCCATGCTCCCCACAGCAGGGCCATGATCAGCGCAGTGGAGAACAGGCCGTGCCGCTTGCGCAGGCGGGGCAGGGCGAAGCCGCTCCAGCCCAGCTCTTCAAGGGCGCCGACCATCAGCCCCACCGCGATACCGGCCACAAAGACGATCGCCAGCTCGCCCGGCGTCGACACGCCGCCGTAGTACCCAGGGAAGACGGTGGCGACTGCGGCGGCTGTCGCGGCCATAACGAGCGGAGCGGTCAGGAGGGCGAACCCATACCAGCGGGAGCCAACCCGCCACTTGCGGAGACGGTCCCGCAACTCCCGGAGCCCGGCTCTTCCCTCGAGGAGGGCGGTAAGGACGGTGCAGGCGGCCGCAGGTCCAAGAGGACCGACTGTGACTGCAACGGCCATCGGCGCCGGCGTAGCACCAACAATCGCGGCCATCGCGCCCCAGGAAATGACAAAGGTCAGGACGTAGTAGGCAGGTACCTGATGCCGGCGGATAAACGAGGTAAACCCCTTCCCGGCTGCGGGTACCAGCGGCAATCCATGCTGTGGCTGCGCAGTCATGACAGAGCTCCTGCCCGGCCCTGGACATGCGTTTGGCGGACATGGCCCCCGCTCTGATCCATAAGGCCAGCTTTGTCCCGGGTGGCCAGTGAGACCAGGGCCTTTCGTCCGGGTGCGGGACCAAGGCTCGAAACGCTCCGCCTTGCATCGGCGCCTTGCCGGTCACCTAACCTGTCACGCGTACTCCGCCTACCGCTCCTGTCCAGGGTGTATCACCGGGAGTGGGTAACACCAGGTGCGCGAAAACGTAGCCCTGCTGAAGCTCCAGAACCCGGATGGTAGCTCCGGTGCAATCCAATGTCAGCTCAATAGGCTGAAAAGGAGCGCCAGGATGCTCCTGCCCGATGGCGACCTTGGCGCCGGAAGCGCCGGCACACGCGGCCGCAACGGTGTACTGCCCGGCTGCCGGGACCTCCGCCGTCGTGCCAAAACCCCTGACCGGGCCATCCAGCGGCCCCTCTTCAAAGAGGAGGACCGGACCCGGCACTGCCTTGAGGAGCCGGTTCACCTCACGGTAATTTTTTACTTCGCGCTCCAGCACCATGGGGTCAATGGAATATACGGGGGAGTTCGTCACGAATGACGTCCCGGTTGGGGGCATGGGCGAAGGCTCGTCGTATTGGTAGGAGCATCCCACTGCGACTGTTGTGATCAACAGGGACAGCGCATATTCAAGTCTCCGGCACCCGCTTTTGCTTCCCACACTTCAATGGTGGGTACGCCTCGGGGTGCAAGTAAATACAGCGTCAGCGGTTCGACTGCAGTGGAGCGTACCTGACGTATTTCACCGTGACGCCCGGGTCCTGGGAAAGCAGCTTCAGCGAGCTTTCTCCGGGACGGGGAAACACCAGCGACGTAAGTGTCTGCTCCCCGCCGTTGACGAATACTTCCACGGAAGAGTGGTCCACGAAGACAGTCAGGTCCACGGAGCTGTGCCTCGTTGGTGCAGGTACGCTCCGCTGCCTCGCAAACACCGCGCCGAGGTCCGCAGCGGTCCCCGGCGGCTGCGCCCGCGAAACGGAGGCGGTTTCCTTGGCAAAGTCATAGCCCACGGTGGCAAAGATCGAGTCCCCTTGCATCAGCTGCAGGAGAGCCTCAGGCTTTTGCTGTCCTTCCGGATCCTCGGCCTTCCGGTGTTCAAGCGTCAGATCCAGCCGGTAGGCGCCCCCTTTGGGAATGGGAAGGCCGGGTGTCCCGTCGGGGCCAATGGGTACCGGCGCAGCGGTTTCAGGTTCGCCCTCCAGCTTGGCCAGCGATTTCGAAGGCGCCGAAACCAGCGTTGCCTGGCCCTGGACCGTCTTCAACCGGATGTCACGCACAATCGAATCCATTCCGCCGTGCCAGTCCGCGGTGGGCAGTTGGCGGGCGTAATCCCAGTTGTTGACCCACCCCATCGCCTGGCGGGATTGCGTCCGCTGGGACGCTGTGAGACGCGGATCGTCCCAGGTCACCGCCGCATAGAAGTCCGAGCCGCCGTCCAGCCACTGGTGCCGGTCGCTGCTTGGCGTGAAGGCGTGGCCGTCCCATGCCCCGGTCCAGTAGGCAATGCCGGTGGTGCGGCCCTCGCCGGTACCGTTGGCGCTCGCCGCCAGTATCCAGGTCCGCTTGGACGGGTCGCCGTCGAGGTCCAACTGGAAGAAGTCCGGGCATTCGAGGACGCCCAGGCGGGGAAACTCAACGCCGGAGGCGTAGCGCCAGGTTTTGAGGTCCTGCGAGGTGTACATTCCCAACTTGGTGCCTTCTGCCAGGACCATGAGCCATTGGTTGTTTGCCTCGTCCCGGACGATCTTAGGGTCGCGCCAGTGCTCCTGCCCGGGGTTCTCCATTACCGGGTTTCCCTGGTAGGAAGTGAAGCTGTAGCCGCCGTCGGTCGAGTAGAACAGGGACTGCCGCTGAACGCCGGCATCCTGCTGCGTCAGTACGGCGATGACCGCGTCCTGCCCAAACCCGGCCGCGTTGGCATGGTCCACCATGGCGCTTCCGGTCTCCGCATCACCGAGGCCATTCTTGAATTTAGGGATAGCAACGCCTTCGTCCTTCCACGTCACCAGGTCAGGGCTGGTCAGGTGGAACCACTCGGTGCCGTTCCCGTTGGGGTAATCCGCGTTGTAAAGGTAGTAGTAATGCCAGAGGCCGTTGAGGAAGAACGGCCGTTGCGGATCGTTCATCCAGTGCTGGTCCGGGGTGATGTGGTAGGCCGGCCGGTACAGCGACGATCCTGGAGGACGTTCCGCTGAGCCGCCGGGGGCAGGAGTCCGGTCCACCCAGCCGAGATCCCCAAGCATGGCTTCCACAGCTGCGGCCGTGATGCAGTCCGGCCGGGCAACGTCCCCTTCGCCCAGTCTATGGATAGTGTTTTCCTGACTTGACCGCAGGAAGATGCCGCCGGCCGTCTTGGCCGCGGCTACCCAGCCGCCCTGGCAGTTGATACTCCGCAGGTCCTCTACTCCTGCGGTGTCCAGGGGTCGGCCGTTTTCAAGGGTCCGGTCGCCTCCTGAGAGCCAGTAGGAACCGTACGCCGCCCTTGAGGAGTGGAAAGAGGCCTGCGCCGAGGCGACGTTCGCAAGCGCAGCTTGTGCCCGTGCTACGTCACTGTCCGGTGTGCCGGGTTTGAGGAGGAACACCGTGACGCTTACGAGCATGATGCCGGCGAGCAGCATCGCTGCAAGCCGCGGTCCGTTGCGGGACAGGTTCCGTTTCGGGGACATAGCTGCCGTTCAGGTCGTGCCGGTGGCGGCAAAGTGAGCAGGGGCGCCCGAAAGCACCCCTGCTCCTGATCCTTTGCCGGCCGCTGCGCAAGGCAGCGTTATCCGGTCAAGGGTTGGTTACTTGTAGAGACCCTTACCGCCAACGTTGACGTTGGTGGGAAGGTAGCCAAAGGGGCCCAGGCCGTTCTGGCCGAAGCTGCGGTCAACCTGCGTCACGCCGTTCCTGAAGTTGATCTTCACGGTCGGGGACAGCGATCCACCCCGCACGCCGTTGACGTTATCGATGAAGGACTGCACCAGGCCGCCGGGCTGGACGTAGTGCGAGTAGGCCTGGAACTGGCGGCCGTTTTGCTGGCCTGAGATGGTGCCGCTCGGGTTGTTGGCCGGCAGGTTGAGGTCTGTCGGTGAGCCGAGCGCCAGGCCGCTGTTGTTGACGGGCTGGAAGTCGGAGCGGACTCCGTCGCCCACGAAGCCGTAGACGCCGTCGGGGCCGCGCATGCCGTCCGCATACGTGAACTGGTGGCTGATCGTATAGAGGTAGTACTTGTTCTTGCCGTTTTCGTTCTGGATGAAGATCTGCGGACGCTCGGTCTGATCGTTGACGCAGTTGGCGGAGAGGATCGGCGGCAGGAAGGACCACTTGGTGAGGTCCTTGTTGTCCGCCACAGCAAGGCCGACATTGGCCGTCTGGTACTTGGCGCCGCTGTTCTGGATGTCAGTCAGGCTCTCGGCGTGCTGGTCGCCCGGCTGGTAGCCCAGGTCCCCGCCCTTGCACTGGTAGTCGCCCCGGTTGCCGGCGGTGTTGCCTTCGAAGACCATGAAGGTCTTGCCGGGGTGGGCCGGATCAGCAAACGTGTAGGGGTCGCGGAACGCAAAGCCCGGGTTCTGCGCCTTGGTCTGGTACATCTTGCCGTCCGGTTCCAGCAGTTTGGTGTGCTGGAAGCCGTCGAAAGTCACACCATTCTTGTCGGCATGGATGTTGCCCAGCGCCTTGGCGATGGCAGCATCCGGGGCGATCCCTCCGCCGCCGGCGTTGCGCTCTGCCACATCGTAGAAGGTGGTGGCGGTGTAGAAGACGTTGACGTGGTCACCCTGCATCAGTCGGGTGGACCCGGACCATTCGGTGTTGCCGATGGAGGTGTTGTCCAGGAAGAGGTGCCCACCGTAGTTCCACTTGTCCTTGGCCGGATCGGCGTTGGTCTTGCGGAAGAAGTAGCCGATGCGGGCGTTCCAATGGCGCTGGTCGAAGCCGTAGCCGGCGTGACGGTCGGCGACGAGGGAGAAGATGACGTCCCAGCCTTTGTAGCTGATCTGGTTGGCGTTCTCATCCGTCAGCGACCAGGTGTCCCAGACCCAGACGTCGTCGTTCATGGCGGGAAAATCCTCGGGGATTTCCGGCATGGTGACGTCCGGACTCATGGAGTTCTGTCCGGGAGCGACGTTGGGGTTGCTCTGCGCCGTGATCTGCTTGGCATCCGCGCGGGTCCACTTCGACGTGAAGTTCGACGCCGGGTCGAAGGCCTGCTGCGTGTGCTGGCTGGGGAGGGGGAAGCCTGGCGTGGGGGCCGGCAGCTGCTGGGTCGAAGGTGGATCGGATGGCTCATTTGCCAAGGCAGCCGGGGTGGCGAGGAAAGTGGTTGCGGCGAGGGCCGCCACCAAGGTGGCAACGGCGGATCGTTTCCGCAACAGCCGGGATTCATTGGGGTGCTTCGGCATAGTGCTCTTCTCAGGGGAGTGACTGTACGTGGCCATTGGGCTTGTGCCCGTTCCCAGTACCTCGGCTCCCCACAGACTCGAGCTGTCACGGGGACGCCTTCGTACTGGGGAAAGGGGCTCAGTAGCCCCTTTTCATAATCGGCTGGGCATTTCCTGTGCGCAGCCGATGAATACCGTAGGGGTCTGGAGAAGCGAGTTCAAAACGCGTTACACGGCACGGTCCGTGCAGCCGGCCGGATAGGTGTAAGCGCTTGCATGTTGCCTCTGCGCGCGCGTGGCATGCGTTGAAGAAGGGCGTCAAATGTGACAAAGCGGTCTAGCGAAACCCGCTTCGGTATCGAAGTCGTCAGGTCAAGGGAAGTTGTTGCAGCCGCGCCGGCAGCGTGGGATGGAGGTGGCAAAGCTCGTCGTGAGCGCCCGTCACCGCCGCGCGATCACGACGTATTCTGGGACAAAACAAAAAGGCCCTGCACCCGTTGTAAGGGGAGCAGGGCCTTTCTAGTTGGCGGTGACGGTGGGATTTGAACCCACGTTGGCTTTTACACCAAACAACATTTCGAGTGTTGCACCTTCGGCCGCTCGGACACGTCACCAACCTCAATAGGGTACCGGAGCAAGGCCTTCATCCCCAAAACGAGTGAGCAACGGGGCGCTGGCAGTAAGGGCCCGCTTCTGCCGATGCATATGCGAGGTGGCATCTAACGGCAGTGCCCCCGGCGAACATTGCCGCCAAATGGTATTTCGCGTGAATGTCGTACCCCCTTGTCATGATGGGGTTATGGGGAAAGCGGCGGTGGTTAGGGCGTTAGCGGATATCCGCGCTGCCCTTGCCGTGCTCCTTTTAGAGGTGGAGGGTTCGGGTCAGGAGCCGTTTTCTGCGGGTGATCCGTTGGCTGGTTTGGCGGATGGCTGCCTGGACATTCTTGCCGGTGCCCGTGAAATTGAAGCGGGGCTCGCAGCGTTGAAGGCTAAGGCGGCTGTGACGTACGCGGAGAGCGCCTCTGCTGTTGCGGGGCCGGATGTGCCGGTGCAGGCGCAGGAGATGGCGTGCGCGGCGGAGATCGGGTGTGTGTTGGCGTTGGGGCCGCGGGCGGCGTCATCGTTCCTGGCAACCTCGCACGCCGTTGTTACCTCGTTGCCGCGGACTCTTGCGGGGCTGCAGGCAGGGACGTTGTCGTGGCAGCACGCCGTGGTGATGGCCGATGAGGCCGCGTGTCTGGATGCTGCGGGGGCGGCGGCGTTGGAGGCGCATTTCCTGGACCCGGACGCCCCCGACCCGGCTCGGGGCTGTGCGGTGGGGCAGTTGCCGGCGCACCGGTTCAAGGCCAAGGCCCGCACGTGGCGGGAACGCCACCACGCCGAAAGCATCGAGAAGCGCCACGCCAAGGGGATGGCGGACCGGCGGGTGGAGTTCCGGCCGGACCAGGACGGGATGGCCTGGCTGTCCGCCTGCCTGCCCGCGGACCAGGCGCTGGCCGGGTGGAACCGGCTCACCGCCAGCGCCCGGAGTATGCAGGGCCCGGAAGAGTCCCGCAGCATGTCCCAGCTGCGGGCCGACAGCTTCGCCTCAGCGATCCTCGGCAGCGGCAGTCTCATGCAAGGCAGCGATACAGCGGCAGGGTCCGTCAAAGGGACTACCTCCCAGGCATCGTCGCCGATCCGGGCCCAGGTCCTGGTCACGGTCCCGGTGTTCTCCCTGATGGGTGTGACCGATGAGCCGGCGATGTTGGACGGCTACGGGCCCATCCCGCCCTCCATGGCACGGGAGCTGGTCGCGAACGGGGCCGGGTCGTTTTACCGGGTGTTGGTGGATCCGCGGGACGGGGCACCGCTGGAGATCGGCCGGACGAGCTACCGGGTGACCGGGGCGATGCGGGCCTGGCTGAGGATGCGGGATAGTAAATGCCCGTTCCCGGGGTGCAGCAACAACTCCCTGGACAACGACGCCGACCACATCCTCGGCTGGGCCCACGGCGGGACCACCGGAATCAGCAACCTGGGACAGCCCTGCCCGAAACACCACAAACTCCGCCACACCACCGGCTGGAAACCAACCCCCGCCACCAAAAACGAGCCGCCCGGCTGGACCTCACCCACCGGCCGGCACTACATGAGCGAACACCAGGACTGGGAACCACCACACTGGCCTGTGCTTCGCAACCGGGAGGAGTTGCCGCAATTGAAACCGTTGGAAAGAACAGTCTTCGGTTGCACGGACTTGGTGGGTGTAGGCCTCTCCATGGGGGAGGCATGCCTTGATAGCATCCTCCACCCGCCTTCTGCCTAGCTGCTTGCTTGGCGCCGGGAACTCTACCGCGGCCTCGGAATAAGAAGGATCGGCGCGCAATGGGACTGCGTCACGACGCCGCGCCAGGAAAACCTGCTTTTCCAGCGCCCGGGATGCTGTCGGAACCGTCCCATGATCACGTTACGAAACCGCGGCTCCACACGAAACCCGGGCTCCACCAGAAACCCCGGCTCCACCACAAAACCCCGCCAGCCGCCGTCGGACTTTCCCCGTCCACGCGCGTCAGACTAGATTCATCAGCAAGATGACAAACTCAGAAACTCCCATCCACGCAACCGCATACTGGACAACAGCCAAGGAGCACGGCGAGCTTAGGGCTGAAGAGGTGCCTGCCCCCGGGCCGGGCGAAGCACTGGTCCGAACCCTTTACTCGGGCATCAGCAAGGGCACCGAGATGGTGGTCCACGCAGGAGCTGTTCCGCCCCGGGTGGCAGAAGAAATGCGCGCCCCGCACCAGGAAGGGAACTTCCCGGGACCAGTGAAGTTCGGCTACCTGTCCGTGGGGGTCGTGGAGGAAGGGCCCGAGGGATGGAAAGGCCAGCGTGTTTTTTGCCTGAATCCCCATCAGGACCGTTACGTGGTCCCCGTGGAATCCTTGACCAGGATCCCGGATGAGGTCCCGTCCCGACGCGCTGTCCTCACCGGCACAGTCGAAACCGCAGTCAATGCCCTGTGGGAAGCCGGGCCGCGGCTGGGTGACAGGGTTGCAGTCGTCGGGGCGGGACTGGTGGGCGGCATGGTGGCCACCCTGCTGCGCACCTTCCCGCTGCAGCGCCTGCAACTGGTGGACCTTGATCCCGGCAGGAAGCAGCTTGCGGATGCCTTGGGTGTGGAGTTCGCGCTGCCGGATGACGCCTTGGCAGACTGCGACATCGTCTTCCACTGCTCCGCCTCACAGCAAGGCCTGGAGCGCAGCCTGCAGCTCGTCGGCGATGAAGGCGACGTCATCGAAATGTCCTGGTACGCCAACCGGGAAGTCACCGTACCGCTGGGGGAGGACTTCCATGCAAGGCGCCTGTCCATTAGGGCGAGCCAAGTAGGCGTGGTGGCCCGGGCCCGCCGCCACCGCCGCACCAACGCAGACCGCCTGGACCTTGCCGTATCGCTGCTTAAGGATCCCGTCTTCGACGCGTTCCTGACCGGCTCATCCCGCTTTGAAGACCTGCCGGACGTCGTGCGGAGCCTGGCCGACGGCACCCTGGAAGCACTGTGCCACGTAGTGGAGTATCCCGCCGGCAATCCCGCACCCAGCCCCGCCACCGACAACTCCGAAAACTTGAGGTAACCATGTTCAGTCTCACCGTCCGCCGCCACTTCATGATCGCCCACAGCCTGCCCCGCGAGGCATTCGGACCGGCCCAGGGCCTGCACGGGGCGACTTTTGTGGCCGAGGTGACCTTCCGCCGTCGTAAGCTCAACGCCGATGCGATCGTCCTGGACATCGGCGCGGCCGGGACCATCATCGAGGACGTGCTGTCCGGACTGAACTACAAAAACCTGGACGAGCATCCTGATTTCGAAGGCAAGCTCACCACCACCGAGGCGCTGGCCGAATACATCGCCCAGCAAGTTGCCGCCAAGATCAAGGACAGCGACGACGGCCGCGAACTGGCAGGAATGGACGTCACCCTGCGGGAGAACCCCGACGCCTGGGCCACCTATTCCCTGGACCTCACCGCCTAACCGTGGACCCCATCCAGCTGCTGGTCCCCGGCAACATCCGGCACAGCTCAGGCGGCAATGTCTACAACGCGCGCCTGGTTGCCGGCCTGCAAGCACTTGGGGTGCAGGTAGAGGTCATTAGCGTCGAGGGCAGTTGGCCGGACGCCGGTACTCACGAACGACGCCGGCTAGGCACCTTTATGGGAGCACGGGAACCGAATGCAGGCTCGGAGCGGGCAGTGGTAGTCGTGGACGGGCTGGTTGCCGTAGGCGCCCCGGATGAACTGGAACTTGCCGCGAGAGCCGGGCGGCAAATATGGGTTTTGGTGCATATGCCCGTTCCGGAAAGCTCCGGCCGCGCCGCCCTTGACCGTGAAGCAAGGGCTCTGCGTGCCGCAACGGGCGTGATCTGCACCAGTTCCTCCGCTGCATCGGTGCTCACGGAACGCGGACTTCCACAGGCGCAGGTTGTCCTTCCAGGAGTCGATTCCGCTCCCCAAGCCGTGGGCTCCACGCCGCGGCACCTGGCGGTCATTGCCGCCCTGCTTCCCAACAAGGACCAATTGCTGGCCGTGGAGGCGCTGGCCCGGATCCAGGACCTGGACTGGACAGCCTCACTGGTGGGATCAGACCTGGCGGACCCGGATTATGCGCAGAAGGTTCGGGCGGCCGTTACTGCCCATGGGCTGCAGGAACGGGTGCGCCTCACTGGCGAGTTGGCAGGCGCTGAGCTGGATGCAGAATGGGCGCGCACGGACCTCACCCTGCTGGTGTCGCGGGTGGAGGCGTTCGGGATGGCCGTTACCGAGTCCCTGGCCCACGGGATTCCGGTCCTGGTCCGTGAGGGGACAGGGGCCGTGGAAGCGTTAGGCATGGCAGGACTGGCTGCCGCCGACGGCGGTCCACGTCTACCGGGGGCAGCGCTGCCACTTCCGGTAGGAGGCCAGGAGAGCCCGGGCCGGCTGGCCGATACGCTGCGCCGGTGGCTAACTGATCCACAAATCCGCGAAAGGTGGCAAGCAGCAGCGCGGGAGGCGCGGACCAGGCTTCCGGGCTGGAACAACACCGCCCGGAAGATGCTGGCTGTCCTGGCCGCACCAAAAGAAAGAAACTAGAGGCTGCTGCTCCGGTGGCCCGCGAAGAACTCGCGCAGCAACCGGGCGCACTCTTCCTCGCGAATTCCCGGGTACACCTCGACCCAATGGTTGAGCCGGCGTTCGCGGAGGATATCGAACACCGATCCCGCAGCACCGGCCTTCTCGTCCCAGGCCCCGAACACCACCCGGGGAATCCGGGCCAGGACAATGGCGCCCGCACACATGGCGCAGGGTTCCAACGTCACCACCAACGTGCAGTCCGACAAGCGCCAGCCGTCCCCCGCGCCGCCGTCCAGCCGGGCCTGCTCCTGTAGCCGGCCGGCTGCCTGCTTGATGGCCACCACCTCGGCATGTGCCGTGGGGTCGCCCAGTTCCTCCCGTTGGTTCCGGCCCGATCCCAGCACCTCGCCGTCGGGCCCTATCACCACGGCGCCGATCGGCACGTCCTCCGTGACCAGGGCGCGGCGGGCCTCAGCCAGGGCAAGGCCCATCCAGGCGTCGTATTTCTTTTCGGGCAACGGCATGGCTCAATGATAGTTTCGAGGGATACTAAGCTTGCGTACTTTTCCGGGAGGCATGATGAGCAGAGTCCAAGAGCGGATGGACCGATGGTTCAAGCCCTATGCCGCCCTCTGGCTGACCCTGATCATCGGCGGAACGATAGTTGTCATCATGGCGCTCGCCGGCGCCGAGGTCTATGACGATGTGGTGGGCAAGGACGGGCTGGCGAACCTCGACGTCCCGGCCCTCCACTACGCGGAGTCGCTGCGAAACCCGGGCCTGGACGCCTTTGCCACCGGGTTCACCAACATCGGCGGTGGCGTCGGCATGCCCATCCTCGCCAGCATCCTTACCGCGTGGCTGACGTTCCTGAGCCGTACCTGGCGGCCACTCCTCCTGGTGGGCGGCGCTGCAACCGTCTCCATCCTGGCCACCACATTCGGCAAGAAGCTCGTGGGCAGGACCCGCCCCGACCACGCTGATGCGGTGCCGCCATACGAAAATTCGCCATCGTTCCCAAGCGGCCATACCCTCAACACCACGGTGGTCATCAGCGTCCTCCTGTACGTCCTTTGCCTGCAGTTCCACCAGCTCTGGGTAAGGGTCACGGCAATCACGGCCGGCGTGATCTTCATCATCGCCATGGGGCTGAGCAGGGTCTTCCTGGGCCATCACTGGTTGACCGACGTCATGGCTGGCTGGACGCTGGGGCTGGCCTGGGTGGCCATTGTGATCCTGGCGCATCGGTTGTTCCACCTGACCAGGCGTAAGCAGCACGCCGGCCCCGCTCCCACCTTTGACCGGCCCGTTGTGCGCGACGTCGTGCTCGAAGCCGTGCACGACGGCGGCGACGGCGGCAATGACGGCGCTCACGGCGGCAGAGGCACGGACACCGCCGGATGATAGTTTTGGGGGATGCGCACTCTCGTTGTTGACCACCCCCTGGTCGCCCACAAGCTCACCGTCCTGCGGGACAAGGACACGCCGTCGCCGGTCTTCCGCCAGCTGACGGAAGAGCTTGTGACCCTGCTGGCCTACGAGGCCACGAGGGAGGTCCGCACCGAGCCCGTCACCATCCAGACGCCTGTCAGCACCACGGTTGGCACCGCTTTCACCAAACCCACGCCGCTGGTGGTTCCCATCCTCCGCGCGGGGCTGGGCATGCTGGAGGGCATGACCAAGCTGGTGCCCACCGCCGAGGTTGGGTTCCTGGGCATGGCCCGGGACGAGGAAACGCTGGACATCATCACCTACGCCGAGCGCCTTCCGGAGGACCTGACCGGCCGCCAGGTCTTCGTCCTGGACCCCATGCTGGCCACCGGCGGAACCCTGCGCGAAGCCATCAAGTTCCTGTTCAAGCGCGGCGCTTCCGATGTCACCTGCATCTGCCTGCTGGCCGCCCCGGAGGGCCTGGCCCGCTTGGAAGAGGAGCTGTCGGGCGCCAACGTGCACATCGTCCTGGCCTCCATCGACGAGAAGCTCAACGAGAAGTCCTACATTGTTCCCGGCCTGGGCGACGCCGGCGACCGGCTCTACGGCATCGCAGGGTAGTTTTTACCCTTTTTCAATCGGTATCCCGCCGCTAGCCTGTGCGGATGGATTGGAAACTCGAACTTGTCTTTGTCCCTGTATCCGACGTGGACCGCGCCAAGGACTTCTATGTCAACAAGGTGGGCTTCAACGCGGACTACGACGAGCGGCCTTCGGACGACGTCCCCTTTGTACAGCTGACGCCGCCCGGCTCTGCCTGCTCCATCTGCATGGGCGAGGGGCTTTTGGACGCCCCTCCCGGCACGGGAACCACCCTCCAGATGGCGGTCGATGACATCCAGGAGGCTCACGATCAACTGAAGAACAACGGGGTGGACGTCAGTGATATCGAAGTGCTTCCCTGGGGCCACTTCGTGTACTTCGCAGATCCGGACGGCAACAAGTGGGCTGTGCAGTACATCCCGTACAGGCACGCCGGGCAGGCCGGTGCGCAGGCGGCCGGGCAGGCCGGTAGTACGCCTCCCAGCGGTTAAAGCAAAGGCGGCCCGCATCAAATGATGCGGCCCGCCTTGTTGCTAAAAATCCCCGAGTCGGGAGAAGCGTTTAGTACCAGTTGTGCGCCAGGTGGAAGTTCAGGGCGCCACAGGGGGACTGGTAGCTCTTCTTGATGTAGTCCAGGCCCCAGTTGATCTGGGTGCGGTAGTTGGTGAGGTAGTCCGCGCCGAAGCTTGCCATCTTTTCGGCAGGCAGGGACTGGACGATGCCGTACGCGCCGCTGCTGGCATTGGTGGCCGTGGTGGTCCAGTCGGATTCCTTGGTCCATAGCGTCTGCAGGCACTGCATCTGGTCAGGTCCCCACCCAAAGGAGGCCAGCTGGCTGGACGCGTAGGCCTGGGCACCGGCGGGATCGTTAACCGCGACGGCGGGTGCGGGCTCAGGCGCAGGAGCCGGGGCGGGTGCAGGAGCCGGCGCGGGTGCCGGGGCCGCGGCGGGCGCCGGAGCAGGTGCTTCGGCTGCGGGGGCGGCTGCAGGCGCGGGTTCTGCCGCCTGGGGCGCCACGCTGATCGCCGCCGGAACAGACGCTGCGGGGTTGGAACGGATCTCGCTCTTCTCAATGCTCATTTGGGCGTCTGCCGCTGCCGTGGAAGAGTTTGACTCCGTGGATGACACCGGAGTCATGCTGCTGGTGGCCTGGCCTGCCGCGCCTACCCCTACCAGCACCGCACAGGATGCTGCGAGGATTCCGGCGCGCTGGCCGAAGGTGGTCTTCTTTGCCTGCCGCCCGGCCTTGTGTTTAGCCTCGGCATGCAGGCGTGATTCTGCCTTGTTTTTGGACATGATTGATCGCCTCTCACACCTGCGGAGTTAGCTGTCGGGTTCGGATGAGGGCATCCGGCAGCACGGAAAAGATCACGTACTGGCTTAACCCCAAGGGCATTCATTGCCCGGGACGGTGGGTCCCCCGCCTCTGCCGTTGCTCAATCGGAATCCGGGGAAGCGGCAGAGCTTGGCGTCAACCCGGGATATGCGGCCCGAACGGGAGCCGCACCCAATCGACGGTACAGGAATGATAAGCGAAAGTCACATTTGGGTAACGGAAGTCACGATTACAGCGTGCCGATTTGCGGCGCGGAGTCCAGCAATCCCGCGTTGACCGTTACCTTCTGGCCGGGCAACGGCTAGCGCCCGTCACCCGGCCAACTGGTTACCCAGCCAAGCCCATTACCCACCCAACTCGTCACCCAGCCCAGGCCGCTACCCAGCCAAGAGGTAGACGGTGGCACCGCCGATGCTTTGCGACGGAAAGGTCTCGGCCACCCACTGGGCTATCTCAGTGGCGGCATCCGAACCGCTGTTGGACCGCATGGTTCCACCCGCGATGAAGTAATGGATCTTCCCCTGGGCCACGAGCTCCCGGAACTCCGCCAAGGTGGGGGAGGGGTCGGTGCCGTTGAACCCGCCGACTGCCATGACTGGCAGTTCCGTTGCCAATTGATAACCGGCAGCGTTGTTGGAGCCCACCACCGCTGCGGCCCAGGTGTAGCTTGCGGCTCCGTCCTTGAGCGCCGCCACGAGCTCCGCTGACGGCGTTGGTGCGCCCAAGAGACCGCCCATGCCACCGCCGCCCATGCCACCGCCGCCGGGGCCGCCGGCGAAACCGGCTCCACCGGGTGATGTTCTGCCCGGATTGGCCTGCTGCTGGAAACCCTGCCCTGAGAAGCTTTGCCCTGAGGAACTTTGCCCCGTAAAGCCCTGCCCGGTGGCACCCTGCCCGGTGCCCCGGGCGGAGGGGTTGCGGCTGCCGGCTCCGAAACCGCCGGGGCTGTGGCCGCCGGCCCCGAAACCGGACGCCGGCCCGGCACTGACGATCGCCCCAGTGTGCGCCATCGACGCCGTGGTGACGGAGTACGCCAGCGGTCCGGCGAGGGATGCGGCGATGGCGAGCGCCGCCGTCGTCCGCTGTAGGGGACGTGGACGCAGGAACCTGCCGAAGCCTGCGCCTGCCAACCCCATGCCTGCCAGCCCTACGCCTGTTGCGGCGGCGAGGCCTCCCGCGAGCACCAGCCAGCGCAGCCACGGGCCGTACGCGGAGGTGGTGCCCAGGAGGTAGAAGGCCGTAATGGCTGCTGCGGCCACCGCTGAAGCCAGGAAGGTCGCGGCGACGGCCCGCTGCCGGTGCTGCCACAGGAGCACAGCGCCCAGGCCTGTCAGCCCGGCAATTCCGGGTGCCAGTGCCACCGCGTAGTAGGGGTGGATGATGCCTGCCATGAGGCTGAAGACCAGGGCCGTCACCAGCAGCCACGAACCCCAGATGATGACGGAGGCGCGGACCCCGTCTGTGCGCGGGGCGCGTCGTCCCACCCAAAGCAGGCCGGCGGCGAGGATCAGGGCCGACGGCAGCAGCCACGCGATTTGGCCGCCGAACTCGCTGTTGAACATCCGGAACAGGCCGGGAATGCCCCAACCGTTGCCGCCGCCCACGCTGCCGGTTTCGTCGCCGGTCAGTCGGCCCAGGCCGTTGTAACCCAGCGTCAGCTCGAGGATGGAGTTGTTCTGCGAGCCGCCGATGTAGGGCCGCATGCCGGCAGGCGTCAGTTCCACCGCCAGCAGCCACCATCCTGCGGAAGCCACCATCGCCGCGCCGGCGCCCACCAGCCGGAGGAGGCGCGGCCGCATCCCTCGCGGGCCGGCCACTGCGTAGGCCAAGGCAAACCCGGGGATTACCAGCAGGACCTGCAGCTGTTTGGCCAGGAACCCGAAGCCCAGGAACACGCCGGCCAGCAGGAGCCAGCGCAGCTTATCCTCCTGGACGGCGCGGAGGACCGCATAGGCCGCGGCCGTCATGAGCAGAACCAGCAGGGCGTCCGGGTTGTTGAAGCGGAACATCAGCGTGGCAACCGGGGTGAGTGCCAGGACCGCGGCTGCCAGCAGGCCTGCCCGGTGCGCCAGCCGCGCGTCCCCCGTGGCAGGTAGCGCAGCCCGCCGGACGGCCAGGTACAGCAACCAAGCAGTGCCGACCCCCATCAGCGCCTGGGGAACCAGGATGCTCCAGGAGCTCAGGCCGAAGATCCGGACCGACAACCCCATGATCCACAGGGAGGCCGGCGGCTTGTCCACGGTGATGGAGTTGGCGGCGTCCGAGGAGCCGAAAAACCAGGCGGCCCAGTCCTGCGATCCGGCCTGGGCCGCCGCGGAGTAGAACGCGTTGGCCCAGCCGGATGCCCCGAGGTTCCAGAGGTACAGCACGGCCGTCCCCACGAGCACTGCTGCCAGTTCAAGCCGCCGGCGGAGGGCCGGCGAATCCAGCTGGAGGGCCACCGATTGCCGGCGCAGACCGGCCCTGGGGGAGACGGGCATCAAAGGTTGGCTTGCCATGTGGTCCTACTTGGTGAGCTGGTAGACGGTGGAATTTCCCACGGTCTGAGCCTCGAAGTTGGCTTGGACCCAGGCTGCCACCTCGGAGTTGCCGCGCCCGCCCATGCGCCCTCCGCCCATGCCGCCGGCGCCACCCTCGATGAAGTAGCTGATCTCGCCTTTGGCCACCATGTCCTGGAACTCGGCGAGGGTGGGGTAGGGGTCGCCGCCGTTCCAGCCGCCGAGGGCAATGACGTTGGTGTTCGTGGCCAGTTCCAAGCTCGCCGCCTGGCTCGCACCGGAAACGATCGCCGACCACTTTGTGGTGCTGCCCTTCAGCAGCGCAGTCACGGCTGAATCCGCAGTTCCTTCACCCGGAGCACCGGCGCCGCCGGCACCCCCGGGGCCGCCTGCGCCGCCTCCGGGCAGGTCGCCGTCGGGCGCACCGTTAAGGCCGCCCGCGGGGTCAAGGCCGCCGGTTCCGGTGGCGGAGTCCGTGGCGGAGTTCCTGCCGTCGGTCCTGTCACTGCGGAAGCCAGCGGCCCGGTTACCGAAGCCGCCCGCCGCCGAACCCGCGGGCCCCGACGTCGGAATGGAGCCCGAGTGTGCGGATGCAGCGGTAGCCAGGGTCCACGCACCCGTCCCAAGCCCGCCCGCCAGGAGGGATAGGACGACGACGGCTGCAGCACCCGCGCGCCGGAACCGTCCGGAAGCGCCTACAGCGTCGAGGCGGAGCAGGATTGCGGCGGCCGCAAGGACACCGAGGATGGTGACCGCCACCCGCAGCCAGGGGAGCCACGCTGCGTCCCGGCCCAGCAGGACCGACGACCAGGCTGCAGTGCCCAGGACGGTCACGGCCAGGACAATCCGGGCCGGCCAGTATGTGCGGCCACGCCACAGCTCCACGGCGCCGATTCCCACCAGGGCGGCGATCGCCGGCGCCAGTGCTACTGAATAGTAGGGGTGGACGATGCCGCTCATGAAGCTGAACACGCCCGCCGTGACCAGCAGCCAGCCGCCCCATAGGATCAGTGCCGCCCGGCTCGCAGATGTGCGGATTTCCCGCCGGGTGAACCACAGGCCGGCCAGCAGCAGGACCAGGGCGGCGGGCAGCAGCCAGGAGACCTCGCCGCCAAAGCTGGTCCCGAACATCCGGAGCAGGCCGGCCGCCCCGCCGAACCCGGAGTTGCCCCCGCCGAAGCCGCCGGGGCCGCCGGCAGCGCCACTGGCAGCACCACCGGCTCCGCCGCCGGGCATCCCCTCACCTGAACCGGTGATGCGGGCCAGCCCGTTATAGCCAAAGGTCAGCTCAAGGAAACTGTTGGTGGTGGATCCGGCCATGTATGGGCGTTCAGAGGCCGGGGTCAGCTGGAAGAGTGCGATGTAGCTGCCCGCCACCACTATGATCCCGCCCAGGGCGCCCAGCAGGTGGACCACCCGCCGCCCGACCGAGGTGGGTGCAGCCCACAGATAGGCGAGCCCGAGCGCCGGAACCACCAGGAAGCCTTGCAGCATCTTGGTAAGGAACGCCAGTCCGATCACGGCGCCGGCAGCCACCAGCCACTTCCAGCCCGCGCGCTCCACGGCCCGGGTGGTGAAGTAGGCGGCCAGTACCAGGCACAGCGTGAGCATGGCGTCCGGATTGTTGAACTTGAACATGAGCGCCGCAACGGGCGTCAGTGCAAGGGCGCCGCCCGCCAGCAGGCCGGCCGCCGGCCCGGAGACCCGCTTGACCGCCAGGTAGAGGAAGCCGACGGCGGCGACTCCCATGAGTGCCTCCGGCACCAGCATGCTCAGCGGTGAGAATCCGAATATCCGGCCGGCCAGCGCGGGAATCCACAGCGCCGCGGGCGGCTTGTCCACGGTGATGGCGTTGCCGGCGTCGAGGGAGCCGAAGAGGAAGGCTGTCCAGTCCTTGGTGCCTGCCTGGATGGCCGCGGCGTAGAAGGAGTTCCCGTAGCCCGTTGCTGCGAGGTTCCACAGGTACAGGACGGCGGTAGCCACTAACAGCCCGGCCGCCGAGGGCCGTACCCAACGGGGCTGACTGCCGAAGGCATAGCGGGCCAAGCCTGCCCTGGGTTTGGCCGTTCCGGGACCGGCGGCGGTTGGTTCGGCCGGTGAAGGTACTGGGTTCACGGGGGAACCTGCGCCTGCCGGAGAGATGGTGGAGGTCATGATGCTGCCGTTTCTGTGGAAGTGGTGGCTGGGGTGTCTGTGAGTGGGATGGCTGGGACGTTCCGGAAGACCCACAGCCGGAACAGCAGGAAACGGGCCGCCGTTGCGGCAAGGTTCGCCCCCACCACGGTGAGGACTTCCACCCACCGCTCGGGCGTCGTCGTGCTGTGGACCAAGGCGAGCGCTGCGGAGGTGAGCAGCAGGCCGATGCCGAACACGATCAGCCCCTCAAAATGGTGCCGCACCGCATTCCCGCCCTGGACGCCGAACGTGAAGCGCCTGTTGGCTCCGGTGTTGGCCACGGCGGTGATCAGCAGCGCCAGGAAGTTGGCCAGCTGCGGATCCATGAAGCCGCGGCAGAACAGGAAGATCAGCAGGTAGGCCAGCGTCGAAGCGGCCCCGATGGCGGCGAACCGGACCAATTGGCCGAACAGGCTGCTTCCGGGGGTCTGCTCGTCCCTCCGCGAGGACGCCGGAAGCGGACCCCGGGCAAGGGCGGCACGCAGTTCCGGTACCGGGATGCGGCCGTAGACCAGGTCGCGGGTGAGCCGGGCCATGCCCCGGACGTCCGCCAGCGCCGTCCGGAGCACGTCCACGCTCGAATCCGGGTCGTCGACCCAGTCCACGGGAACCTCGTGGACCCGCAGGCCGCAGCGCTCGGCCAGGACCAGGAGCTCCGTGTCGAAGAACCAGGAGTTGTCCACGGTGTAGGGAAGGATCCGCTGGGCGACGTCGGCGCGGATGGCCTTGAAGCCGCACTGGGCGTCGCTGAACCGGGCACCCATGAAGGAATGGAGCATCAGGTTGTAGCTGCGTGAGATGAATTCCCGCTTGGGGCCGCGGACGACGCGCGAGTTGCGGGTGAGCCGGGTGCCGATTGCGAGGTCGGAGTGGCCGGAAATCAGGGGCGCCAGAAGGGGCGGCAGGGCCGCGAGATCGGTGGAGAGGTCCACGTCCATGTAGGCCAGCACCGGTGAAGGGGAGGCAAGCCAGACTTTGCGCAGGGCGTTGCCGCGGCCCTTTTCATCGAGATGGACCACCACGAGTTCCGGGAACTCCCGTGCCAGCCGTTCGGCGATCTTCAAGGTTCCATCCGTGCTGGCGTTGTCCGCCACGGTGATCCGGAAGCTGTGCGGGAACGAGTCGCAGAGGTGCCCATGGAGCCTGCGGAGGCATTCCTCAAGGTCGCGTTCCTCGTTGAAGACGGGAATGGTGACATCAAGGACCGGAACTGCGGTGCGGGTATCGACCGGGGCGCGGCGTACGGCACGTTCCCGGAAAGGAGGGCCCGGCGGCGCCACCGCGGCGTCCGGGAGGGTTCCTGAGGTGGAGTCGGTGAGCGTCATGAATCAAGAGTGGCGCCGGCGGATTTGAGGGCTTTAGGCACAACCTGTGACGTGCCTGTGTAAGTGTTGCCGGCCGTAACCTTCAGGCGGGCCGGTGCACAGTGTCTCGATGGGTGGTGGCCCCGGCGTGTCAGCTACGACGCGGCGGGCCCGGCCCCGGCCCCGGCCGCAGGCAGCCGCACCGCGAATTCCGTCCTGCCCGGCCGCGAGACCAGTTCCACCGTGCCGCCATGGGCCTTGACGATGGATTCGACGATGGACAGACCCAGGCCCGAAGACCCCTCGGCCCCGGACCCATCGGAGCCCGAGCGGGCGGCATCGGCCCGGGTGAAGCGGGAAAAGATGCTGCCCTGGAACTCGGCAGGGATCCCCGGGCCGTCGTCGGTGACCGTGACCACCACGCTGCCGTCGGCGGAGCGCATCACGCCGGTGGTCACCGTGGTGCCGGCGGGTGTGTGCTTGCGCGCGTTGGACAGCAGGTTCGCCAGCACTTGGTGCAGCTGCGTGGTGTCCCCGCGGACGGTGACGGGTTCGTCGGGCAACTTCAGCTGCCAGGTGTGGTCCGGCGCCATGACCTTTTCGTCACTGACCGTTTCGATCACCAGCTGGGTCAGGTCCACGTCCGTGGTTTCGGTCGCTTTGCCCTCGTCCAAGCGGGCAAGCAGCAGCAGGTCCTCCACCAGCGCGGTCATGCGTTCAGACTGGCTTTGCACGCGGCCCAGCGATTTTTGTCCGTCCTCGGTGAGGTTTTCGGTCATGCGCATCAGCTCGGTGTACCCGCGGATGGCGGTCAGCGGAGTCCGAAGTTCGTGCGAGGCATCGGCGACGAACTGGCGCACCTTCATTTCGCTGCGTTGACGTGCTTCCAGGGCGCTGGAGACGTTGTCCAGCATCAGGTTCAGGGCATGGCCCACGCTGCCCACCTCGGTGGTGGGGTGGGCGGCGGAAGGTGGCACGCGAACCGCAAGCGCCACCTCGCCGGCGTCCAATGGCAACTTGGAAACCTTGGTGGCCACGTCGGAGAGCTGTTCCAGCGGCCGCATGGTCCTGCGGATCAAGGCGGTGCCGGCCAAACCGATCAGGACCAGCCCACCCAGCGAGACCAGCACCATGGTGAGTACCAACGAGGCCTCGGTGCTCTGCTTCATGGCCAGGGGCAGGCCGGTGATCACCACATCGCCATACGGGGTCTCGGTGGCCATGAGCCGATAGTCGCCGTTGGAGAGATCGCGGTCCACCGGAACGCCATCGTGGGGGAGTGCCTGCAGGGTGGCGACGTCCCGGGAAGTCAGCGAGATGCGGGTGGCATCGGAGGAAAGGAACCCTGCCTCTCTGCTGATCTGCCCGTTTACCACCCGGGCGTTGAGTGTTCCCACGCTTTGTCCCCGCGCGTCCAGGGGATCGGGCCGCCCGGATGGATTGCCTTCCGGTGGCCGGCCGCGGGATGCCAGCTTCAGTTGGGCGTCCAGTTGGTTGGTAAGGACCACGTCCATGGAAGCGTAGCTAACCACGCCGATGGCGCTGGAAATGGCCACCAGGAGAGCCATGGAGAGCAGGATCAGGCGGGTGCGCAGGTGCCAGGTGGAGGGATTGAACCAGGACCGGCCCGCGGGCCGGGGGACACCGGAAAGCGATGACATGCTTTTCCTTGGCTAGTCTGCGGGCTTGATGACGTAGCCGGCACCGCGCACGGTGTGGATCATCGGCGGGTGGTTGGCCTCGATCTTCTTGCGCAGGTAGGAAATGTACAGTTCCACGATGTTCGCCTGGCCGCCGAAGTCGTAGTCCCACACGTGGTCCAGGATCTGGGCCTTGCTGACCACGCGCTTGGGGTTTTCCATCAGGTAGCGGAGGAGTTCGAACTGGGTGGCCGTCAGCTGGATGTCCTCCCCGGCGCGGGTGACTTCGCGGGTATCGACGTTAAGCACCAGGTCGCCCACCACCAGTTCGGCAGTGTCCATGGCCGCGACCCCGGAGCGCTGCACCAAACGGTGCAGGCGCAGCAGGACTTCCTCCATGCTGAAGGGCTTGGTGACGTAGTCGTCCCCGCCGGCTGCCAGCCCGACGATGCGGTCCCGGACGTCGTCCTTGGCAGTCAGGAAGAGCGCAGGCACCTCCGGTGCAAAGGCCCTGATCCTGCCCAGCAGCTCAACGCCGTCGAACCCTGGCAGCATGACATCCAGCACCAGGACGTCCGGATGGAAGTCCTTGGCCAGCTTCACCGCCGTGGGTCCGTCCCCGGCCACGGCTACGGACCAGCCGGCCATGCGCAGGCCCATGCTCATCAGTTCCGACAGGCTGGGTTCGTCATCCACCACCAGGGCCCGGATCGGGGAGCCGTCCGGGTGGGTGAGCTGGGGAAGGTTGTTGGTCATGGGGTGTGGGGATGCCATGGGACAACTCTCCGTTCTGGCGGTTTGCCAATGCTTTGCCATTGCTGTGTGCCGGCTGTGAGCTCCAGCCTAGCCAGCCGGGACTCCCAGCACATGCGGCCCGCACCGAAAGCCCGCCCGGAAGGCTCCCCGCAGGTCACAGGCAGGTTTGGCCTGCGGCACAGCCCCCGCACAGCAAAGCGGCAGAGCCTGTTGAGACAACAGCAGCACCACCGTCGAATCAGTACCACCATCAAATCAATACTTGGAGAAAGCCATGGACCAGCAAGACGATCGAGCCGTCCCCGGGGCATCCGGGCAGAATGGCCAGCCCTCGCCCGTCTGGGGCGGCACCCCGGCAGGCCGTGCGAGCGACACCGAGCAGCACGCCGCTGACCAGTCCGGTTCGCAGGGGCGGACGGAGCAGGGCTGGGGTGCGCCTGTTCCGGGCGCACCTTCCGCAGGATGGCGTCCGACGCCGGAGGCCGGTCAGGTGCCTGGCTCCGGCACAGGTTGGGGCGCACCGCAGCAGTATGGGCCGGGTGCCTCGCCGCGGACAGGGAAAGGGAACTGGACCGCAAAGAAGGGCCTGCTGGTGGGCGGAGTGGCGGTAGTTGTTGCCGCAGCAGCGGGTGCCGGTGCTTATGCCGCCGGGAACGGCAGCACCGCTGCTTCGGCTAACAACGGCCTGGGTGCAGGTGCCAACGGCCAGCTCGGTCCCGGAGGGCAAGGCGGCATGTCCGGGCAGGGAGGCGTGACCGGGCAGGGAGGCATGACCGGCCCGGGCAGCCAAACCGGCACGGACGGGGGCATGACCGGGCGCGACGGGGATGGCGGCATGGGCATGGACGGGGGACCCGGCGGACTGGGCATGGGTGGAGCAGGCCTCAACGCGGCCGTCCACTCTGAATACGTCGTCCTCCAGGACTCCAGCTACGTGACAATGGCTGGCCAAACGGGCACCGTGACGGAGGTTTCGGGAACCTCCCTGACCGTCAAGAGCGCGGACGGGTTCTCCCGCACCTACGCTGTGGGCAGCGATGTCCAGGTGACGGAGGGTATGCGGCAGCGTGGCAGCTCCACCGGCAACACGCTCAGCCTGTCAAACGTGACGGCGGGAGCAACCGTCCGCGTCACTGCCGTCAAGAATTCGGACACCTACACGGCCCAGGCAATCCAGCTCTCGACGGCAAGCAACGCCGCCACCCCCAACTCGGGAACCAGCAGCAACTGAAGCGGGGGACAAGCGACCGCTCTACCTCCGCTGTCCTGTCTCGGAAGGGAGGATACCGGCCTCAAATTCCCCGCGAGACAGGACGTCGGCTGGACACGGGGCTTCCCTGTCCGGCCGATTCCACGTCAAACGGTTGAACCACTAGGCCGTTCGATAAACGGAACTTTTGCCGAAGATTATTTTAGTTTCGATGCAAAATTGTTCTTCCAGCTGGAGAAGAACCAAAAAATAAGCGAGCTGCCGAACTAGTGACATCCACCACAATTCCGCTTGTTGTCTCACTATGCGGACTCTTCGGTCCATTGTTACTTGCAAGTTGGCATTGTTACGCTGCACACTTCCAATGTGAACAAGAACTCAACAGCACCTGCAGCCGCAGAATATTGGCCCAGCACATCCGCTGCTGCCGACATGCGCTGTTGTCGAATGCACGCCTGACCTTCCCACCCACCGAAGTTCTTAGGCATTCGCCCCCAGCCCAGCGTCGGGCGCCCCTCCCCGCTCTGTGCAATCGGGGAAATCAGCATTCGAGCCGCGAAGGCGGCCATTTCACATTGAGGTAAGCATTCCATGTCAGTTGCATCCGGATACGTCCACATCTCTGTCCGTAACGCCGCCAAGGCAGGCCAGCCCTCAGGACTCCGTCCCGGCTTCGGGCCGCGCCAAGCACTTGCTCCCGCCACTTCCGGAAGCAGCTTCCCCGGCCAGGGTTTTGCCCCGCAGGGATACAACCCCAACTCCTACGGCCAGCTCCGCGCCGTGCACCCCGCTGAGTCCGCTCCTGTTACTGCCCCTACCCCTGTAGTTCCCGGCGCAAACGCTGTCCGCCCGGTAGCCAACGAGAACGTCGCCCGCGGGTTCGTCCTCTACATGGGTATCGACGAGGAAACCGCAGCCGCAGCCGGTACCTCCATTGCCAAGCTCGCGCAGGAAATCCGCGCCTACGCCCAGTCGCTGGTTTCCGGCGCGGAGAGCTACGCAGCCGTAGCGGTAGCCCCTGCCGGCACCCCCGGTTCCGCGCTCGACGTCGTCCGTTCCACCTTCGGCGACCCCACCGTCAACTCCCGCCAGCGCACCGAAGCCGCCCGTCCTGCCCAGCAGCAGGAACCGCGCCCGTCCGGCGTCCTCATCGACCTCGCCCGCCGCGAAGTCCACCTCGACGGCGAATCCCTGAACCTCACCTTCAAGGAGTTCGAGCTCCTCAACTACCTCGTCGAAAACGGCACGCGCACCGTGGGCCGCGACGAACTCCTCGAGGGACTGTGGCGCAACGCCGAAGAAGTGCCCAATGAGCGCACCATCGACGTCCACATCCGCCGCCTCCGCTCCAAGCTGGGCCGCCTCGCCAATACCGTGCGCACCGTCCGCGGCCAGGGCTACCGGTTCTACGAGCACCCGGAGGTTGTTGTCTGGGCCGCTCCGGAGTACTCGATCTAAGTCTTACCCGCGCTCGAAAGGCGGCATATCCCTCGGCGCCTGCGCTCGTACCTCCCCACCGCCTCCCTCGCCTCGCAAGCTCGGCCAGGGAACCCTGGCGGCGTGGGCCCAACGCAACAACGGCGCTGTCGGGAAATGCCCCCTTTGGCATCCCAAGCCCTCTCCGCGCACTGTGCCTCCGCGGCTGCTTGGTCGTTGCGTCACTGTGGGCATGCTTTGGCGCTCTGCGTTGGTGGTGAAGCCTGAACTTTAGCCAATTTTGTTCTTGGGCGAGGCTCGAAACGTGCTCTGCGTGACGCTGTTTTCGCTGCCAGTGCTGGTTTGTGGGTCTTTGGCTGGCGCTAGGCTTGGGCCATGAGTTCGCACCATGTTCGACGCCTTGTGATCATGCGCCACGCCAAGGCTGACTGGCCCGGCGGGGTGGCCGACCATGAGCGGCCGCTGGAGGAACGCGGACACCGGGAAGCGCCGCTGGCCGGCCGCTGGGTGCTCAAGCACAACATCGTCCCGGACTTCATCCTGTGCTCCAGCGCCCTGCGGACCAGGCAAACCTGTACCTGGGTCTGCTCAGAACTTGGCGACAAGGCCCCCACACCCAAGCTTGAGGACGGTTTGTACGCGGCCTCGGCACTCCGGATGCTCACGGTGGTCAACCACGTACCGGACACCGTGACCACGTTGATGCTGATCGCGCATCTTCCCGGCGTGCAGGACCTGGCCATGCACCTCGCTTCACGCGACTCCGACCACGAGGCTTACATGGATGCGGCCACGCATTTCCCCACCAACGCGATCACGGTCCTGGAGACCGAGAAGCCATGGGCGGAGCTCGACGGGCAGGACGCCCGGATCACCCGCTTCACGGTTCCGCGGGCCCACTAAGCGCGGGCTCACTAAGCGAGGGCCCGCTAACCCCGGGCTCACTGGCAGCGATCTCGCGCAGCAGCCCGGCGACGTGCCTGATCCCCGGACTGGCCGTCATGGTCCTTCGGTGGACCAGCCCCACTTGGCGGGCCTGGACGGGATTCACCACGGGAACAGCCGCAATCCCGGACGGCAGTGCCGGTCGCCCCAGCCGGGGGACGAGTGCAACCGCCACGCCCTGCTCCACCAAGGCGATGTGCGTGGCGAAATCGGGATCGTAGACCCGGATGTCCGGCACGCGTCCCAGGTCGGCGAAAATCCGGAGCAAAGCCTCGTTGCAGATCGCTCCGGCCGGCGTGCTGATCCATCGCTCGTCGACCAGCTCAGCCGGCTCAACCTCCCGCCGCTGCGCCAGGGGGTGGCCGCGGTGAACCAGGAGGTCGGCGACATCCTCACACAGCCATTCCAGCGTCAGGTGTTCCGGTATCACCAGCGGCACGGAGTTCCAGTTGTGCACCAGGCCAAGGTCCGCCTCACCATTCGCCACCCGGGCCACGGCTTCGCGCGGATCCTCCGCCAGGACGGCAACGCTCAGCGCCGCGCCGGACTGCTCCAGCCGCGCCAGCAAGGGCCCCACGAGTCCGCGGCAGGCGGTGGAAAATGACGTAATCTTCAGGCTGCCGCTGGGCTTCGCCGGGTCCGCCAACAGCGTGGACTGCAGCTCTTCGAGTTCGGCAAGGATCCGCCGGCCGTACGCCGCCAGGGCGAGTCCGCGCTCCGTGAGCAGGACCCCGCGGCCACGGCGCTCCAGGACCGCGAAGCCCGCCTCCTTCTCCAGCTTCTTCACCTGCTGGGACACGGCCGAGGGGCTGAACCCCATGGCCTCGGCGGCGGCAATGACAGAACCATGCTGCTCAATCCGAGCCAGCGCCCGCAGCGACCCGATATCGATCATGAAGCAAAAGTACATGATGGAATGCATAAATGGGTGCTGGTGCTTCAACCGATGCTCTGCGACAGTGGAAGCGTGAACCCGCGCGACTCCCTCCTTGCCGTCCTCGTGGCCCTGCTGTGGGGCCTGAATTTCGTTGCAATCGACATCGGGCTGCACGCGGGCGGACACGATTTCCCGCCGTTGCTGTTCGTTGCCATGCGCTTCGTCCTGGTGGTCTTCCCGTGGATCTTCTTCGTCAGGAAACCGGACGTCAGCTGGAAGGCCATCATCGGCGTCGGACTCTTCATGAGCGCCGGCCAGTTTGGCCTTCTCTACCTGCCATGGCGCTGGGGATGCCGGCAGGGCTTGCGTCCCTGGTCCTGCAGGCGCAGGTGCTGCTGACCGTCCTCCTCGCCGCCGCCTTCCTGGGCGAACGCCCCAGCCGGCGGCAGCTGGCGGGAGTGGTGCTCGGCGTCGCGGGCCTTGGGCTCGTGGCGGTGGGGCGCAGTGCCGTGGCACCGCTGCTGCCGCTGATCATCGTCCTGGCAGCGGCCCTGTCATGGGCAGCCGGAAATGTCATCGCCCGCAGGGCCAAAGCAGCCTCGGGGCTGGGCCTGGTGGTCTGGTCCGGCGCCGTGGTTCCACTCCCGCTGGCAGCCCTCTCCCTCCTGTTGGACGGGCCGGACGCCGTATGGGGGTCGCTGTCGACTCTCCAGGCACCGACCATACTCAGTGCGCTCTACACCGCGGTTTTCGCGTCACTGGTGGGTTACGGAATCTGGAACCGGCTCCTGGCCAGCCACCCGTCGTCGGCCGTTGTGCCGTTCACCCTGCTGGTCCCGGTGGTGGGCATGACTGCTGCCTGGCTGGTCCTCGCGGAGGTGCCGTCGCCGACGGAGATGGCAGGCGGCCTGCTTCTCTTGGCTGGGGTGGCGACGGCGGTGCTGAACGGTTCGCGCCGTCGGCGTCAGCGGCGGGAGGCGGAGCCGCTGCCGGACCTGGGTGCCGGCCTGGCCGCAGGAGAGGGCGACGGCGACGGGCGCTTGGCTGCCGCGGCCTGCCCCCCGGCTGGGGTTCGGGAAGCGGAGGGCCGCTGAGCCGCAGCTGCCTGGGCGCCTGCCCTCGGGGCCGGGTTCCGTGGCACGCGCTGCGTCGCTGCCCTGCCCTGGCCATGGGCAGTTCCCCTCGCCGCAGGGCGGGCCGGGGAACTGCTGCGCTGCCCGGGTAGCTTCCCGGCCTGCACCGCCCGCCTTTTGCCCGGCCACAGTGCGCCAAGGAAGAGGACTCCGAAAGTCGCCACCAGGGCGCAGGCTGCCCCCAGGAAGTAGTTGTCCGGGTCGTCGGTGGGAAGCGGGGTTCCCAGGAAGGAAGGCTGGCCGTCAAACGCCAGCTCCCACGTGCTGAGGAACGCCAGGGAGAAGCCCAGCGTGAGGGCCGTTCCCGCACCTGCGGCCAGCAGGGCAAAGTGCCGCCGGCGGACCAGGATCTCGGCAAGCGCGGCGAGGTAGGCCAGCGCCAGGACGCCCAGGAAGGCGAGGAACACCGGCTCGGCGAGGGTCATGGCTGTCAGCACCAGCAGCCCTGCGGCCGCGACGCCGCAGATGACTGCAAACTTTCCACTTTTCCCCGTATGGCGCATGTGCTCCATCATCCCCGAGGAGCAGTGTCCCTCAGGACGTAGCCGCGCATAATGGCCATGATTGCTGCAACACTTTGGTCACGGGTGCGCTCGGGGTTGTACGTTTGCCGGTCCAGGCCCACCACGAAACAAGCGCCGAAAATGGCCGTTTCCAGGCTGCCGCGGGACACCGATGCGTCCACCGGGTAGGCCGCGGCCACCTTCTCCACCGCCTGGCCAATGACTTCCAGGAGCTCCGCACGCAGGACGGAGAACGTGCCCTGCCACTCGCTCGGAATCCGCCAGTTCTCGCTGACCCACAGACGGGCGAACGAGGGGTACTCGGCCATGAAATCCATGGCCTGCCCGATCATCGCTTCCATGGCCAGCAGCGGGTCGCTGCCCTTGCCTGCGTTGTCGGCAGCCTCGAGCAGGCGCGCCTTGAGGATGTCCACGCCGTGCCGCAGGAGCTGCGCGATCAGCTCGGACTTGCTGCCGAAGTTGTAGTAGACCGTGCCTTTGGAGACCCCGGCGGCTGCAGCGATCTCATCCACCGTGACGCTGGCCGCGCCGCGCTCGCCGATCAGCTCCATGGAGGCATCGAAGAGTTTCTGGCGGGTGGCATTGGTCCGGCCGGGCCGAAGCCCTTTGGCGGCGGCCGTGGGCTCGGGGGTCATACTGCAATCTCCGGTTTCAGTGTCTTGAGCGTCCAGTACTTGTTCTTGCGCACGGCCAGCGTGGACAGAGCCGCACCCAGCAGGGTATAGCCCAGCAGGCCCACCAGGGTGGGAACGATCATGGACAGGTCCCCGCCATAGATCAGGTGCCGCATGCCGGTCACCACATAGCCCATGGGCAGCGCCTGGTGCACCACATGCAGCGGCTGCGGGGTGGTTTGCCACGGGAACGTGCCGCCGGATGACACCAGCTGCAGGACCAGCAGGATCAGCACCACCAGCTTGCCCGGCGAACCCAGCAGGGCCACGACGCCCTGGATGAGGGCACTGAACGCCATGGCAGCGGCCAGCATGAACAACCACATCAGGACCGGATGGGCGGGATTGAGGCCCAGCGCCACATCCACCACCAAGGTCAGCACTGACGCCTGCGCCACCGATACCAGGAAGAACGGCAGCCAGCCGCCCAGCGCGATCTTCCACGAGGGCGCGTTCGAGGCCAGTGCCCGCTGCGTGATAGGGCGCATGGCCTGGACCAGCATGAAGATGCCGATCCACATGGCCAGCGTGAGGAAGAACGGCGCCAACCCTGCGCCGTAGGACCCTGCCTTGGCCTGCGAGACATTGCTGACGGCCACCGGATCGGCCATCACCTGGGACAGGTTGTTCTTCTGGGCGTCATCGGGGTTGGGGACCTGCCCGGCCCCCTTTCCAATCTCGTCCGCCAGGGTACGTGATCCGGTAGCGGCCTGGGCAGCGCCATCGGAAACCTGGGCGGCCCCCGCATCCACCTTCTTCACGCCATCGGCCAGGCCTGCAGCACCGTCGACGGCGGACTGCTCACCGGCCGCCAGGGCGGCGGCACCGGTATGCAACTGGTCAGCCCCTGCCGAGGCCTGCGCGATGGCGTCCTTGAGTGCAGGCATTCCGGCTGCCAGCTGGGCAGCGCCGGCACTGACCGCTTCGGAACCGTTGGCCAGCTGCTGGACCTGGGCGGCGTCCGTCTGGATCCTGCTCTTTGCCGAGGCCACGGGGCTGGATGCCGCCGCGGCGTCGAAATCAGCCAGGACCTTGTCCGCCTGCTCCTGGGTCAGGACGCCGGAGGCCACCAGCCTGCTGTTGGACTCCACCACCCGGGTACGCAGGCCCTGGTCTGCGGCGTCCAGCTGGGCTGCCACATCCTGGACCTTGGCATTCAACTGCGCGTTTCCGGCGGCCACCTGGGCGGCGCCGGACGCGAGCCTCTGGGTATCCGCGGGCAGGGTGGAAGTCTTGTCCTTGAGGACGGCCAGACCGCTGCTGAGCTGTCCAGCGCCGTCGGTCAGCTGGTTGGCGCCGTCCCGCAGCTTCAGCTGGCCGGCGTACAGCTGGTCAGCGCCGCTGCTTAAGGCTGAGGTCCCTTCGTGAAGGGTTATGGTTCCGTCTTTGAGCGTCGCCACGCCGTCGGCGAGCTGGTTGGCGCCGTCTGCGGCCTGGACCATCTTGGAGTGGATGGTGCCGAAGCCTGTGAGCAACTGGTTGGCGGTTTCCTCGCCCACCTCCTTGGCCACGGTGGAGTGAACAGCTGTGGTCAGCTTTTCCACGATAGTGCTCAGGAGGTAGTTGTTTGCATCGTTCGTGGTCACGTTCAACATGGCCTGGCTGGCGGAGTCGAAGCTGCCGGGGGAAACCAGGTTGGCGGAGAAGTCCTTGGGGATCTTCAGGGCAAAGGCGTATTGCCCGCTCCTGACGCCGGCGTCGGCGTCCGTTGAGTTATCCACCGGGACCCAGTGGAACACGTTGCCTTCCACCAGGCTGTCCGCAACCTTTGCGCCGGCGTCGAGTTTCGTGCCGTCCCCAGCGGTTGCGCCGGAGTCTTCCACAACCAAAGCGGCGTCCAGGTTATTGAGATGGCCGTACGGATCCCAGTTCGCGTAGAGGTAGACCGCGCCGTAGAGCAGCGGGACCATGGTCAGTGCGAGGATGGTCAGTTTGGGCAGCAGCCCGCCGGTCATGCGCTTGAGTTCGGAGCGGGCCAGCCGCAGGACAGTCACTTGGCAACCTCGGTTTCGAGTGTGGTTTCAGAGTATTCCGGGTCCTGCCCGGCTTCGGCAGCGTGCCTGCCCGGGTGGGGCTCCGCTGCGGGCGCCTCGTTGCCGATCACGGCAACGGGGCCGTTCCACGAGTCGGGGACGGCACTGACGGCCGCGACGACGGCGAGCGGCCGCCCGGCGTCGGACGCCAACTCTTCGAGACGCGGCAGCCACGTAAGTTCATCGGCACTGTGGCGGTCCGGCGAGTCCACCACCAGCAGGTCGGTGCGCGGGTTGGCCAGGGCCAGCGCCGTCAACAGCTGGAGCCGCCGCCCGGGTTCCAGCTGCTCAGTCCACAGGTCCGCAATGTCCTCGAAGCGGTTGACCTTGAGCCAGGGGCCGCTAAGCAATGCCCCGCGGTAACGGCGGGGGATCAGGGCAAGGTCCTCCGTCACCAGGTCGCGGACGCTGAGGTGCTCCTCGGGTTCGTTGACGCCGGGGGAGTCCACCAGCGCCGCTGCCTGCCGCAGCAGCCTTGTCCGCGGATTGTTGTCCCAGCTGAGCTGTCCGCCGGTGGCCTTCATTCTGCCGCTGAGCAGGAGGGACAGTGCGGTCCGCTGGTCCTGGCGCTCGCCGGTTACGAGCAGGAGCTCGCCGCGGCGAGCGGTCACTGAGGTTGGCGGAAGCAGCGGGTCCCGGCGTCCTTTGGCATGGAGCTGGTGTGCTGAGAGCAAGGAATGCCTTTCGCAGAAGAGGTCTGCATCAAGGCTAACTGAACTGACTGGTCAGTTCAAATAGAATCAGAGCCCGTACTTTTCCAGCAGGCGCAGCCACACCTCGCTGATGGTGGGGTAGGAAGGGACGGCGTGCCACAGCCGCTCCAGCGGCACTTCGCCCACCACCGCAATGGTGGCGGCATGGAGGAGTTCAGCCACATCCGGCCCGGCGAATGTGGCGCCCAGCAGGACCTTGCGGTCCTCGTCGACCACCAGCTGCGCCCAGCCGTCGTAGTTCTCCGAGTGGAGCGAGGAGCCGGCCACCTGGATGGGCAGCTCCACGGAGGATGCGTTGAACCCGTTTTTACGGGCGGCCTGCAGCGTTGGTCCGACGCTGGCCAGCTCCGGGTCCGTGAAGACGACGCTGGGCACGGCATGCTCGTTGGCCGTCTGGGCGTACCTGGTCCAGTCGCCGGGGGTGCCTTTGAGCTCGCCCTTGGCCCGGGCCGCGATGGCGTCCCCGGTGGCGCGTGCCTCGTACTTGCCCTGGTGGGTAAAGAGGTTCTTGCCGGCGGCGTCCCCGACTGCGTAAAGCCAGGGCTCGTCCCCGGGCATTTCCCGGACAAGGCCTGAGGCATCCGTTGACAGGGCCAGGTGTCCGGATTCGTTGGGCTCGATACCGACGCTTTCCAGGCCCAGTCCCTCCAGCGCCGGATGCCTGCCCGTGGAGAGCAGGACCTTCTCGGACGTGACCGTGGATCCGTCGCCCAGGCTGACGGTGAGGGTGCCGTCGTCGTTTTGGCTGATCCGGTCGGTGGCGGTGTGCAGGCGGAGTTCCACCCCGTCCGCCCTCAGTCCTGCCGCCACCAGCGCCGACGCCTCTTCGGGGAAGTTGCCCAGCAAACCGCTGCGCGCCACCAAGGTGACACTCGATCCCAGCCGTGCGAAGGCCTGGGCCAGTTCGACACCGGCCACCCCGCCGCCCAGTACTGTCAGCCGCTCCGGAACCTCACTTGCCGACGTCGCTTCCCGCGTTCCCCATACCTGCACATCCTGCAGGCCTTCGATCGGGGGAGTGTTGGGGGCGGAGCCGGTGGCCAGGACCACGGCATGCCGCGCGCGCAGCAAGTGCTGCGTCCCGTCGAGGCCGGCCACCTCCACTTCCTTGGGGCCGGTCAGCCAGCCGTGGCCGCGCACCAGTTCGATGCCCGTGTCCTCCACCCACGAAACCTGGCTGTCATCCTGCCAGTTGGAGGTGAAGTAGTTCCTGCGCTCCAGGACGGCTGCGGCATCAAGGGTGCGGGTCACAGCTTCCTTTGCGCCGGGCGTGGTCTGCGCTCCGTGCAGTGCGGTTCCGGGCCGGAGCAGTGCCTTTGACGGCATGCAGGCCCAGTAGGAACATTCACCGCCCACCAGTTCCGCTTCCACCAGCGCCGCTGTAAGCCCGCCCTGCACTACGCGGCCTGCCACGTTTTCCCCGACGGCGCCTGCGCCGATAACAACAACATCAAATTCGCGCTCAATGGCGTCCGGCATCATGTGCAAAGCCTAGCCGCGATACCCTCACCCGTTGCACAAAAAGGTCCGCACCGGCTAACCGGTGCGGACCTTGTTGGTGCGCCCAAAGGGATTCGAACCCCTGACCTTCTGTTCCGTAGACAGACGCTCTATCCAGCTGAG
>Ga0308170_10000812_pt1 | contig 35069 bp, 33 predicted proteins | sample PhyBR2_2_FD_202136 | JGI IMG/M metagenome (GOLD analysis project Ga0308170, IMG submission 202136) | Phyllosphere microbial communities from UC Gill Tract Community Farm, Albany, California, United States - DLSLSB.R2 | ecosystem: Host-associated > Plants > Phyllosphere > Unclassified | place...
CGCGCCGGCGTCGGGCGTCCACCAGGCATCCATGACGAAGCTGGGCACTGTCTCCACGGTGTCGACCGTGGCCTGGGGAGCTGTGGCTGTGGTGGTCATCGTTGACGGTCCTTCCAACAAGGGGGCAGGCAAACACGACAGGTCATTACTGACCGTCCGTTCGGTAATATATTCACCATACATTAAGCACCGTGCTGCAGACTAGAAGGCCAGGACCGCTTGGCCACCAAAAGGAGAACGCATGAACGCCCCCTCACCCCAGGACGCTGCCCCAAGCCAGCCCTCCGCGCACGAGCTCTGGAAGATCACCCTCGGGGAACTGGACGAGAAAATGGGTGTCAAGATCCTGGAGGAGTCCGTGGAGCGGGTGGTGGCCACCATGCCGGTCGAGGGCAACCGGCAGTCATTCGGGCTGCTGCACGGTGGCGCTTCCCTTGCCGTGGGCGAAGCGGTGGGTTCGTGGGCCGCCGTGATCCACGCCAGCACCCTGGGCAAAACGGCTGTGGGCGTGGATGTTTCCGCCACCCATCACCGTTCCGCCCGCGAAGGCCAGATCACCATCACCGCCACCCCCATCCACCTGGGCGGCACGCTGACCACGCACGAAGTGCTCATTACCAACGAGGCCGGCCAGCGGCTGTGCACCCTGCGCATCACCAACCTGCTGATGAAAAGAAAAGGCTGACCGCGGTTGACGTCCGTGCGGTTACCGTGACGCACGCCTGTTCCGCCGGCGGACCAGAACCATGAGCAGGATTCCGACGGCGAGTGCGCCCGCAGCACAAGCAGCAGCGGTGACCACACCGGACGCTCCGGTGTAGGCCAGGCCCCCGGCGCCAGGATCATTGTGCCCACCGGTGTTGGCAAGGTCCGCAGGGGGTGCGCTGGGAGCCGCGCTGGCCGCCGGCGGAGGCACGACGGCGGGAGTTTCAGTCGGTGGGGCAGGCGACGGGTCGGCGGGGGCAGGCGTGGTCGGGCCAGGGATGGTTGGAGCAGGAGCAGGGCTGCTTGGCGCCGGAGTGACCGTCGTAGTCACTGTCGGCGTCGGGCTTGCCGTCGTAGTCACTGTCGGCGTCGGGCTTGCCGTCGTAGTCACTGTGGGCGTCGGGCTTGCCGTCGGCGCAGTCGGCGTCGGGCTTGCCGTCGGGGTGGGCGGTTCCGCCGTGGCGGCCGCGAACTCGAAACTGCTGGCGCCCGACCGGCTGAACCCGTTGACCGTTTCGGCCGTGAACTTCAACGCTTCCGTGCCCTGCGGAGCCGTGAAGCTCCAGTTGCCGGCGGCGTCCACGGGTACCTCGAATGGGTCTTTCCCCTCAACTGTGACCCGGACCTTGGACCCGGCGGCCACCGCGGATGCGGGTGCCGCGGGCACCTGGCCGGTAATGACCTGCCCGGGCTGGTAGGTTTCCCCGGGTGCGGGTGCCGTCACGGCAGGCTTGTTGAGGAAGAGTTCCAATTGGTAGCCGGGCAGCACAGCCAGGCTGTCCCGCAGGGTTGCTGCGACAGCAAAGTTCTGCACGACGTTCCCATTCTCATCCGGGGTGTCGCCGGCGGAGTGGGTGCCCAGGGCGTAATTTCCACTGAGGTAGGGCCCGCCGGAGTCGCCACCGCTGGACTGTACGCCGTAGGACAGGAAGCCGTTGAAGGCCCGGATGTCATTGGCGTTCTTCTTGTAGTCAGGTCCCGGCACCAGGAAGATCCCCACGGCGTCCACGGTTCCGCAGGACCAGGCTGAGGACCTCCCGGACCGGCAAACAGGCATTCCAACCACTGGATCAGCAGAACCAATAATCTTCACGTCCGGCCCGGGCACTGACGGGTCGCCCCAGGTGCTGGCAGCGGGAAGCGGATCGATGTCCTGTCTCAGCGACTGGACGACGGATATGTCTGTCCCGACATTCCCGGGGTCTGTGATGGCGGTGTAGTCGGGGCCCACGGGCGTACTGGGGTCCAGAACCGGCGAGTTGCCGGGGCCGCCGAACTGGCTGAAGCCGAACTTTCCCAGCAGCCCCGCGGGCACACCCTGGAATTCCAGTGTGGCTGTCTTGGCGGCACCGTCCGACGCGCAGTGACCGGCAGTGAGGACGGCGGGAAGCCCCGCCGGGTCGAATGCCGAGAAGCCGGTGGAGCAGATGAACCCGAGGTCCGTCTGGTACCCGACGCCACCGGGAACGTCCGCCTCGGGCTTGAGCGGAGTCCCGCCGTCGAGCTCCACGTTGGCGTAGCGGGACACAAACTGTGAAGGGGAAATTTTGCCGGTGGTCTTGCCTGCGGCGTCTGCGCCGGCTGCGGGGGAAGTGGCGGAAAGCGCCTCCGGCGTGTTGATTCCACCGGTCCTGATCACGAATTTCCCGCCGGCCGCCATGACAGCCTGCAAACCCTGCGGGCCGACGTCGCGGATGTATGCCTGGAAAAGCTGCCCGGTACTCAGTGCCAGTTGTGACCTGGAGCCGTCGGTAGCCGCGGAGGGCGAGGGAGCAAGCGCCGGCGGGGGCAGCTGCGCAGCGGGCGCTTCGAGTGACAACGGGAAAGCATTGCGGGCAAGGGCGGCAACCGCCCTCTCCAGGTCGCTGCCGGACCCGGTCACGACGACGGTGCGGCCCTCGATCCGGATTCCCACATAACCCGGGACCTGGCGCAGCCGGACAGCCACCGCTGCTGCCTGCGCGCCCAGCTCCCCTGCCGCCTCGAACTCCTGCGGCGTCATCTTGAGGTCCCGCTGCACCGCATCATCCAGCGCTGCCTGGGAGAGGGCTGTGGACGTGCCTGAACCGGCGGCACCCGTTGTCGGAGTCGCGGTGGCCTGTGAGGCGGGGGCCGAAGCGCTGCGCGGCTGCGGGGACTGCCCGCCGTCCGCTTCGCCTGCAGGGAAGGCGGGGGCTGCCACGAATACGGAGGATGCCAGCACGCCGGCTGCTGCGCCCAACGAGAGCCTGCGCCGCAGATTGGCGGCATTGGACCCCGGCTTTTGCTGCGGGGATGTACTGGCGCCTGGTGATGTTGTCCCGATCATGTCCGTCTCTCTGCCGATCAACGTGACAGAGGAAACAGGAGCACCTCATGTCACATGAGTCACACTGGTCCCAGTGTATCGGCGCCGACACGGCAAATGGCCAGAACGGAATCCAAACCTGCGGGACTCAGCCCGTTCGACACCAGGTAGGAGCGGGTATCCAGGTCCCGGACGAATGCGACGACGGCGAGCCCGCGCTGCTCCAGGAGGGGCTCCAGTTCGGCCTCAGTCAGGTAGCGTTCCCGGCTGTGCGGTGGCCCATGCGTGCGGTACCTCTCGTTGATGCAGCGGGCCGCCCGCCGGTATCCCTCGGCGATGGCGTCGTCGGAGTCGCCGGCCAGGTCCTGGACCATGGCCGCCACCATTCCGCTGCGGTCGCGGCCGGCAGCGCAGTGCAGCAGGACGCCCCCCTTTGGCGCGGCCACGGCGATGGCCCGGAAAACCCCCACGAGCCTCTCCGGGAAAAGACGTGCGTTCGCCGCATAGTGCGCAGGATCGTTCAGGTAGGGGCCGGTGAGGGCTGTAAACCGTGGATCGCCCGGCTCTTCCGTGGGTGCGTGCACCACCTCGATGCCGGCCAACGCCCCGGCGGGCACCTCAGGATCGCTGTCCCGGCGTTGCCCCTCTCCGCTGTTACGAAGATCCACGACGGTGCGGACGCCGTCGTCGAACGCCTGCCGCCAACCCGTCCCGGTGAGCCACTCACGCCGGCCCATCCTGTAGATACCTCCGGAAACGTGCCAGCCATTGACAGCTCCATCCCAGTCCACGGGCCTGCCGTTTGTGTCCATTGGCACAGCTAACCACACGCTGCCCCGCATGCCCGCATAATCGAAAACTGCCTTCCTGAGAAGGGCTGCCCGGCCCAAGGCGAACATCCGGAAGCCGTATAGCCTGACATCCTCCTGCCCTCGCTTCCGGGGGCATCACACTTCAGGGGAAAGAAATGAACAGATCAGTACAACGGCGGCGCTGGGCTCTTGCAGCCGGCATCGCCAGCCTGGCGATGACGCTGGGCGCGGCCGGCGTTCCAGCCGAAGCAGCCGCACAGCACCGCGACGTTGACTACGTGGCGCTGGGCGACTCCTACACCGCTGGAACGGGAGCGGACACCAGCCTCAATATGGCGAGCGGCCCCTTCGTTCCCACACTGCCGTGCACCCAAACCCCCGGAGGCTACGTAGACATTGTTGACCGGGAGGCCCTGGTCGAGCTTGCCGACAACGAAGCATGCCACGGGTCCCTCCTGACCAGGCCTACGTGGGACGGCGTTCCCAGCGTGACCGACCAACTTGCCCGCTTGATCACGTCGGGGAAGCTCTCGAAAGACACTGAACTCGTCAGCATGACAGCGGGCGCCAACGATGTCGGCGTAAACACCGTTCTCTATACCTGCGCCACATCCGTGACCTCCACCTGCAGCCAGTCACTTGCAGCGGCGACCGCCACCATGCCGGGCGTAGGCGCCGACCTGGTCAAGGTACTTGCCGCCATCCATAGCCAGGCGCCCCGCGCCAGGGTTGTGGTACTCGGATATCCCCGCCTGTTCAACACCTCGGGCGCGCCGATCATCCCGGTCGAAAATCAGGCTCTTGTAAACCAGGGAACGGCGCTACTGAATACCACCATTGCCGCATCTGTTGCCACGGCCAACGCTTTGTATGGGGCAAACGCTCAGTTTGTCGACGTCACGCCCGGATTTGCCGGGCACGAAGTGAACACCTCAGCGCCTTGGATCTTCCTTGCCGCCTCAGTGGACTCCAATGGGGTCCTGCAATTCGACCCACGCAGCTTCCATCCCACCAGTGAAGGACACGCCCAATACGCCGCAGCGCTGCTCGCGTCGGTGAAACTTACGCAACTCGCCCGGCCGTAGGAATGGCTGTCAAGCCTGCCCGCTGACGCTCCATGAGCTTACTGGCGCCCCTGTCCGCGCCGGTCCAGCCGATATTCGAGGCCGGCGCGGACAGCGGGCCACTCGTGGTCCAGGATGGAGAACACCACCGTGTCCCGGAGGTTTCCGTCGCCGGTCCGCGAATGGCTGCGCAGCACACCGTCCTGCTTGGCGCCGAGCCGCGCGATCGCCTCCCGTGACTGGTGGTTGAGCCAGTGCGTCCGGAACTCCACGGCCGGGCAGCCAAGAACCTCAAAGGCATGCCGGAGCAGCAACAGCTTGGAGTCGGGATTGGTGCCGCTCCCCTGCGCAGAGGCCGCGTTCCATGTGGAGCCTATTTCCACCCGGGGCGTTGCGGCGTCGATGTTCATATAGGTGGTCATGCCGATAATCCGTCCCGGGTTCCCTGTGCCGGGGTCGATCAGCCGTGTGGTGAAGGGGAGCATTGAGCCCTGTTGCTGCAGCGCAAGCCGGCGCCGGATTTCTGCGGCCATGCCCTGCGGCGAGGGCACGGACGTGTACCAGAGCCTCCACAGCTCACCGTCCTTGGCGGCCTCCACCAGGCCGTCGTGGTGCTCCTCCGCGAGCGGCTCCAGGATTACGTTGCGTCCGGTCAGGGTAAGGGGTTCAAGGAAAGTCACTGCACCAGCCTAGGCCTGCCCATGGAGTGGGCCACGCTGGGGACAGCACCGCGACGTCGAGCGAGGGAGTTATTGTGTCAGGAACCAACCCGGATCCCGAGGATGACAAGATCACCGGCCTGGAGCCCGGCGGCGGGGTGCCGCCAGGGGAAACCCCGCCGGGAGAAGCATCCACTGCAGGCCCGCAGGGCCATGAAGAGCACGGCACCCGGAAGGGCACGCAGTTCCTGTGGATCGCGATTATCGGCGTGGTGGTCCTGCTGAGCCTGCTGTACTTCATCGGCTACATCGTGGGCTTCTTCGACTAGGCACTCTTACAGGAGGCGGACGGCCTAGCTGGGCCAGTCAAAGAAACCTTTGCCCGTCTTGCGTCCCAGTTCGCCCCGGGCCACCTTGTCCTTCAGGATCTGCGGGGGCGCGAACCGGTCCCCAAGCGTGGACTGAAGGTATTCCGCGATGCCCAGCCGGACGTCCAGGCCCACGATGTCCGTGGTCTTGAGCGGCCCGGTGGGATGCTTGTAGCCCAGCACCATTGCGTTGTCGATGTCCTCGGCCGAGGCGACGCCCTCCTCCACCATCCGCATCGCCTCCAGCGCGATGGCCACGCCAAGGCGTGAGGACGCAAACCCCGGAGCGTCATTGACGACGACGGCGGTCTTGCCGAGTGCCTCCACCCAGGATTTGGCGGCGGCAGCGAGTCCGGGGGACGTGCGCTCCCCCAGCACCACCTCGATCAGCGTGGACGCCGGGACAGGGTTGAAGAAGTGCAGCCCCAGAAAGTTCTCGGGCCGCTTCAGCTCCCGGGCCAGCCCGTTGACGGACAGCGAGGAGGTGTTGGAGGCAATGTAGGCGTCGTCCGCCAGCCGCTCCTCGATCCCCCGCAGTGCCGTGACTTTGAGGTCCCAGTCTTCGGGGACGGCTTCCACCACCAGCTGGCGGCCGGCAAAGTCGTCGTAATCGGTGCTCACGGTGAGGCGGGACGCCAGCTCTTCGAAGTTGGCATCGACCGCGCCGCGTTCGATGCTCTTCAAGGCAGCCGATTCCACCCGTTCCCGGGCAGCCTCCGCGGAGACGTCGTCGCGCTCCACCACCAGCACATCCGCGCCCTTGATCAGGAAGGCGTGGGCGATGCCGGCACCCATGCGTCCGCCACCCAGGACACCAGTCCGGGCGGGAAGGTTGGCAGGGACTTCAAGGTTGCTCATGGTCTACTTTCCGTCGGCGGAATTGGCGGAGGCGGGGGTGCCGGAGTTTGCGCCGGCTTTCCTGGCAGCACTGCGGTCCAGGAAGGCCTGCATGCGGTCGAATTTGGCCTGGGATTCGAAGAGGATGCCCTGGGCCAGCTGGTCGATCAGCGGGTGCGCTTCGGCCGGTGCGTGGAACACCGACTTGGTGATGCGCACGGCCAGGGGATCCTGGCGCCCGATCCTGCTTGCCAGGCTGTGGGCAGCCTCCAGGAGGTCTGCGGGATCGTGGATTTCGGTAATGAGGTTGGCCGCTTTGGCCTCCTCGGCGCCGAGGACCAGCCCTGCCAGGAGGATCTGTTTGGCCAGCGGTTCACCCACGAGTTCCTTGAGCCGCCAGCTTGCACCGGCCGCGGCCAGGATGCCCAGCCCTGTTTCCGGGTTGCCGATCCGCACGTTGGGGGTGCCGATCCGGAAGTCTGCCGCGTAGGCGAGTTCCGCCCCGCCGCCCAGGCAGTAGCCGTCGAGTGCGGCGATGACCGGCATGGGGAGCTTGGCGATCCGGACGAAGATAGTGGAGTTGATGCCCTGCAGGGCGTCGTCCCGCCGGCGTTCCCGCAGCTGGGCGATGTCGGCGCCGGAGGCGAAGACTCCTTCCACGCCGGCGATGATCAGCACCTTGGGGTTTTGTTCCAGCGCGGCGCACACCGTGTGCAGTTCGTCCACCATCTGCTGGTCGATTGCGTTCTTCACCCCCGGCCGGTTGAGGAGCACCACCACCCGGTCCTCCCGCTCCTCGACCAGGAGCGCGGTGAACTCTTCGGACGCCAGGTCCACGGCGGTGGCCATCAGATCTTCTCCAGCAGCATGGCGGTGCCCTGTCCAACGCCGACACACATGGTGGCGAGGCCGATTTTTGCGTCTTCGCGTTCCATGCGTCCCAGCAGGGTGATGGCGAGCCGTGACCCGCTGGATCCGAGCGGGTGCCCAAGGGCGATGGCGCCGCCGTCGCGGTTCACGATCTCCGGTTCCAGCCCCAGGCGCCGGATGCAGGCCAGGGACTGCGTGGCAAAGGCTTCGTTAAGTTCGACGGCGGACACGTCGCCGATGCTCAGGCCGCTGCGCTTCAGTACCTTCTGGGTGGCAGGGACCGGGCCGATGCCCATGATTTCCGGTTCGCAGCCGGCAGAGGCGCCGTCGATGATGCGGGCGCGGGGTGTGAGGCCGAGCCGCTCGATGGCTGCCTCGGAGGCGATGATGATGGCGGACGCGCCGTCGTTCAGGGACGAGGAGTTGCCGGCGGTGACCACGGAGCCGCCGTGGGCCACGGGCTTCAGCCCTGCCAGGACGTCCATGCTGGTGCCGGGACGCGGCCCCTCATCGGTGTCCACCACAGTTTCGGCTTTACGGGTCTTGACCGTGACCGGGACGATCTCGTCCTTGAAGCGGCCGGCCTCGATGGCGTCGAGGGCCAGTTGGTGTGAACGGACGGCAAACGCATCAGCGTCTTCGCGGGAGATGTTGTCCACGCGGGCCACTTCCTCCGCCGTCTCCGGCATGGAGTAGGTCATCTTTCCGTCCCGTGACAGGCCGCCATGCTGGAAGTGCGGGTTGGTGAACCGCCAGCCGATGGAGGTGTCGAAGATCTGGCCGGGTTTGGCGAACGCGCTGGTGGGCTTTTCCTGGACCCAGGGCGCCCGGCTCATGGATTCCACGCCGCCGGCGATGACGATGTCAGCGGCTCCGGCCTTGATCATGTGGCTGGCCTGGATGATGGCGCTGAGCCCGGACGCGCAGAGCCGGTTGACGGTGATCCCGGGGATGTGGAGCGGAAGCCCGGCCAGGAGGGTGGCCATCCGGGCAACGTTCCGGTTCTCCTCGCCTGCACCGTTTGCGTTGCCCAGGATGACCTCGTCGATGCTCTCAGGATCCAGGCCGGCCCGTTCCACAGCTTCGCGGAGCACCAGCGCGGCCAAGTCATCCGGCCGGACGGAAGACAAAGCGCCCCCGTACCTGCCCACCGGCGTACGGACCCCGCCAACAAGGAAAGCCTGCGGACCTGCGGTTGCAGCCATGGAAACACCCTTCACGCGATAAACAGCACTGTCATCGGCGGCACGGAGAGCAGATTACCCCACTTACCGACCGTTCGTTCTGTAAATGGTACACGGCAACGCTCCGGATGTGCATCCGGTTACAGGACGGTCACCCCCAGGTGAGCCGCGAGGTGGGGCGCGAGCAAGCCCAGCTGGTACTCGTCAACAACCAGCCCGGCCAAGCTGCCCAGGCCGCTGAGCCTGCGGAACTCCATGCCCCTGATGTCGAAATCCTTCAGCTTGGCGCCGGCGAGGTCGAGGGACCCCACCGTGCAGTCCTGCAGCTTCACGCGGGTTGCGGTGGCGCCGCCAAGGTCCAGTTCGTTGATGATGCAGCCACTGATCAGCACATCGGTCAGCTTCGCGCCGCGCAGGTTAAGGAAGTCAAGCTTGCCGCCCTCGACCCGGACCGACTGCCAGCCGCTTTCATAAAGTTCCGCCGACCCCAGACGGGGATTGCGGAATTCAACCTCGCGCCAGGTACTGCGGGCAGCCCGGAAGACCGGGGCGTACAGCTCCGCCAGGATGCAGTCGCGAAAGGAGGCGCCCCGGAGCTGGGTTTCATGGAAGGACGCGCCATCAAACCGGCACTCCGCGAAGGTGGCGCCGCCCAAGTCCAGGCCATCAGCGGCAGGACGGTTGAAGTGGGCGCCGTCCCGCCTCCCGCCGTCCGGAAAGACGAGGTCCGGGCAATCCTCAAGGTCCTGCAGTTCCACCGGAGAGAGCCGGGGTGGAACCACCTTGGCCGCACCCCTGCCGCGCACTGTATTCATGCCCCGAGCCTAGCGGCGGCTACTGACAAGGAACAGGATCCCCATCTACGCGGCACTTGAAATAGTAAGCAAGCTTTGCTTATCGTGGGAGGGCACGGTTGATCGATCGAGACGAAAGGAGGCCGGAACCATGGGCCTCGGAGACAAGATCAGTAACGCGGCGGAGGACCTTGGCGGCAAGGCCAAGGAAGCTGCCGGCAACGCAACCGACAATGACCGACTGAAGGCGGAAGGCCAGGCCGACCAGGTCAAGGCAGACGCCAAGAAGGTCGGCGAAAGTGTCAAGGACGAGTTCAAGCGCGACTAGTTCCTTGCTGGGGCAGCCGCAGCGAACGGCGTGCTGTTCCAGCCTGACGGCGGCGGATCCACTGGATCTGCCGCCGTTTCGCTGTCCACCCACCATCGATTGCTGAGTAGACGCCGTTTTGACGCCTCAAAAGGGCAGTGACTCAGCAGTCGATAGGATCACCAGCCGCTGCGGGTTGGCGTGTGCCCCTTTCTGGAATCCTCGGGCATGGTCATCCCGGCCCGCAGGCCGAGGAGCCGGATCGGGTGCCGTGGCTCGATCTTGGAGACGAGGTCGAGCGCCGTCGCCAGGACGTCGGCGGGATCCGTTGTTTCAGGGATCTTGCGCGCATAGGTCTTGGTGGTGAACGGGGCATAGCGCACCTTCAGCGTCACGCCGATAACGGGCCTGCCTTCGGCGGCGACATCCTCCAGGACCCGCGCCGCCAACTCACGGACGGCTGCTTCAATCTGCCCCGGATCCTTCAGGTCACGCTGGAAGGTGGTCTCCCGGCTGTGCCCCCGGGCCACCCAGGGCGTGTCATCGACAGTCCGCGATCCAGCGCCCCGTCCCAGCTGCGCATACCAGGGACCCATCTTCGGGCCGAATTCGGGAACCAGGTCTTCGGGATTGGCGGCCGCCAGTCCCGCGACGGTCGTGATCCCCAGGGTGGCGAGGCGGCGGGACACCTTGGTGCCCACACCCCAAAGGTCGATCGTGGGACGGTCCCCCATCACGTCGAGCCAGTTGCCTGCCGTGAGCCGGAAGACGCCGGCAGGCTTGCCGAAAGAGGTGGCAACCTTGGCGCGGACCAGGGTGTCGCCGATGCCGACGCTGCAGTGCAGCCGGGTTTCGGCCAGGACTGCCTCCTGCAGCTGCCGGGCGAAGCCCTCCGGATCCGGCGTCTCCACGCCGACGAACGCTTCGTCCCAGCCAAGGACCTGGACCGTGGCGCCAGGCTGCGAACGCAGGACCGCCATGACCTCGTCCGACGCTTCAAGGTAGGCCTCATGGTCGACGGGCAGGATGACGGCGTCCGGAACTTTGCGTGCGGCGATGCGCAGCGGCATTCCGGATCCCACCCCGTAGGCCCTGGCCTCGTAGGACGCCGTGGACACCACGGCCCTTTCGGTGGGGTCGCCGCGTCCGCCCACGATGATGGGCTTGCCTGCCAGTTCAGGCCGTCGCAGCACCTCGACGGCAGCGATGAACTGGTCAAGGTCCACATGCAGCACCCACGGTTCGCCCACATGCCCAGTCTGCCCGGGCCAGGCGCCGTGCACCACCTTTCCCCCCGGTTCCCGGCCGGCATGCCCGCCGCGCGCGCCTGGTTCCCCGGTTAGCCTTAGCCATGACCTACGTTGACCTCAGCGCCGAAAGTGCCGCCGTTGGTGGATCCCGGCCCCTGGGCGGCTATCTTGCCACGCCGCTGGGCCAGGGACCGTTTCCCGGGGTGGTGATGATTCACGAGGCCTTTGGGCTCACGGACCAGACCCGGAGACATGCGGACAGGATGGCCCGTGCGGGCTACCTTACGCTGGCAGTGGATCTGTTCAGCGAGGGCGGAGCGCGGCGCTGCCTGGTCAGCACCATGCGAAGCATGGCCACCGGCACCGGGCGGGCATTCACGGACATCGACACGGCGCGGAAGTGGCTTGCCGGTTCCCCGCACTCCACAGGAAAGACCGGCGTGATCGGCTTCTGCATGGGCGGCGGCTTCGCGCTGCTCGTGGCGAGGGACGGGTTCGACGTGGCCTCGGTCAACTACGGGCGGCTTCCCGGCAACCTGGACGAGGCCCTCCGCGGCGCCTGCCCCATCGTGGCCAACTACGGGGGTGCGGACAAGCCCTTGAAAGGAGCCGCCAACCGGCTCGAGTCCGCACTCGACCGGCTGGGCATCGAGCACAGCGTCAGGGAATTCCCGGGGGCCGGACATGCCTTCCTGAACGACACCGAGGAGGGTCCCCGGTTCCTGCGCCCGCTCATGCGGGTGATGGGCATCGGGCCGGATCCCGACTCGGCCCCGGAGGCCTGGCAGCGGATCGAGGATTACTTCGCCCGGTACTTGAAGGACTGACCCGGACCGGACGTCAAGGAGGAAACGCCGACGGCGGGCGCCCCCCACCCAGGGGGACGCCCGCCGTCGACGGTTGTTTGGGAAGCCGGGAAGGCTTAGGTGAACAGCGCGTTCTTAGGCTCGTTGTTCTTGACCTTCTGCCAGCCGAGCCACAGGAGGACGGCGAAGAACGGGATGGTCCCCAGGGTCCAGAGGCCCAGGTAGAACACTTCACCGTCCTTGCTGGTCATGGTGTCGAAGCCGATGAGCACGGTGATCGCCAGCAGGCCCAGCAGGCCAGCCCAGCTGGTCCACGGTGAACCGGGCATCGGCAGGCTGGACGCGTTGCCTTCCTTCTTGCGCAGCATGATCTGGCTGGCGAAGATGGCACCCCAGCAGAAGATCACGCCGATGGACGCGGTGTTCAGCGCCAGGTCGAACGCGTGCGAGCCGCCCAGCCAGATGTTCAGCAGGATGCCCACCAAGTAGAACGCCGCGATGGCAAGGATGGCCGCGTACGGAACGTGGCGCCGGGACATCTTGGTGAGCCACTGCGGAGCATGCCCGTTGTTGGCCATGGTGCGGAACACGCGGCCGATGGAGTACAGGCCGGAGTTGCACGAAGACAGTGCGGCGGTGATGACGATCATGTTCATCACGTCACCCACCCAACTCAGGCCCATCTGGCCGAAGACCGTGACGAAGGGCGAGGTGCCGGCCTTGTACTGGTCGGAGGGGAGCAGCATGGCCAGCAGGGTCACGGAACCGACGTAGAACACCACGATGCGCAGGACGACGGCGCGGATTGCCTTGGGCACTTCGCGTTCCGGGTTTTGCATCTCGCCGGCGGTGATGCCGACCAGTTCGATGCCGTTGTAGGCGAAGATCACGGCGTTGAGGACCAGGACCATCACCAGGGCGCCCTTGGGGAACATGCCACCCTCTGCCGCGAACAAGTTGCTCACCGAGGCGTGGCCGGGACCCACCTGGGCGTTGGTGACCACCATGAACGTGCCCACCGCCAGGAAGATCAGGATGGCGCCTACCTTGAGGCAGGAGGCCCAGAACTCGAACTCACCGAACGCCTTGACGCTGAGCAGGTTGACGGCCACCAGCAGTGCCAGGGCCGCGATGGCCGAGGCCTCCACCGGGACGTTGGGGAAGAAGAACTGGAAGTAGAGGCCGATGGCGATGAGTTCGGCGATGCCGGTCATGCCCCAGTTGATGAAGTACATCCAGCCGGAGAGGAAGGCGCCCTTCTTGCCGAACATCTCACCGGCGTAGCTGACGAAGGAGCCGGAGGTCTGGCGGTACATGATGAGCTCGCCCAGGGCCCGCATCAGGAGGTAGGCGATGACGCCGGCGATGGCGTAGGAGAAAATCAGGGCCGGGCCGGTGGAGGCCAGGCGGCCGCCGGCTCCCATGAAAAGGCCCACGCCGATGGCGCCGCCCATGGCGATCATGGTGACATGGCGGCGGCCGAGCGTCTTGCTGTAGCCCTCGGCGCTGAGGGTGGGGTCGACGGCAGTGGATGGGGCCGTGTGGTTCTTTAGGTCTGCGGGGGTACTTTGAGGCACAACTGTTCCTTGTGGGTTGGGGGTTGGCCGCATCCGGACTTCGTATGATCAAGCTCACAAAATTCGGCTATTCAGCCTTGAGACCAGCATTTGTGAGGGCAATCCAACGAACTGCCGAAGCTTCAAGCGGCCTGTCCATCCTACTAGACCGTTGCGGGTGCTACGTGACGCGGACTACACACGACCGGCGGCGATAGGCTGAAACCATGGCCACAGCCCACCGCTTACCGCCCTCCCCGCAGCCGCAGCTGTACCGTTTCTCGCGAATCGACGCCGCTGCGGTTTGCCTCTACGTGGCCATTGCCGCGTTCTTTGCCGTAGCCGGCGATCTGGTGAGACCCATCCTTCGGCAGGTGGCGCCCTCCCCTGCGGCTGCCTCCTACGCTGTGAACCTGCTCTTCTATGCCTCAGTGGGAATACTGGCATTCGTGGCCGCCCGCAAGGTGGTGGTCCGCGACCTCAAGGTCCTGGCCACCCGGCCGTGGTTCACGCTGCTGATGGTGCCCGCAGCAGTGATCGTGATGCTGATCCTCACTGCGATTGTGGTGGCGGCGAACGGACAGGTGCAGACCTCCCAGAACCAGGCGGGACTGCAGGCACTGATGCAGCAGGTCCCCGCCTGGCTCATGGTTCCGCTGCTGGTGGTAGTGGGACCGTTCGTGGAGGAATACGTCTTCCGCCACCTGCTGATCGGCAAGCTCAGCAGGCGCCTGAACATCTGGATTTGCTGCGCACTGTCCGTGTTTCTGTTCGCCGCGCTTCACATCGTGGGCCGGGAGGCGGTCACACTCACCGCACTGCTCCCCTACCTGGCCATGGGCGCCACCCTGGTGTTCGTTTACATGTGGACCGGGAAGAACGTGATGTTCTCCTACCTGGTGCACGCGGCCAAGAACCTGCTGGCGGTGGTCCTGGTGTACGCCATCCCCCCTGAGCTCTTCCAACACATGCAGAACGTGCAGGCATAGGCGTTCCTGGAACGGAACCTTCCGCATCTCCCGCCCCGGCCGTACCGTGGACGGATGGGACTGAATATCCAGATCGTTGTCGATTCCGCCAGCCCCCACGAGCTTGCCGATTGGTGGGCGGAGACCCTGCAGTGGGTGGTGGAGCCGCAGGACGCGGACTTCATCCGGTCCATGATCGAACAGGGCTACGCCACCGAGGACCAAACCAGGACCCACCGCGGGCACCTGGTCTGGAAGGACGGGGCTGCGATCCGTCCGGCCCAGGACATCGATTCGAAGGACCCCGAGCGGCGCATCCTGTTCCAGACAGCACCCGAGGGTAAGACGGTGAAGAACCGGGTGCACTGGGACGTCAGGCTGGACGGCCGGGACAAGGACGAGGTGCGGCGCGAGCTCGAGGCCCGCGGGGCCTCCTTCCTCTGGACGGCGCGGCAGGGGCCGCATTCATGGCACACCATGGCCGACCCTGAGGGCAACGAGTTCTGCATCAGCTGACGCCGATTACTAGACTTGGACGGTGAGCAACCAGATCCCCTCCCCGGTGTCCGATGTCTTCGATCCCACCCGCTGGCGGGTGGTCTCCGGTTTCGAGGACTTCCAGGACATGACCTACCACCGGCAAGTGGAGCGGGATTCCGACGGCGGCTGGGTGCGTGACCTGCCCACGGTCCGGATTGCGTTCAACCGGCCGGAGGTCCGCAACGCGTTCCGGCCGGGCACGGTGGATGAGCTGTACAGGGCCATGGACCACGCCCGGATGACGCCGGACGTCGCCACCGTCCTGCTTACCGGAAACGGGCCCTCCCCCAAGGACGGCGGCCACTCGTTCTGCTCCGGCGGTGACCAGCGGATCCGGGGCCGGGACGGCTACCGGTACGTAGTAGAAAACACAGCCGACGGCGGGACGCAGGAAACCATCGACCCCGCCAGGGCCGGCCGGCTCCACATCCTGGAAGTCCAGCGGCTCATGCGCACCATGCCCAAGGTGGTGATCGCAGTCGTCAACGGCTGGGCGGCGGGCGGCGGGCACTCGCTGCATGTGGTGGCTGACCTCACCATCGCGTCGCGCGAGCACGGCAGGTTCAAGCAGACCGACGCCACCGTGGGAAGTTTCGACGCCGGCTACGGCTCCGCGCTGCTGGCCCGGCAGGTGGGGCAAAAGACCGCCCGCGAGATTTTCTTCCTGGCCCGTGAATATTCCGCAGAGGACATGGTCCGCATGGGCGCGGTCAATGAGGCTGTGGACCATGAGCGGCTCGAGGAAGTGGCCCTGGAGTACGCCGCGGACATCGCCCGGCAGTCCCCGCAGGCCATCCGCATGCTCAAGTTCGCCTTCAACCTGGCCGACGACGGTCTCGCCGGCCAGCAGGTGTTTGCCGGTGAAGCGACCCGGCTGGCCTACATGACGGATGAGGCCGTGGAGGGCAAGGAGGCCTTCCTGCAAAAACGCGACCCCGACTGGTCACGCTTCCCGCACTACTTCTAAGGCAGGACGGCAATGAACAGCGAAACTCCCCCTGTCCCGGTCCAGAACGGACCGCTCAACATCGAACCGGCCCTGAAGGCCCTGGCGGCCGCCCTGCACGGTGAGGGCCCCGCCGTCGAACTGTCCCTTGGCCCGGACGGCGCCCTGGTCGTCGGCCATGTGGAGACCCCCGGCTGCGACGACGCCGTGGCCGTCGTGCGCACGTCTGGGTCCACCGGCACGCCCAAGGCCACCCTGCTGACGGTGGAGTCCCTGGCGGCCTCCTCAATGGCCACCGCTCTGCGGCTCAAGGGCGAGGGGCAATGGCTGCTGGCACTGCCCGTGCAGTTCGTTGCCGGCATCCAGGTGCTGGTGCGGTCCCTGTTCGCCGGGACCCGGCCCTGGGTCATGGACATGTCCGGCGGCTTCACTCCCGAGGCCTTCACCGCCGCAGCGCTGGAGCTGACGGACAAAATCCGCTTCACCTCCCTGGTGCCCACCCAACTGCAGCGCCTCCTGGACGATCCGTCGCCGGAAACGCTGGCGGTGCTCCGCCGCTTCAACGCCATCCTGCTCGGGGGCGCCCCGGCCCCGGAGGCACTCCTCACGGCAGCGCGTGAGGCGGGGGTCCGGGTCATCACCACGTACGGATCCGCGGAAACGTCGGGCGGCTGCGTCTACGACGGCTACCCTTTGGAAGGCGTTTCGGTCCGGGTGGCGGAGGACGGCCGGATCCTGCTGGGCGGGGACACGGTGGCGGCCGGCTACATCGAGGCACCGGACGAGGAAACCGGAACGTTCTTCGAGGAGGACGGTGTCCGCTGGTACCGCACCAGCGACCTCGGCTCGATTGACGACGACGGCCGGCTCACCGTGCTCGGACGTGCGGACGACGTCATCATCACCGGCGGCGTCAAGGTCTCGGCCGGGCACGTGCAGGAGCAGCTGGAAAAGTCCGACGACGTTTCGGCGGCGTTCGTGGCCGGCGTCCACTCCGCGGAGTGGGGCCAGGCGGTGGCCGCCTACGTGGCGCTCACCCCCGAAGGCGTGGCCCGGCACGATGGCAGGGACCCCGCCGTCGTCCTTCAACACCTGTGGCAACAGCAGCTGGGGGTGCTGGCGCCCAAAACCGTCCTCACGGCCCCGGCCCTGCGGATGCTCGCCAATGGCAAACCGGACCGGCTCGCCATGACCGCCGAACTCAGCGCCCTGCACCGGGGAAAGTAGAGTTGGACCTGCACCACCGAGGCGGGCGGGTACGTCCCGTCCTGCCGTCTGACCGAAACAACACGAGGTACTAACCGTGGCCACAGCCGCCCAATGGATCCAAGGCGCCCGACTCCGGACGCTCCCGGCAGCGATCGCGCCCGTGCTGATCGGCACCGCCGCCGCCTATGAGATGGACCGGTTCATCCTGCCCAACGCCATCCTCGCGGCTCTGGTGGCACTCCTGCTCCAGGTCGGCGTCAACTTCGCCAACGACTACTCCGACGGCATCCGCGGCACGGACGATGACCGGGTGGGCCCGCTGCGGCTGGTGGGCTCCGGCGCCGCCAAGCCGGAACATGTGAAGTGGGCCGCGTTCGGGACCTTCGCCCTCGCCATGGTGTTTGGCCTGGTCCTGGTGTTCCTCACCCAGGCATGGTGGCTGATCCTGGTGGGGCTCGGCTGCGTCATGGCTGCGTGGGGCTACACCGGCGGCAAGAACCCCTACGGCTACATGGGCCTGGGCGACGTCTTCGTCTTCGTCTTCTTCGGCCTGGTGGCCACCCTCGGGACCACGTACACCCAGGCCGGCCACATCAGCCTGTCCGCCGTCATCGGTGCCATCGGCACCGGCCTGATCGCCACCGCGCTGCTCATGGCCAACAACGTCCGGGACATTCCCACGGATATGCAGGCCGGCAAGAAAACCCTGGCTGTGCGGCTGGGCGACAAGCACGCGCGCGAAAGCTACGTCCTGATGCTGGCCGTCGCCATCCTGCTGGTGGTGATCCTGGCGCCGGGCCGGCCCTGGATCCTGATCGTGCTGCTGCTCATTCCGGCGTGCCTGATGCCGGCCTGGCTGATGATCAACGGCCGCAAGCGCAAGAGCCTGATCCCGGTCCTGAAGCAGACCGGTTTGATCAACCTTGGCTACAGCGTGCTGTTCTCACTGGGGCTGATCCTCAGCCATGGGTTCTAGCTGTCTTTGTTGCTGCTGCCGTTTGCGTTGTTGATGGTGATGTCCGGGTTGGCGTCCAGCAGGGCGTCCTCCGCGTTGGCGTCCTGGACCTCGCCGGCTGACCGCAGGGGCTTGGCCTTGCCGGAGAACCGGTACTGCAGGGCTGCCGCGGCAGCGTCCCGCTGCTTCTGGAAGAACAGGTAGCTGATAGCAAAGGCGATGAGCGCGGCGCAGATCACGGACACCAGGAGCCCCACCTGCAGGAGCGCAAAGAGGATAAACAGGGGCAGGAAGATCGCCAGCCGGATCAGGGAATATTTCAAAAAGGCCACTATTCAAGTTTAGCCGCCTCCGCCGGGGGCCCCTGCCCGTCCTGACGATAGACTTAATGGCATGCTCTTCCGTGTGGCATTGGCCGTGGCAGTCCTCGTCATCTTTGTGTATGGCCTGGTGGACGTGATCCGCACCGAGGGCCGCCTGACCAGGGGCATCTCCAAACCCGCCTGGATCATTGTCCAGATCGTGCTGCCCATCCTGGGCGCCGTCCTCTGGCTGTTGATCGGCCGGCCGCGCGGGACAGCGCAGCCGCGGCCCAGCTATCCCCACCCCACTGCGCCCGACGACGACCCGGACTTCCTGCGCAACCTTGAGGCCCGCCGCCGTAACCAGGCCGAGGCCGAACGCCTGAAGAAACGCCGGGATGACCTTGAGGCCAAGGCCAAGGAGGAAAACGGGAAGGGCCGGCGGGGCACCGACGAACATGACACCGACGGACTGAAATAGTTCCCGTGGCGTCCCAACCCGGCGGTGACGAGCGGCATTTGCCTGCTCCCCCTCCGAGGCCCGGCCTCTCCTACTCGGCGCCGCCGCCCATCCCGGTCACGCCTCCGGCGCCGTGGCCGGTCCGCACCGCCCGTACGCTCTGGATCCTCAGCTTCATCGCCGGATTGGCTGTCCTGCTCGGTTCCTATGTTTCCCGCGACTCCAACCTGCAGCGGCTCCGCGGCGTCGTGGCGGATATGGCGGCCGGCAGCGACGCCGGCTCGGTGGGGACCGCGGCGGGGATCGTTTTTTGGGGAAGCATCGCGGCCCTGCTGCTGGTGACCCTGCTGGAGGCCGCCGTACTGTCCATGCTGCTGGGCCGCCGGACGTGGGCGCGCTGGACCCTGGTTCCCCTCCTCGCCACCCATGTCCTCCTCCTGCTGCTGGCGTCCGCTTTCCTGGTCCCCGGCGGTGCCGCGGGAAGCTATGTGGTGATGCTGTGGGTTACCGGGGTGGCCCTGGCCTTCGCCGGACTGGTCCTCCTGTTCCTACCTTCTGCCGGAGCATGGTTGAAGCGCGGGCGTGTTTGAGGAGGCGCTGCCGGCGCCCGGCCCCAGTAAAGCTGGCTTGGCCTGCCTAGGCTGACTGCGCTTGCCGGTCCAGTCCCGCGCATTCCGCCAGTACGCCCTCGCAGCTGCGGACCACCACCCGGCACGCTTCGGCTGCGGACCGCGCCGTCAGCGGGTTCTCGGCAATCCTGCGCCAGCGGGTGAGGCAGCGCCGGGCTTCTGCAGCCAGCACGTCGGGAGCGGTACCAGGGGCGAGGCCCAACCGCAGGCAGGCACCCGTCCCGCGGCCGCCAACCAGCCGTTCAGCTTCCGCCGCCAGTTCCGGGGCCAGCTCCACCCCGGCCGTCCGGAGCGCGGCGAGCAGCCTCAGCTCACGGAATTCGTGGTCGCCGGCCTCAAGCCGTTCCAGGGATGCTGCGAGGTGTTCTGTGCCTGGCCGCGGGCGGCTGTGCAGGAGGTCTGCCACCGCCGCCAGGGCGGTCCTGGCCTTCAACACGGCCGCCCTCGACTGGAACTGGCGCTCAAGCAGTTCCAGCAGCGAGTCCAGTCCGCTGCGGCGCACCAGTTCGTGGGCCAGCGGCGTGGGTTCGGTGAATCCGCTGCGGATCAGGACCACGGCCAACCGGATGCCAAAAAGCCCAAAGCGCTCCAGCAGGGAAGCCCGGGCCGCTTCCGTCAGTCCTTCCGGCCCCGCGGAGCGGCGGAACCTGTCCGCGGAAAGCATCATCCGTTCGCGCCCGCTTCGGTCCAGCGTTGCCAACGCCTGGAGGGCTTCGAAATCCGGCTGCCGCAGGGTACGGGCGCTCTGGGCCAGCAGGCCCGCCACCGGAAGCACGTCCAGGGCCAGTTTCCGAAGGTTGGGTTCGCGGCTGTACCTTTCGGCGATGGTGCCCGCCGAAATCAGCGAGTCAATGCGTCCGGCCCCCACTTCGTCGGCACGGGACAGCACCGCGATGGCATTGACCGTGCCCGAGCGGCCGGCGCCGGTGTCCCGGAACGACTCGAGGAAATGGACGTCCGAGGCGTGCAGGTGACGCATCAGGTAGATGACGGCATCGGCTTCCGACGGCGAGTCCTCCGGGGTGAGGAAGCGTACGGACCGTGCGGACACATCCTGGGACAGGGACGCGATCCCGGGGGTATCGATCAGCGTCAGCGCCTTCAACGCAGGGGACGGCCATTCGACGTCGAGCCTTTCCACACGCTCAGCAGGCACCCCGTCCAGGGCGAAGGCCAGCCGGCCGCCCACCCGCTTCAACGGCAGGTTCCGGTGTCCCCCGTCTGTGGTGTGCAGGGTGATCCGCGGCGTATGGCCGTGCCGGTACCAGGTGACGATCCGGGTGCATTCGCCAGTGTCCGTGGGAGCAATTTCTTCCCCGATGATGGCGTTCAGGAGCGTGGACTTCCCTGCCTTCACCATGCCGGCGACAGCGACCCGCAGCGGTTCCGCCAGGCGCCGCGCGTAGCCCTGGAGTGCCTCGGCAGCCTGCAGGTCATCGCCATAGACCTCCAGCGCTTCGCGGAGAAGGGCCGCCGCGCCCGACGCGGTGGGTACCGTCATCGCACCCCCGCTGCCCTGGGAATCCCGGCTGCGTTGGCCTCCGCCGATACTGCCTCGGCGGCCCGGTGCAGCGCGTCCACCTTGGTGAGCCGGGCCCTGATCTCCCGCACCCGCCCTTCCCTCTCCTGCGCATACGAGTTGGCGGTCTTCTGGGCTGCGGCAACCGAATCGGACAGCGAACGGTGGTATTCATCAGCGATATCGGTGAAGTGGTCCCGGATGGTGCGCTGGACCAGGCGCAGCCGGTCCTTCAGCTGCTTTCCCACCTGGAACGTCACATCGTCAAGCTGCCGCCGGACCAATGCCTTCGCTTCGCCCTGGCGGCGCTTCAGCCGGTTTTCCTGGTCATCCCGGTACGCCTTGCGGCCAAGCAGGAGCCCGGCACCCACCGACAGCGGATTGATCAGGGCCATCCCGAAAATGCCCGTCAGGAGGCCAAACATCAGGACCCCGCCGTAGGAGCCGCGCATCCCGATCAGGACCTTCTGGACAGGATTCACACGTCCCGGGTCCAGATCCGCCATACCGTCCACCGGGTCCAGGGCATCCCCGGAATCGGCCACGTGCAGGACGGGCAGCGACACCTCGTCAGCGGCGAAGTGTGCCGCCACCTGCCCCGCCAGCCATTGGGCCCGCTCACTCGTCCAGACAAAGGTGTCCGAGACTGCGGCGGCCGCGCATTCTTCGAGCCACTGGGAGAATTCGGTCCAGACAGGTCCGGGGTCGCCCTGGTCGATGGCATTCTCGGCTTCCTTTTGGATGTGGCGCAGGCGGTCCCGGAGGTCGTACTCCATGTCCGCGATGAGGTCGTTAATGCCATCGCTGAGGGTCAGCTGCCAGCGCGCGGAACGCTTCCTCAACTCATCGGCCTCGGTCTTGGCCTGTTCCAGGGCGGCCAGCATTTCCGGCTTGCCCTCCGGGTTCTCCAGGGCTTCAAGCTCGGACTGCAGCGACAGCCGAAGGTTTTCGGTGACGGACAGCAGGTCCTGGCTGACGGAGTGGCGCTGGATGCGCTCCGCCTTGCCCACGACGTCGTTGCGGAGGTGGGTGACGAGATCCGGGAAACCGGATTCGGCGTTGAGTTCGCTGTCCTGCAGCCGCGATGCCTCGAGGCGCAGGTCTGCGGACAGTGGGAAGAGCGGAATACCCGGAGCGACCTGGTCCAGGTGCTCCCGGTCCAGCTCCTCCACCCGCCGCCAGTCCGGGTAGAGGTCGGTTTTGGACAGGACCGCGGCGACGCTGGGGGTGATGCGCATGGCCTGCCGCAGGAACCGCAGCTCCGGTTCGGTATATTCCTGCGAGGCGTCCGAGACCATCAGCAGGGCGTCGGCTGTGGGAAGTGCGGTGAGGGTGGTCAGGGTGTGCGAGGAGCCCATGCCGCCCACGCCCGGGGAATCTATGATGGTGAGCCCACCGGTAAGGATCCGGCGGGGCAGGCAGACCTCGGCGGCCGCGAGTTTCCGGCTGTTACCCGGGTTGCCCTGCTCCGACACAAAGGCCGGCAGCTCCGCAAGATCCACCGTCCTGCGCTCCACGCTGCCGTCCCGTCCGTCGGCTCCTTCCGTCCCGGAAGGACTGTCCGAGGGAACCAGGACGGCGGCCGAAGCCGGTTCGCCGTAGCGGACGATGGTGGGCAGCGCGGTGGCGATATCGTCGTCCACCGGGCATACGGGGGCGTTGACCAGGGCATTGATGAGCTTGCTCTTGCCTTGTTTGAACTCCCCCACCACGATGACCCTGACGCTGGGATCCTTCAGCCGGGCCATGGCTTGCTCCAGCCGCCGGCGCAGGTCCGCACGGTCCCCGCCGCCCACCAGCCGCAGGCCTTCCTCCAGCAGCTTCACCAGTTGCCCGGCGGCCGCAGGTCCAAGCGGCCCGGCCAGTCCTCCTTCTGCCACAGCGTGCGTCCTTCCACTGCCGAAACCTGTCACGGTGCCGAAAATCCCGCCGTCGGTGGTGCTGGAAGAGCCCACAGGCGGCAGACACCTCCTGCGGGCGGTTTGCCTCCCGGGACTAGCGTGTTACAGCGCGGTGGAGTCGTCAACCACCGAATCGTCAATGGTGGTGTGGTTGTCCAGGTCCACATCGGTGTGGGTGGATTGGTCCTCCGTGAAGTCCAGTTGGTTGTCCGCCGCCACCAGGTTGTCCTGCCCGATGTTCGCAGCCGCGTTGTCCTGGAACGAGTCGTCCACCTGCACGTCCGTGGTAGTCGAGTTGTACGAATCGTCCACCGCCACCGTGTTTTCAGTGGAGTTGTCGGAGTTGTCGTTGAACGAGTCCGTCAGGTCCAGGGCCGTGCTTACAGAATGGTCTGAATGGTCTGAATGGTCGGAGTTGTCCGAGTTGTCGTTGAAGGAATCGTCCACATCCAGGCTGAGATCCGTGTTGAACGCGTCGGAGATGTGCGTCTCCTCGGTGCCGACGCTGACGCTGCCACCCGCGTGGATCGAGTTATCCGTGGAGTTGTCGGTCGAATCGTCGGTGTTGTGGGAATCCCTGATGTTGTTCGAATCCCTGACACTGGCGTCGTCACCGGCTGCCACGGCCCGGTCCCCGGACGCCACGGCGGCCGCGTTGTCGAACCATTGCTCCACGTCACCGTCCGCCCAAATGTTTTGGTGGACCGACTGGTCCGTGAGGGTGTCCCGGTCATCGAGCACGGTGGTGCTCGTGGTGTAGGAGAAGTGGTTCACCACGTGGTGGAGCTGCTGCACTGCGTACGCGTGGTCATCACCGCCATACCCCGCGCCCTGTCCACCTGCATGGATGGCGGCCGCGCTCCCGGAGTGGACGGCCGACGCGTTCGCCTGTCCGGCCCATGCGCTGTTGCCGCCGGTGCTGTACCCCCGGTCGAGTGCGGGAGCGCTGACGCTGATGGGGGCGTAGTCGAGGACAACGGGCATTGCCGCATCCACGTCAGCCGAGCACACATTGGCCAGGCCGTGTTCCGCCAAGGTCTTTTCCGGGTTGTCCAGGAAATTCTGGATGGCCTTCCGGTTGCCGAAGAGCTGCATCAGGAACTGCACAAGGTCGTTGGCGAGTGTTGGCATGTGCGTGGTCCTCACATCTTTGTCGAGTTGTGGATCATGCGGCGAACGGATCCGGTTGGCTTAAACCTAGGTTCCTTGCCGGGACGGGGCATCGGGGCGCGTCCCCCCTGCCCGCAGGCTCGGCTCCGGGGCTCGGACGCCTCCGGCAGTAGGGGTACTAGGGGTCACTCCTGTTGTGGATTCAGTGGCTGCTGGTTGTCCACACCCAGCGCCAGGCGCAGCCTGGTCAGCAGGTCGGAGCGGTTTTCGGCACCCAGGCGGCGCCGGATACGGGCGATATGGTGCTCCGCGGTCCGGGGAGAAATATAGATTGCCTCACCAATTTCCCGATAGGTCTTGCCTTCAAGCACCAGCCTGGCCACTTCCTTCTCCCGCTCACTCAGTCCCGAAGCATCCGACTGGGCCCTGTTCCCCGCAGCGTCCGCGGCTCCCGGGCGCAGGTCCGCGGCCCGGGAGGCGGCACCGGCAGGAGGGCCCTGTGGGTGGAGGTCCCTGGCACAGGCCAACAGGCGCATCATGTCGCGCCGTTCGTCGGCACGGGCGGCTGCGTGCCCGGCCAGCCTGGCCCCTTCCCATGGCATTCCCACGGCACCCAGCAACCGTGCAGCGGCCTCCACATCCGCCGGACGGAACCGCCCCGCCAGCACGGATACCCAGGCTTTGCCTGCCGTCGCCAGGACCGCGGCAAGCTGGCTGTGGGCGGACGCCCGGGCCAGCGCCGTGGCATGCGGGGCAAGATCGGCGGGGCTCTCGTTCAGCAGCGCTGCCTGGACTCCGGCCCAGTGCAGCGGAACGGCCCAAAGGGCAGGTTCGTCCAACTGGCCCAGCAACCTCCACGCCTCGTCCAGGTACTGGGCCACACGGGGCGTTTCGCGGAGCCGGGCGGCCGCAATCAGCAGTTCCCCCCAGGGAAGCAGGCTGTAAAGGTCTACCGACGTGTGGAGCATGGCTTCGCGTGCCCGTTCCCAGGCCCTGAGCAGTTCGGGAACGTCACCGTTGCGGCGGGCCAGCCCCACTTCCAGCGCCGCACACATGAACTCATCGCGCGGGACCAGCGGCCACGGGTTGGCTTTGGCGGCCTCCGTCGCGGCAAGCCGGGCCTCCTCGGGTTTGTCCTGCATCATGGCAGCCCAGCCCTGGAGCAGCAGGAGCCTGGGCTGGGCGGAATTTCCGCCCTGCCCCGCTGCTGCCGCCGACCGGCAGACAGTTTCCGCCAAGTGGGGATCCCCGCTGTGAAGGGCCAGCAGGGCTGCGAGGGCGGCCGGCGTTTCAGGCAGCGGAAGTGCGATCCGCGACGAATTAAGCATGTCCGAGGCGTGGATCAGCAGGGAGATGCCCTGGTGGGGTTTGTCTCCCAGGGACGCGATGATTCCCTGGCCGGTCTGGACCAGGGCGGCTGCCAGGAGCGTTGGCGATGCCGCCGGCGCATCCGGCTGGAAGATCGACTCCGCACCGGACCTGTCGCCGGCTCCGATCATGGCCACGGCCGCGAGCGGCGCGGAGGGCCCAACCCGGGCAGAGCCGAGCCAGCTGTAGACATCCGCGGCACGGGCGAGCATCCCCCGTTGGGCCCAGACAGAGGCAGCCACGTCTGCCCCGCGCCGGACATCCGGCGGGTCGGAGCTGACCAGGAGGGCGTCGATGATTCGCGCGGCGGCATCCAGCTCCCCGTCGCCGGCTGCGGCCTGGGCGCGCCGTGCCGCCGTTGCCAGGGGATCGGCACCGGCCAGGAGCGCCTCCCCGTAGAGTTGGGACGCAAGCCGGGGGTCACCTTCAAGGGCCACATCGGCCGCATGCTCCAGTTCTGCAGCCACCCGGTGGTCAGCGAGGCCGCCCCGTGCCAGCTCCCGGGCGAGGCTGCCAAGCGGTTGTCCGGCCGAAGTGAAAACCGATACGAGTTCACGCTGAAGCGCATGCACCTTGGACGTTGGCGTGGCGGTCAGCAGGGCATGCTGGACAGTCCCGAGTACAGTGCCGTCCGGCCTCAGCAGGCCCGCGGCCTCGGCCCGGTCCACCAGGGCGTCCAGGTCCTCCACAGCCCCGCTGTCGAGCTTGTGCTGCAGGTCTGCCGGCAGCGGTCCCGGCAGGGCGAAGCCCACCGAGAGTGCCAGCAGCAGGTCCCGCACGGCGGCCTGTGCACCCCTAAGCTGGCTGGCGACCAGCTCCGTGACATGGGGCGGTTGCCCTTGGTGGTCGGGTGAAGTCTGCAGGGGTTCGGGGCGTTCCGCCCGCTGGAGATGCCCGTCCATGTCAGGCTGCCGGAAGAGTGGTCGGGGCCGTTGCCACGGCCGTTTCTTCTGCAGAGGGTGTTGTTTCGGCTGGCGGCGCCTGGGGCGTTGGACTGGCTTCGGCGGCCAGGTCGGTTGGGCTCAGGGAAGGCTGTGTTGTGTCCGTAGGACCTGGGCCGTCCGTTGGGCTGGGCGTTCCGGTATCCCCCACCGGAGGCTCCGTCGCAACGGCAGTCGCGGGATCGGTGGTTCCAGGATCGGTTGCTCCGGGATCAGTCGGAGACGGCGTGTCCGACGGGGCAGGATCGGTGGCCGTCTGGGTGGCCGGAGGGGTTGTGGGGTCTCCGGTGGCGGATTCGGGGGTTACCGCTGTCCCGTCCGTTGCCGTGCCAGGGCCCGTTGCTCCGGAATCTGTCCCTGCCGTGCCCGGATCAGCAGGGGCCACCGGTGCACCGGCTGCCGGTACTGCGCCTGCCGCGGCAGGGCCGTCTGCCGGAGGATTGGCTCCAGTTGTGGGCATTGCGTTGCCGGCGGCCTGTCCGCCGGTGGGGAGCGCGGAGGCACTCAGCCCTGTTTCCTGCGAAAGGGGTTTCCTGGCGCTGGCCTCCACGCCGGCAAGTGGCTGGGGGGTGGCCGCGGTGGCCGCTACTCCCCCGCCGGCAGTTTCCGTGCCGGCGGAACCGCCGGTGGTGCTTGCTCCGGCTTGGGGCACAAACATGGCGGTCAGGCTGCCGAAGCCGTCCGGGCTTTGCGCAGCGGTAGCTGTCAGGACTGTCAGGAGGGCAGCTGCGGCAGCCACTGCGGTGACCCGTACGGTGGGCGCGGGGGCATGCGCTCCCCGGCGCCTGCGTTGCGGGCCGCGGAGGGCCGGGCCCGCGGGGGCGCCTCCCGCCAGCGCGTATTTACGCGACCAGCTGGGCAGGCCCGGCGCGGGTGGCACTTCTGCGGGAGCGACGGCGGCCTGGGCCTCATCGGCGCTGGCCTCGGACTGGGCCGGGGCAGCAGCCTCAGCGGCAGCATTGTGGGCAAGGACGGCCGCCACCGCCGCCCCAAGGCAGATGGCGGACTTAGGGTCGGCGTCGACGGCGACCGGCAGGTCCAGTTCTTCCGATACCACCTGTGCCACCAGGGGAATCCGCGAGGACCCGCCGATCAGCAGCACGGTGGACAGGTCTGCCGGTTCAAGATGAAGCTGCGCCAGGGACCCTTCGAGGGCCGCCACCGTTTCATGCACGGGCTCTTCGATCAATGCCTCGAACTCGGCACGGACCAGGCGGACCTGCTGCTGGACGCCGGGCAGGAACACCGGGATGGTGGCCTCGCTGTCCACGGACAGCGCTTCCTTGGCCTCGACGCATTCGCGCCGGAGCCGCGCCAGGGCGCCCAGCACGGCCGGGTCCGCGGGGTCGAGGCCCGACAGTGCATTTCCGGTGTGGTCGGCAACGTAGCGGAACAAGGCGGCGTCAAAATCGGCGCCGCCAAGGTCCTCGATGCCCTCGGGCCGGCCCAGTAGCTCAAAGCGGCTGCTGCCGGCCTTCCGCAGGACGGCCGTGTCGAAGGTGCCGCCCCCAAGGTCGTAGACGGCGATGGTGCTGCCTTCCTCCACCCGCACCTGTGACGCGTAGTGCAGGGCTGCTGCCTCCGGCTCGGGGAGGAGGGTGACGTTTTGCAGTCCGTGGGCGGCGAGGGCGTCCCGGATGCTTGACAGGCGGTGGCTCCCCCAGGCGGCGGGGTGGGTCAGGAAAACCTCCGACGCCGGACCGCCCTCGCGTTCGGCGGCCCGGTCCGCCACCCACCGGGCCATGGTGGCGAAGATGTCCGCGGGCTGGAGGGCGAGGGTGCCCAGGATGATGGGAACCTCGTCGCCGATCCGGCGCTTGAATTCGCGCACCACGCGTTCCGGAAAGTCCAGGCCGCGGCGCTCCGCGGCTTCGCCCACCAGGACGGCACCCTGTTCCGGATAGTAGAGCACGGAGGGGATTGAGGCTCCGCGGGCACCCAGTGGCAGGCACTCGGGCACGGTTGAAGCCCCATGGTCAAAACGTACAACGGCGGCTGCCGTGAAACTTGTCCCGACGTCAACGGCGAGAGCGTAGCTCATGGGTACCTCGAGAGGCTGGCGGTCCACCTGCAAACTTCATCACAGTGAACAGTCACCAAATTAGCATCCCCGGGAAGCCGGGAACACCCCTGTTGCTACATCGAATGGTTAAACGGCATGCACTTGGCGAAGGGGCCTCAAATAGAGGACAAAAGGCCCTTGCAACCGGGCGGGAAGACCCGCCCTAGAGGCCGGAGTACGAGTGGAGCCCGTTGAAGAACGTGTTCACGATGGTGAAGTTGAAAATCACGCACAGGTAGCCGACGATCGACAGCCAGGCGGCCCGGGTTCCGGTCCAGCCGCGGGTGGCCCTGGCGTGCAGGTAGCCGGCGTAGACCACCCAGATCACAAAGGTCCACACTTCCTTGGTGTCCCAGCCCCAGAACCGGCCCCAGGCCTTTTCTGCCCAGATCGCGCCGAACATCAGGGTGAAGGTCCAGCCGATGAAGGCGATGGCGTTGATGCGGTAGGAGAGGTTTTCCAGGCTGAGCGCCGACGGCACCAGGCGCATGAAACCGAGTTTGTCGGCCCCGCCGGCCGCCACGGTCTTTTGCCGGTAGGACTGTACAAGCTGCAGGGCCGACATGGCGAAGGTCAGGGTGAAGAGTGCGGAGGACAGCACGGCGATGGAAACGTGGATCACCAGCCAGTAGCTCTGCAGGGCGGGAACCAGGTGGCCCACCGGGGTCCAGAACGCCACCGACGCGGCAACGAGCATGATGATGACCAGCCCCACCACGAAGGTGCCCAGGAAGCGGAGGTCACGCCGGATCAGCGAGAGCAGGAAAACGGCCGCCACCAGGAATGCGCCGGTGGTGAGGAATTCGTACATGTTGCCCCACGGAACGCGGCCTGCACCGAGCGCCCGGGTGACCACGCCGGCGCCGTGGATGAGGACGGCAAGGGTGGTCAGTGCCACGGCGACCCGCGCCGGAACGCGACGCTCCGCGTACTTCATGTCGCCGTCGGCCGTCATGACGCCGCCGGTTCCTGCGCCGGCGGCCTTGGCAGCGGACGACGACGGGCGCTCGGCCCGGTCTGCGGGCCCGTCAAGCCGGGCCCCGGGAGCGCCGGCACCAACGCCGGCCACGGCCGGAACCTTAGCCGCAACGCCCGCCTGCGCGGCCTTAAGGTCCACCGCCCGCAGCGCCTTGCTGCTCTTGGCCAGGTCCCAGGCGAAGGCAATGAAGGCCACCGTGTAGGTACCCGCCGCCAGCAGCATGAAGAGTTCGCTGTACTGGCCCATGGTTTCGTTGATTCCAAATGGCATTACTGGTCCTTTTCGGGCCCGGTGGGGCCTGCTGGGGTGGGGATGGAGCCTTCGGCGTTTTCGGCGGAGCCTGCGGCCTTATCGACGGAGCCTGCGACATTATCGCCTGTCCGGCTGGGAGTTTGCTGGGATCCGGCAGTAGCTTCGGCGACCTGGCCTTCGGCGGCGGGGCCTTCTGCATCCCCGTCAGGAAGCTGCCACTCGGTGGAGAACAGGTTCCGGACCGCCGCTGCCTCGCCGGCAAGGCGGTGGTCCTCGCCGCGGGCCAGGAGTCCGTACTCCACCATGGTGCGGCCGTCGGCCGCGGTTCCGGTGCGCACCCAGACGCGGCGCCGGTTGACGTAGAGCGACAGGATCAGGCCGGCCACGGCAAGGAGGGCGAAGACCAGGGCGGACACCTGTCCCGGGTTGTGGTGGATGTCCACGCCGATGTAGCGCTTCACGCCGTCAAAGCTGATGCTGCCCTTGCCGTCCGGAAGGGTGTAGGTGGAGCCGGGTGCCAGGGTGATGCCGCCTGCCGCCAGGTTCCTGGCGTTCAGCGGGGTCAGGTTCTTGACGTCGAGTTCAAAGACGTTCTGCGGAGCGCCGGTATCCAGGCCCAGGTTGCCGTAATAGGAGTTCAGGGTCAGCTGCGGGTTGAAGAGTTCGGGGTCGGCGCTGAACGACACGTTCTTGTCCGTGACGAACGCGGTGGGGAGGAAGAAGCCCACGAAGCCCAGCTGGTCCGGCCTGGCGTCCGGTACCTTGATCACCACGGAGGAGTAGTAGTTCTCACCCTGCAGCTTGGCCACCACCGGCCCCTGCATGGCCACGTTGCCTGCACCGTCCCGGATGGTCACCACGGGCGCGTAGCCGTTGCCGGTCAGGTAGATGCTGGTGCCGCCCAGGCTGACAGGATCGTTCACCTTCAGGATTTCCTGCTTGGGCGGGGCGTCCGGGTTCTCCTTGGTGGTTACCGTGGCCGCGAAGTCGATGGGCTGGCCGAACTTGCCCTTGGATTCCCGGTCGAAGGTGATGTTGAACTTGTTCAGCTGGAGCGAGTAGGGCTGCAGCTGGCTGGACTGGAAGTTGGTGCCCGGGTTGAACTGGTCGTAGCCCACCAGGGTGTTCACGAAGGTGTCGCCTTCCACCAGGATGCGCTGGCCGCTGTACCCGAACAGGCCGCCGGCGGCGACGGATACCAGCACGCCGATCAGCGACGTGTGGAAGACAAGGTTTCCCACTTCCTTCATGAAGCCGCGCTCGGCACCCAGGGACGGCAGGGCGCCGTCGGCATCCCGGACCTCCACCCGGTAGCCGCGTTTGCGCAGCAGCCCCGCCGCATTGTTGATGGCGTCCGACGCCGGGATCCCGGCGCTGGAGGGGATCACCAGGGTGCCGTATTCGGGCAGCCGCGACAGGCGCTGCGGGGTACGCGGCGGCTGGGAGCGCATGGCCTTGAAGTGGGCGATGGCGCGGGGAACCACGCAGCCGATCAGGGAAATGAACAGCAGCAGGTAGATGGCAGAGAACCACACCGAGGAGTAGACGTCGTAAAGCTGGAGGGAGTCCAGCAGCTTTCCGTAGTCCGGGTGGTCCTTGATGTATTGGGTGACATTGGCCGGATTCGCAGGCCGCTGCGGGAACAGCGAGCCGGGCACGGCGGCGACGGCGAGGAGCAGCAGGAGGAACAGCGCGGTGCGCATGCTCGTCAGCTGTGTCCAGGCCCACCGCAGCATGCCCTTGGGCCCCAGTGCGGGGAGTGCCGCCTGGGCCTTCGCCTCTGCGACAGGGGCGGTTTGCTTCTTCGTTACGTTCACACGCTCGCTCATCAGATCGGCAACTTCACGTCGGTTTGGAACCAGTACTGCAGCCCTGTGACCCAGGCACCCCATACGCCGGTGGCCATCAACAGACCCAGCACTACAAGGATCCCCCCGCCGGTCCGCTGGATGGCGAGCCGGTGCCTGCGGAAGAAGGCCATGACGCCCATCCCACGCCGCAGGGCCAGCGCGATCAGCAGGAACGGAATGCCCAGTCCCAGGCTGTAGACGAAGGCAAGGAAGGCGCCCTTGGCGGCCGAGGAACCGCCGGAGAGGCTCAGCAGCTGAACAGCGGAGTAGGTGGGACCGATGCACGGAGCCCATCCCAGGCCGAAGGTCAGGCCCAGCAACGGCGCGCCCCAGAGCCCGGCGGGCGGCTTGGCATGGATTTTCGCGTCCCGCTGCAGCCAGCTGAAGCCGCCCATGAAGACGATGCCCATGACGATCACCAGGACGCCCAGCAGCTGCGTGATCCAGGCGTTCTGGCTGCCCGTGATCAGCGTGCCCAGCTGGCCGAACGCACCGCCGAGCAGGACGAAGATCACGGAGAAACCAAGGACGAACAGCCCGATCCCGGCCAGCATGCGGCCGCGCTTTTGCTTCTGCAGGTCAACCCCGCTCAGCCCCGTGACGTACCCCAGGTATCCGGGAACCAGGGGAAGGACGCACGGGGAAAGGAAAGACACCAGTCCGGCGAGCAGCGCCACAGGAATGGCCAGCAGGATGGAGCCGCTGAGGATGGCTTCGGCGAAGGGGCTGTTCACGGTGCCGGCCGCCCTACTCAGCCACGGCAGCGGTGATCAGGGCCTTGAGGGTGCCCTTTTCGATCTCGCCGAGGACACGGGAAGCCACCCTCCCCTGCTTGTCCAGGACCAGGGTGGTGGGCACGGCGCCGGGCGGCACGAGGCCTGACACGGACAGCAGGACGGCGCCGTCCTTGTCGTCAAAGCTGGGGTAGGTCAGGTTGAAGGTTTTCTCGAACGCCGCGGCCGTGGGCTTCTCGTCCCGGAGGTTGACGCCGAAGAACTGGACGCCCTGGTCCTTGAACTCCTGGTGCAGCGCTTCGAGGAGTGGTGCTTCCACCCGGCAGGGCGCGCAGGCGGCGAACCAGAAGTTCAGGACGCTCACCTTGCCCTGGAAGTCTGCAGGGGTCACGGCGGTGCCGTCGAAGAGGGCTCCCTGGATCTGCACGGCTTCCTTACGGTCTCCGGCGGCAAACTCCGTGACCGAGCCATCGCCTGCAACGTAGTTCTTGTTGTCTCCCGCCTTTGCCTGCTTGGCAAGCGCATCCTCCTGGGCGCAGCCGGACAGGCCAAGGGTCAGCGCGGTCAGGGCCATGCCGCCGGCGGCCAGCAGGCCGCGGCGGGAGGGAAGGTTGTTATAGCTCACTGCTAGGCTCCAGGGGTGCTGGCGGCACCGGGAAGAAGGGACGCCGCGGGTTCGTTGTACTCGACCCGCAGCAGCGAGCCGTCGTCAGCGAAGACCAGGGACGTAACGGATGTCAGGGTGCACTCGCGCTTGCGGGGGTCGTGCCAGAGGGGCCGGCCTTCCGCGCTCAGCCGTGCTGCCCAGATAGGCAACTGGTGGCTCACCAGGATGGCCTCCGGACCGCCGGCGCCAAAATCGCCGTCGGCCAGTTCGATGGCCCGAAGCCGCGCATCCCGCGCAGCTTCAGCCATCCTCGCCGCCTGCTGCTTGTAGGGCTCCCCCCAGGACGGCCGCAGCGGGTTAATCAGGTGCGGCCAGTGCCTTGGCCGGCGCAGTTCCGCCTGGGTGACCTTGATGCCCTCGAAGTAGTTTTCGGCCTCGATGATCCGCTGGTCCGTGTGGACCGGCAGGCGCAGGGCTTCCGACGTCGGACGCGCGGTTTCCTGCGCACGCTCCAGCGGGGAGGCGGCCAGGTAGGTGATCCGGGCGCCTCGCGCGGCGCGCTGCCGGAAGTGCTCGGCAAGGGTCCGGGCCATCTCCTGCCCCAGTTCCGAGAGGTGGAATTCGGGAAGCCGCCCGTAGAGCACGCCGTCGGGATTATGGACCTCGCCGTGGCGGAGCAGATGGACAGTGGCTTGGGGCATGTTTACCAGTTTCTCAAAGATGGCGTGCGATCCGAAATCATCGCGGCTGCTTTCTACAAACAGTAGAACTGAAGTTTTTGAAGAAATGTTCCGGAGTCGGGAACAAAAGATGCAAATGCATGTTTATACTGGATGCAGCAAGATAGTTGAGGCTTCAACTGATGAGGCTTCAACCGACAAGGTTCTACAGCAGAACGACAGACACATTTCAAAGGAGCAACATCATGGCACTTCCCGCAGACGTCACCACCGGCACCTGGACCCTGGACAACTCGCACAGCGAAATCGGCTTCACTGTCCGCCACGCAGGCATCAGCAAGGTCCGGGGCCAGTTCACCGAGGCTGCCGCCACACTCGATCTCGCAGAGGACGTGGCCGCGTCCCGGATCAGCGCCACCATCAAGACCGCCAGCTTCGACTCCGGCGACGCCAACCGCGACGGCCACGTCAAGGGCGGGGACTTCTTCGACGTGGAGAAGTTCCCGGAGATCTCCTTCGTCTCCAACGGACTGGTGGCCAAGGGCAACAGCTACGAACTCACCGGTGACCTGACCATCAAGGGTGTCACCCGCCCGGTAACCCTGGAAACCGAGTTCAACGGCGTTGCCGTCGACCCCTTCGGCAACACCCGCGCCGGCGTCTCTGCTGAGACCACCATCAGCCGCAAGGACTTCGGCCTTACCTGGAACGCCGTACTGGAAACCGGCGGCGTGCTGGTCAGCGACAAGGTTGCCATCAACCTGGAACTCGCGTTCATCGCCCCTGCAGCATAATCACCCTTCCCGGGCCTTCCCCGGCACCAGGCCTCCAGGGCTTGGCGCCGGGGTCCCCTGTTTAACGCCAACCACCTGCACGGATACCGGACGAATCGCCCACAACGCCGCCCGCCGGGGGTACGGTGGACCTAAGCCATGCTGGGGGGACGGCTGAGGACCGATTCCCGGCAGCCTACCTGGATCCCGACCTGCAGAAGGAACGCCCATGAGTACTCCTCCCGTCCCACCTCCCGCGCCCCAAGACCCGCATTCCAGCAACGGCCAAACGGGGCATGACCAGGCCGGAACCGGCCAGCCCGGAAGCCAGCAGCCCGGGTCCCAGCCGCGCTACGGCCAAAACGCGCCACAATACGGCCAGAACGCACCGCAGTATGGCCAGAGCCAGCCCCAGTACGGGCAGAACCAGCCGCCGGCGGCACCGCAATATGGCCAGAACGCGCCCCAGTACGGTTCCCCCTATGGGCAGAATGCGCCGCAGGCCCCGGGCTACGGCCAAGGGGCCGGGCAGTTTGGCCAATCACAGTATGGCCAGTCCCCGTACGGCCAGTCCCCCTACGGCCAGTACCCTTCGGAACAGCCCCAGCCGGCCGGAAGCAATGGCATACCGCAACTGGTGAACATCTCGTTCTGGCTTCTGATCGCTTCAGCCGTGGTTTTCGTCGTCTCAATGCTTGTCGGCCTGACGCAGCTCGATGATCCCCAGTTCCGCAAGGTTTTCGAGCAGCAGATGGCGGCGGGAGGCGCCTCGGGAGTCACGTATG